>Ga0185299_10001868_pt1 | contig 36183 bp, 31 predicted proteins | sample PaiPotPPA55metaG_FD_128002 | JGI IMG/M metagenome (GOLD analysis project Ga0185299, IMG submission 128002) | Iron sulfur acid spring bacterial and archeal communities from Banff, Canada, to study Microbial Dark Matter (Phase II) - Paint Pots PPA... ...
CTCCCGCGGCGCGGCCACGCGGGGAACGCATCGCCGAGGCGATCCTCTATATGCTTTGGGATCTCGGCCAAAAAGTCGGCCACGCGACACGCTTGGTCAAGGAATGTCTGGTTCATGCCCGCGAAGACATGACCGTCCGCACGGCGCTCCTTGAAGCGCGCCTTATTCTCGGCGACAGCGGGCTTTTCGAAACCATGCGGACGCGGTTTGAGCGCAAGATCGTGCAAGGGAGGGCCGCCGAATTCGTCGCGGCGAAGCTCGCCGAACGCGACAGCCGCATCGCGCTGGCCGGCCGCTCGCGCTATCTCGTCGAGCCAAATGTCAAGGACGGCAAAGGCGGCCTCCGGGACCTCAATACGTTGTTTTGGATCGCCAAATATGTGTATCGGCTGCGCGACGCGGCCGATCTCGTCGGCGCCGGCGTGTTTTCTCGTTCCGAGTATAAACTGTTCTGCCGATGCGAGGAGTTCCTCTGGCGTGTCCGCTGCCATCTCCATTTTTTAACTGGCAGGGCGGAAGAAAGACTGAGCTTCGATCATCAACGCCGGATCGCGGACCACCTCGGCTATTCGACGAGAGGCGGCCTCGCCAGCGTCGAGCGGTTCATGAAACATTACTTCCTGATCGCCAAGGATGTCGGCGATTTGACCGCGATCGTCTGCGCCGCGCTCGAAGACATGCAAGCCAAACCATCCGCCAGGCTCGACCGGTTCCGGCCTTGGCGGCGCAAGCGGGCGGCCATCGCGAGCGGAGATTTCGAAGTTGAAAATGGCCGTGTCACGGTCACGGGACCAGAGGTTTTCGCCCGCGATCCGGTCAATCTCATCCGGTTGTTCTGGGTCGCCGACCGCAATGGCCTCGCGATCCATCCGGACGCTACGAGGCACGTCACTCGGGCACTGAAGCGTATCGATGCGAAGCTGCGCGCCGATCCCGAAGCAAACCGGCTGTTTCTTGAAATCCTGATCTCGCGCAACGAGCCCGAAATCGTGCTGCGGCTCATGAACGAAGCCGGCGTTCTCGGACGCTTCATCCCGGAATTCGGCCGCATCGTCGCGCTCATGCAATTCAACATGTATCACCACTACACGGTCGATGAGCATCTCTTGCGCGCGGTGGGAAACCTCGCGGAGATCGAAGCGCAGAGGCTTGCGGCGGACTGTCCTCTGGCAAGCGACATTCTGCCGTCGATCGCCAATCGGAGGGTGCTGTTTCTCGCGCTTTTTCTGCACGATATCGCCAAGGGGCGGGTGGAAGATCATGTGAGCGCTGGTGCGGCTGTCGCGCGCGCGCTCTGTCCGCGACTCGGCCTCACGGAAGCCGAAACCGAAACGGTCGCGTGGCTGGTCGAGATCCACCTGGTCATGTCGGATACGGCGCAGCGGCGCGATCTCGCCGATGCGAAAACGATCGCGACCTTTGCCAGCCGCGTGCAGACCCTTGAACGCCTCAAAATGCTATTTGTCCTCACCGTTTGCGACATCCGCGCGGTGGGGCCCGGGGTCTGGAACAATTGGAAGGCCGAACTTCTGCGCACCCTCTATTGGGAGACCGAGGTGGAGCTCTCGGGCGGTCACTCCACGGCCGATCGCAAACAGCGCGTCGCCCAGGCACGCGAGGAACTGCGCCGCGCGCTGCCGAAGTGGTCGGACCTCGATTTCGAGGCCTATGCCGCGCGTCTCCCCCAAGCCTATTGGCTAAAGGCCACCCTGGAGCAGAAGCTTCTTCACGCCAAGCTTTTGAATATGACCGAGGTCGAGCTACCCGCGCCAATAACCCACATCCTCGTAGATCGGGACCGTAGCGTCACTGGATTGACCGTCATCGCGCCCGACCACGCAAGGCTTTTATCCACCGTCGCCGGCGCGTGCGCGGCAACGGGAGCCAATATTGTCGATGCGCAGGTTTTTACGACGGCCGATGGCATGGCGCTCGACACAATTTTTGTTTCGCGCGCTTTCAAATATGACGAAGACGAGTTGCGCCGGGCGGGCAGCATCGTGTTCGCAATCGAGCGCGCGCTCAGCGGACAAGTGAGGCTGCGGGACATGGTCGCCGCAAGGACGCGGCAGGCCGGAGAGGACCGCGATGTTTTTCGCATCCATCCAGAAGTCTCGATCGACAATACGCTTTCCAACCGCTTCTCCGTTGTCGAAGTGACCGGCCTCGATAGGCCTGGCCTGCTCTATGAATTGACGGCGATTATGTCCAGGCTCAGCCTCAACATAGCTTCGGCCCATATCGCGACATTCGGCGAAAAGGCGGCGGACGTGTTTTATGTGAGCGATCTTACCGGGGAGAAAATTACTTCCGCGCACAGGCAAGAAGCGATTCGGCGGGCAATTTTAGGAGTTTTCGATCCGGCCAAGCAAGCGGCCGGCATGATGGAGAGCGGGTTCTGATGTCTTCCGAGGATCGCGACCCCGCGCACTCATCGCGGAAGGTCGCGGCGGGAACTTGATTTTGGTTGCCAAAAAACTGATATCCCAGCGTGGTTTGTCATTTATCAAAGAGCGATCATGAACGATTCAAAGAAAGCCGAAAACGAAGCCGCCGCGATCAACCCGGACGGTGCCACCGGCAATGCCGGCGCGATGTCCGCCGACCTTGCCGCGCCAGCTCCGGCTGGAGAACCGGATCCCTTCGTTGTCTTGGAAAATCTTCAGCTCGAGAACGCGGCGCTGAAAGACAAGATCCTGCGCGCCCTCGCCGAGATGGAAAACCAGCGCCGCCGCAGCGAGCGCGAGGTCGCCGACGCCAAAACCTACGGCGTGACCTCGTTTGCCCTCGATATGCTGACGTTCGCCGACAATTTGCGGCGCGCCGTCGAAAGCCTATCGTCCGATGCCCGCGAGCAGGCGGGGCCCGCGCTGAAAACCTTGATTGAGGGACTTGAACTCACCGAGCGCGACTTCCAATCGCGGCTGGGCAAATACGGCGTCAAGAAGCTCGAACCGCTTGGGGCCAAGTTCGATCCCAATCTCCACGAGGCGTTATTCGAGGTGCCTGACGAGACGGCGCCGAATGCTACGGTCGTGCAGGTCGTCGAGGATGGCTACGCGATCGGCGATCGGGTGCTTCGCCCCGCCAAGGTCGGCGTCTCCCGCGGCGGTCCAAAACCCGCAAATGAAAACGCTCCCACGTAGTCCGTGGAAGCGTTCTCATTTCGTGCGGAGCGGCTTGGTCAGGGCAAAGCCTTCGGCTAATATTTGAAAGTGATGCCTGTGGACGCAATCCAAGGATCGATCTTACCAAGGGTGCGGACATGGATGGGCAGGCCTAGGAGGTCCCCTTGAAAGTTGGGATTGAGGTAGATCAGCTTTTTCGCGTCGAAAAAGACGCCCCAGTTAGGCAAGCCAAATCCCGTCAGCATATAATCGAAACCTGCTTGGGCAACGGCGCACCAAGTCGGATCGACGCTGAAATTCGAAAGAATGCCGTCGCTGGTATTGGCGAACATCACCACATAGGCCGCGCCGGCGCCGATATAAGGCTGAAAGGCACCCCAATTAGTGAAGTGGTATTGAAGGAGGCCCATGAGCGGCCCAAAGCGCACGCTTCCCACTAGGTCCGTTCCCAAAGCGTTTGTAAAATTGAAAGCAGTCGCCTTGATATGCATGAGCGGGGGCACGCCGGCGGAGATTGCGAGCGCGATATTGGGCGTGACGAAATAGCCCGCTTCCAAGCCGACAGTATAACTTGGGGGGATAGCCACGTTATTTAATGTTGCGAGACCGAGGGGGGTCGGTATTGCCTTCAAGAATCCGCCTCCGGTCGACTGCGCGTCGGGCGGCGAGTAAAAGGCGCCCAGGGCGCCGACATGGACGAAGAAGATCGGCGGAGCCGGCGGGAGCGGTTCCGGCGTGGGAGTCAAATCCGCGGCATCGGCACGCGTGATGGCGAGGGCTGCGATGAAGGCAGCGGCCCAAATTCTGATAGCACCGGTCATGAACTTTCCCTCCAGTTTTATGTTCTAGGGTTCACGCGATATTGACCCTTTGTCAAACGATCAGTGCTTGCAAGGACGCTTTCGATGCGCACTATGACTTTTTTGCCACGCTCCAAACCCCTCGAAGCTCGCATGAGGGGCAGTTGCTATTTGATTTACCGCGATAGCGGCTCTGCCGCAGTGCGACAACATGGGCTCTACCCATGGCGTTAAGGATTCGCGATAAACGATGGCAAGGAAGGCATCGGAAACACGATAATGCCAAGGGAAAGGCCAAATCAAACATGGAGCTGCTGGATGAGGCGCGCGATTGACCGGAGGGGACCGGCCCTCCTCGTTTATTTCGTTGTGTTGCTTGGGTTTGGCCTCGGGATCTCCGGAGCCGCGGCGCATTCCCGTCTCGTTAAATCCGATCCTTCCGCGCGCGCGGTGCTCGCTACGGCGCCCAAGGAGTTGAGGCTATGGTTCAACGAGGGGGTCGAGCCGGCGTTCGCGAAGGTGTGGATCGTCCCGGCACAGGGAGCGCAGATCCCCTTGACCAGCCGTGGCGACAGTTCCAATCCGCGGCTTTTGATCGTCGCGCTGCCGGACCATCTGCCCGCCGGGCCGGTCAACATCGGATACCATATGTTGTCCGTCGACGGTCACACGGTCGACGACAAGCTTACCTTCACGGTCAAGGCTCCATAAGTTAGGCTGCGCGATCATGATCGATCCCTTTGCGCTTGTCAGAGCGGTTGCGACCTTGGCGGCGGCTATCGTCCTGGGGTCGGGAGCGCTGGTCTGGTATACGCGCGACGCCCTAGCCCCAGCCGGAAAGTCCGTTTGGCGCCGCCGGGTCGTTTTATCGGTAATGGTGGCTGCCGTTGCCGGAGCGGTCGCGACATCGGTGAGTGCGGTTGGTGCCGCCGCCGACGCCGCCGGAATCGGCGCCTTTTCCGTCGATGGGTCGGTAATAGCGACCTTCCTCACCAGGACCGGGGTCGGCCGGATCGCGATTATTGAAATCGGTTGTGCCGTGGCGGCTTGCATCCCCGCCGTTATTGCCTGGATCACCGTCAAGAAATCATCGACATCGGACCTGGCTTTGCTGTTGGCCGCGCTGGTTGCGGGTATTGGCCTCGCTGCGTTCCCGTTCAATAGCCATCCGGTTACGCTTGATCAACAGATCGCGGGTCTTTCCGCCTCCATCGCGCACCGTCTCGCGTTAGGCGTCTGGCTTGGCGGGTTGCCCGCGCTTATTTTATTGATTGGAGCCGGGCCAGTCCCGGACGACACGCGGCGATTGGCCGCCGTCATCCTGCGCCGGTTTTCGCGGCTCGCGATCGTTGCGATGAGCGTCATCCTGGTGAGCGGAACGCTGCTGACCTGGTACCTTGTCGGTAATGTTTCGAGCTTGATCGGAACGGAATACGGACGCCTGCTGATCCTCAAGCTTGCCTTGCTTGGCGGCGTTTTCGTCATTGCCGGCGGATTGCAACGGCAACTTTTGCCGATGCTTGAGGTAAAGCCGAGCGATCCCGCCTTTCGAAGCTATGCCAACCGGGTCAAGCTCGAGACCTTGGTCGCGGTCCTCATCGTCGTCGTGGCGTCCGACATGGCGGGATTGGCCCCGCCCGAGCATGAGAACATCGTCTGGCCGCTGCCATTTCGCTTTTCGTTTGCGGCGACCTGGGCAATCCCCTGGGTCCCGACGCGCTTCATCGCTGGCCATGTGCTGATTTTGCTCGGCCTCGCGGCGCTCGCGTTCGGTTTGCTCCCATCGCTGCGGCCCGCCTGGTTCCGGTTGCGGCCCAACACCAGCCTTGGCGCCGGCATTGCCGCCGCGCTCGTTGGGTGCGGGCTCGCCTTCCCGGCGATCTCGGTGCAGGCCTTCCCCGATACCTACCTCGCAACCGACATTCCCTTCGCGGCAACCTCGATCGCCGCCGGTCTCAATCACTACGAGCAAAATTGCACCGGGTGCCATGGCGTGAGCGGCCATGGCGACGGACCCGCGGCTTCGAGCTTGCCGGTAAAGCCGGCCGATCTGTCGGCGCCGCACACGGCCTTGCACACCGGCGGCGACCTTTATTGGTGGGTGACCCACGGCATTCCGGCGTCGGGAATGCCGGCCTTTGCCGACGTCCTCACCAACGACGATCGCTGGGACATCATCAATTTTCTCGGCGCTTTTTCCATCGGCTACCAGGCGCGCATTATCGAACCCAAGATCAGCCCGGGCCAGTACTGGCTCGCGCCGCCGGATTTCCAAGTCACCGATGAGACCGGCAATACCTTCATTTTGAGCGACTATCGGCGCCAGTCCGCGATCCTCTTGCTGCTTTTTTCGTGTACGCAAGAGAACGTGGCGCAAGAGACGGCGCGGCTCGAACAGCTCTTGGCCGCCCGCGCGCGGCTGGCCGAACTTGGCGCCAAGATGATCTTGGTTGCCCCTGGCAAGATTTGCGAGCCGCTGCGCCGCATGTCAACCGGCAAGGTTCTCGTCGCCGATCACGACACGGCCGACGTGGCCGCCACGTTTGGCTTTTATACCCGCTCCTTCCACAACCGGAAACAGGACGTGGTCAGGGTTCCGGAAACGCACGCGGAGTTCTTGATCGACCGCTCCGGCTATATTCGCGCGCGCTGGCTGCCCGACGAAGACAACAGCTGGAGCGATCCTGGCTTCATAGAAACGCAACTCGAAATGCTGGCGCGCGAGCCGCCGGCCCCGCCTCCGCCGGGCCCTCACGACCACTGAGCGCCACCTGACAGTCGCAGCATGAATTATAGGCTTTGCCGCATCGGCGAGTTTTTCTAGCTCGGCAGATCGCAGCGAGTTGTTTAGCGCCTTGCCGTAGGCGTCAACGCGGTCTATATGCGTAGCTATGTTACAAACTCAGCTCCAAAGCGCTCCTGCGGTATCGCCGGTATTATCGGCGGTACGGTCGCGCTATATATTGAATTCCATTCCTACCGTCATTTATGTGCTTGAGATAACAGCTAAAGGTTTTCGCGGCCAATGGGTAAGCGACAGCGTCAGGAGTATCCTGGGTTACGAAGTCGAGGAAGCGCTGGGCCCTGACTGGTGGATCGCCTGTCTGCATCCCGATGACAAGGTGGCCGCTGTCGAGAAAACGTCGATCCTGATGACCCAGGGCCGCTTGGTGCAAGAGTACCGGTTTCGATGCAAGGACGGCCACTACCTTTGGATGCAGGACGAGGCGAGCCTCTTGCGGGAAGCCGACGGCCGGCCGAACGAAATTGTCGGGTTCTGGACCAACATTACAGAGCGGAAGCACGCGGAAGAACAGGCAGCGCAAGCGCGCGAGCAAGAGGCCGACAGTGGCGAGCTGAATCGGTCTAACAATCGCATTGCAGCTCGTCTGGTGATCGCAGCCCTGATCGTCGGCTCCAGTTTCTTGCTCCTTGCAAACGAAGGACCCCTGAGGTGGGGAACGACTATTATTGGGCTCACCGTCTTTGCGGTCGGCTGTAGCCTCGGGTTGATATTGATTTGGCTCGAGGTCAAATCCGGCAAACGGTCGCACCATATATTGAATTCCATTCCTACCGTCATTTATGTGCTTGCGATAACAGCTAAAGGTTTTCGCAGCCAATGGATAAGTGACAGCGTCAAGAGAATCCTGGGTTACGAAGTCGAGGAAGCGCTGGCCCCTGACTGGTGGATCGCCTGTCTGCATCCCAATGACCAGGTGGCCGCTGGCGGGAAAATGTCGATCCTGATGACCCTGGGCCACTTGGTGCAAGAGTACCGGTTTCGATCCAAGGATGGCCACTACCTTTGGATACAGGACGAGGCGAGCCTCTTGCGGGATGCCGACGGCCGGCCCACGGAAATTGTCGGGTTCTGGACCGACATTTCAGAACGCAAGCAGGCGGAAGAACAGGCAGCGCAAGCGAGCGAGCAAGACATCGAGAGTGGCGAGCTGAATCGGTCTAGCAATCGCAACATTGCAATTGGTCTGGTGATCGCAGCCCTGATCGTCGGCTCCGGTTTCTTGCTCTTTGCAACCAGAGGACCCCTGACGTGGGGAACGACTATTATTGGGCTCACCCCCTTTGCGGTCGGCTGTAGCCTCGGGTTGACATTGATTTGGCTCTTGGTCAAATCCGGCAAATATTAGGACTTGGTTCTATCGCTCAGCATGCGGTCCAGATCGAAGGTCGCGTCCGTAGCGACAGAATTTTCCAAATTGGCAGTTTATCGCTTTGGAACAAGTGAGGCGTCAACTTTTTGGGATCGCTTGCGCGCGATTACAGCATCGCGGGCAGCAATCTGTCGGGCGGATGGTGGCCGTCCATAAACGTCTTGATATTGACGATGACCTTCTCGCCCATGTCAATGCGGCCCTCGGCCGTCGCCGATCCCATATGTGGCAAAAGCGTGACCTTACCGGCGTTGGCTAGCCTGACGAGCTTCTGCGAGACCGCTGGCTCATGCTCGAAAACGTCGAGCCCGGCGCCAGCCACCTCGCCGGTCTCGAGCATTCGTGTCAGCGCGGTCTCGTCGATGATTTCGCCCCGCGCGGTATTGACGAGGATGGCGTGCGAGCGGAGATATTTTAGCCGTCGCGCCGACAGCAAATGATACGTCGCGGGCGTATGCGGACAATTGATCGAAACGATGTCCATGCGGGCGAGCATCTGATCGAGCGATTCCCAATAGGTCGCTTCGAGTGTTTCCTCGATCGGGGCGGCGACGGGCCGCCGGTTGTGGTAGTGGATCTGCAGGCCGAAAGCCTTGGCCCGATGGGCGAGAGCCTGGCCGATGCGGCCCATGCCCACGATTCCGAGACGTTTGCCGCTGATCCGGCGTCCAAGCATCCAGGTCGGCGCCCAGCCGGTCCATTCGCCGGCGGGAATTACTCTTGCTCCTTCGACGAGTCGCCGGGCCACTGCGAGGATGAGTGCCATGGTCATGTCGGCGGTATCCTCGGTGAGGACGCCTGGCGTATTGGTGACGGTCATCCCTCGTCCCAAGGCGGCGGTCACGTCGATATTATCGACACCATTGCCGAAATTGGCGATGAGCTTCATTTGCGGCCCGGCTAGTGCTATCAGCTCGGCATCGATTCTGTCGGTTACGGTGGGAACGATCACCTCGGCGGCGCGCATTGCCTCGGCGAGAGCGCTGCGCGACATCGGCTTGTCGTCGATGTTCAGCCGCGCATCGAAAAGCTCGCACATGCGGGTTTCGACGGTGTCCGGCAATTTGCGGGTCACGATCACGAGCGGTTTTTTCCGGCCCATTCTTTTCCTTGTCCTTTCGGCTCGCAGGATGCGATTTTAAAAGGAACCGCCGGATCGTGCGAATAGGCCCGATTTTGGCGCGACCGCGCCTGGCGAGGCCGCCCCGCTGACCAGCTGCGAGGACTTGCCATGCCCTCTTCACCGGGCGTTAACGATGCCCAGCACACAAATGGAGCGTCTCTGCGTCCATTGCCTCTCCACGCGGTTTCTGTAGCAGATGGCCGGTCAAAGACAAGAACACCGACAGTCTCCATTGCCGGAGAGAAACGAGCGGTGCACTGGCTTGAGTACCGCTGTCTTCCCTAAGGACGGTGGAAATCGATAACGCAGCGTAGGAGCGCGGCTAGGTCCAATGACATGAGCCAACCGCTTTACGGTACCGCAACATCAACGAGCCAACGCATCGATGAGGAGAATCTGGGTAGCCCGGACGCGCCATATCGCACCGCTTTGGAATAGAGTCTTCCATTGCGCCTTTCTCGCCATGGCCGTGGCCCTCTGTGCCTTGGCTGCTGGAGGAAGCGGGCGAGCCGAGCAGATCGGCTCCGCTAGCGGCTTACCGGTTCCGCGTTATGTGAGCCTGAAGTCCGATCGCGTGAACTTGCGCGAAGGCCCTTCGAAGGACCATCGGACCATCTGGGTTTTTCAACGCGCGGGCCTTCCCGTCGAGATCACCGCCGAATTTGAAATTTGGCGTAGGGTCCGCGATTCCGAAGGCGCGGAGGGCTGGGTGCTCCATTCGCTTCTTTCGGGAAGGCGCACGGCTCTGGTTGCGCCCTGGAAGAAGGGAACAGATTCGGTCCTCTACAGCAAAGCGAGCCCGAAATCGGCGCCGGTCGCGAAGTTGCAGCCAAACGTGATCGCAAGCGTGCGCGACTGCGACGGCGCCTGGTGCCGTGTCTCGGGCGACGGCTTCGATGGCTTTATCCAGCAATCGGATCTGTGGGGCGTCTATCCGAATGAAAAAATCGAATGAGCCCGCTCAAAACCGGAGGCCCGCTCCGCGTGGGGCACATGCTGGACGGCTTCCGCGTCGCCGCCGCTGCGCGAAACCCGCCGGAACCCTTTAGTTTTCTCGCGGGTTGCCGTGTGGAGGTAAGCGACACGCCAATTTTTGCCCGGGCTTGCCCGGGCTGCGCGGTACCCGATCGCAGCCCTGTTCCCCGCGACAACGGCAGGGGCAGTGTTACGTTCACGCTAAATCAGTTGTCTTTGGCGTGCCCGGTCAAACGCGCCCAGCCGCCCTGGACGGTGGATGACAAGACTTTGATGCCGTGATTGACCACATCCCAATTGACCACCGGACGCTCGGCGATTCCTTCGGCGCCGCTCGTATTGCGTATCGAATCGGACACATATGCCGCGGCGATCGTAAGGACTATGCCAAGTATGATCCCGAAAAACATGCGCATTCAAGCCCCTTTTTGCCGGGAGCGTTCCCCAAGACTCGGAGTGATTCCCCCAAGACGCGGACGCACACTAGCTTTTCTTCGCTTCCGGTCAAGTGCCGTGGTCGTCTCAGCACGCGGAGACAGGGTAGTAAACGCCGCTTCGCCGGCATCGGACAGGCGAAAGGAGGGCAGGATGTCAGGGAACGGAAGCGCCATTGCCGCGTTCACCCGTCGCCAGCAGGGGCAAAGAGTCTTGGAATGCCTTTGCGAAGACAGGGGAGCCCAGCGGAGTCTATGCCTAACGTCATGGCCTAACTCCATGGCCTAACTCCATGGCCTAACTCCATGGCCTAACTCCATGGCCTAACTCCATGGCCTAACTCCATGGCCTAACTCCATGGCCTAACTCCATGGCCTAACTTCATGGCCTGACTTCATGGCCTGACTTCATGGCCTGACTTCATGGCCTGACTTCATGGCCTAAGTCAGGGCCTGAAGGGGTAAATTCCTTCACGCGAGAAGCTTAGTTCGCGAAGCCCGATTGTGGCGGGTAGAGGTATCCAAACGCCGACCGAGAAAATAAATGACCGGTGAAATTATACGACACGAGGTGCGGTCTTCGGCGGAGCTCCAAGAGGTCTGTTTGCGGACCCTGAAGCAATGCCCCGGGTTCGAACAGGTCAATGAGATTTTAATCCAGCCGCGGGACAATGCCGAAGGTTCCGCTAACTGGACTTTGGCGGCGGTAAGGCCGCGGGTAGATAATCGCTCTTTGCGGGCCGCCCGCGAGACGATCGGTTTTCTGCAGCAAACTTACCGGTTGATCCCGGGCGAAGAGCAAGCCCGCTACAAACGCCGCGGCTAAGCCGCGAGCCGCAATCTTTGTTTCCGCGAAACAAACTTTTTGGCGCTCCCGCGGCCGGGCACGACCGGTACTGCGCGATGTCGAGGCGCCGGAGCCCTATATTTCAAAATATTAACGAGTGTTGATGGTTGCCCCCACCTTCTTCGAGCAGTCGGCTTGGGGCGGCTGGCAAATCGTGCCGTTTTGGCTTACTGGTTGTTTGTACCAGCAATGCCTCGGCCTTCCCTTGGAGCTCCATTGCGGTGGCAAAAGGGGCCTGGGTTTTTTGTTACACTCGCACCTTCTCGGGACTGGCGCCTACTGTCCAAAACGGATTTTGACGAACCAAGATCTTGAAACGCTGGTTGATACGACCGATGCCTGGATCGTCGCGCGCACGGGGATTAAGGAGCGGCGGATCGCGGCGGAAGGAGAAGTCACTTCGGATATGGCCGTTGTCGCGGCGCGGCACGCGCTTGCGATGGCCAGCACAAGAGCCGAAGATCTCGACATGATCATCGTCGCCACGGTCTCGGCCGACATGCCGCTGCCTTCCTGTGCGGTTATCGTTCAGGCCAAGCTCGGCGCGGCGCGCGCCTTTGCCTTCGATGTTTCCGCCGCTTGCGCGGGCTCTCTTTATGCGTTGAGCATTGCCGACCAGTTCATAAAGACCGGCAAAGCCCAGCGCGTGCTCGTAATCGGCGCCGAGCTCTTGAGCCGTCTCGTCGATTGGAGTGATCGCAACACTTGTGTGCTTTTCGGCGATGCGGCGGGCGCGATGGTCGTCGGACCGGCGCGCGATCCCGGACGCGGCCTCCTATCGACGCATCTTCATTCCGACGGAACCGTCGCTGGAATATTGTCGATACCGGGCGGCGGCAGCCAGCATCCGCAGTCCGCGGAAGTGCTTGCCAAGAACATGGACAAGATCGCGATGAGCGGGCGCGAGATATATAAGTTCGCGGTCCGCGTGCTGCCCCAAGCGATTCTCGAAGCGCTCGCCGCGAACGGGCTTGCAATCGGCGACATCGACCACATTGTCTCGCACCAGGCCAACGCCCGGATTGTCGAATCGGTGCTAGGCAGGCTCGGCGTCCCAATCGAAAAATGTTGGCTGAACCTCGAACGTTACGGCAACACCTCGAGCGCCTCGCTGCCCATTTCGCTCGACGAGGCGAACCGGGCGGGCCGTCTTCAGCCGGGCGATCTTATCGCGATGATGGCGATCGGCGCGGGGATGGCCTGGGGCAGCGCCTTGATGCGGTGGTAGGCCTCCCGCAGGGACCGAAGCCTCTGACACGAAATGCTGTTCCGTCTGGAGAGCGCCGGCACGTCGAGCGCGAGCCTAATCCGCTGGCGCACCAATGTCAGGAATCTAGTTCCCGACGCAATCCGGCTGCGGCGAGCGATCGCCTATCAATGCGGCACCGTCGCGCACACGATCCGAACACCCATCCCGCAGGCGTTGGGTGTCCGGCGCCGAACTCGAAGCCGCGTCGTCTCGTCCGCCATGAATTTCACCGCGAGGGGAATTACAAGGCTCAGGCCCCGCGCTCGCTTTGGAGCGGTAATATCTCAATGGTACCTAAGCTATTCCAATTTCGTCTTCATCAGCTGTAGCGCTATGGTCAGATACTGACGGCTGGACGCCGCTTTGGCAGCTAGCGACGCCTTACCGCTGAAGCCGGCACCGATGCGGAAGGCGCACCACCGCAGGCCAAATCCCGCGACTGTAAGGGCGTCGAACAGCCACAGCTTCCCCGGCCCTTGGGTCTTGCCGTAAAACGTGCGCACCCCCTTCAACGAACTCAGCATGATATCGCCGTGCTGTTTGCTCATACTTGCCCCCTGATAGTGAATGATCGACGCCGCGGGCGTGTATAAAATAGTTCCTCCGGCCTGCTTCAGCCTATAACAAAGATCCATGTCTTCTCCGTACATGAAATAGGAGGGGTCGAAGAGCGGTTCCGTAATGGCGGCGCGACGAAGCATCAGAAAGGCACCGCAGAGCCAGTCCACTTCACAATCATGGGAAACGTCGTGCGTCAGATAGACGGACACGTCGTAGCCGAACAGCGCCAACAGCCTGCTTAGAAAGAGATAGTGGCATGCCACGTTCCACAAAGAAGGAAATCTGCCGCCCGTCCACCGTTGCAAGCTGCCGTCTCCGTTGAGGAGACGGCAGCCCAATGCAACGACGGAAGAACGTTGTTTCATGAGAGCAAGCGCTTGGCCTATTGCGTCGCCTTGGATCAGGGTATCGGGATTGAGAAGCAGCACGAACCTGCCGCGACTTTTTTGGTAGGCTTGATTATTCGCCCGCCCAAACCCGGCATTCACGACATTGGCAACGCAGATGACCTGCGGAAACTCAACGCGGACGAGTTCAACCGAATGGTCGCCTGAATTATTGTCCACGACAATAATTTCGAACAACGCAGGAGGGACCTTCGTCTCACGATAGATTGAAGCGAGGCACTCCCGCAAAAGTTCGGGAACCCGCCAGTTCACGATGATGATTGAAAGCAAGATTTCCGATCCCAGGGTCCTCTACTCCGTTGTGTGATGGCCTCATTATGAGCGATCAGTGCGGGATGCATCTCGGACTTCGTCGCTAACGAAATTCGATAAGAAGGGTGCTTATGGAATGTGGTAAAAGAGACGCCTGAATCCGACCCTCTTCGACCACGACTTCGGACTCCGTCCAACCGAGCGAAGCGTCACTTTTGGAAGCGCTAAAAAGTCCATCAGCGCTCAACTCCTGCAGCGCCACATGACCCAATTGGCCGAGGGATTTGAGCCTAACCGAAAGTTCGGCTCTCTCATCGGGGTCCTTGTTAATCAGAATAACGTTGATGGCGTTGCCCTCGCGCATCGCCAATGCCGCAATGGTGGGGACGCCGGACTGCGCCGCAGTGAAGCCGACGCGGGGACTTGAGAAACTTGGACCGTCAACCGCAGTGGGAAGCAAATTCCCCCGTAGCAGCCTGCTGTACGCTTGCAGCACAAGGTAGGCGGGCCGGGGCTCTCCAGCCTGCGACAAGGCGCCGAACTCCCAGTTGCCCGACAATGACCAATAGGCGGCCAGCTCGACGTCGTCGCTTAACGCAAAAAGTCTCAAGAGATCCGCGACGTAAAGGGCGCCGGTGATCGTACCGATGTAGCCGTCGCTGCTCTTGCCAATCGTAAAAAGGGGGGCGAACTCCGTAATTGCAATTGGAACATTCCGTCCCTCAAGATAGCGGCGCAGCTCCGCCCGCGTCGATTCGATGTCCGAGGCAGTTTGCATCGAGGCGGCGACCGTAGCGAGATAAAGGTCACGATCCGAATAACTGCGATCAACGGCGTAAGGCGCGTATGCATTGTGAAGCGCGACGAAATCGAAAGGCGCTTTCAGTCCCTTTAGAACTGCTTCATTGAACCCTGGGTAAGGTGTCGCCGGAATGCCCCCAAGAATATCGCTCCTCAAGGGAATACCAACCTTGATATCGGGGTCGACGTGCTTCATTGCCGGAATGATCGCATTCGCGCGCTTGACGAATTCCTCCGGACCGACGGCAATGTCTTTCCTTTTGTCATCCCGCAGATAGGGTTCGTTGCCGATCTCCCAGTACTGAACCCTTGGCCAGGCATGGCCATTCGCCGTCCGCGCCGGTCCCTTGTTGACATAATAGACCCAATCCGCCGCTTCTTCCGCGTCGCCCGTCGCTACGTTGACCGTGAGAAGCGGGTCGGCGTGAACCTTTTCGCAAAGGGTGAGGAATTCGCCAGTTCCAAAGAGGATTGGCTGCGTGGATCCATTGAAGAAGTGAGTGCCTAAGGCGCGCTTGCCGACGCCGTCCTTCCAATGGTAAAGATCGCTCTGCGAACCCCCGGGGTAGCGTAGGATGCTAGGCCCGAGATCCTTGATTGCCCTGAGCATGTGGCTCGAGAAACCATCTCCGTTTGGACGGAGAATCTCATCGCCGCGATCGACCCACTGGACGTTATTGCCAAGAATGAGTCGATTAACGGGATGGCCAAGGACATCGGCGTCGATGGTCACTTCCGCGGTAAATGCCATGGCCGGAGTTTGGCAGCCGCCCACCGCCAACAAACTAACCCACAGCGAAATACAGGGAATGGAAGTCGCGATCGTCATTCAAAATCTCATCGGCTTGGCTGCGCTTTCGCAATCAGGACCAAGCCACAACTAAAAAAGACTCACCATCGCACGCAAGGTTTTTACGTTCAACGCGTCGCATCGTCGGTCGTTGGAGCAGCATCTAATGCATGACTCATCGCCAAATTGCATTGCCAGCCTTATCGAGCTAAGTTTCTATCACAACCTTTTGATTGCGCTGCAATGCCGGGTATCACGGCGGCTAAAAATAAGGTGATAATGTGTAAATGTCTAGATTTGAGCCATCGGGTCTCTATCAGATTTCGGCATTCCTCTCACGGCAGAGATTATTGGCGAGCCACCGTGAAAGGAATGGCCTGTAGCGGTTTTCCACGACGATGACTGAAATCGCAAGTCCAGTCCATTACAGATAAATGCGAGATGGAGCAAGTCTCGTTTTTGTACGTTTTTTCAGATGAGAGAGCAGTGCGTCTGCACAAGCGTCCATGGTACGAAATACCAATACGCTACAGAAGAAGTCGAACTTCATGAGCGCAGCATCTAACGATCTCAAATCAGATCCAAACGAGACAATACATTCGTCGTGGCGGAATTTGTTGACAGCGGATATGATTCATTACGCGCGCGAGGCCAAGGCCTTCCAAGGCGACCGGCCAGGCAGGCTTCGCGCCATCGGCATCTTATTGACGCCGTCTCTCATGTGCTGCGCTCTGCATCGGCTAGCGCATGCCGCGTTTGGACGAGGCTGGACAAGGTTGGCTCGTGCAATCGCTAGAATTAATACGATTGTTCACCATACTGTCATCGATCCTGCGGCTGAGATCGGCCCCGGTCTCTATATTCCGCACCCCACAGGGGTGGTCTTTCAAGGCGCTGCCGGCGCGAACTTATCCTTGCATACTTTTGCCGCCGTCACCCCGCGGGAGCCAATGCCCTTTTCCGGCGGTGGCGCGAAACGTTGTCCAAGGATCGGAAACGACGTGTCGATCGGCATGCGCGCGGTGGTGTTTGGCCCCGTCCTGGTCGGCGACAGATCCCGCATCGGTCCAAATGTCCTCGTTGCCGACGATGTCGCCCCCGACTCAGCCTTGATGGTGGCGCGGAGAGGCCCTCTGCAACCGACAGAGTGACCGCGGCCGTGATCTGTTGGACGGTCAGTTCGACTTCGCGACCAACCGCCGGCGGCTTTCCACAGGCTCCACCGTGGTTCCGGGCGGCAGATCGCGCATGACGGTGCAACCGGGCCAAATGTCGCAGCCATCGCCGATGCGAACCGAACCCAGCACGGCGGAGTTAAGCCCTATAGTGACGTTGTCCCCGACCACCGGCAAACCCGGACCAGCACCTATATCCTTGTTGGATCGTCCGCCGCCAAGGCCACCGTGGCCCCAGATGGTGCAGTCCGCTCCGAGGCGCCCGAAGATTTGCGTAGAGATCGGATGAACCACCAGCAAACCTGGCCCGATTTCGCTGATTGGCGCTATGTCCGCGCCCGTCAGGACCAGATTGACGTGCCAGAAGAAGCGGCCGAGCAGTCGATGATTTCGCCGAAAGAAGTAGTTAGATATCCGATATAACCAGATGCATTGATAAGAGGGATGGAGAGCCGGGATGCCGAGAGGGACGACGCCCAGTTCTCCAGAGAGGCTGCGCAATCTCTCGCGATCCCGCTGCAGTCGCTTCCGGACTTCAGACCAAGATGTTGACCCGCTTGTCATGATGTCCTTCCATTTCTACAGGCCTGGATTTTCGAAGACCACGCCGAACCCTCATCATGGCGTAGGATTGCAGAGCACGTTGGGGTTGATCGAGAATGCCGCTGAACGGTGAACCAATGGATCGATTGCCGCAAGCAGCGAAGGCGGAGCCGGTGCCGCCAAACGAGCTGCCGATTTGGACGCTGTTGCAGAGCGATATAGCACACTTCGAGAGTCAGGGGGAGAGCTTTCAGGGCACTCGGGCTAGCCTCCTCAGGACGATTAGTGTTCTACTTACCCCATCGCTGCTCTGCTGCGCGCTCCATCGAATTGCTCACGTCGCCCATCGCCGCCGGTGGGGCATCGTCAGTCGGTTCTGCGCGCGGCTCAATGCGCTGTTGCACCGGGTTGTGATCGATCCGCAGGCTACCGTTGGCCCCGGGCTGTACATTCCGCACCCGGCCGGAGTTGTTTTTCGCGGCAACGCCGGTCGCAATCTCGTTCTTTACGCGGGCGCGATCGTCGGCCCCTTGGCTCCATTGCCCTTTTCCTGCGGCGGCGAGTACGAACGTCCTTTGCTAGGCGATGAGGTAATGGTTGGCATGAATGCCATGATCCTGGGATCCGCGGTTGTCGGTCACGGGGCTCGCATTGGGCCCGGCACGCTGGTGACCGGGTTCGTCAAGCCCGATACCGCAGTCACCGCAGGGCAACTCCTGGTTCGGGCGGGTACGGATGTCACGGCATGTCCGTAAAGCTCTTCGCTGTGACAACGCGAGCAATCGGCATCATGTCGTCCAGCCGAAGCAACTCGGTGTTCAAGAAGATGAGGCCTTTTCGCCTGTGAAGACCATGCAATTTTGCGCGCAGCGGGACACCAATATCGGCATTTCTCAGATAGTATATGTCGCGCGCGATAGTCGAAGTGGCGAGCGCCCAATCCCGGCTGTCGATTGCAAGATCGGAGCGATTTATGATCAGACGTTCCAGCGAATCACAGAGCGTCGGATAGGCCGCGAAATACAGGAGGTTCGCTCCGTTGAAATCGATGTATGGACTGGGTTCGCAATCCCGAAAAAATCCTGCAGAATCGGCTTGCAAATCCAGGGTTTCATCGAGAATGGAATATTGGCCAATTCTGTCGTACCGCATCGCTTGGGAAAGCTGAAGAAGTGATGGGATCTCGCTCATCTCGGCGGCAATCGAAGCAAGCCTCGCCGCCGGTACGCTCTTACGCAGTTCGTTTGCATCAGCGCGGCTGCGGGCGACGAACGCCGTTACCATCTCCAATCGCAACTCGACCGCTGGATTGGACAGCACCGCAACCCCGTGAAAGAATGATTGACCGAACCGGCCGATCGACGCGGCGGCGTCAAACTCATCATTTTCGCAGACGTGCGCCAACGGCTTACTATATCTGGCCGCAATGGCTACAAAGGTCGCGTAGAGCCGTTTTCCGGCATCGTTGGTAAGATCGCGGGACAAAACGCCCATGCTCTTGCACAGTTCCTGCCAGTGCAAGTCGCCACAGTACCTGAACAGCCAGTTTTCCGATAGGCCATTAGCCGCCATCTGCGGCATGCCGATCTCGATCCTGATCATCGAGTCTCTATAATCTCTGCCAGCGTGTTCGAAGCATACCAGAGTTCGTCGGAAACCGTGTGGCCAAGCCGGACCTCTATCGCCGACCGCACGATCGCGAGGTCCAGACTGTCGAGCGACGATTTGCTAAGGGGAAGATCGAGCTCGGAATCGGTGATCGCCGGACGAACGGATCTGACGATTTCGAGCAGTTCGCCATGTCCCAGCAGCAAGCGTTGCGGCGCTCTCGACGTTTCAACGGCTGGGCTGATCGTCCTGTCAGCGTCACCAATGGTGTCCAACTTTGTATGAGGCGGGAGATCTTGCATCACGATCCGGCCGGCGCCGATTTCACAGCCGTCACCAACGACAACCGGCCCGGGCACGAGGGCGCGAGGACCGAGCGTGACATGGTCGCCGATCACCGGACCAGCACCTATATCCTCGTTGGATCGTCCGCCGCCAATACCGCCATGGCCCCAGAGGGTGCAGTCCGCTCCAAGGCGCCCGAAGATTTGCGTGGAGATCGGATGGACCAGCACCAAACCTGGGCCGATTTCGCTGATTGGCCCGATGTCCGCCCCGGTCAGGAGCAGGTTCACGTGCCAGAAGAAGCGAGCGATAAGGCGATGATTTCGCCGAAAGAAGTAGTTAGATATCCGATATAACCAGATGCATTGGTAAGAGGGATGGAGCGCGAGGATGCCCGGAGGGAGGCCGTTAGGTCCTCGGAGGCTGCGCAATCTCTCGCGATCCCGCTGCAGTCGCTTTCGGACTTCCGACCAAGATGGAGACGGCCTTGTCATGACACTGTGCCGTCTTCGGCGGCCAAGGGAGCATGCCCTCGCTCCGACATTCGTCTATTGCCCGCCAACAATAGCTTGACTGAGTTAATATCATTGGAGGACATGCTGCGCGATAAGCGAAGCACGACAACATACGCCGCGAGACCGATAGGAATGACGAGCAATGGCGTCCGAGCGGCGAGGTACATAGCGGCGACCATCGATACACCGGCCAGCAACGGCCCATTAAGATCGCGAAACCGGACATAATGGCCAATTTTGTTATGGATAATCAAGATCCGTGCCACGCACTGGGCAATCGCACCGCAAAGGGCTGCAAGAGCCGCGCCGGCAATCCCCAACGGCAGAATCAATAACAACAGCCCAATGACAAGGGTAAGACAACCGGCTGTCAAACACGGCAAATCGAAGCGTTGCAGGTCAAAAACGAGCAGCACGGTCGCCATCAGCTGGCCTGCCGCCATGACAAGAGTGGCGCACATCAGGATCTGGACCGGCAATCCCGCTCCCGCAAACTTCTCGCCGAAGACCGACCCGATGATCGGCGGCACCGCAAAAGATATGCAGATCGCCGCTGGCATGCCAACGATCAAGCCATAGCGAAGAACGAGCCGGCAGAGTTCTGAAACCGCGTCGGGGCTTTCGGCATGGAGACGCGACAGGATCGGCAGCAACACCGCCATAAGCATTCCCGGAACAATGAGTGCCAGATCGTACAGCCGCGCCGCGATCGAATAAACGGCGACATCCGTGTCGGACGCCAGTTTGGAAAGGAAGGTGACATCGAAGCGGCTGAAGGCGGTCGACAAGAGGAGTATGCTAAAGAGGATCGGAGCTTGCCGCAAGAAGCCGCTCAAGGTAACCCGACAAAAGGCGCTCGGCTGCAACAATCGCAACGTTTGGCGGTCGAGTAGATAAAAGCAAAGGGTCGCCATACGAAGCGCGACAAACGCTAGTATAACCTCCGTCAGGCTGGCTCCCAAATAGATCATGACAACAAAAACGATAAAGCGTAGCGCGCCTTCCAGGATATTTATGAACGCGACGAAGCTTAGACGTTCCTGTCCGATCAGCATCATTTCGATTACCAAGATTAGAGCAGTAGGTGCGAGGGAGACGCCGACGAGGGCGAACGACGCGTGTAGGCCGGGCGGGTAGAGAAGCTGTCCGATCAACGCGAGCCCGATAGCCAGCGGAACCGACACTACCAAGCCAAGCGACCCCGCCGTGACCATCGCGGAGGGCCGGTCATCGGGTCTTGCCGCGGCATCGCGCGCCAGCAGGATATGCAACCCGAGCAATGGCGCTTGCTGGAGCAGCAGAAAATAATTGAAGATAATCGAGTATTGGCCGAAAGCGTCGACGGACCATTTGCGGGCCATATAGATGGCCAGGAGTACGCCAAGCAGTGCGCCAAGAAAACGTCCAGCGGTGCCTGAGCCAAGGTTTTTGAGCACATTGCTTAATCTCAGCAAAGTATGACCTCGCTAAATGTGCCGCGGAATCAGATAGTCTTCATACAACTGCGCCGGAGATTGCAATTGGTTCATGCTCACCTGCCGCGCGTACGCGATCCGGAGCATCGAACGACTGTCAGCTTACGGGAGTCGAACCATGCAGCGACCTCTTCGCGTTTACAGGAACCCGCGCGGACGATGGTCGATGGATAGGCATCAGCGATCATGTCCATCTCATCAATCTGCATCCTAGGCGTTCTTCTGTAAGAAGACCATGTAGAATGCCTTGAAGGGTGGCGGGGTCACCCAAAACACGAATTGCCATAGGCGGGCCAATAGCACGCTATCCGCATGGTAAAATGGCTGGCCGTCGTAAGTGTAGCTATAGTGACGGAAGTGGGTTTCCGGAAACAGCTGGCGCAATTTCGACCGGGTGTTCATGCGATAAACTGGAAGGAATGAATCTTCTTCCTCACGATGGCGCTCAACCAAGCTCAACACAACTTTGTGCAAACGTCTCGGCACCAACCGGGCGCCGATTCCAACATACCCCCATTTGTTCGGCGTCCAGGCGCAAACCCACCCTCCCGGCTTTAGCACCCGGGTCAGTTCGGCGGCTACTGATTCTGCGTCTTCAACGTGCTCAAATACCGAAAAGGCGGAGATGAGGTCGAAGCTTGCATCTGCCACCGGCAGGCGGCCGCTCGGCTCAAGCAAGAGCAGCACATTGGCCTGGGGATTTCGGCGGACCGCTGGATCAACGTCGCAGGCGACCACCTTCGCACAACGTCCGACGAAGTTTCCAAGATTACGCCGCAAAATCACGGGATCGTTTTGCCATTTTCCGTGACCGGCACCATATTCAAGGACGGTCATCTCAGTGTTAAGCAAAGAATTAACTCGAACAATATATTCCATTCTATGATCGACTCGGCAGTAACCACCAGCTGATACTTCTGGATAAAGTTTATTTTCGACGCCCGACATTGAATTTTCCGAATTGCGTTTAACCGTTTAGCGTATCACGTACGGAAAATCTCGCGCTGCATCGCGCCGTCGTAAATAGTGTGGACAAAAACCTCGCCTAAACATTTACTAAAAAGCCGCTCTATTTCCTCCTCATGATTTTTCCTTGCCTTCCCAAAATTCTTGCAACAAATTATGTCACAGGAGGAAAAAGTTGTCTATGCAAAAAAAGATTCAGACCAAACCATCCAGCTTGGCGATTCTCGGAACGCGGGGGATTCCGGCCCGACACGGTGGCTTTGAGACGTTCGCGGAGAAACTCGCGATCTTCCTTGTCGGCAATGGCTGGGAGGTTGACGTTTATTGCCAGACCGACCGGCAGGAAGAGCCGTATTTTTGGAATGGCGTTCGCCTCGTGCCCATCCGGGCGCCAGGCGATAGCGCCTTTAGCACCATGGTGTTCGACCTGCTCGCCACGCTGCATTCTTTGAAAAACCATCGCCTGCCGCTCGTCCTCGGATACAATACTGCGGCGCTCTCGATTTTTTATCGGCTGGCTGGCCGCCGCAGCGTCATGAACATGGACGGCATCGAGTGGCAGCGCGACCGCTGGCCAAAATATGTGAAGGCATGGTTCTGGTTGAACGAACGTCTGGGCTGTTACTTGTCAGATCATCTCATCGCGGACCATCCGGAAATCGCCCGCCAACTCGCGACGAAGGTGCGCGCCAGTAAAATCAGTTTCATTGCCTACGGCTCCGACCCAACTTTGGAAGCAGACCCAAAGCTCCTCGCGCCTCTTGTTCCGGGACAATACGGTCTCGTAATCGGTCGAATCGTTCCGGAGAACTCGATTTTGGAGATCGTGCGAAATTGGACGCGAGCCGGATTCGAACATCGGCTTGCCGTCGTCGGCGCTTTTAGTCCTAACGACTATTCGTATCACGCCGCGGTGAAGGAGGCCGCTGGCGAGTCAGTGCATTTCCTCGGACCGGTTTACAACAAAGCGCACCTGGACGCGCTTCGCCTCTACGCGCTGTTTCATATCCATGGGCACCGGGTAGGCGGCACGAATCCTTCGCTCGTGGAGGCGTTGGGGGCGGGATCGCCAATCGTCGCGCACGACAATTGCTTCAATCGCTGGGTAGCCGGCGAACATGCTTTCTATTTCAAAGACGATAGCGAATTCATCCTAGCTTGCCGGAAGCTTGTCACGTCGCCGGCCGAACGGCTTGCCGAGCTGAGGCGTGCCAGTCGCACGCGCCATGCCGATGCATTTCAGTGGGACGGCATTTTGGCCAACTACGAGCGCGTCCTGCTAAAATGGCTCAAGCAGTGAATCGACCGCTTCGCCGACGTCCGTTATGTGCGGGTGCTCGGATCGAAGCCAATTTAGTTTAGCCGTTGGGAAGGCGCAAGGCGCTGCGCGGAGAGGAATGTCTGAAAGTGTGATTTTGGTAACACCTTGCCTTTTTTCTCGGAATGCTTCAACATGCGCTAATGAAATGCGGCGATTATGTCTCTGAATTGTTTCCGGAGCGTCGGCTGGTTAAACAAACGAAGCCTCGGGAAAAGTTGACTGGCAAAAAGCTTATATCCTCCTAACGCGGATTAGAGATCAAATCATGCAGAATGTGCGCCAATTATTCGATCCAGGACAGGGACAGTCGCCCAGCGGTTTCAGTTCGCGGGATCTCATTCGCCTGCTACGCAAGCACGGAGCAATCATCATCTTCTGCTTCCTAGCGAGCACCGCTGGGGTCATCGCATCCCTCTATTCGCTCCCTCCGCTTTATACGAGTCACGCCAAAATCTTGGTTAAAATCGAGGAACAGGGAAGCCCGTCGTTCTTCTCTGGGATAGCTTCCTTTAGGGATTCCAATTCGCCTGAGCCGGCTAACCGCAAGATGGAAAACGAGTTGGAGTTGATCGAGACTTGGCCAATCTCGGCGGAGGCCGTCAAACGCCTCGGCTTGACTTATGACCAAGTCTACCATCCGCCATATGCTTATCTGTTAAGGCCCCTGGCGGATTTTTACGATCACATTGCCAATAGCTGGCTGGGCCGGCCAATCGATCCGGAAAAATATGGCTTCGCCGACACCGTCGCGGCGTTCCAGAAAAGTTTGGAATCGAAGGCCATCGAGAGCAAGACAGCGGACACGAACTCAAACATCATGGAGGTGTCACTCCGCGGCGTGAACGCGGATTTGACGCAGAGGGCCCTGCGGACGCTTGTCGACTACTATCTCGGATACGAAAACGTTAATATTAATAGGGATGGGGCGATGAGGGCCGAAGCGGTAATTAAGCAAAATCTCGCGATCGCAGAACATGAGGTCGCGGAAGCGCAGCAGAAAATGCAAGACTTACTGGCGAAATCGGGTTTGGCGTCCACCTACAAATATGCCGCCCAAAGCGGTGACTCAGACTCGATTCATTCGACGCCGGGCCAAGGAGATATCATCGGGTTGATGAAGTCCCATTTACTAGAGCTACAGATGAAATTGGTCCTGCTTCAATCGAGTGTTACCGCTCACACGCCAGAGATGGTATCCGTCGAGAAGCAGATCGATGTGCTTAGTGAGCGCCTCAATCGCGAGCAGCGGCGGCATGCGGAAGACGACCGGTCGCTGCTCGACATCAGACGGCAGGTTAAGTTCAAGGAGGTTACGTTTCTCGAGCTTCAGAAGCGCCTGTCGCAGGTGCGTTTGTTCCTCACCATGGGGGAAAGTCAAATTAGCAATCGCGTGGTTGTCGAGCCGCCGCTGGTCCCACGGACTTCGGAATGGAAACAGCGCGCTCTCATTGGAGTTGCGAGCGCCGTTGGCGGTCTTTTTCTCGGAATCGCCCTCGCCGGTCTTCGGGAAATTACGGACGATCGGCTGCAAAGTGAAGCCGATGTGCAGCAATATCTCGGAGTTCCGTTGGCTGCGAGTATTTGCTATGCGAAATCGGCGGCGCTGCGCAAGGCGCTCGATGCCCAGACCGTACAACAGCGGCTGAATGGAGCTCCGAACAAACCCTTGGAGAAGAGGCCTCTGACCAAATTATTGACCTCGCCGCATGATACGATGCCGTCATGACGCTGTAGATCGCGTCAATATCGATTCCAACACACATTTCGATGGCACCTCTTCGAATGGATGAAATCACACACGCCTTCAGTCAACTCAGTTTGAATCTCTTTGCAATGCTTCGCGAAAGGGGGCGCAATAATGCCGACATGCGCCCCTTGACCGTCTCCGTCACAAGTGCTCAGCCGAGAGAGGGCAAGACGCTTATCGCCCAGGGATTAGCCCTCCATGCCGCCGCGCTCGGCGAGTTTCGCATCCTGCTGGTTGATGCCAACTTCGATACACCAACGCTAGCAAGCCGTTTCGCTGGAGGCGGTAAAATCGGACTTTCAGACGTTCTTCAAGATGGGGCTACCGCCGCGGCCGAGTTCCTCGCCACGCCGTTCGAAAACATGTTTGTCATAGGCGCAGGCTGCGTCCCGCTTCCCGCGCTACTCTATCGCGAAGAAGCTTTGCTAAAGTTCACCGACAGCGCCAGTGCCAGAGCTTTTGATGTTGTGATTTTCGACAGCAGCTGCGTTTCACCCTACCGCGCGAATGTCGTCGCCCGGAAATCGGATCGCGTGCTGTTCGTGGTCGATGCGACGGCAACCCGGCGGGAAACTGTGCAATATGCGCTTGGCCGGCTCAAAGATGGAGCGCGAGACCCGGTATGGGGCGTTATCCTTAACAAAAAGCCCCGGTACTTTCGAGATTCTCTATGAAAGGCAGAGAGTTTCCGATGGCGTCTGGAGTTAGGGCGACGGGCGTTTTTCTGATGCTACCCTTAGTGAGTTCGGCGATGTTTTCGTTCGGATTGACTGCCATGGCGGATGCCTCCGCAACCTGGGTTATTTTCATTATTTGCGGCATGGCCGCGTTAGCAGCGATCATGTGGGTAGGCGATTTAAAACGCGCGCTGCTGTCGATTTTTTTGTTTACGCTTCCAATAGAGATCTCAAAAGCGATCAGCTCGGACGTGGGGGTCTATGCTCCAGCGCTGCAAATTTATCTCTCGGATCTGGCATTTTTGCCGCTCGCGGCGCTCTGGCTGTTCGATAAAATTTTCCGCCACAGGTCACCGGTATATTGGTCGCGCGTGCACTGGATTGCGCTATTGCTTCTGCTCTGGTTTTCGATTGAGGCCTATTTGGGACCGGAACCCTCCGCACCCTTAATAAATTTAAACAACGTGAAGTATTTTGTTTTTTTCGTCGTGATCGCGGACCTCGTGCGCGACCCCCGATATCTTAAAGCGGCCTTGGTCGCCCTTGCCTGCGGGCTTGCCGTTCAGCTTACGATCGCAGCCTTGCAATTTATCACAGGATCCGAATTGCGAATCCAAGGCGGCAAGACGGCGGGTACCGCTCGGGTCTTGGTTTTCGAGCAGGCGAACGGTTTACACGTAGCGCGGATAAGCGGCTTTTTGTCGCACCCAAATACGTTCGCCGATTATCTCACATTTGTCCTGCCGCCGTTAATCGTGATGCTCTTGCTGGGGCGGACAATGGTCGGGACTCTAGTATGGAATATTTCTGCTGTGCTCGCGGGGGGAGCAATGGTCGCGCTCATACTCGCTCTTTCTAGAGCAGGCTGGATCGCGTTTGGTTGTTCTCTCGCGTTTATTTTCGTCGCCGGCTACTGGTTCGGCATAGTCCGGAAGAGTCATCTCATCGCGCTCGCGGTCAGCGCGAGCATCCTGATCGTGGGCGTCAGCACTATTTATCCAGCCGCGATCTACCGGGTGATTCTTTCCGACAACCGGTCAGGCGGTTCCCGGATCGCAATGATCGATCAGGCGTTGCTCATAATAGAACGTTCCCCTCTTCTTGGGGTCGGATTGGGCAGCTACAATCAAGCAGCGCAAACCGCCATTCCAAGTTCTTGGGCGGCGCTGCCACCCGATTACCGGGAATCACTCCGCAAGGGAGTCGTTCATAACAAATATCTTTTGACCCTTGCCGAGACCGGTCCGGCCGGGCTCATGTTGTTCCTGCTATTTCTGGGAATGAACCTGCTCGTGCCCTTCGGGCGAATCACATGGGCGACGCCGGAGCAATTCGCGTTGGTCCTCGGCATTTCGGCCGCCGTCCTCGCTCAGAGCGTGTTCTTTCTCTTCGACCATTTCTCTTATGATATGCGCATCGGCCTGCTCTACGTATTTTGTGGTTTGCTGCTTGGGATGAGGGACCCGCAGGAAGGCGCGGTTGCGCTGGAGCGACAGTCGAGTTAATCAAGCTTCGACGAACACGGCGGCAGTGTGCCGCCCCCGATGGTCGCCCTGGGCAGCCGCCGCCGGCCGAGCAGCCGCCGCCGCATCCAGCCGAGCAGCGCCTGCTCAAGCAGCCAGTAGCTAAGGATGCCCCCCCCCATGGTGACCCCAATGACGGCGGCTATGCCCACCGTCGGCGTCAGCGCGCTGTCGGCAAGGGCCGGCACCAGGATGCTCAGCACGAGACCGTGCGAGAGATAGATCGAGTAGGAAGCGTCGCCCAGGAGCTTCAAGGGTGGGAAGCGCCGACCGTCGAGCACGGGGTCGAGCACCACCACGCCAAGCACGATGAGCGCCGCCGGAATGCCGAAGACGATGGTACGGGGGGCAGCGGGCAGGCGATAGGCCGCGAACACGAGGCACACCGCGCCGGCGAGGGCCAGGGCGGCGCCTGCCCAGGGGGGAATGCGGAAGCGCCGCGACGACAGCAGGATGGCGATTGCCATACCGGCGCCGAACTCGAGGAAGAGCGGACTGGTGAAGCGAAACGCGAAGGCGCTGCCCGTATTGACGAAGGGTCGGCACAGGCAGAGCAGCACGAGGACGCCGCAGACCCCAGCGAAGCGCCATGCCGGTCGCCCGATCAGCAATCCCAGTCCGAAGACCAGATAGAACAGGGCTTCGTAGTTCAGCGTCCAGCCCACTCCTAGAATGGGAACGCTGGTGCCGTTGATGCTGTTCGTGAATGGAACGAATAGGAGGGACCTGACGATCTCACTGTAGCGGAACGTCGCCGGGATCTCGTTGTTGTACACGTACCAGATCAGGGTCAGGAACGTGTAGATCCAGTACAGCGGCACGATACGTACCGCTCGGGCCGTCCAGAATGCCAGGACATCGTTCGGTCGTTGCGCGGTGGATGACCACATGATAAAGCCGCTGATGACAAAGAAGATATCGACACCGCTCGCGCCCACGGGAAAAGGATGGGAAATATGGGCCGTGTCACCTATCGGTCCCTCGGCTACATGAGAAACGAGCACGAGCATCGCCGCGAATCCGCGTAAAAATTGGATGGAAACAAACTGGCGCATGCCCTGCTCCGACGGACGCCGATCGCCGTCGCTAGGCACCGCGTCACGCAATAGACCTACATTTCCGATTCGGGTCATAACACGATTTGCACAATGTAGGGCATGTGACGTCGCCGAAATAGCATGCCGATTTTTGGACGGTTCTCGATTCTTAGACCGTATTTACATTTGCCGCCCGCGCAGACCGGCACCGAGCCTGCGAGTCGGCGGCGTTGGGCCTCGAAACCGTCCGGGAGATGCCCCGGGACTGGTAAGTTAACCTGGGTGTCAACAAAAGTTCTCCCGTGGGAGGTGGATTCCGTGGCGGAGTGTCCCGTTTGTTCTTCTGAGCGTACGCAGACGCTGTACAGTTTATCCGCGCAAGAGGCGGCGCAGCACCACGTTCTAAGAGAGGGTAACCCGCAACGTAATCACGAGCTTTCATCTCATATCGGCAATCTCTGGGGTGGCCGAGATTGTTCTGTTCGTCAATGTAAGGACTGCGGGTTCTGCTTCGCAGACCCATATGTTTCTGGCGACGCAACTTTTTACAACCTCGCCTACGAGCGCTCAGAATACCCTCGCAACAAATGGGAATTCGAACGAACGGTTAGGGAACTGTCCTCGATAAATTTTCGCGCAGAGCGCGTATTGGACGTGGGCGCAGGGTTCGGCTTCTTCCTTGACAAGATCGTGGACATCTATGCTCCGAGATCTGGCATCACCGCGCTGGAATACAGTGACGAGGCGATCAAGACGTTGCGCGGCAAGGGATATTTCGCGCTTCAGGAGGATTTGCGCACCGCTAACCTTGTTCAACCTTTTGACGCAATCTTTTTGTTCCAAGTCGTGGAGCACATGGACGGCCTTGACAGTCTCTTCGCCCGTCTCTTCCAGTTGCTGCGTGACGATGGCCTGATGTTCATCGCTGTGCCGAATCCTAGGTGCATCACATTCCTCGAGCAAAACGACAGTCTGCTCGATATTCCGCCGAACCATATAGGTCGGTGGTCGCCCGCGGCGTTTCAAATCCTTGGAGCCCGGCATCGCCTCAGACTCGACAGGCACGAAATTGAACCATTCTCGCTTGGCGCGTTCATCATAGGAGACATCCTCGTGTCATATTGTCGCCGCAGCGAACAAGCTGGTACAGTGCAGAACTGGTCACGCAGCCTAAGGTCAAGGTCGACAAATTGTCGCAAGCTGCTTGAAGCAGCGGTCGTTGCCCTATCCGCCCCACGCCGGATAAACATTTGGCGAAAAGCAGCGAGCTCCGGTGATCTGGGCCTCAGCCTATGGACCAAATTTACGAAGGTTGCGAGCAAGGAATGCGCTGCACCGCTTACGACCGGCTGAGACGGAAGCGCGCGGCATACGAAGGCTTCACGATGGAGCAGTGGCGGGATTTTCGTCGGAGTCCGGGCGACGGGCAATCCGAGAGCTGTGGCTGCACCCGACGCCGTTGCCGCAGGTTGCCATTCATCATAGCGGCTCCAATCGTTATAACCTGCAGCTTGAGATGAGCGCCGCTTTGCAACCGAGGCGGCACTTATGCGCGCGTCACACCTGTCCGGACCTCGGCCAGAGCCGGCGAAACGCTGGTCGTCCAAGCAACCGGCGGCGTCATTCCGGGCGAATTGCGACCATGATGTAATTGACGTCCAAGTCGTGCGAGAGCCGCCATTTCGCCGCCAGCGGATCATACACGACCCCCGTCTTAGCCTTGACGCGCAGCCCGGCATCGCGCAAGGCTTTGCCGAGTTCGCGCGGCGCGACGAATTGAGTCCAGTTGTGGGTTCCGCGCGGCACCCAGTGCAGCACATATTCGGCGCCAAGAATCGCGAAAGCGAAGCTCTTCAGGGTCCGGTTGAGCGTGGCGGCGGCAAGCATTCCGCCAGGCCGTACCATCGCGGCGGCGTCCGCGAGGAAGCGTCTAACATTGCGCACGTGCTCGACAACTTCCATGGCCAGGACAACATCGAAGACCCCGCCCTCGGCCGCAAGCTCCTCGGCGGCGACGCAGCGGTAATCGATGGCAAGGTTTGTCTTCGCGGCATGGTCCTTGGCGGCCTCGATGTTGCGCCGTGCCGGATCGATCGAGGTCATGCGAGCGCCAAGCCGCGCCAGGGGTTCCGAGAGGATGCCGGCGCCGCAACCTATATCGAGGATCGTCAGGCCCTGGAGCGCGACCGGCGAGCGCCAATCGCGCGACTTTCCGTCGAGCAAAAAGTGCTTGCCTAAAAGCTCGCGCAAATAGGCGAGACGGACCGGATTGAACTTGTGCAGCGCTCGCATGGGGCCATCCGGATCCCACCATTCCGCGCCGAGCCGGGCGAAGCGGGCGACCTCCTCCGGATCTACGGTCGTATCGCGGCGGAACTTTTCCCGGCTTGCCGCCGCCGAATTCCCATTGACTTGATGTGCCGGCATTTGCATCTATGCGCGGGGCCGCGGGTTGCGGGCCCTTGATTTCCTAATCAGAATCCCGCCCCGGAAGGAGGCGTTTTCGACACGATGGCCCGTCTTGTGATGAAATTTGGCGGCACGTCGGTCGCAAACATAGAGCGCATTCGTAATATTGCAAGGCACATCGCACGCGAGCGAGGCGAAGGCCATGACATTGCGGTCGTGGTCTCCGCCATGGCCGGCAAGACCAACGAGCTCGCCGGCTGGTGCGAGGAGGCCGCGCAGCTTTGTGACCGGCGCGAATACGACGCCGTTGTCGCCTCCGGCGAACAGGTGACCGCCGGTCTCCTCGCCATCGTTCTGCAGGAACAAGGAATTGCCGCGCGTTCGTGGCAAGGCTGGCAAATTCCGATTCTGACCTCGAACGAGCATGGTTCGGCCCGGATCGAAAATATTGGCGCCGCGGCGATTCTCGATGGTTTTGCCGGCCCGGGGGAAGTGGCGGTGATCGCCGGTTTCCAGGGCCTTCACAAGGAGAGCGGCCGCATCGCCACGCTTGGGCGGGGCGGCTCCGATACAAGCGCGGTGGCGGTCGCCGCGGCGATCGGAGCGGACCGTTGCGACATCTATACGGACGTCGATGGAGTCTATACCACCGATCCCCGAATCGTGCCGAAAGCCAAGCGGCTCGACCGCATCGCCTTCGAGGAAATGCTGGAAATGGCGTCGCTCGGGGCCAAGGTGCTTCAGGTACGCTCGGTCGAGCTTGCCATGGTACACCAGGTCAAGACATTCGTCCGGTCGTCGTTCGACGATCCGGGCGGCGTCAAATATGGCACGTTGATTTGCGGCGAGGAGGATATCGTGGAAAGCCAAGTGGTCACCGGCATCGCTTTCTCGCGGGACGAGGCGCAGATTACGTTGCGCCGCGTAGCAGACCGCCCAGGCATCGCCGCCGCCATATTCATGCCGCTCGCCGAAGCCAATATCAACGTGGACATGATCGTTCAGGTGGCGTCCGAGGATTCCGGCGTGACCGATATCACGTTCACTGTTTCCGCCGCCGATTTCGCCCGCGCCCAAACGATTTTATTCAAGGCGCAGCCGCGGATCGGCTTTTCCACCTTGCACGGGGCGAGCGACGTCGTGAAGATTTCGGCGATCGGCGTCGGTATGCGCAGCCATGCCGGCGTGGCCGCGCTCGCATTTAAGGCGCTGGCCGAAAAAGGCATCAATATTAGGGCGATTACGACCTCCGAAATAAAATTCTCGGTTCTGATCGAAGCCGCGTATACGGAATTGGCGGTAAGAACGTTGCATACCCTTTATGGCTTGGACAAAGCTTGACCAAAAGCAGGCCGTCTTCTTCTTGTCTCAAGGTTTTGTTTACCGTCGTGGTCCGGAGTTTGCTACGGTGGACCGAAGGCCAACACGGGGGTTTGCATCAACAAAATTAGCTCAATCGAAAGTCTAGAGCTTTGCATGCCTCCAGGAAACACGAAATAGCTCTCGACCCAAGGTCATGCAAAAACTAGAAAGCTTAGAGCGTGATGCGGTCTAGCAGATCACGCTGTCGGGCCTGGACCGGCGACGTCGTTTTGTGAGGCCCACTGGAACTCTGGAATCGATGGAACCGTTGCCGGATTAGGTGGCTTGGCCATCGGTCGATGCGGTTTCCCGGTGCGGATTGGTGAAATGGTCTGAACAGGAAACACCCATGTTTGGCACGCTTGGCGGCCCCCGTCTGCTGCTGCGCCGTCTTCGCGAAGTCATGGTGGCGCCGGTCAGCCCGCAAGCCCGCCTCGACAAGATCGTCGTCCATATCGCCGCGAACATGGTCGCGGAAGTCTGCTCGGTCTATGTGCTGCGCGCCGACGGCCGGCTCGAACTTTATGCGACCGAGGGCTTGAACCGCGAAGCCGTTCATCGGACCACGCTGCGCACGGGCGAAGGTCTCGTCGGCCTGATTGCCAAGACCGCCGAGCCGCTCGCGCTTGCCGATGCGCAGTTGCATCCCGCATTCGTGTACCTGCCGGAGACCGGCGAGGAAATCTATTCCTCTTTCCTCGGCGTGCCAATCCTGCGCGGCGGCAATACGCTCGGCGTGCTGGTCGTCCAGAACAAGGCACGCCGGACCTATTCCGAAGAGGAGATCGAGGCGCTCGAGACAACGGCCATGCTGCTCGCCGAAATGATCGCCTCGGGCGAATTGCAATCTCTGGCCCCGCCTGGCCGGGATATTGCGCTCCGCCGGCCGCTCGCCTTGAAGGGAACCCCGGTCGCGGAGGGCGTCGGGCTTGGCCACGTTGTCCTGCACGAGCCGCGCATCGTCGTCAAACAGCTCATTGCCGAAGATATCAAGGCGGAGATGGAGCGGCTCGACACCGCTATTGGCGCGATGCGTAAATCGCTCGATCTTCTGATCGAACGCGGCAACATCGGTCCCGGCGAACATCGCGACGTTCTTGAAACGTTCAGGCGTATCGCCCATGACCGCGGCTGGCTGCGTCGGCTGCACGAGGCGGTTGCGACCGGGCTCACCGCGGAAGCCGCCGTCGAACGTGTCCAAAACGTCGCGCGCGCTAAACTACAACGGCGGACCGAGCCATTTTTGCGCGAGTGGCTGCATGATTTCGACGAACTCGCCAACCGGTTGCTGCATCAGCTTACCGGTCAGGGTTTTGTGAGCGCGCACAGGGATTTGCCGTATAATTCGGTCATCGTCGCGCGCGCCATGGGGCCTGCCGCGCTGCTCGAATACGATCGCGCCAAGATTCGCGGCCTTGTGCTCGAGGAATCCGGCGCCTTAAGCCACGTCGCGATCGTTGCTCGGGCGCTCGGCATCGCGGCCGTCGGCGTCGTACCCAATGTTGTCGATTTGGTTGAGCCCGGCGATGCGGTGATCGTCGATGGCATCACCGGCGATGTTCATCTGCGCCCGCCGCCCGACGTCGAACATTCCTATGCCGAAAAGGCGCGGTTGCGCGCGCGCAAGCAAGAGCAATATCGCAAATTGCGCGACGTACCGGCCGTGACCAAGGACGGCGTCGCGATCGATCTGCATATGAACGCGGGAATGCTGGTCGATCTCCAGCACGTCGCGGAGACGGGCGCTGTGTCGGTCGGGCTTTTCCGGACCGAAATTCAGTTCATGCTGGCGTCGCGATGGCCAAGGATGAGCGAGCAAGAGGCTTTTTACCGGACCGCACTCGAATTTGTTGATGGCAAGCAGATTACCTTCCGCACCCTCGATATCGGCTCCGACAAGGTTCTGCCTTACATGACAAGGGTCGAGGAGGACAACCCGGCGCTTGGATGGCGCGCCATCCGTATCGGTCTCGACCGGCCAGGCCTTTTGCGTTCGCAATTGCGCGGCTTGCTGCGGGCCGGCTCGGGACGCGAAATGCGCATCATGTTTCCGATGATCGCAACGCTCGAGGAATTCGAAGCCGCGAAATCTTTTGTCGAGAATGAGCTCGCCCATTTGCGGCAGCACGGCCGGGCGCCACCCTCCGATCTCAAGCTTGGCATCATGGTCGAGGTGCCTTCGGTGCTCTGGCAGCTCGACGAAATCTGCCGGCGGGTCGATTTTCTTTCGGTAGGCTCGAACGATCTCGTGCAATATCTTTATGCCGCCGACCGCGACAACAAGCGGGTCGCGACACGATTCGATTTCCTATCGGCGCCGGTCCTGAATGTCTTGAGGCTCATCGCCGGCAAGGCCCGCGCGGCCGCCACGCCGTTGACGCTTTGCGGCGAAATAGGTGGCAAGCCGCTCGAATCCATGGTCCTGCTTGCGTTAGGCTATCGCGGCCTGTCGATGTCGGCTGCGTCAATCGGACCCGTCAAAGCCATGGTGCTCGCGACCAAGCTCAGCGAGGCGGAAGATTTTGTCGCGACCCTCATTAAGGAGGCGACCGGCGGCCAGTCCTTGCGCGACAAATTGCGCAAGTTCGCGAAAGCCCAAGGAATCCCGGTTTGAGGAGCGTCGGCTACTCGCCCGAGGGCGAGTTATCCGGGAAAATAGATGCGGTAAGCTCGAATTAACGGATCGCTTACTGGGATTCGTTAACCTTGCGGCATGGTCATATACAGGCGTGCGCGCGCGACTCTCTATCCCTTGGCCCTTTACTGCGTCTCCGGCGCGATCGGAGGTTATTTCGTCTGGCATGCGGTGAACGGCGAGCGCGGTCTTAAAACAAAGGAGGAATACGAACATAAGATCGCGGCGCTGCGCGACGAGCTAGAGGGCCTTAAATCGGAGCATGCCTTGTGGAACCACAGGATCGCATTGCTGTCCGGCCGCGCGATCGATCGCGATCTTCTCGACGAAGAGGCGCGCGCGGTGCTTGGCCGAGTCAACCGGAACGATCTAGTTGTATTCCTGGCGCGGACGCAAAAGTGAACCGCGCGAGCGAGCTCAGCGCTCGCGTTGGCATCACAACACTTGACATCATTGTATCCTTACAACATTACGGCCGGGCTTGACCCGGCCATCCAAACATCTATGCCGTCCATGTTGGATGTCGATCCCCGGAATTTTATGGGTCGGCTTTACCGGCTTTTGTCGCCGGTTATTCAGGTAGAGCACTTGCTCATCGCTTGAGCGCGACGGGCATGGTTCGCCGCGATGCGCCTCCTTGGAGCGCCGCCTTCTCTCAATTATCCAAAAAGCTGCGCAGCTTGCGCGAGCGTGAGGGATGTTTCAGCTTGCGGAGCGCCTTGGCTTCGATCTGACGAATGCGTTCGCGCGTCACCGAGAATTGCTGACCGACTTCTTCCAGCGTATGATCGGTGTTCATGCCGATCCCGAAGCGCATGCGCAACACGCGCTCCTCGCGCGGCGTCAAGGAGGCGAGCACGCGGGTTGTCGTCTCGCGAAGATTCGATTGGATCGCGGCGTCGATCGGCAAAATCGCATTCTTGTCCTCGATGAAATCGCCAAGATGGGAATCCTCCTCGTCGCCGATCGGGGTTTCGAGCGAGACCGGCTCCTTGGCGATCTTCAAGACCTTGCGCACTTTTTCGAGCGGCATCGCGAGTTTTTCCGCGAGTTCCTCGGGCGTCGGTTCGCGGCCGATCTCATGCAGCATCTGGCGCGAGGTCCGCACGATCTTGTTGATCGTCTCGATCATATGCACCGGGATACGGATCGTGCGCGCCTGATCGGCGATGGAACGGGTGATCGCTTGTCTTATCCACCACGTCGCATAGGTCGAGAATTTGTAGCCGCGCCTGTATTCGAATTTATCGACGGCCTTCATCAGGCCAATATTGCCCTCTTGAATCAAATCCAAGAATTGCAGGCCGCGATTGGTGTATTTCTTGGCGATCGAAATCACGAGGCGGAGGTTCGCCTCCACCAT
>Ga0185299_10001869_pt1 | contig 36158 bp, 31 predicted proteins | sample PaiPotPPA55metaG_FD_128002 | JGI IMG/M metagenome (GOLD analysis project Ga0185299, IMG submission 128002) | Iron sulfur acid spring bacterial and archeal communities from Banff, Canada, to study Microbial Dark Matter (Phase II) - Paint Pots PPA... ...
CTGAGGAGGGGAGCGAAAAGCGCACCGGCTCCGATTTTGTGTTGCTGGAGAAAGATGCCAAGCAGAAAACGCTGGTGTGGCTCGGTCAGACCATAATCGAGCCGAAAAAAACGCTGGATCAGGGCCATGAGATCGATATCCCGGATGCACTGGTGCAAGACTGGATAGGCGACATTTATCTGGAGGGCCAGACCATCGACCGCGTTCGGGACATGCTCCTCAACTTTGCGGATTACAAGAACTATTTCAAGCAGCAGATTGTCGAGTCAAAGCTGGTCAAACGCGATGGAGATCACTTCGACGCTTTCCTGCGTTTCTACAAGCGGCAGGTTACGCCCATCGTGTTGAACACTCAACTGTCCGCTCTTTGTTCGTCCGTCGACCCAACCCGGGCGTACATCGTGTACCGGTCTACTCACATGGCGGAAGTTGCGCATCTCAACAAGAAGAACACCTATGACCAGGAGCGGTCTCCGGAAGAGGCGACCGGTTATCTGTGGCGCCTGAATTTCTATTATCGGCTTCATCAGACCGACGACGGAGTCTACGCCGAACTGGAATTGATCTCCCTGTCGCGGCCTGGCGGTGGTATGCATCCAGGCCGGTTCCTCAGCGGTTTCGAAAGTTTCCCCCGGGAGCTGGTCGAGGCTTTCCTGGGCGGCCTGCGGGACGCGTTTCCACTGCGTCACTGAAGCTCTGTGCAATCGCGACGATATCTTGTGTAACCGCGTGGGCCGGCGCCGCGTCTTTCAACGCATCTTGCTTTGGCTGATGGGAGACGAGCGTGATGTCGCAGCGAGGCGTGTTCGCCCAAGCCCTTGAGGCGGCGCTGGCCTGCGTCCTACTAGTGCACGCCGCGGTTACTTTGCCGGCACAGAGCAAAGGCGATGATGGAGATCAGAAGGAAGACGTTTACGACCTCGGCCCGGGCGTCGTCCCGCCGCGGATTATCAAGCAAGCCGCTCCACGCCCTTCTACCGCCCGAGGCGTCAGGGTGGTTGGCTCGGTCACAATTGCGTTGGTGGTTAGCTCCAAGGGGATGCCACGAGACGTGCATGTGCTCAAAGGGCTCGACGAGGACGTCGACCAGAGCGCCGTCGCAGCGGTCGAACAATGGCGATTCGCTCCCGCCCAAAAAGACGGCAAGCCCGTGGCCGTGAGGATCACCCTCGAAATTTCCTTCCACGAGATGTGATGACGCTACCTGCTAAAATTTCCTGAAGGAGACAATCATGACTCGACGTGTATATGGTGGGATTGCGTACTTGCTATTCGGTTTAGTTGCCTTGGCCGCGCAGGACGTCGTAAGCGCCGTCGACGGCACCGTGAAAAAGGTCGATTCCGGCGCCAAAACTGTCGTCGTGAAGACGGCCGACGGAGCCGAGCATACTTTCCATTTCTTGGGCCGAACCGTAGTCCACGGTGCCGAGGCGACTGCCAAAGGGTCGAAAGAGGCATTTCACGGGCTGAAGGAAGGCACCGAAGTCGCGGTGCATTACACGGCCAAGGGCGGTGAAGAGACGGCCGAAGAGGTCGACCACATTGGCAAGGACGGCATGAAGGTGACGGAAGGTACGATCTCGCACATCGATCGAGGCGCCAAAACTGTCGCTATCAAGACGGCCGACGGCGCCGAGACGACTTATCGGCTGGCTGACCACGCCGCCAAGGATACCGGCAAGGGCGCCGAAAAGGCCGGAAAAGTGACCGTCTATTACACCGAAGAAGGGGGCCACAAGGTCGCCCACTCCGTCAAACAGACAATTTAGCTATCCGAGAATCCACAGGTGTGCCATTCCCCGCTTTCGACTCCACGGCGCCCGACTATGGGTTGATAGCGGCGAGGGTGGTTTGAATGCTTCTCCGTAAGGCATCAGGGGGGCTCTTGTGCAACGCGGCTTCTAGTTCACTCTTAGCCTTCGCATGCTGGCCCCTTTTATTAAGCGACAGCCCGTAATGATAACGATACACCGGATTGTCGGGAAATCTCTGGACCAGGCCGCTAAACACCTGCAGCGCGCTATCTCCGAGATTCTTCTTCAGGTACACCATGCCGAGCGTGTCCGCGAAGTTTGGATCGTTCGGAGCTTTTTGCAAAGCATGTTCCACCAATCTCTGCGCTTCGTCCAGCGGCCCGTCAGAATCCATGAGTGCGTATGCCAGATTGTTCATGGCATTCGTATTCTGAGTGTCCAGAGTCAGAAGTTGCCGATAAGTCAAAATGGCTTCTTGCTTACGGCCGATTATCTGCTGCATGTCCGCTAAGGCCCCCAACACCGCCGGATCGCGGGGCGCGAGTGCTTTCGCCGCGTCGAAACTTGCCAAGGCTTTAGCGAAATCTCCTTTGAGTTGGTACACAGCGCCGAGACGCATCTGTAATTGCGGGGAACGATCGCCCAGCAACTGCAGCTGCTGGTATTGTTCGAGGGCCGAATCATACTTACCCGCTAGTATGTAGGTCTGGGCCAGTTCGGAGTGGACCCAGGCAGTATTGGTCGACTTTCCAAGTTCCAGATTCAGGCGCGATATTGCCTTCTCGATGTGGCCTTCACCAATATAAGCACGCACCAAACCGGCTAGGGCCAGAGACTTGTTTTTTTCATACAGCTGTTGCAACTTCGCTTCGGCCTGCGGATACCTCTTCTCGGTCAAATCCAGGGCTGCAAGCTCGAATTGAACCTCAATATTCTGGGGAGCGTCGTTTGCCAGGCTCGTCAACTCGGTGCGAGCTGCGGCATTGTTCCCCTGTGCCGAGAGAGCAATGGCTCGCTGCCGCCTGGCCTCGGAAAGTCTCGGATTCACCGCTAAAGCCGCGTTGGCGTATTGAAGCGCCTGAGAATATTCCCGTTTGGCCAGACTTAGCTCGCCCAACGCCACCAGAGATGGGAGATGTGTAGGCCGCCTCTTGAGCAGTTCTTGGAACTGAGCACGGGCGCCGTTTGGATCTCCTGTGCCGAGCAACGCGCGTCCCAGTGCATAGCGGTAGGCCTGATTCTCAGGTTGTTTTTTCACCAGGTCCTGAAAATCTTTTATTCCGGCTTGTATCTTGTCCGGCTTACCGGACCTGAGAAGCAGGGAGGCGTTTACCGCCTTCGCGGCTTCGTCGCCGGGCCGCTCCTTCAGAATCTCACCCACCACGCTAGCGGCTTCCTCGCCTTTGCCTTGCGACAGCCATGCATCGGCAATCCGCTTCAAATATGTCGTCTTGTTTTTGGAATCGGACTTGGCGCCTTCCTGGTACTGGCGCATGGCCTCGGGCCACTCATGCAGCGCGGCGTAGAAATCGCCAACCTTGAGATGGGCATTCGGGAAGGTCTTCGGATCGTCAAGGAACCGCTGCAACGCAGCGGTCATCTGGTCGCGTTTGCCCGCGCCGGCGTAAAAGGCGGCCAGCTCCACCGCGTAATCCATCTGGCTGGGATTGTTGCTTACCTTGGTGCGGAGAATATTCTCTGCTTGGACGAGCTGGTTTAGAGCGCGATAATGCCCGTACAGCACGTCATAGATCAGCCCCGCATCCTTATGCGCCTGAATCAATTGCTGCGCGATCTTTTCGGCTTCCTCCGATCGCCCGTCCTGAAACAGCACTTGGACCCACGACACCACCAGATCCGGTACCATCGGTTTCGCCGAATTGGCCTTACCGAAGAACTCCTCAGCTTCTTTGATCTGTCCGTCCGACCAGGCAAGATCGGCTTTGATACGGAATCCATCGTAAGAATTCGGATCACGAGCAATCAATTCGTCGGCCAACTTTTTCAACTGCGTGTAGAATAGGGCTGGCCGGCTCTTATCGTTGACATAAGACACCAGCAAGAGATCCGCCAGCGCCACCGTGACGTCCGTGCGGTCCGGCAAAAGGGTGTTGGCGGTCATCAGTGCCTCATAGGCCTCGCGGGCCTTGCCGGTCTTCAACTCCACCAAGGCGAGCCGATAGAAGGCCTCACCAAATCGCCGATCCTTTTGAATGGCCTTTCTGAAGTTGAGGGCCGCCTCATCGTTCCTTCCGGCCGCGAATAGCTGGTTCCCTTTTGTAACGTACCACTGCGCGCTTTGCCGGCACGAGGTAGTGAGAATGGCAAAGGCGCACAAGAGCACCGCCGAAATGGCTATTCTTCTCATTGCACCTGGCGTCAGTCGATTATAGTCCGAACGCACGATACCCAAGCGCGATCTCTGGTACTGTGCGGTCATGCTACTTCGGGGGGACATACGGTTGTAACTCAAAAAACGAACGCCCGCAGCGCGTTGAGGCGTTACGGGCTGGAAACTTCTACTTCGCTTTAAAATTAATAACTTAAACGCAAAACCGGCGCTTGGCGACCACAATGAGGCCGATCATGAAAACGAGCAGGACTACCTGCTTCGGCTCAGGCGTGCTTACACTGGCCACATCCCACCCGAGTACTTCCATATTGGCTTGATCGACGCTGGTAAGCATGGTGCCATTACCAGGTCCTGCGCTAAAGGCATTATAGGGGTCGTTCGGGTTACTCCCGTTATAGTCTTGCAGGTCACCAGGAGCGATGCTGTTAAAGCCCTGGAGGTTGGTAACTCCTCCATCAATCGAAAAATAAACGCCAGTGTCCGTCTGATTCAGGGATTTCGTCCCGGGCGCTGTATACCGGAAAAGGTCATCCGGAAGAAGACAACAGGCAGGGACGCCACTCCCAAAGTTATTCCTGAGGCCAGGGATCCGGCCCATGATCTCGGAAACCTCATGTTCCGCCACACCGATGAAGTCGAACTCCCCTGCAACCGCCCGATTATTGGGGTCAAAAGTGTAATTAACGCCTGCGTTAGTGCTGAAGGTAAAGGTACCGTCGGTGGATGAGCTGGCCGGCAGCAACCCGAGTGCCTTGGCTTCAGACGTGGCAACAAGAAAATCGGCGCCGCCTGTTGGATCGGCGGTCGGCAGGTCCGCCACTGCAGCCGCGTGAGTCGCATCCGGATTAGCCGCATAATTGGCAAGCAAAGCACTGCTAACTTGGCTGTACGAGTAGAATCCCACGATCGGCGTGCTGCTTGCGCCTAGGCTGGTGTTACCACCCTGTACCGTGATATTGACCGTTACGTTATTGGTATAAAGATTCGAATACTCGTTCGCAACATAATTAAAAGCACCTTCGACTTCGGCGGCTGTGAAACTCCCGAATGTCCCCGTAGCGAACGTGGTGTTGATCGTCAATCCGGCGTTAGCTGGCAAGCTAGCTGCCAAGATGACTGATAGACAAATCGCAACTGACCACAGGGCCCTCATTGGCTCCTCCTTGGACTGTAATGTATAAGATAAGCCAGTTTCGGGCGGAAAGCAATACTGGGGCGTTTAAGATCGTACTAGTACTAGCAACAGCTGGCTGATAGGGAAGTCCGTGCTTGGCCCTCCACCAGCTCGATCCAGATATGGTCCGGGCCCTTCGATAAAAGCAAACTTGACCTTGCCGCCGGCCACGGAACGCGGCTCGTCCGTCACCGGGACGCCGTCTTTTTTCAAACGTTCCAGCGTCTGCTCGAGATTGTCTACGCCGAACCCGATATGGTCGACATCGGGTGGCCCAATCTGATAACCCCAGTAAAACTGAGGCTCGCGCGAAGGCGTGCCCCGGCCGCGCCTCGAAAGCCCGAACTCTTTGATGTACCATTCGCCCGCGGCAATGGGGGTCCTTGCTCAACATATGTGTTGTGTATGTGGCCAAAGTGGTGATGATTGGCGGTGTTTAACTCGATGACCTGGTGCTCCGGCCCGTCGACATAGCGTAGAAGAGCACGCCTTGAGCCGTGCGCCGCCAATGTCGCTGATGTCGGTGATCGGCGTGGCGAACTTCGTGCCGCTATCTTCATGTCCTCCGCGCCCCAACCAATGTGCCAGATCGTGGAGGTGATCTCGGACTTCGGTGGCGCATCGACCCTGGTAAACAACAGCCACGACTTCTGCGCCCAAACGGCGTCCGCGAGCCCGGCAAACGTAGCCTTCTCGCAGTCGAACTTAGATGTGCAAAAGTCGATTGCCGCCGCCGGATCGGTGACGTTTAGACGTACGTGGTGGAAATGGGCCAACTGCGCCTGAGACGATTCTTGGGCCGTCAAAGCTGGACTGCTGATGAACCAGACCAGTAAGAGAGCATTCGTGAAAAATCGCATCATATGCCATACATTGTACCGACCCCGGCTGGGCCTCCCTGGTACTTTATAAGGCGGTTACGGGCACAAAACGCTTCCGCTCGCTCCCGTTTGGGGATATACTCGGTCAGTTGCACCACAACTTACTAATTCCGGAGGATCTGTGAAACTCGTGTTACTTCTCGTCTCGCTTGCTGCACTGGCCGTGCCCGTATTTGCACAGACGCAAACCACTCCTGAGCCCGCGACTTTCGTTCTGCTAGGAACAGGCCTTGTCAGCGTAGGTGTCGTCGCCTGGCGCCGCAACCGGAAAAAGTAGCGATTCAGAAGCTACTGGTCACTGGTCTTCTTCTTCACTTTTCGGGCGCCATTCTCAGTAGCGTCGGCCGCTTTGTTGACACCTTTCTTGGTCCCCTTCGCGACGGCCTTGCCGGTGTGCTTTGCCGCTCGGCCAGTGTCCTTGCCGGCTTCTTTGACGTCTTGACCAGCTCTCTTCACGTTGTCCTTCGCGCCGTCTTGTGCCAGCGCTACCCCGACGGTTAGAATCCCCGCCACAATTAAGCCAGATATTCTCTTCATGCGTACCTTCGTTGCAATCACGCTACCAACTTATTAATCAAGTGTATTCATCACGATGCTCGTGATCCGCTTAGGGAATTTCTACGCTGCCCGATCCGGCTAGGGTAGAATTCGCCGGACGGACTCTAACCCGCCGGCGCGCTGGATGCCGGGAACAAAGAACTGATCGATGAAGTCCTGATCCTGCCCGCTGAACCCATCTGGTTTGCCTTCGACAGCCACCGGAACGGCGGCCACCGCGGCCGCGAACTCCGCCCAAATTGCTGCCTTGCCCGGCGCAACGATTCGCAGATCCTTCGCGCCTTCCTGCTTTAGATACGCCAGCGCGGTGAGGATGTCCTGCACCCGATTGGCGTCGTCGCTACGGTTGAACGTCAGGAAGTATGGCCCAGAACGATCGCCTGGCGTAACCGCATCGCCGGTCTGGAACACGGTAACCAAGAGCGCGGAACTACCTGCAATCTTTCGCGCCGCCTCCGCCCCGCCCGGATCGACCACGACTACGGACGGCACGCCATTGCCGAGCCGGATTCCGGACACGCGATCGCCCCTCCCCGCCCGGCTCAGCACGATCCGGTCACCGGCGCGTTCACGGAGTACATGCTCCGGCCATTCGGTACCGAGTGCCAGACGCAGCCGCTCACGCAGAACGGCCGGATCATGCGTCTCATCAGTCTGCCTTTTCGCCGCCGCGATCCACTGCTCCACCAACTGCTCGTAGGTCAGCGCATCCTTGGGCAGCGGGCGGCCTTGCCAGACCAGCATGTCTTGCAGCTTCTCGACGTGAACGCCGCGGGCTTCCTGCACCTCATTCGTGCCGCCGAGAATTCGCTTTCCGAAAAAGCTGTACATTGCCTCGCGGCTGGCCTGATTGTAGTTGTGCGGCGCGTCGATCTGCACCATTTCAAGATTGTCCGCTTTGCCGTAGAGTTCATAGATCGAGCGGACCGCGGGATACTCCTCGCGCGGGGTGTTTTTGGTCCAGTCACCGGTAGCCGCAACCATGAGCATCGGCCGAGGCGCCATCATCGCGCCGATCTCGACGTTGAACGTGTCGACTCGCAACCCCGGGGCGTTTTCGCACTGTCCCCCGCCCTGCATGATGGCCGAAATCATGTTCACCGGAGCATCGTACTTGACCCGGTCATCAATCGCCGCCAACAGAAACGTCTGAGTGCCTCCGCCCGACTCTCCGGTTACAGCGAGTCGTTCTGGATCGACGTCCGGGAGCGATTCCAGAAAATCCAGGGCCCGAATCGAATTCCACAATTGCAGTCCCAGCGGGCCGAAACCCCACAATTGCTCGCGTGGACTGCCGAAATCATGCGGCGTCTGGATGGTGTCGTTGTAACCCACCATGTCATAAGAAAAAGCCACGTAGCCTTGCTTGGCAAGGTTAATGCAACGCAGTGGGACCGAAATTAGCGGCTGATGCTCCAACCGGCCATAGTCCCAGTGACCATGCGGCGCCAGCACACCTGGTAATTTTCCCGCACGGCCGCGCGGCCGATAAAGATTTCCGCACAAGTAATATCCCGGCAGAGTCTCAAGGTAAACCTTCTCGATCGAATAGTCGCTGTGTTCGATGCGCCCGAAGATAACAGGATTGAGCGGGTTCTTGTTCGGACTGGGAATCAGCCCCGCCGCGAAGAGAATCTGAGCCCGCAGCTTTTGTTTGTGCGCCTCCCACTCGGCCAACGTCCGATAAGCCGGCATCGTGAAGTGCGTGTCTGTATTCGGCACGGTGACATTGCGCGAGTCTTCCTGAGGAATTTGGGCCATTAAGCAGAGCGCCGCAGCCATCAAGCCGAATGCCGCGGCCATCAAGCAACTCAAGAACCGAGGAGCCGAGGCGCGAGCCATTAAAATAGTTTGGCGATCGATCGCCGCAGTTCCCGAAAAATCTGGTCGGGAGTCTTTGTGGCGTCAATGATGACGAAGGCGTATCTCTTCGCCATCCGGTCCAAAGCTCGAATCACGCGCGTTTGATAGCGCACGAAACTGTCGTGCATGTCGGCTCCAAAGCGCATGTCCATGCCGCTTTCCCAATGATCGAACGCGCCCCGGCCCAGCACCACCCGCGTGAGCAGTTCGCGAACATCCGCGCGCAGATAGTAAATGGCATGCGGAACCAGCGCGAACCCGGCCACCCGCTCGATCCAGGTGCGGTCTTCCCCGCGGGCGATGGCGCGCGCCATCAGGGAGAAGATGTAGCGATCGGTGAGGACCACGAAACCGGCGCGCAGCGCGGGGATAATCTCGTTCTCCATGCGATCGGCGAAATCGGTGGCGTAATACAACGTCATCGTGATCGGGCCGAGGGTATTTCCTTTCTTTGCCTGAGAAATCCCCTTGCCGGCCAGCGCTCCTCGCGCCAGCCCCGTATCGAGGACGGCGTGGCCCTGGTGCTCCAGCCAGGTCCGCAATCGCGCCACCTGCGTGGAACGGCCCACGGAATCTGGGCCTTCGATGACGATTAACCTGCCCTGCAAGTCATCACGGTCGACGCCGGCCAGCGACTCGCTATAAAATTCGAGCGGCGGCTTTAGCAGCATCGATGTCTCCCTGGGAAGCTCTCAGCAGGTGGCCGTTGTGCAGGTTCTCGCCCAATTCGCGCGTTGCGATCTCTCGCATCTGCTGCTGCTGCTCTTCGATGGAGCCCGTAGCGTCGATCACATGGAACCCCACCTCTTCGATCATGGCTTCGTATTCGTCCAGAATGCGCCCCTGAAAGAGCCGGAAACTCTCCTGCACGTTGCCGCTGAGTCCCAGATCCATGCCAGCTTCGTAATACTTGATGGCATCGCGTCCGCCCAGAATTCGTCCGATTGCGACCTCCAGCGGCACCCGGAAATAGAAGGCCAGATTCGGTCGGACAGCGAAACGGTAGAGGTTTCGCACCCAGCGCCGGCTCACGCCCCGCACCACATCGCGGGCAAACGCAGTGTACGCATAGCGGTCCGCGCATACCACCGCGCCCGCCTTGAGCAGCGGCGTGATGTAACGCTCTAGGCGATCGGCGAAATCGGTGGCGTGAATCAGGCTGAACGTCACCGGCGTGAACATGTTCTTCTTCTTGCCGCGCTTGGTGGTCTCGCGGACCAGAGGCGAAGAATTCCACTCGCTGAACGCGACCGCTATGCGTTGCGAGCGCAGCCACTGGCTTAATAAGGATAGCTGCGTGGATTTGCCGGAGCCGTCAATGCCTTCCACCACGATAAGTTTGCCACGGTGGCGATTCGGAACGAGAACGGGCATAGGGGCGGCGCACTCCATTATAACCGGGGCGCGCGCTCTTGCGTGCCGCGTAGACGCTTGTTCCTGTTGCGACATGCTCACCTCTAGCCAGGTCCGACTTCCAAACTTCCTCCAATCAGACAGTTCAAGCTCGCTGCCTCATCAACGCGCAAAGCACGACGCAGCGCTCAAAAGCCAGGCGGACGTTCCGCCGCTACATTCAGAGTGCGCTCGAGAGCGAGCCCGGCACGTCCGAGCGTACCCTCGTCGAAGAGGCGTCCGATGAGCGTGACCCCGTGGGGTACTCGTCGAGGAGGCGAGAATTTGGGAAGCGGGTGGGCTGGGTCCGGAGCCCAATCACTTCGAGCCTCTGATACTTCAACAAAGCCGGCCCGGAGAGTGAGAGACGGATGACCGGTGAAGTTGGTGATGGTGAGCATTTCATCGCGCAGCGATGGGACCAGCAGCAGATCCACTTGAGAAAAGATACGGGCCATTTCTTGCGCCACGCTGCGTCGAAAGCGGTCGGCTTGGACGAAGTCCACCGCGGATAGAAAGCGGGCCTGACGAAAGAGGTTGGGCCATGCGTCGGGAACTTGCATCTTGAGTTCTTTGAGACCACCGCGCAGCGTGAGTTCCTCGAAAGCGGCGGCGCCTTCGGCGAAGAGAATCAGGCTAAGCGAGTCATAAGGCCAGTCCGGAAGCGACACTTCGGTCGGAATCATACCGAGCTTCCGGATAGTTTCCAGAGCGGCGCGATCGACATCGGTGGCGGGCGCTTCCTTCATCCAACTGGGAATGTAGCCAACGCGCAGACCACTGACGGGCGCGGAAGCGTCGAAATCGAGGCGGCTCGGGACGCTCGACACATCACCGGGGTCTGGGCCGGAGATCGCTTGCAACACGAGGAGTGCGTCCTCCACTTCGCGAGTCATGGGTCCGAGTTTGTCGAGCGACCAACAGAGCGTCATGGCCCCCGTTCGCGGAACCCGTCCATATGTCGGGCGCAGCCCCGTTACGCCGCAGCGCATGGAAGGACTGATAATGCTGCCTCCCGTCTCGCTACCAATCGAAAAGCCGACCAATCCCGCGGCAGTAGCGGCGCCAGGGCCGGCGCTCGATCCCGACGCCCCTTCCTCCAGGAGCCACGGATTGACGGTCTGGCCTCCGAACCATATGTCGTTCAGCGCAAGTGCGCCCAGGCTCAGCTTGGCAACCAGCACGGCGCCCGCATCGTGAAGGCGCCTTACAACCACTGCATCTTGCTGCGGCACGCGGTTGCGATATGGCTCGGCGCCATAGGTGGTAGGAATGCCGGCGGTGTCAAGCAGATCCTTCGCGCCCCACGGGATGCCATGCAGCGGGCCGCGATAGTGACCGGCGGCGATCTCGCGGTCGGCCTGTTGGGCCTGCGACAGGGCCAAATCGCTGGTGAGCGTGATGACGCAGCGCAGCTTGGAATCGAAGCGCTGCAGGCGGTCCAGATACAGCCGCGTGAGGTGCTCAGACGTGACCTGGCGCGTTTCGATCCATCGAGACAGTCGCGACAGCGGAGCGAACGCGATGTCCTCTTCGTTCGCGGGAAGGGAGCGCGCCGCGCTTGCCGTGCGAATGAAGCGATCGCTCGCGGGGCCGGCCTGTTGCCCCGGCAATGCAGGGTCCCATCGCGAAGCGGGCGCCACGGAGGGCGGTGGAAAGAACTTGCGCGGTCCGGTCCGGCGTTCGTAGAGGGGCGCCATCGACTTGCGCCAATTGCTAGCCGCGGCTTGCCGATCCTCGCGGCTAAGCTCAAACTGCACGAGTTTTTCGGCCTCGGCGAAGGTGGACGTCGAGACCGGCGGTCCTACTTCCGGCGCAGTTCCGAAGGCCGGCGGGGCCCCCGGCGGAAGAGCCGCTGAGTCCTGCGTAGGCTTGCGGCACGCAGTGAGGGTGGCCATGAGAGCAGTTGATACGCGGTTCAGAAATCGACGGCGCGAATTGGACATGTTTACTCCGACCACATTGTAGCGGGACCGGCCTGCGAGGCCCTCGAGATCGGAAACGGACTTCTGGCTCGCGTCCCTTACTTGCCTGTAAAGCTCACCCGCCAGATCACCCGCGCGCCGTCGTCCGTTACAAGCAACGAGCCGTCTGCTGCTACAGCGACTCCGACAGGTCTTCCCCATGCAGTTCCATCGGTAGTGAATCCAGTGAGGAAGTCCTGATAGACGCCCGTAGATCGCCCCTTCTCCATCGGGATGCGGATCACTTCTCGCCCCGAGCCCTGGGAGTGATTCCACGATCCGTGCTCGGCCGCAAACGCATCGCCGGAATACTCGGCTGGAAACATCTTGCCATCGTAGAAGGCCATGCCGAGCGAAGCGCTATGGGCCTGAATCAGGACGTCGGGCACGATCACCTTGTCCTTCAACTCGGGGTGCTTGCCAGGATGGGCCGGATCCTGATTCCCGCCGATGTAGAACCACGGCCAGCCGTAAAAGCCGCCGCGCGCGACATGTGTCACATAATCGGGAACCAGGTTGTCGCCCAGGTTGTCGCGTTCATTGATGGAGGTCCACAGCTCGCCCGTTTCCGGGTTAATCGCCAGGCCCACAGGGTTTCGAATGCCCGACGCATAGATGCCAACGAAATTGCCTTCGGGTGTGTACTCGAGGATGTTGGCGCGATGGAATTCGGCCTGATTGTCGTTATTGTTGGACGCCGATCCAACCGCCAGGAACAGGCTCTTGCCGTCTTTGGAGAAGACAATGTCGCGGGTTGAATGTCCGCCGTCCGCAGGAATGTCGGTGATCAGCTTCTCGGGCTCGCCGGTGGCCTTGAGATCGCCGGTCTTATAGGCGTATCGCACCAGCGTGCCGGTGTTAGTCACATAGACCCACTGTGGATTCGGTCCCGGCGGATAGAAGTTTATGCCGAATGCGTCCGGGAGACTGGCGTACACCGAGGATTCCTGCGGCTTGCCGTCGGCCGTGATGCCGCGGAAGATTCGAACCGTTCCGCCGCCTGTATCCGCCATGAAGATGTCACCGTTCGGAGCCCTCCGCATTTGCCGCGGGTTCGCGAGGCCGCTCGCGACATAGATGTCGACCTTGAAGCCGGCCGGAGCCTTCGGCATCACATTTTCAGGCCGCTTGCCGGGCCTGGAAAAACCGAGTGCGGCGTACATCCTCACCCGCGGCAGGATAGAAGGGGTGCGCGGTTGCGGAAGATCCTGCGCGGTGATCTTGCGGGCCAAACCGGGGCTGAGAGAGGCAGTATTGGTGAACGCCTTCGGCCCGGTCATAACGTTCATGCCGTCAGTCTTGGCCGCATAAAGCAAGAGGGCGGCCGCGATGCCGATGCCTCCGGTGAGGGCGATCCAGCGATAGTGCTTCATGGGGTTGATGTTACTAGAATCGTCGACACTGTATGTCGCTTGCGGTTACCCCTGCGCGGTCGGACGAATAAATCTCGCCCACATCAACATCGGCCGGTTGTTTAACGGCGAACTTAGTGCCGGAATAAACCGACATGGTTGGCTTCGTGATAAGTCCAGCTGTAGAAGAGGTATTAACGAAATGCCCGAACCCCTGCTTGCGGAAGACCGGCAGCGCTGCCGCGATACCGTACGGAACGCCTTTGATGTTGACGTCGATCATCTCCGCCCAATAGGCGACGCGCAGTTCGTCGAGGAGCGAAGTTGGCGCAATGCCGGATTGCTGACGAGAACGTCAAGCTTGCCATACCGCTCACAGGCCAACTTGACGAGATTGGATAAGTCGTCGCGCTGCCTTACGTCTGTGGGCGCATAGGCTGCCTCGCCACCGGCTTTGGTGATACGGTCAGCGAGAGCAACAAGGCGATTTGCTCGGCGTGCCCCAAGTACGACCTGGGCGCCGCGCTCAACGAGTATGAGCGCAATGTCGAACTCCTGGATAACGTTGTCGGAGGTTTTCGCTAGAACCAACCGCTGCGGTAGGCTACCCACCAGCTCACCAGGAAAATTGGAATAGTCGCCCCCAGCGCCCACCAGAGTGGCAGAACGAAATCAGCTATTAGCCCCAAGAACATGAAAATGATCCAAAAGACTTTTCGTTCCACTGTCTCAGTCTAGAGGAGTGGGCCCTGGATATCGTGAATACGAGCCTCGGCGTTACCCGCAATGCTCATGCCAAGCCTCCAAAATCGTTTCATGTTGAGTGCTACCTGGTAACGGATCTGATCCAATTCTCGCGCCGAAAAACCATCGCTGCTGGCCAGCGCCAGGGGCGTGAGCCAGTATTTGCAGACCTTGTTCTCACGTTGAACATGTACGTGCTGGTTCGTCGCAATCAAAGCTGTAAAAGAAAAACCGGTACGGTCCGGGAATGTCTTTTGACGTGATTTTGGTTCAACCTCGCCTCCGTCAGGCCCGCCTGTTCCACGGGATCGTGAAAGCCGATGGTAACCACCGTTTGGCCCGTAGCGTCCTATGCTCATCCCTTTAGGCTCAAGGAGGTTGGGATATGGTACGAGCCTTCGCTTGCCTAGCTTTTGCCGCCGTTCAGTCTGGCGCGGCGTTCAGCCAATCCATCGAAACCCCACCCACGTTTGGAGCCTCGGACGTCCACTTGAGCGCCTCCGCCAGGAACCCCTTTAGGAGAGGCCCGATCAATCGTGGAGGCCGTTTTGAGTTGCGGACCGCAACGATGGCCGATCTTATTGCGGCGGCTTACGGTGTTGATGACGACAAGGTTGTTGGTGGGCCGAGCTGGCTGGAAATGGACCGTTTCGACGTGATTGCCAGGACCGCTGCTAATACGACACCGGAGATGCAGAAGATCATGCTCCAGGCCCTTCTGGTAGACCGCTTCAAGCTGGTGGTCCACAATGAAACCAAGCCTATGCCGGCATATGCGTTGACGGTGGGAAAACACGCACAACTCAAAGAAGCCGACGGCTCGGGCGACACTGGCTGCAAGTTCACGCCTCCCAGCCCTCCTCCTCAGGGACCCCAGGCCGGCGGGGGGATTCCACCGCCGCCGCTGTTCTCATACACATGCCGCAACATGTCCATGGCCGCGTTTGCCGAGGGAATGCGCCGGATGGTGATGGCCGACCAGTACCTCGGCGGCAGTTCCGTGGTCGACCAGACCGGGTTGAAAGGCTCCTGGGATTTCAGCTTCAAATATTCGCCCCGAATTCCGGCAGCGATGGGAAACACGATTACGATGGTCGATGCCATCGACAAACAACTCGGACTAAAACTGGAACCGGTGAAGGTTCCGTTGCCTGTCATTGTTGTCGACAGCGTAAACCAGAAGCCAACCGATAATTTGCCTGGCGTCGTGGAGAGCTTGCGTGTTTCTTCTACCCCGACAGAGTTCGAAGTCGCGGACGTGAGGCCGAGCGGCCCGGAAACCAGGGGAATGAGATTCCAGATTCAGCCCGGCGGCCGCGTTAATCTGACGGGCGTGACATTGAAATTCCTCATAGAACAGGCCTGGAACATTAGCGGCGACACGCTCGCCGGAGCCCCGAAATGGCTGGATGGGGACCGCTTCGATATCATCGCCAAGGCCTCCACCTCGGGATCGATTCCCGGGCAGGGAGTGGACATAGACACGGTCTGGTTGATGCTTCGGGCGCTCCTGCAGGATCGTTTCAAACTGGCCACTCACAGTGAAGATCGGCTTGTGGATGCTTACAATCTCGTGGCCGTAAAACCGAAACTCAAGAAAGCGGATCCCACCAGCCGTACGCGATTTAGGGAAGGTCCTGCCGCTGATGGAAAAGACCCGAGGGACAAGAATCCAATGCTCTCGCGCCTGGTTACATGCCAGAACATGACAATGGCGCAATTTGCGGATAAGCTTCAAAGCATTGCGCCGGGGTACATCCATAGCCCGGTTTTGGATACCACGGGGCTCGAAGGCTCCTGGGACTTTACGCTGAGTTTCAGCCCGGCTGGCATGGATCAATTCATCAGAAGCCAAGGCGCCGGTGGCCGGGGCGGCGGAGAGGCCGCTAGCCAGCCATCGGGCGGCGCGGCCGAAGCATCGGACCCAAGTGGCGCCATTACGCTTTTCGAAGCTATTGAAAAGCAGCTCGGACTCAAGCTCGAAAAGCAGAAGCGCCCCGCGTCGGTCCTGGTGATCGATCATGTGGAGCAGAAGCCGACGGACAACTAACCGAGTGTGGGCCCTAGCCGGTCACGCCCCTCACACCATCTCTCTTCCGTTCCCATTCAGTCACTTACCAGTTTCCGGCCCGCAGTGCCCGCAGTCACGCGTGTTAAATCCGTAGTTGAAGGAGAAATAAAATGCCAGATTCAACCGCCCCCAATGGCCACAACCGCGCCGCCGTGAATAAAGCCAATGCTCAGAAATCAACCAGCCCCCGTACCGAAGCCGGTAAACAGCGCTCGTCGCTCAACGCTTTGCGCCATGGCCTGACAGGCCAAACCGTCGTCCTCCCCACCGAGGACCACTCCGCTTATGAGCGCCACTCGCAGTCCTTCCTGAAGGAATACCTCCCCAAAGACGCCACCGAAACCCAACTCGTCCAGTCCCTCATCGATACCTCCTGGCGCATGAACCGCGCCGCCGCCATAGAAACCAATCTCTTCTCGCTTGTCATCACCGAAATGGAAAATCGTATCCACGCCAACCATCCGGAGGCCGAAGCTGCCCTCGCCATGGCCCTGGCATTTCGCGAACACATGCGGGCTTTCGCCGGTATCAGCACCCAAAGCCAGCGCCTCGCCCGTCAGTTCGAGCGGACCCTCGCGCTGCTCCGCCAGATCCAGGCCGACCGCCGCGAAGCCGAAGAGCGTCAGCTCGGTAAGGCCGCCAAGATTTTGAAAATGCACAAGGACCAGAATCTTCCTTACGAACCTGCCGAGGATGGCTTCGTTTTTTCGAATGGCCAAATCGAAACGTTTCTGCGTCGCCAAGATCGTTCTGAGCAAGCCAGCATTCACGCCTTTTATGCTCACGGCGTGGCACAGGCTTTCTAGCCAGTGTTTGCCATAGCGCAGGCCTCCGGCCTGCGAAATCAGATTGGTGTAAAATCACTCTGACCCCTCATGCGACGTTATCGCGCCTTCATTCCCTGGATATTGGCGCTCGGCCAGGCTCTTCGCGCCGAGGTTCCCGCCAGGATCGATTTCGCTCGCGACGTTCAGCCCATCTTCAAGACCTATTGCATCGGCTGCCACGGACCGTCACAGCAGATGAACGGGCTAAGGCTTGACCGCCGGCGCGATGCAATGCGAGGTGGAACCGTCCCTGTCATCGGCCCGGAAAACGCGGCCGCGAGCCGGCTCTATCTGCGGCTGATCGGCAGCCAATATGGACTCCAGATGCCGCCCACCGGAGAATTGAGCGCCGAACAGATCAGCATCATCAAGACTTGGATTGATCAGGGCGCCCAATGGCCCGACGAGGTTTCCGGAGAAATCCCTCCAGCGCCGCCTGACCCCAAGGCTACGCCAATACTGGATGCGCTACGCAACGGCGATCGCCAGGCTTTTCAGAAGCTGCTCAAGTCTGATCCTCAGGCCGCGAATCGCAAAGGCATAGGCGGTTCGACTCCGCTAATGTACGCTGCGCTATACGGAGACGCTACCTCTGTGCGCCTTCTGCTCGCGAGCGGCGCGAATCCCAACCTCCGGAACAACGCTGGCGCAACGGCTCTCATGTGGGCCGCGGACGATGCGGAAAAGACGCGACTGTTGCTGGAAAAGGGAGCCGACGCCAATGCGCGTTCCGACGATGGCCGCACGCCGTTGATGATCGCTGCCGATCAATATGGCGCCAGCCCGGTCGTCAAGTTACTGCTGGATCATGGCGCGAAGCCCGCCGTCAAGGCTGCGGAAACCGGCGTTGGTGGAGTAAGCCCGCTGGCCGAGGCGGCCCGCGCAGCCGATGAGGCTAGCATGCGTCTACTGATCGAGCACGGCGGCGGCATTAAAGATGCCGGTCCGCAAGGGCTGTACTTCGCTCTGCACTCCAACTGCGCCGCCTGTCGTGACCTGATGATCCAGTCTGCCGATCGCACGTTCTTGAGTGCGGCGATGCTGCTGAACAGTCCGCCGCGTGGCGATGCTCTGGATGTCAAGATGCTCCTTGATCGTGGAGCGGACGCGAACGCCACCGATCGCGAAGGTCGCACAATCCTCATGCTAGCGGCCAGCTCCGACGCTCTTCCCATCGAGGGCATCCGAACGTTGCTGGAACGGGGCGCCGATATCCATGCCAAGACCGCGCACGGCGAAACCGCACTCGACTTTGCGAAGCTGCGCGGCACAACTCCGGTGGTCGACCTGCTGATCAAGGCCGGCGCGAAAGAGACCGGCGAGCCCCCTCAACCAATCGCTAAACCTTCCCCCGCCGCTTCTCCGCGAGCTGCCGTGGCACGGAGCCTTCCGCTTCTGCAGCGGACCGATGTGACTTTTCTGCGGAAAGCCGGTTGCGTTTCCTGCCACAACAATTCCCTTACCGCCATGGCTGTTGCGAGAGCCCGCACTAACGGGTTTAGAGTCGACGACCAGATTGCGCGCAAACAATTGGCGAACATCGGCAGTTACATCGAGAGCTGGCGCGAGCGCGTTTTGCAGGGGGAAGGCATTCCAGGTCTCTCCGACACTATCAGTTACATCCTCCTTGGAATGGCAGCCGAAAATTATCCGCCCGACCTGGCCACTGATGCTTTAGCCCGCTATCTGAAAGGCCGGCAATCTCCCGACGGGCGCTGGAGGATCAGAGACCATCGGCCGCCCCTCGAAACCAGTGACATTTCACTCACCGCCATCTCGCTGCGCGCAATTCAGGCGTACGGTCTCAAAGCCCAGCGGCTTGAGTATAAGAGAGCGATCCAGCTCGGCAAACGGTGGCTCGAAAACGCACCGCCGCAGAGCACCGAAGATCGTGCGTTTCAGTTGCTAGGCCTGACCTGGGCCGGCGGGAATAAAGACACTATCCGCAAAGCCGCGAGTGCCCTGTTAGCCGAACAACGATCCGACGGCGGCTGGGCTCAGATTCCAACGCTCGCGAGCGACGCTTATGCCACCGGCCAGGCCTTGGTCGCGTTGAAGGATTCCGGCACGCTCGGCGTCGCCGACCCGGCGTACCAACGTGGCACGCAGTTCCTGATGAGCACACAGTTCGAAGATGGATCGTGGTACGTGCGAAGCCGCGATCTTGCGATCATGCCTTTCTTCGAGAGCGATTTTCCCTTCGGACGCGATCAATGGATCTCAGCCGCAGCCACCAATTGGGCGGCCATGGCCCTGGCATCCACTCATTAGAGTTGTGGCACAGGCTTTCTAGCCTGTGTAGCGCAGGTCCCCGACCTGCGAAATCTCGCTCAAGATAACATGAAGACGTATGCCTCGCTACGCGGCCATCGATATCGGGAGCAACTCGGTTCGAATGTTGGCCGCCGAAACTGCGCCCGGAAGAGCCACCCGCATCCTGGCTGCTGAACGGCAGGTGACACGATTGGGCGCGGGCGTCTTCCTGAATGGCCGAATCCCGCCAGAAACCATCAACGTAGTTTGTGAAGACCTCGCGCGGATGGCGCAGGTTTACCGCAAGCTGGATGTGGTCGGAGTGCGCGCGGTAGCCACCAGCGCGGTGCGGGACGCGAGCAATCAGCAGGAGTTTCTGGGGAGAGCCTCGCAAGTGCTCGGCACGCCGGTGGAGATCATTTCGGGACAGGAGGAAGCGCGTCTGATTCACTTAGGCGTCGAGGCGCGTTGGCCGCAACAGGACAAGCGGGTGTTGATTGTCGACGTCGGTGGTGGCAGCGCGGAAGTGATCCTCGCCGATCACGGCGTTCTTTCCGAGGCCTTTTCCAAACCGCTGGGCGCGGTTCGTCTGACAGAAGTGTTTCTGAAAAGCGACCCAGCCGCGCCCCTGGAACTGCACCGCATAAACGAGTACATCGAAGAGAAGCTGGCGAGTCCGCTGCGGAAAATCGGCGCGGGACCGTTCGATCGTGTGATCGCAACTTCGGCGACGGCCGCCGCGATCGTCTGCGCCGTGAACCGCGTACGGCGCTCCCGCCGGGACGAGGCCGACCGGCTAAAGGCTACCGTTTCGCAGATCCGAAGATTTTACCGCGAAGTTGGAGAGCGGGATCTAGCCGCACGCCGCAAAATTGTGGGCATTGGACCTAAGCGCGCCGAGCTGATCGTGGCGGGGACGGCGGTTTTCCTGCGCGTGCTGGAGCTTTTTCATCAGCCTTCCCTCCACTATTCAGCCGCCGGAGTCCGTGACGGCATCATTGCGGACCTGACAGCTCGCGGAGTCGGCCGCGAGCTCAGCATGTTGAACCGCGATCAACGCCGCGCCGTCGAGCAAATGGCTCGCCGCTATGGAGTGCAGGTGACGCACGCACGCAAGGTCGCTGAGCTAGCCCGACGGCTTTTTGAATCGCTACAGTCTCTCCACCGGCTGCCACCCGCGCTGGGTAAATTGCTGGAAGCCGCGGCCTACCTGCATGATGTCGGACACTACGTGAGCGACACGGCGCATCACAAACACTCCTATTACCTGGTGATCAACTCCGATCTACCTGGCTTCACCGATGCGGAACGGCAAATGATCGCTCTGCTATGCCGTTATCATCGGCGGGCCATGCCTGTTTCAAAGCACTCTCCGTTTCAAGTGCTCGATCCAGACTCGCGCCGCGCCATTCTCCTGCTCACCCCACTGCTTCGGATCGCGGACAGCCTGGATCGCAGTCATGAACAGCGTGTCTTTGACTTGCAGGTTCAGCTTCGAAACGGGTCGGTAGCGATTGCGCTCGAATCCGGCCAGGACCCCGACCTGGAGATGTGGGCCGCCGAGCGGGTGGCCGACTCGTTTCGTGAAACATATCAGCTTCCGCTTACTCTAACCAAAGTGAGATCATGACCGCCGCTACACCCATCCGCGAATACGCCATCGACCAGGTAAACCATCTGCTCACCCGGCTCGCGTTTCAGGTCCACCAGGCTGCAAAGCAGCCTGGGCCGGACGAGATTCACGATCTGCGAGTGGGCATCCGGAGGTTTTCCCAAGGCTTATCGGTGTTTCGCGATTTCTTCCCGCCCTGGGAGGTCAAGAAAGTGAAGAAGCGGCTGAAGCGGATGATGAAGATTACCTCTCAGATTCGCGACCGTGATATCACACTCGAGTTTCTCGCCGAAGTGAAACATATCACCCATCGCCAGCGCTTCGAGCGTGAGCGAGCAGCCTACGAGCGAGAGTTCTCCGAGATGGTCCGCCGCTGGAGCGCGCGCGACTTTTCCGCGAAATGGCGGACCGGCTTGTCCCTTCGCAGCGTATGAAGTGGAAACCATTGCACAGCGTAATCGAGAACGCCAATACCGTTCTGCCTAAGCTGGTGGAGAAATACTTCAAGGCTGGGCGTAAGGCGGCTGACGGAAAGCGATCACCGAAGGAACTCCATGAGTTTCGCATCGAAACCAAAGGGTTCCGTTATACCCTCGAATTGTTTTGCCCGGTTTACGGAACCCGGCTGGAGAATGAACTTGAGCCCTTACGTGACCTTCAAAGTGTTTTGGGAAAACTGCACGATTACCACATCATCGCCGACATGCTAGAGGATGACCAGGGGCTCCAGACCAAACTTCAACGTCGCACAAAAAAGAAATTAAAGGAATTCCACGAGCAGTGGGCCGAGTTTGATTCCAAAGGCGAGCTCAAGCGCTGGAAAACGTTTTTAGCCAGCCCGCCCAAGAAATCCGCCGCCACCGCTCATTCGAAGCGCAGGGCTCGCAAGGGATCCACCGAAGCCGCCCGCCGGGCCGGGACAAAGTTGGCCGCGAGCCCGATCAAAACCACGCCCAACATTACCGCCGCGTAAACAATGGGGGCGCGAGAACTGACGCGGAACAGCAAGGTCTGAAGCAATCGCACGACGGCGAACCAGTTCCTTCCAATCGGGCATAATCGATCCCCGTGATGCGTCGAATGGCCTTGGCAAATTGCTGCCAGCCGAGGCGATGCGCGGCCAGAACTTTGCGGCCCGGCCGAGTCAAGCGTTAGAAACGGCGGCGTCGCTTCCCGGCTTTTCCATCTAGCGGCTTTGAATCCAGACTCGATTCTATCCGGTAGCAGTGAATAGAGCGAAGCCGCTTGGAAGTGCAGGATGCGCCGCGGGCCGATGATAGAATGGGACAGAGTCTGGGAGGTCGTCTAATGGTAAGACTGCAGACTCTGGATCTGCGTATCGGGGTTCGAGTCCCTGCCTCCCAGCCAATTTAACCGAGTTCGTCGATCGATTCCGGACTCATGTTTACCAGGTCGACAACGGGTGCTGTCCCAAAGTACCTGATTCGGTTAATCGCTCCACAACATTGGCCGATCCGAAAAATGTTGGCTGGCGGCAGCGCTAATGCTTCGGCCAGAAGAATCCGGATGACGCCGCCGTGCGTAACAATGGCGATGGATCCGCCGGTATGACGGTGCCTAAGTATGCTGGCGGCATTCGTAACGCGTTTCCACATTTGGTCGAAACTCTCGCCGCCTGGAAAGTGGATTTTCGTCGGCTGCTCCATCCACTGGCGATAGAGGTCGGGATATTCCGCGGCGATTTCGTCGTAGGATCGCCCTTCAAATTCGCCAAAGTGAATCTCCGCAAGCGCATCAATGGTCTCGACCGGGCAGGTGTGGTCCCTGGCAAGAATCCTGGCGCCTTCGAGGCAGCGGAGGCGTGGGCTCGAGTAAATGGCCGCAAATGGTTGCCCGCGGAGCATGGCGCTGGCTGACTCCCCTTCGCGTATGCCTGCTGGAGAAAGCTCGACATCCAGAGCGCCGTAACAGAGACCACGAGTTTCGGCTACCGGTTCTCCGTGCCTCAACAGCCACAGCGAGCAATTCATAACTCAATCAGCGCGAAGAGCAGAACCAATACTTCGGAGATTTCGACGCTCGCCCCCAGCGTGTCGCCCGTGATTCCTCCGATGCGCCGCCGGCAGTACCAACCCCATAGCGCCGACGCTGCGAGCACCAGGAGAGCCGCTGCCAATCCCCGCCAGCTCGCCAGAATGAATGAAATCGGGAGAGCAGTTACCGAGGCGACAATCAACTCGACGCGCCCGACGAAATCCGAAACAGCCCCACCGGGCGGCGCGCCTTCCTTATCCGAACGCCGGGCATAGGGCTGCGTCGCACTCAGCAGGACAACGGACCAGCGCCCCAGCATCGGCATGAAGGCCAGCCAAGGAGCCGCACGATGACGCACAATCAACTCCGCCAGCGCGCTAACTTTTATGGCGACTACTAATATGAGTGCTACCGCTCCATAAGAACCGATCGCGTGATCGCGCATGATGCGCAGCACGTCCTCTCGAGTGTGGCCGCCTCCAAAACCGTCCGCCGTGTCAGCCAGTCCATCCTGATGAAGCGCGCCTGTCAGCAGGGCGTCGACGGCCACGATCAGTAATGCCGTTACAAGCGGAGGAAAGACAAGTGTGAAAAGTTGGAGCGCCGCAACCAGAAAGCCGCCGATCATCAGTCCGATTAACGGGAACCAGCGCGTCGATCGGCCAACATCCTCGGTGTCGAAGACCAGACGGGAAGGCAGGGGCACTCGCGTGAGAAAAGCGATGGCCGCGGCAAGCTGCCGGATCATGACGCCGGAGCTTCCCGTTCAGAAACCGCGGCCGATTCAAAAGTGGCCATCCTCGTGAACGCTTCCACAGAAGCGCGTACCACTGGGATGGCGAGCGCGGCGCCTGTACCCTCGCCCAGGCGCATTTCCAAATCGAGTAACGGGCTGTGGCCAATGATCTGGAGCAGCGGCGGATGGCCAGGTTCGGTGGAGCGATGAGCGGCGAACAGATAATCCTTCACCCGTGGATCGAATTGGACGGCCAGAGCCGCGGCGGTTGTCGCGATGAATCCGTCCACCAGCAGCGCACATCGATTGGCCGCGGCGCCGAGACAGCAGCCGCACATTGCCGCGATTTCGAAACCGCCCAGCCGAGCCAGCATGTCGAGCGGGCCAGCGATACAGGGCACATGCAGCGCCAGCGCGCGGTCGATGGCAGAACGCTTTCGCAGCAGGCAGGCATCGTCGGCGCCAGTTCCCACGCCGGTGACCGAAGCCGGGGGAAGACCGGTGAGCGCAGCGGTCAATGCGCTGGCAGCGGTCGTATTTCCAATTCCCATTTCGCCGATTCCCAACAGGCGGCAACCTTCGGCGACCGCCCGTTCAGCCCTCTCGGCGCCCATCGCAACGGCCGTGATGGCCTGCTCGCGCGACATCGCCGGCTCCACGCAGAAGTTTTTGGTACCACGCGCTATCGGCCTGCGGATCAGCCTTCCCTCGCCGGGAATATCAACGGCAACGCCTGCGTCCACTATCTCCAGCTCCGCCCCAACCACGCGGGCTATAGCGTTGATGGCCGCTCCGCCGCGCAGAAAGTTGGCGACCATTTGCGCGGTGACAGCCTGCGGATACGGATTCACACCTTCGGCGCAGACTCCATGATCGGCGGCGAACAGCACTATTCTCGGGCGATCGACGGAGGGCGATAAGGTGGCTTGAATCGCTGCCATGCGATTGGCAATCTCTTCGAGCCGACCCAAGCTCGCGGGCGGTTTGGTGAGCTCGAGTTGCCGCGCGCGAGCTTTTTCTAGAAACGTCACATCCACGCACTGGATGGATTCAAGCAGCTTATTTAGGTGTGACTCTGCGGGCATGGCTCCCTGTCCGTTACATTGCCGAGTATCGCTGTTCCCGCCGCATGAGCCAAAGAAAAAATGGTCCGCCGATCAGCCCGGTCACCGCTCCAACGGGGAGCTCGGTCTGCCCTAATACGGTTCGTGCCACCGCATCCGCAAGCATTAGAAAAGCGGCCCCGAGCAGAAGCGAACACGGCAGAACGATGCGAACATCCTGCCCGAAGAGCAGCCGTACCATGTGAGGCACGATCAATCCGACAAATCCGATGCTGCCGCTGACGGCCACGGTCACGCCCACCAGCAATGACGAAATGGCATAGACCATGAACTCGCAGCGGCGCACATTGACTCCCAGACTCGCCGCAGTCTCCTCGTCAACCGCCAGCAGGTGCAGGTCGCGGCTGAATGTGAGCAATGCAATCCAACCGGGAACGAGAAATATCAGCATTCTGACGATAATCTGGAAGCCGATGGCATCCAGGCTGCCGATCAGCCAGCGCAGAATCTGGAGCGCCCGCGCTGGATCGGCCACGTACTGGACGGTGAGCACGCCCGCGCTAGCGATGAGATTCGAAACCACGCCCGCAAGCAGCAATGCGCCGGGCAAGACGATGGCGCCGCTCCGTGCGATGCGATAAACAACGAATATGGCCATCGCAGATCCGGCGAACGCGGTAACAAATACCACTGGCACTCCCGCGAGACGGATTCCCCAACCAAGTGCGATCGCAATGCTCGCTCCGAGTGCGCCGCCACCGGAAACGCCCAGTGTAAATGGATCCGCGAGAGGATTCCTGAAGAGCGCCTGCAAAGCTGCGCCGACTAACGCCAGTGTCGATCCGACCAACGCCGCCATGAGGACGCGAGGGAGGCGCAGGCGGAAGAAGACGGCGCGCGCGGCTTCATCGTACCGGAGCGCGCTGATATCCAGACGCTGGTACCCCGCCCACAGCGCGATCAAGGCGGAAAGCGCCAGCACGGCCAGCAGAATCAGGAACGATCGCGTCAAGCGGCCTTCGATCGGATGATGCTTGAGCGCGGGTAGGGACGTTGGCATTCAGGCCTCCGACCAGACGAACGTGCGTCCATCCGCCCGACGCACGCGCACGTGCTCATCTCCGTACACTTCTGCCAGCACGGACTCACGCATCGTATCGGTGGGCGGTCCCGCGGCAATCATGACGCCCGCACGCATGCCGAAAACTATGTCGAACCCCGGATCGATGAACGAGAGGTCATGCGTGACCATCAGCACCGTGAGCCCATGGGAATCGCGTAGGCGAAGCAGAGTTCGTACCAGCGTGGCGCGATGCTTGAGGTCGAGCGAGGCGGCTGGTTCGTCGAGCAATAGACAATCGGGTTCTTGCGCCAACGCGCGAGCGAAGGAGACAATCTGGCGCTCGCCGGCGGAAAGCTCAGTAATGCGGCGGGCGGCCAAATGCGCCACGCCCGCAGTTTCCAGCGCGTCGATAGCTTTCTCGACGTCGCGACGTCCTTCGAAGGCGAAGCGTGGAAGATGCGGGCTTCGGCCGGTGAGTACAACCTCGAGGGCCGTAAAGGGGAACGCTCTCGCAACGGTCTGTGGGACGTAGGCCAGCTTGCGCGTTCGCGCGTAACTGTCCATTTCAGCGATCGGCAATCCTTCGAGCAATACCTCGCCCTCTAGAGGCTTCAATATGCCGGCGAGCAGGCGAATCATGGTCGATTTTCCACAACCATTGGGACCAATGAGCGCTCCCATCGAGCCACGCTCCAGCGCCAGCGAGACACCGTCGATCACCGGCACATCGGGCGAGTAAGCAAACCGAATGTCACGCGCCTCGAGTTCAATCATCGGGCAGTCTTGCCTTCCGCGAGCTCTGGATGAATGATGTGAGCGAACAACTCCGCAGTATCAGCGACAAACTGGGACGCGTGCGGCAGGAACTCGTTGCGTACCGGATACACCTGCCGTTCCCGCACTGCGCGCAGCAGGGAAAGATCACCCCAAACGACGATGGGATCCTCGCCCAGCCGATTCGTCGATCCATGAACGAAATCGATAATCAGGTCCGGCGCGAGCGCGACCACCGCCTCTTTGCTGATCTTGCTGTAACCGGCTGGCTCGGGGGTCGCCACACATTGACCACCGGCAATGTCAATTAGTTCGGCCAAGTAGCTGCCTCGCGTGACAACATAAAGGTCGCGCAGCGTGCCCGGTGTGCGATCCACCACTAACAGTACGCGACGGCGTGGAAGCCGGCTGGTTCTAAGCCGCAGTGCATCGAGCTTGGAGCGAACCTGAGCGGCCAGCTCTCGCGCCTGCGATTGGTGACCGGTTGCCCGGCCGAGCAGGTTCATGGCTTCAAACACATTCTCGAGCGTGCGGGTGGGAACGACCAGCGTCCGCAGGCCCAATTGTTGAAGTTGCGGCTGGATCAAAGGAGCTTGAGCGTCTGACAGGGCGACAAGATCGGGACGCAGGCGTATGATTTGCTCCAGATTGCTGTTTTCCCATCCGCCAACGTGCGGCAAAGTCTTAACCGCTAGAGGATAGGTGCAATAGTCCGAGACGGCCACAACTTTGTCGAAGGCGCCGATCCCGTACAGGATCTCGGTGATGTTCGGAGAAGTAGAGATGATGCGCTGCGGCGCAGCGTCCGCTCCATAAAGGAGAACCGCCATCAATCCAGCAATGAAAGTAAAGCGCGTAATTCTCATGGGACTAAAACTCGAACTGCATGCCGCCCATGCCCGTTCGTCCGGGCGTTGGAAAGCCATCCTCGAAATAATTCTGGTTGAAAATATTGTCCGCCCGGACAAAGAAGCGAATCGCCTTGTGTTCGCTGAGAGGAAGCCGGTAGCTTCCGCCCAAGCCAGCCTTGTGAATCCCGCCAAAGCGATACACCGCCGTCGACACGTCGCCGAAAATCGGCTCCAAATAATCGCTCGACGCCAGAAGATCGAAAGTTAGAACCAATCGTGATTTTACGCGTTGAGTGGCCAGGAATGAGAACTTATTTCTGGGGATTGCGAACGAGCGTATAACATCGCCGACAATCGGGCTGCGTTCGAGGGCATTGGCTAGCGTGTAGGCCGCCGAGATATTCAACGACCGGGTGGGCGAGGCCGTTGCGCTTAGTTCTACGCCGCGCGCGATACCGCCTTGCTCATTGACGTACCCGACGAAACGGCCGAACGGATCGGTGGATGGGTTGATCAGTCCTGAAGTGTCAAAGACGATTACATTTTGAAGCCATGTATAAAAATAAGTGGCCGATAACTTCAGCCGGTTACTCAGGAATCTTTGATCCACTCCGGCATCCAGGCCGATCGAATGTTCCGGCGTCAAATGCGGGTCCCCGTAGACGGAGTATCCAAACGTGGGATCGAAGCCTGCGCCGAAACGCTCGAACAAAGACGGCTCGCGATAGCCGCGCCCAACATGCGCGTGTAATTTAGTGCCGCTTCCACGAAATGAATACGCGATGGAACCATCGGCTGTGTATGCGGGCGGAGGCGCGCCAAACGAGACGCCCTGATAAGGAGCCGACGCGGCCGGGCCGAAGATAGGACGGTCCAAGACGAAATATTGCGCACGAACCGCTCCCGATATTTGCAATCGATCTCCCAGGAAGCTGGCCTGATCCTGCACGAATATCGTATTGCTTAGCTCGGTGACATTCACGGCGGATGCCGCCGTAGGGTCGTTCGCGATCGAATTGTCGTTGGCGTAAGTCTCGCTCTCAAACTCATATCCCGCGCTGATCAGGTTGTGGCGGCCGAGGCGATAATCGACGTGAGCATTCACTGTTTGGATACGCCCATCGTACAGCGACCGGGTGCTTCCGTCGGGCTGGAAACCGACGCCCGCGGGCCCGTTGCCAAAGCGGCGGCTATTGGCAAGAATTTGATAGCTGATCGAATAATCGAGCTTCGGTGAGGGCTGGCCGGTGAGAATCATAGCGCCTGAGAAGAAACGTCCTGCGCGGGTAGAATCGGGATCATCGGGCGCCGGAATAAACGTTGCGCTCCCGGTATTTAATTGCGAGATCGGCGTACCCTGCTCGTACAGGCGAAGCAGCGCAGGCGCGAGCGGAATCGCATTGATGATGGCGTTCGCCGGCGGTTCGCCAATGATGTCAGGCTCGGAAGTCACTTTGCCAAAGGCGTCGCCCCCTAACACGCGGACTACCAGGCGCGTCGATGGTGACAGGTGGAACATGACGCGGCCCTGTACGCTGGTCGAGCGGTACGGCGCATCGCCGTTCACACCGTTGCCGACGTAGGTTTGCGTAGCACCGAAGCTGTACGGGATCTGGTCGCCATTCAAACTACCGGAGATTTGAGCCCGACCGCGAAACATGCCGAGGGAGCCGCCTTCGGTCAACAAACTGCCTCGCGTTTGGCCACCGCCTTCATCAGTGATCACGTTGATGACGCCACCGATCGCGTTAGTGCCATAGAGAGACGAGCCGGATCCCCGCAAGATCTCCACTCGATTCGTGTCGGTCACGAATAGATCCTCGATCATTCCTGAAGCATCGCCCTGAGTTGAAGAGCTGTCGCGCAGCCTGAGCCCGTCCACCAGCACGGCGGTGTCTTCGGTGCGGAGCCCCCGGATTTGAATGGTTGTAAACGCGCCCGGTCCTCCCAACTGCTGCACGCGTAAGCTGGGGGCCAAGTTCACTGCGTCGGCTAACGTCGCCTTGTCGCGCTCGTCAATTTCTGTGTGATCGATCACTGTAATGGATTTCGAAACTTCTTCTGGTACCTGTGGAGTGCTCGACGCGGTGACGACCACTTCTTCATGAATACCGGCGAGTTGAAGAGCGATGTCCATTGACTTGGGCGAGTCCGCCGTTAACTGCAGGTTCTCATCAAAGAAGGTCGCGAAACCCGGCGCTTCGGCGCGCAGGATATAGCCGCCAGGCGCTAGTCCATCGAAATGATAGCTGCCGGATGAATCGCTGATTGTGTTGATGCTGGTGCTGGCGCTTCGCGAATACAACGCGAGACTCGCTCCAGCCACCGCACGCCCTTGGGGATCCCTGACTCCTCCCGAAAGTGATGCCCCCGGCGCGGCGCTCAAAATTGAGTATTCTGTGCCGAGCGCGAGCAGGAGAAACAAACACACAGTTCTCATACCTTCGCCTCCTTATGAACCAAACACACCTCTACGAAACTTGAAACGAAATCAGGCGAAGAGCGGAAATGCAGGTGCGAATACCCACCCAGCACCGAGCCGATCGCATATCCGTCGTCCCGCATCTTTTTGCGTGCACGCAACCGAAAACAGCGTGAAACTGATGCCGGCATTTCGTCGATGATCGAATAATGAAACTCGTGGCCGCGCAAACGTTGTCCGGCTCGCAGCCAAAGAGCATCTTTGGGCGCTTCCACTTCCACATAAGCGATCGCTGCCAACTGCTTCTGCATCCGAACACGCGTGGGAAAGAGGCCGGCCATCTGGTGCTCGCGATCGTCGGAATCCACGATGGCTTCGCACAAATACATGAAGCCGCCGCATTCGGCGTAAATCGGCCCACCCGCTTTGGCGAACCGAACAATCGCGGCCCGCATGGACGCGTTCTCCGATAATTGCCCGGCATAGATCTCGGGATAGCCGCCGCCCAAATACAGGCCGTCCAGATCGGCCGGGAGAGCGCCATCGGAGATGGGGCTGAACTCGACTAAATCCGCGCCGCACTCCGTCAGCAGATCGAGGTTGTCTTCGTAGTAGAAACAAAAAGCGGCATCACGGGCGAGGCCGATGCGCGCGCGACGTTCTGTGCTCATGCTAGACGTAGAAGACCGCGAGGCCTCTAACGGCAGTGACTGCTCGCGCGCGACAGTCAACAACTGGTCGATATCGACATTGCTCTCAATCCAGTTCGCCATCTCGTCCAGATGTTCCCGACACAGGCTCTCGCTCGCCATTACCAGGCCGAGGTGCCGTTCCGGCAGCGCGATCTTCTCATCTGCGGGCAGAAACCCGAGAGGTTTTGCACGGCAACGAGCCACGATCGCCTGGCGCAGGATATCCGCGTGACCGCGTCCGCCTACTCGATTGCAAAGCACGCCGGCGAGCCGGACATCGGGGTCGAAATCTTCGAAGCCGCGGACCAGGGCGGCCGCGCTCCCGGCCATAGCCGAAGCGTCGATCACCAATAGCACTGGGCTCCCCAGCCACTTGGACATTTCCGCCGTCGAACCAGTTTCCGTAAGCGCATCGGACCCATCGAAGAGCCCCATCACGCCCTCGATGATGGCGACATCGGCATCCTCCGACGCCCGTGCGAGAACTTCCAGGTTCGTCTCGCGCGAAAGCATCCAGCCGTCCAGGTTGCGGCTGGCCCTTCCCGAAGCCAGGCGATGAAAACCCGGATCGATGAAATCCGGTCCGATCTTGAACGGCTGGACGCGCAGGCCGCGGCGGGTCAAGGCTGCCATGAGCGCGGTGACGATCGACGTCTTGCCGACGCCGCTGTGTGTTCCCGCAATCGTCAAGCGAGGAGGCGTCTTCACGGTTTCGCCTCCGGGTGTTTGATCGGAATCGGAATTCCGGCCACCACTTGATACACATAATTGGCGGCGCATGCCAATTCTTGATTCAACCAGCCCTGCAGGTCACGAAAGACGCGCCCCACGGGCGACTCTGGAACCAGCCCGTAGCCAACTTCGTTCGAGACAACTATCACGTTGGAAGCAGACGCCTCCGCGATCAGCCGTGCAACTTCTTCGGAAGCCGCTGTCCGCAGAACATCTTGGGAATGATCGCGATGCTCCCAGCACAAGTTGCTAAGCCAAAGCGTCAGGCAATCGATGAGGACCAAGTCAAAATCGGCGCTGCACGTTTCGACGACGCGTGCAATTTCTAATGGCTCCTCGATGGTGTGCCAGTGCTTAGGACGCGCCTGTTGATGACGGGCAATGCGTGCACGCATTTCGTCGTCGTCATCGAGGCGGGCGGTGGCAACGAAGACAACCCGGCCTGCAGGCTCACATAGGGATTGCGCAAAGCGGCTCTTGCCACTTCGGGCGCCGCCGAGGACGAGCGTAAGCATGGGCGAGGTGACGCGCCTCCCACTTCTGGCGTCTCCAAGGCAGGTCTCCTGACTCACAGGTCAACGCGAAGCCGGCAACCTTCCCATTCCTTAAGAGGAACAGTGGCTCTATACCGAACCAGCTCGCTCGCTGCTCACAGTGGCGCGACCGTGCGGGATTTCCACCCGCTTCCCTTTTCACCCGCCCGCGGGGGCGAGAACCTCGGAGCAGTTTCTATTATTACCACACCTGATTATTGTGGGCAAATGAAAATCACCGAGCTACCGGATTATTTCTCCTCGTGACAATAGCCGCATCCGGTGCCGGCGTTGTTGCCGCGGTGGCACTCGACGCAGCCGTCCATCGTGGTCACGTTGGTCGCCTTGGCGATCCGGTCCATCTGCGAAACGTGCCCATGACAGATCTCGCACTTCATCCCGGCTTTCAAGTGGGAGCGATGGTTCCAATACACCTCGGCCGGGACACTGTAGACGCGCGCCCAGGGGATCGGCTCCTTGGACTTTGCAAATTCGGCCAGCTTTTGAATGGCCGGTTTGTCTTTGGCGATGGTAGCGTGACAGGTCATGCAGCGCGCCGTCGCCGGCAGCGTCATGTGATCGCCGGGGTCCGGGTTCGGATGGCATTCCTGGCACTTGAGCCCGCTGGCAGCATGCGTCTTATGGCTGAATGGAATCGGCTGAGCAGGCGCCTTCGCTTGCATCGCCCTTGATGGACTCGCCTGTTGCGCGAAGGCCGCGAACGCAGCGAACAGCAGCGCCGCTTTCATGAACGCGGCCACGCTAGGTCAGGCCCTGGAGGACGAGCAACTCTTCCACCGCGCGATTGGCCTCGTCGATGGCCTGATTGGTGAAGGCGGCGGCCCCCGCGTCGGAATTCGCGATGGTCACGCGGCCGAATCGCTGCCGGCCGACTACGTGCGGCCGTTGTTCCTGCGGCACATCGGGATCAGCGAGGGTGTCGTACGTATAGGCGTATCCGTATGGCCAGCGATTGACGGTAATGGCAGCAATGTCCTCGGCGGGATCGAATCCACCCGGCGCCAGCATGCGTGCGAGCTGCTGCCGGATCTTGACCTCGAAATCCTCGAAGGTCATCGACAAGAGTTCTTGTTGGCCGGCGCGATTTTGTTCCTTGCGCGGCAGCCCCGGCTTATTTGGATTCCGGACCATATGCACAATGATCGGCTCATCTGGCGTGGTTACACCGTGGTAGCCGCCGACGGTCGAGCCCGGATCGAGATTCGAGCTGGGATGATACATGCCCGGCGCGCTGAGCCGCGAGACGCCCAGCTTCCGCCAAGCGGTCCAACGGCGGATGAGGACATTGGTGTACATCATCGGCACTTTCACCGGATAGGCCAAAGCTTCTTTCTGTCGATCGGGAATCTCCGGCATGAGCGCGGGTATCAGAGCGTTGTAACAGGCCAGAATGCAATAGCGGCCGCGCACCGCCGATATCTTGCCGCCGCTGCGATAAGCGACTCGCACCGAGCGGGCGCTCTCCGGCGGGCCATCGTGCTGTACGCGCACAACCGGACTGCTCAAGCGGATGCGCATGCTGGAACTTGGCTCGTCGAGCCGCTCGTATGCAACCGGCGCGGCGAGGATCGTATTCATCGACTGTTTCCCTGGCACCGCTGCAGGGATCAGCTTGGCGACCAGCAGCCGGGCCATAGAGGCGTTGCCGTCCGGAAAATGGAACCGGTAGGAAGCTTCGCTGAAACGTTCTTCGAGTTTCAATCCCAGGCCGCTGAAGCCAACAGCGCCGTGTTCTGCCGCTTCCAGCGCCGGCATCGTATCCACACGCTTGTTGTTGCGGCCGCCCATGCCGAGGAAAAACGGGAGAGCCTGGGGAGTCATCTTCGCGACGTTTACCAGATAATCCTGATAGCTCATCCTGGCGAGCTTGGCCCGCTTTTCATGATCGCTCATGCCGTCCATGTAGTCGGGGTTCTTACCGTGCAGGCGGATCAGATCTCTTCGAGCGGCCTCCGACAGCGGGGCTTTAGCGAAGAATTCGGGCAGGCGTGGGTTGCCGGTGACCATCCGGTCTTCGCCGAAATGTTCCTTGTCGAAAAATGTGCCGGAGGCGAGATTGTATTTTTCTTCGAGATCGCGATCGAAGAACTCGGCATTGCGCTCCACATCGATGCCCAAGTCCTTCACCAGCGCTTTCGCGCCGTAGCTGTAGGGAAATGGCGTCGCGATGCCTAACGTTCCACCGCAACCGATGAATGTCCGTCCCTGGTAATGAAACTCGTTGCGCTTGGCGTGACCTCCGAAATCGTCGTGGTTGTCCAGAATGAGAATTCGTTGGTTAGAGCCCAGAGCGGTGCGATAGAAGTGTGCCGCCGCGAGACCCGAGAGGCCGCCGCCTACGATCACCAAGTCGTAGTCTTCGTGAATGTCACTGTCGGTGACGGGGAACGCGGAATACTGCGCCGCACGAATCCGATCGAATTCGTCGACTGCGGCGGGGTAGTTGCCGCGCAGTCCGGATCGGGAGGGCGGATAGTTGGCTGCGGACGTGCCGGGAGTTTGAGCGGCGTTCGCATTGGCTGCGCTCAGCGCGGCGGACGCGCCGGTAATTCCAATGGCGATGCCATTCAGGAAGTCGCGGCGCGCGATGGGCCGGTCCATCCCGAGATCGCGGTAACCCTTGAAAGCGCTCATGACGCCCTCCAAAAACGATATCACGGTGGCGGTTGCATGGAAGGCCCCGGGTTGAAATTGAGACGCCGCGGAGTGATAAAGTTAAAGGAGACCTATGAAGCTCCTGAGGCTGTGTCCTTTTCTGATCGCATTTATATTGGCGTCGGGTCAGGACAATTCCGATCTCTTTGAAAAAGCGCCTCCACCGATCGACGAGGCTCTGCGCGCCCGGCTAACTCAGTTTTATCACGCCTACACCACAGGCAAGTTTCGCGAAGCTTATCCTTTGGTGGCCGAAGACTCCCAGGATGCGTTTCTCGCTGCTTCCAAAGATACTATGAAGAGTTGCGAGATCCTCCGCATTAAATACTCGGAGAATTTCACAATCGCGGATGTCGTTGAAGGGTGCAAGGGCGAGTGGGTTTATCACGGGGTCAAAACACCGACATCGTTCCCGTTGACCAGCCACTGGAAAATCATCGACGGGCAGTGGTATTGGTATTACGTCAAACCGACCATGATGCCAAGCCCGTTCTCGCCGACGGGTTTCATAGCGATACCGCCCGACCCTCCGGCTGCGGCGGATCCGGCAGCGAAAAGTCGGCCTGCGATACCGGCCAACCCAGTGGAAGCGGCTCGCGGCATTCTTTCCAAAGTACGGGTCGACAAGACCGCCATCAAGCTGCGGGGTTATGAAACGTCGAAAGACGAGTTACACGTGATCAACGAAATGCCGGGACAGGTCTCGCTTAGCCTTGATCCCATCGCTTTTCCGGGACTAAAGATCACGCCCGGAAAAACTGTACTACAAGCCAACGAGCAGACCACCATCGTCTTTGAGTACCGCCTGGATGATGCATCCATCGAATGTGGAGAGTGTGCCAAGCGGGTCAAGTCGACACTGACTGCTCAGTTGCACATACAGCCCACGGGCCAGCTTTTCCCGATTACCGTAACGTTCGGGATTCCTCCCGAGCTGGAAAAGCAGATACCCAAACAATAAACGCACGACCGCCGGCCACCGCGGCCGAGATTGGCGTTCAGGGTGCATAGGTCTCCGCGGAGGCTTATCACGGAATGACCCATCTTTCGGTCAGGCTGGCGGGCGCGAGTGATCCAGTTGCCGCCGCATCCCCCGCGAAAAAGAGAATAGCGGTTGAAACTCAATCGTTTGCGGATGAATTGTCGCAGAGCTTTGCTGGAGCGCGCTCAAAGCTTGGCATTAATCCCAGCAACATGAAGGTCGCGGCTGAGTCCACTTCCAGCCAAAGCACCCGCGCCGCCAGCCAAACCACTGCCGCGCGGCAAAATAGTGTCGCAGCTAGCAATGCTTCGGTCACACCACCGCCTTCCGCGCCGGCAGCCACCGACACGGTTCAATCCGCGGACGACGCTTACTGGGCTGCCCAACCAGCCGCCGTTCAGCAACTACAGAATATCGACGACCCTTATCAGCGGGCCATGCTGGCCGGCCAACTCGCGGCGGAAGGTTATTCGATCGACACACCTGTGATGGTTTGGGGTTGGGACCCGAGCAAGACCACTCAACTGCGAGAAAGTTTCGGCTACACCTGGGTGCCGTCCGCTATGCAGGCATCGGTCAGCGCTGCACCGGGCATAACCGGCGGAGGAATTACTCCCTACGATCCGAATAATCCGCCTCCGGGGTCGATTTCGGTTTAAACGCTCCCTAAAGCAAGCGGGTTCTCGGAAGAATTTTTCCCGCCCCGCACTCTACTAGGTCTTTGACCGCCTGAAAGAGTTATTCATGTAGCGGAACTTGACACGCGCGTTCTCGCGGGTGAACCGCCAGTTGATTTTGACGCGGTCCCGGTTGATCTGGCGGTTCCAGGCTCGCGATTCC
>Ga0185299_10001870_pt1 | contig 36146 bp, 26 predicted proteins | sample PaiPotPPA55metaG_FD_128002 | JGI IMG/M metagenome (GOLD analysis project Ga0185299, IMG submission 128002) | Iron sulfur acid spring bacterial and archeal communities from Banff, Canada, to study Microbial Dark Matter (Phase II) - Paint Pots PPA... ...
CTATCTAAGTGTCATTGGCAATTGCAAGACCGAGGCCTCTCGCAAACCTGTGCCCATGGACCCAATGCTTGCCTCCGAGCTCTGGTCCTGGAAACAAGACAGCCCCTACAGACAGTCTGGTGATTGGTTGTTCGCAAGCCCTCGTACTCGCGGCAGAAACCCTTATTGGCCGGATAGCTTGCTCGCGAATGTCATTCGCCCGGCAGCCTTGCGAGCCGGGATCGGAAAGCACATAGGCTGGCACACGTTTCGGCACAGCTTCTCCAGCCTGCTGGTGGCGAATGGGGAAAACGTGAAGGGCGTACAGGATTTGATGCGACACGCCAACTGCCGGTGCACGCTTGAGATCTATTCCCAGGCCCGGATTCAAGCGAAGCGAAACGCACAGCATCGGGTTGTCGAAATGATCTTCCCGCAGGAACGAGAGGTTACTGGCATCGAAGACCCAGACCGAGTTGTTGGATCTCAAGGAAGTGTCTGTTAAAATGAGGTTTCGCTACCGCAAGTCGCGGCTCGTTTTGTCGGGTTTAGTTACACGGGCCAGATAGCAGCCGAGAATGGGACTGGACTCGTTATTGGAGCCATTTGGAGCCTGGCGATGCCAGGTGATAAAAGGCAAGTGCGTGAAAACACAATGTAGGCGCGTAGCTCAGTTGGTTAGAGCGCTACCTTGACACGGTAGAGGTCAGGAGTTCGAGTCTCCTCGTGCCTACCATATTTTTCAACCAGTTAGAACGCCCATCCAAGAATCTGGGTCCCAATCTGGGTCCAACTGAACGCCCAATTGCAAATCAGCGTCAGGAAAACGCCGAGTCGCGAGGCTATCGATCACTCGCATCGCGTGCGGAAGGGCTATTGAATGAGGGTGGTTTTGCTTTGCGATAACAGGCCGGTCGGCAGGATTGCGCCGACCAGTTTGTCCTGCGCCATCCGCTTCGTATCCGCCGTGGCCTGCAAATACTTGTTGGTCACGTTCAGATTGCTGTGACGAAGGTAGTCTCGGATGGTGAGTGGTGGACACGTCCTGCTCTCCACCCGCATTCGCGCCAACGATCCGAAACTGCTTGCGTTGGCCGAGTTAATGAGCAGATATATGTCTGCCCGCGGAACTCTCCAGCCAAAGCTGAAAGAGTTGGTCCAACTCAAAGCCGCGGCGATGGTAGGCTGCCCGCTTTGAATCGACATTCATTCTGCCGTGAGCAGAAAAATCGGAATCATGGAAGAACAATTGAGTGACCTGTCGCGATTTGAAAGCAGTGCACATTTCAACAATGAAGAAAAGCTGGTGTTGCGTCTGGCAGTAAGCCTTACGCGAACACCTTCGGATGTTTGCGATGGCTTTATGGGGAACTCAGAAGACATTTCTCTGAGCGTGAACTCGTGGAATTGAATGCAGCTATCTGCTGGGAAAACTACCGAGCACGATTTAACCGCACATTTGCTCTCGAATCTGACGGGTTCTCGAAGGGCATGTTCTGTGCCCTGCCAGAGAAATGATCTAGGCGGCGCGAGTAGCCAATTCCCTCAGGCGAATTAATTCGGCATTTCGAATGCACGGAGCCATCGATCTCTGGCACGCTTAACCACAATCGATTCGATGGCTGTCCGGCTTTTGAAGGCATGCCAAAAAGAAGACAAGAGGTGACTGAACCACGCAAGCGCTCCGCGGACTGATCAGCGGAATGCAAGAGCAGGAAGAGAAGGCAGGGTGGCCTGTTTTTCTTGATGTGTCCTAGCCGTTGGCGATTGGCGCTCGACTGTTCTCCCTGGACCATGCAGAGATAGCTGCATGTAGCTTACCGGGCTCTGTTTTCCACTAGCGCCTTCTCAATCGCCTTCTCCGCTAGGGGTGCCATGATCTTATACCCGGTATCAGTCGGGTGCAGCCCGTCCTCAGCCAGAGCGCGCTTCAACTTGCCTCGCTCGTCTACTAGGGCGCCGAAGTAGTCGAGATACACGAGGCGGTTTTTGGCGCTGTAGTCTTTAAGCCACTGGTTCAGTGCCAAGATTCTATCGCGGGGACGCAGCGCAAAAGACTCCTCAGCATCGTGCGTGTAGTTGTGCACGGGGAGGACGGACGCAAATACCATCCGGATGTGGTGCGCGCGCGCCAGTTCGGCCATCGAAGCGTAGTTGGCTTCAATTTCCTCGTTAGAGGTGGGCCCGGTGACACCGGCGATGTCGTTGGTCCCCGCCAGCATCACGACCACTTGGGGGTGCAGATCAATCACATCCTGGCGGAAACGCACCAACATCTCGGGCGTGGTCTGCCCATCGATGCCGCGGTTGATATAAGGCTTGCCCGGAAAATAGTCTGGTAGCCTCCAGTAGTCGGTGATGGAGTCGCCAAGAAATACGACTCGTCTTTCGCCCGCCGCCTGCGGCACGAGCGCGGCGTCGGCCTCCCGATACCGTGCCAATTGCCCGAAGTCGTCGGTGTAGATTGAAATCCGCGAGGTTCGGTAATGATCCAGCCCAACGAAGCCGGTGGAAGGGATGGAAGGAGCGAGCTGTTGGGCCAGGGCTGAAAGGGAGAGAAGGGTGACAAATAGCGGTTGCGATATGATGCGGATGATCGGCTGTCGCCTCATGTTCTCCTCGGAAAAACAGGATAGCCTAGCGTGGTACATCATGCAGAGTGACGTTTGAGCGCCACAAGCACCCTTTACTGGTCGGCGCCAGTTCGGTGTAGTTGGACAACCGCGATTCCAGAAGCAGGTTTCCGAGCTTGAGCTGATCGAACAACTGAAGCAGCAACTTACCGGACCGCTGTTTGCAGCGGTGAGCGACGTGCCCCGTCTGACCACCTGCCCACGGGAACGACAAGCACGTCGATTGGTTGGGCGCCTTTGAATTGTGGATTCAGCATCAGCGGTGATTTCGGCAGATCGGCACCCCAAGCCTTACCTTCCAGGCCCGTAGGTTACTTCTGCCCAGTGCTCACTGCTGACGGAAAGCTAGATTGCGCGCCGAAATAACACTCAATGGATTGCAGCTTTCCGTTCTTGATTCGGAGATATTCCACGTTCCGGAACGATTTACCGTCCTTGGTGTGGCAAAGATACTTCACAAAAGCATCCTCCGCGCCAGTGGTGATTCGCTCCAGGTCAAAACGTCCAATGAAATCGATCTGTGTTTCCCAGCATCGCGTTTTGAAAGTGCTCTTGCTGATGTGGTCGTCGCCGGCCGCGCTTGTAAAGGTGAAGTTATCGGCGAGCAGGCTATCCACTGGGCCCCAGTCTTTCTTCTCCCAGGCTGCGTACCACTCCCGGGCTACCTCCTCGTTCGTTAAGTTCTGCCCTCCCAATGCGCCGGCGCTTGCTGGTCCCGGCAGGCTCACGGCACCAACCAGCGCGCAGGCTCCCGTTGCGAGCAGATTCCTGCGCGACACTGCGATCTTTGTCATTGTTCGTTCTCCTTATTCATGATGAAGTTTGAAACCCTTCGCCCGATCGCGATGCTGACTGTCCGAGCAGACAAACCGGTTGGTATGGACGATGCATTAGAACCGATACGATCAGACCCGCTTGCGGTTGCCCGACGGGCGCAAGGACCGCAGCCAGTCCACGATGTTTCTGATCCCCGCTTTCATCACTTTCGGATCCTGAGCATTCTTTGCCAGCGAACCATAGCCTTCGACCATCGCGATTAGTAAGCCAGCGGCGTCAGCGGGCTCCACGTCGCGACGAACGCTTCCGTGGGTCTGGCCCTCTCGCAAACCGGAGGCAACGGCCTCGCGCCAGCCATGGAAGACTGTCGCCAGCCGTTTCCGGAATCCCGCGTCAAGAGGAGACATTTCCTGCGCGAGATTGTTCAGCTGGCAGCCACCCCGCACATCCTCGGGCCGAACGGGTATACGTTGAACAGCGCCGATCAAAGCGTCGATAGGGTCCTTGACGCTCTGTAGAGGACGCACCCATTTGCGGTGGACGTCGGGGGCAATGACCTCTTCGACGACGGCGTATCCCAAGGCTCCCTTGCTTTTGAAGTGGTAGTACAACGCTCCCTTGGTGACGCCAGCCGAGGCCAGAATTGTGTCCAGGCCGGCACTCTGGAAACCCGATCTGTAGATCTCGCGGGATGCCGCCTGCAGCAAGCGCTGCCGCGTGCGCTCAGGATCGCGCAGCGTGGCCGCTCTACGTTTCGGATTCTTGCGTGCCGCCAACATACCAATCAGTATGTATGGCAACGACCAGAGCGTCAAGAGGGACGCGCTCAATAATATGGAAATTCATCGAATTTCGTGACCTCTCGCCAATGTGTATGAGAAGTTGGAGAACCGTCGCTCTAAGCCCAACCCACAATCCAGCCCACATTTTCATTGCACCAGCTCGGTTTACATCCCGAGCGCCTGCAGGAACTCTCCCTGCACCCATCTTGGGTTCGACCTTCGCCTTGTTGACCAGCCAGCTTCCTTCATATCGCTAACCCCCGTGCCTGACAGAAAAGCTCAAAAACGTTCATGCGTGTTCTTTCTTGCCCTGATAAAGCTGGGCAACGGTCATGGGACTAACCCAACATTTATGCATAACCTTCGGAACTTCGCTACTTTATTAAATGAGGCGCAGCTAGGCTGATAAACTCCCGTGTCGTTATGATCTTGGTTTTCTTCCAGAATCTGGGGAAATGCCGTTGATTGCCGGTAATCAGGTAGTCCGCGCGCGCGGCATCGGCGCATTCCAGGAACACATTGTCATCAGGGTCGGTGCAGACTTCAAGGCGGCGGGAGGGCGTCACGATATGGCTGTGATTCTTGACGAGCTGTAGCAATTGCTGGCGAGTCCCTTTGCGGATAGCCAACTCTGGACGCGAGAGCACATCCGCATATTCCTTCAAAATGGGATGCGACACGTAGAAAAGCGCAGGCTTCGTAACGGCTAGGATAAGGGCAGTGCGCTGGAGGCCCTCCGGCTTCAGGGCCGCTGAAACCAGCACGTTGGCATCAATGACCAGCCGGAGCGGAAGCACTAGTGCTTTTTCTTTTCCGCTCGGGTTGCCTTGATTATCTGGTCGATCTGGCGTGACGTGAAGGTGTTGGTCCCTTTCTTCACCGACTCTTCGCCGATTATCCGTAAAACCTCGGGTTCCGGGGCTGCCAACTTCACATACTCGCGGATGCTCATGAGCACCGCTCTGGGCGTGCCGCGCTTTTCAATGATGAGCGACCGGCGCTCATCCTCTACGCGATTCAGCAGCTTCCCAAAATTAGCGCGCGCACGCAGGGCGGAAACCACTATCGTGCCATTCTTGTCCGTCGTTGTAGTGGTGGACACAAACTCTCCATTTCATTTACCTGAACTGTACAGTTTCACAGAAGGTCAGTCAATGACGTTGAGCCCATCGAAGGATTATAGCGATATTCGTCTTTTGTTCGCACCGATGAAAGGGCGTGGGCTTCCTCGGGCTCTAGCATGAAAACGCCTGACAAGAAGTTGGCAGGGGAGGGCTGATTGCGCGAAGCCCGCACTGCCGTCTTCGGTTATTATGTTTCCGTCCGCATCGAGAGGGGGCGCATCGATGCAGCTGTCATTTCACTCTTTGGCATGGGACCTTATAAAGAACGCGGTCAAGTTCTTGATCGGAGCTGCTGCGGGATGGGCGCTGAAGGTTGCGCGTGATCGCTGGCGCACCCGAAAAGCCCGCTCATTCTGGCGCCCGTTCCTTCAAACGATCTGCGCCTTGTCATTGAACTTTTAGAGAATTCCCGAGTTTTGAGCGTTCTGGCCTGCTGGGAGTCGGAGGCGCGATTGCCCTCGCGGAACTTCAGCACTACCTTGGGCAAATAGGAGCCTCAGAGCCTCAGGTGGTCTATGGACGGTGATGCCCTGACGCACACCCTATCACTCGGCGGACCAGACGCTAACTAACGCCCTGACCCTCGATGCGGTCAAGCTCATTGATTCGAAGTTGCGATTCGGAGACCCTTCGATCAACGAGATCGCGATTCGAGACACAGGAGTCGACCCGCCTCGGCTCTACGTTCCATCAGCACGCGACAAAGACGACGCGGCGACGGACTATGGACTGATCCTACGTGCCCCAAATCCCTTCGCAGCCGGAAAGGAGATCATGATCATCGCTGGTTCGTCCGGACACGGAACAGTTGCCGGCACACGATACCCCATATCTCCGGCGTTCCTTAGTCTGCCGATATCTAAGGCGCGAGACGCGTTTGAGTGCCTCGTCGAGACTGACGTGGTACGCGACGCGCCTCAGGCGATCCGTCTACTGGCCGCGCGTAGTATTCCGACCCACAACTCAACCCACAAAATGTGATGCCTTGCACGACTTCCGCGAACTTTGGCAGTCCCCGCGGTCTTGTAAGTTGTTGTAAAATCGATCGAGGCTAGATTGACACGGTAGAGGTCAGGAGTTCGAGTCTCCTCGTGCCTACTATTTTTCAGCACTTCCCGACTTGATCATGTCCAACGCAGGAACTCCGGATTCCCAACTCACTGCAGCTGAAACCAGCGAAACATTTGGCGAGATGCTGTCACAGTACGAGAAGAGCCATTCGCGCAAAACCGATGATGGCGGTAAACAGCTCGTGGGCACGGTAATCGTTGTCTCCGGAGACTCGGTTTTTCTCGACATCGGATTCAAGAGTGAAGGCATCCTGCCGCTGGCGGCCTTGCAGGCTGCCGGGGAGTCGGCGAAGCCCGGCGACAAGTTTCCCGTCTCTGTAAAGGGTCGGGATGCCGAGGGCTACTACCAACTCACGCGCGCCCGGGTGGAGCGGCCAAAAGACTGGCCGGCACTCGAGAAGGCTTTCGCAGATAAAGCGACGATCGTGGGCACGGTAACCGGCGTGATCAAGGGCGGCCTCAGCGTGGATGTGGGAGTGCGTGCATTTATGCCCGCCTCGCGTAGCGGAGCGCGCGATGCGGCCGAGATCGAGAAAATGGTCGGGCAGGAGATTCTCTGCCGCATTATCAAGCTGGACGTGACGGAGGAAGACGTAGTGGTGGACCACCGTGCCGTCGCGGAAGAAGAAGAGCGCTCGGTGAAGGAACGTCGCTATTCGGAGATGAAGGAAGGCGATATTTTAAGCGGTACGGTTCGCAGTCTAACCGACTACGGCGCCTTTGTTGATCTCGGGGGGGTGGACGCGTTGCTGCACGTGAGCGACATCGCTTGGAACCGCATTGACAAAGCGGCCGACGTGCTCTCTGTGGGACAACAGATCGATGTCAAAGTGCTGAAGATCGCCGATGATTCCGGCAAGCGGCGCTTCTCCGTGGGTATGAAACAACTGCTGCCTCATCCCTGGGATGCCGTGACTGGCAAGTACAACCCGGGCGAACGCATACGTGGAACGGTGACTCGTGTGGCCGAGTTCGGAGCCTTCGTGGAAGTCGAGCCGGGAATCGAAGGGCTGATCCATGTGTCGGAAATGTCGTGGGGGAAAAAATTGAGAAGCGCCGGCACATTGGTGAAGCCGGGCGAGATCGTCGATGCAGTGATTCTGGGTGTGAACCAGGCCGAGCGTCGCATGTCGCTCGGCCTCAAACAGGCACTAGGAGATCCCTGGGCCGATGCGGCGCAGCGCTTTCTCGTAGGCTCGGTGATCGATGGACCAGTCGTCAGCATCCTGAAGTTCGGCGCATTCGTGCAGCTCGCCGAGGGGGTTGAGGGCATGATTCACGTCAGTGAGCTGAGCGCCGAGAAGCGCATCAACCATCCGCAAGAAGTGTTGAAGATCGGACAGACGATCAGGGCCCAGGTAGTCGCAATTGATACCGAGAAGCGGCAATTGAGGCTCAGCATCAAGCAACTGGTTCCGAGCGGACTGGATGAATACATCGCGGAACATAAACAGGGCGATGTTGTCACGGGCCGAATGATCGAAGCTAGGGATGGGGATGGGCACGCGCGCGCGGAACTTGGTGAAGGCATCCAGGTTCCATGCCGCATGGATGCGGCGAGTCCGATAATCGAAAAGAAATCGCAAGTTGAATCCTCCCCATCTGGAAAACCCGATTTGTCCTCGCTCGGCTCGATGCTGCAGGCGCGCTGGAAGGGCGCTACGCCTGCTGGGGGAGCAAAATCGGAGCCCGTCCGCAGCGGACAGATTCGCAAGTTTCGGATCACAAGACTTGACCCAGCCGCAAAAAAGATTGAAGTGGAATTGGCATAGCCAGAAGCATTGATCCTGCCAGTTTTCAAAACCCGCGCGACGCGCCACTGTGTCGCCTCGATATTCCTCGCAAAGCAAGACTTCACATGGCTGCACGGATTGAGGTGGTTGACTTCTATGCACCCAAGGTATATTACGAACCATTACATTTGCTTTCGTTTTAGCACGATCTAAAAAGCCTGCGGGCTGCCCCTGTGAGGAAACTTCCCATGTGGAGAATATCCCGGTTATCGTTCGCGTTGATTTTGGTGACATGTTTCTTATCCGCAATGGCGCCGAACGTCGCTGCCGACGCTTCCCCGGCGAAGATCGAGAACTCGAAGCTTGCGGTCGAAGCGAATCAGAAGCTTGGCACTTACACGATTCGGTCCGGGGAGAACCCGCGCGTGTGGCTCACGGGCGCGGCGGCGGCGCAGGTGAATCATCGGTGGCTGCATTCCGCGGATTATCCGCGGCACGAAATATCGCAATCGCCACTCAGCGATGGCTCGGGTGAAGGCTCCCAACTCACGATTGCGTACAGCGGATTGGACGGCCAGCCCGATCTTGTATGCATCCTCCGGCTGCGCGCGCAGACAGGTTTTGCGGAGATCGAAGTTCAGGTCCGCAACAGCACCGGGGCGCAGATCACGGTGCAGGGCATTCGCACACTCGAGGCGCAGGGTCCGTTTCTCGCGCTAGACGGGCCGGAGTCCGCGGAGCGCGTTCTTTCCGACAGCTTCAGTGAAGACCGGCCGAACATGGAGATCCACGATCTCGCACAATCAACGAATGACATGCATCGTGCCGTCGGCAGCCAACTGATCTACAACTGGAAAAGTAAGCAGAGTCTTTTTCTGGGGGCTCTGACTTCGGAAAAATGGTTGACCGTACTTCGGCTGCATGTGGACGAGAAGCAACACGCCGTCACCGGCTCCGAAGTTGAGTCCACCGGCACTACTGAACTCGAGAAGGAGAACTCGTTGAGAACATCTCCGCCGGAGGATCAGATCGAACTCAGCCTCCCGGTTGACCCAGGTCAGAGCCTCGCGTCCGAGCGGCTGGTGGCGAGCCTCTCCTCGGACTACCATGCGCAACTGGAAGCATACGGTGACTTCATCCGCCAGCTACATCAGGCGAGAGTTAGTGCAACGACCCCAATGGGGTGGTGGAGCTGGACTGCTTATTATTTCGGCTTGACCGAAGGTCCCGCGCTCACGAACGCGGAATTTCTGGCCGCCCATCTGAAAGATTCCGGCTATGCTTTTTTTCACATCGATGAAGGTTATCAATATGCGCGCGGCGACTACACCTCGCCAGTGGCAAACAAATATCCACACGGAATAAAAAAGCTCGAAGAGAAGGTACGGGACCTTGGATTAACACCGGGGATCTGGACCGCGCCATTCGAAGTGTCGGAACGCTCGTCGGTCTTTGTAAATCACAAAGACTGGCTGGTGCACAATGCGCAGGGACAGCCTATCCATGCAGGTTGGGTGACTGAACCGCCCGACACGGCGACCAACCTCGACCAACTCTACGTGATCGATACGACGAATCCCGGCGCCCAGCAATACTTGCGTGACATCTACCTCACGCTGACCAAGGACTGGGGCATTCGCTACATCAAGCTCGACTTCATGGACGACTCTGCTATCGAGGGCTTTTACTATCGTCCCAACACAACGGCGCTTCAAGCTCAGCGTATTGGCTTGCAGATTATTCGCGAAGCCGTAGGGGACGGCGTTTTGCTTGATAAAGATGGGAGCGTGATGCTGAATCCGGTGGGGCTCGTCGATACCGGACGGATCTCCTGCGATACCGGCCATTCCTTTGCGGCCAGCCGGGACGCTGCTCCCGGCATTGCCGCCCGCTATTACATGAACCGGAACTTTTTTGTAAGCGATCCCGACGCATTCTCGGTTTCGCACCAGGAAAGTGCAGGCGAACTTGACCACGGAGGGCCAAAACCACTGACGCTCGAAGAAGCGCAAGTGGCGATTGCCCTTGCGGCGGTCTCAGGCGGGATGTACGAAATCGGCGACGACCTCCCCACGCTGTTCCTGAGCGCAGACCGTATGGCACTGCTGCAGAATCGCGATCTTCTCAACATGGCGCGCTTCGGTCACGCCGCTAAACCACTCGACCTGATGAGCTACAAGCCGGACGACGAGATGCCAAGCGTGTTCTGGCTGCGTGAAAGTAAACGGCAGTCGATTCTGGCGGTGTTCAACTGGACCAATAAAGAGAGGGAACGCGACGTCTCCTTCTCGGAGCTTTTCAATTCCACCGATCGGACACGCCCAGCGCACACCAGCGTTTCGGACGTTTTCGGCTCCGGTAAAGCATTTCCCGAAAAACAATCTTCTCTCTCGCTGAAGTTGCTACCGCGCTCGGTGCAGATGTTAAAGATTATTGATACATCGATCGCCCCATCCGCACCTTCGGTAAACGTGCAGGCCGCGGAAAAAATCGAGACCGGAAAGCCTGCAGTTTTTTCTGCGCAAAGCTCTGCCGATAGCGTGCCCGCACTCTCTTATCACTGGGACTTCGGAGATGGAACGAATGCGGAAGGAGCTTCGGCCACACATATCTACACTCACGCCGGCAGTTTCACAGTTCATCTGACAGCGGAAGGAATCGAGGGCGTGCCGTTTGAGAAGAGTTTTCAACTTTCAGTCACAGGCAAGTTCGACACTCATTTCCGGCCTGATCTCTACCGGCGTTTTACCGAACAGCCCTGACAGAACCGGCAACCGGCAGAGTTTTATAATTTTCTTGGCTTGTTATTTGTTATGATTCATTGCGTTTAATTTCGTACTCGTTGATCCCCTTATGGATCCTCTGCTCCGCCTGCTGGCGCTGCCGCAAGACCAGAAGCAATCCCGGGGACTGTTGTACACGCCGAAAGAGATCGCGCAGCAACCCGAGACCTGGGTGGCTACTTATGGACGCTTTCGAGAGCGGCATGCCGAGATTCGTCAGTTTCTACAATCTGCCGGGATCAGCTGGGATCCCACACGGCGGCCGACCGTGTTCCTGGTCGGCGCTGGGACTTCCGACTATGTTGGTCGCTCGCTGGCCCATCTGCTGCGGCGCCTTTGGCAATGCGAAGTGTTGGCAGTCCCCAGCACCGATCTCCTGACTCATGCGGACGAGTGGCTGGTACCAGGCCGCACATATCTTTGGATTTCGTTTTCTCGCTCGGGAGAGAGCCCTGAAGGAATTGCGGTTGTCGAGCAGGCATTGAAAAGCCATCCCGGCATCCATCACTTGCTTGTAACCTGCAACGCACAGGCCAAAATGCTTCGAATGGCAGCCAGACGCAAGCAGGTGTTAGGAATCGCATTGCCGGACGAGGTCCACGACCGCGCTCTTGCAATGACCAGTTCGTTCTCCAACATGGTTGTCTTCGGCCAGTGCCTGGCCCATGTCGAAACTCTGGACTCATACGGGAACACTCTGCGCCAATTGGCGGAAGCGGGAGCGAACTTTCTCGACACGGCTACGGCGAGCGCCGCTAAGCTTGCAAGTGGAAACTTCACGAAGGCGTGTTTCGTCGGGTCGGGAGCGTTGAAGGGCGTTGCGACGGAGTCGGCGCTGAAACTGCTGGAGCTCACCGCCGGGCAGATCCCAACCATGTCGGAGTCCGCGCTGGGTTTGCGTCATGGTCCGATGGCGGCCCTGGATGAGCAAACGCTGCTGGTTGCATTCCTCTCCGGAGATGAAAGAGTTCAGAAGTATGAAATGGATCTGCTCCAGGAAATCGGCGAGAAGCAATTAGTGAAGACTCGAGTAGTAGTGAGCGTCGCTCATAACTCGCGGCTTGATGCCGAAGCCGAACATCTGTTGGTGCACTCACTTCCCCTCACGATGGCCGACGATTACCGGCCGCCGCTGGATGTGATCTTTGGCCAACTGCTCGGTCTGTTTTTTTCGATAAGCCGTGGTCTAAAACCGGATTGTCCGAGTCCGAGCGGTGCCATCAGCCGGGTCGTGCAGAATGTTCTGATTCATTCTTGAAATGGAATTGTCGCGCAAGGGAGAGGGGATTTTTCATGAACAACCCATCACATCAGCCGTCGCGTAAGACCGCAGAAGCTCTGGGAAAGATTTCCCTGATTCTTGTCGCAATCTTTCTCGTGGCTGTACTCAGCCTTCCGGCAACGGCACAAAAAGATACCGGAAACATTGCCGGCCTGGTGAAAGACGCCTCCAACGCGGTTGTCGCCGGGGCCAAGGTGACGGTCACCGACGTGGATCGAGGTACGCAGGTCGTCACCAGAACAGATGCCCAGGGCGAGTATGTGGCTGGTCCTCTCAAAGTTGGCCACTACCAGGTGACCATCGAAAAGCAAGGTTTCAAGAAAGCGGTGGCTGGGCCAGTGACCGTCGATGTACAAGAGCGCCCCGCCGTCGACGTCACCTTGCAAGTCGGCAGTGCCTTGGAGTCGATGACTATCACCTCGATCAGTCCGCAACTGGAGACCGAAACATCCGGACTGGGCCAAGTACAAGACAGCCATACGATCGAAACCCTTCCGCTCAACGGCCGGAACTATGCTCAACTCGCATTACTAGGCGCCGGCGTAGGCCCGAGCGAACCCGGTTCGCGCGTGGAGACGTCGTTTGGCTTCAGCTCCAACGGCTCCCGTTCCCTGCAGAACAATTTTCAACTCGATGGAGTCGATAACAATTCCGACCTGGGCGATGTCTTGAACGGCAGCGCATACGTGATCCAACCTTCGGTCGACGCCATCGCTGAATTCAAAGTTCAGACCAACTCCTACAGCGCGGAATTTGGACGCGGCAACGGCGCGGTGATGAACGCGGTGATTAAATCCGGTACCAACCAATTTCACGGCGACGTGTACGAATTTCTGCGAAATGACGTCTTCGATGCGCGCAACGCATTCGATGCATTCGGCCGTACGGGGTACAAGCAAAATCAATTTGGCGCAACTTTTGGAGGCCCCATTATTAAAAACCGCACATTTTTCTTTGGCGATTATGAGGGTCTTCGCATTCGCCAGGCTCTGCCGCAACTGGTTCTGGTTCCGACACCTGCTGAAATAGGAGGCGACTTTTCGTCGTTCTTGACGACTACTCCGGTCAAGGCGGTGGACGTGAACGGCAACCCGACAAAACAAGTGGCGGTCGATTGCAACGGGAACCCCACATTCATGGGCGAGATCTTCAACACCCGCCTGACGGAATCTGGAACTGCAGCCGCGAATAAGAACCCAAACGGTTTCTGCGGCATGCCGATTGGAGTGGATGCTGCGCGGAGCCCCACGAACATATTTCCCAAGATTCTAATTGATCCGCTGGCTGCCCGGCTCTCGGCGCTGTTTCCGGCGCCCAACGTGAACCTCAACGGCTCCAACTTTCTTGCGGAACCGAATCGGAGCAACTCTCAAAACAACTTTGACGTCCGCATTGACCACAACATCAGCAGCCGGGATTCTCTGTTCGGCCGGTTCAGTTACGAGAATCAGCCAGGATTCATTCCTTCGCCCTTCAACAACGCCCTTGATGGAGGCGCTTTCCAGGACGGCAATCAGGACAATTCCTACCGGAGCCTCGCGATCAGCGAAACGCACACGTTTTCCCAAACCATGGTCAACGAATTCCGGTTTGGCTACAACCGCATCAATTCCCACCGTTTTCAATTGAATGCCAACCAGAACGTTGCCGCGCAGTTGGGCTTTCCTGGCGTCCCATTCGGGCTGGACAATGGCGGCTTGCCGAGCATTGCTATTAATGATGGGACAGCTGCGATCGGCAGCTCGGGCTTCCTACCGTCAATTGAGAAACAGAACGCATATGTGATTGATGAAAATCTGGTAAAGGTCCACGGCCGGCATTCGATGAAATTCGGCACTGAATTGCGTTGGATACAGTTCACAATTTTCCAGCCGGCGGCATCGCGGGGTACGCTCAACTTTGCCAGCGATTTCACCGACAACGCTGCCGCTCCCACCACCGGAGGGGAAGCATTCGCGACCTTTCTGTTGGGCATCCCGGACGGCGGCACGATCACAAACCAGCACAACGTTGCCTATCACCGAGGCGACTACTCGTGGTTTGCGGAAGATGACATTCGCGCTACGCCGAAGCTGACCTTGAACCTGGGGCTTCGCTACGAGCTCTTTACTACCGTCAAGGCGAGCCAGAACGAAGAGGCGAATTTCGACTTCGCCGACAATTCGCTTGTGGTTCCGAAAGGCCAGCAAGCCGTATTGACTCCAACCATCGCAGCTTTGATCCCCATCCAGAGAACTGGCAGTCCTGGACTGATCTCACCCAACCTGACCAATTTCGCACCTCGGGTCGGACTGGCTTACCAGATGGCAGACAAGCTCGTGATGCGGGCTGGCTACGGAATTTTCTACGGCGGCGAGGAGAATGGACCGTTTTCGAACCCAAGTCCAGGTTTTAATCCTCCCTTTTTTGTCACGCAAAACTTCACACAGCCGTGTTTTAATTCAGACGCCAATCCCAGCACTCCGAACTCAAATTGCTCTATCGCGGGTCTGAGCGCTCTTTCGCAGGGTTTCCCCGCCAACTCGCTCGTGGATCCGAACACACCTACGCTGTTTTCGGAGAGCTCGACATTGAAAACCCCCTACACGCAGCAGTGGCACTTCGGGTTTGAATATCAATTGCCAGGCGAGACGCTGCTGAGTATTTCTTACGCTGGCTCGCATGGTACGAATCTTTACGGCATCTACAATGGCAACCAGGCTCAGCCCGATGTGGCTTTTTGCACGAACAACGGCAACAGTCCCCAAAACTGCCCGACAGCGCCGAGACGTCCATTTCCAGCCGTTGACGGTAGCATCGACACACTGCGCGCCAACGACTATTCCAACTATCACGCACTGCAAGTGCATCTGGAAAAGAGACTCACTCGCGGGCTGCAGTTCGGAGCTTCTTATACTTACGCCCACGCGCTGGACGATGCATCCAGCGCCAGTCTTGGCTCTCTCAACAACGGCGACTTCCGCAACGAACTATTCCCAGGAGCCGAGTACGGCAACGCAGATTTCGACGTCCGCCAGCGCTTCGTCATTGACTATGCCTATGAATTGCCCTTTGGACACGGGAAAGCGTTCGGGGGAAATGCCACCGGCGTTCTGAACCAGATTATCGGGAATTGGCAAGTGGCCGGCATCACCACCGCACAGACCGGCAACTGGTTCACGATTACCGACTCGCTGACTAATGTTTCAACCAGCGACGGAGGTGGGGCAGTCGGATTCTTTGAAGTGAGGCCGAACGTTGTGGGCAATCCGAACGGGAAGCCGTGCGTCCCGGGCACTCTGTTCAACACCTGCGCCTTCGCCGACAACTCGACGTTCTTCACCTTCGGCGATGCCGGCAGGAATATCGTCCGAGGACCGGGCCTGCAAGATTGGGACTTTTCGATCTTCAAGCTCTTCCCTATTCGCGAGCAAAGGCGCGCAGAGTTTCGGGCGGAGTTCTTCAACGTCTGGAACCATGTGAACCCATTGTTAGGCCCGGTGGGCGCGATCAGCGAGGAGCCTCAGGCCGTCGAATTCGGTACCCCGCAGTTCGGGCAGGCCGTTGCGGCTCGTGATCCACGCTTCATCCAATTCGCCATGAAATTTTATTTCTGAAGGGCTACCGAGAAAGCGGTCACGCGAAAGTTTGGACCTAATTTTCAAGGAGAGTAGTTATGAAACGCAATGTCTCGACGACAGGGAACCTAGGGACGATACTGGCCTCGCTTTTTGCGGCTGTCTTGACGTTGGCGCCATTTCTTGCCGCACAGACTGGATCTGCGTATTACGTGTCACCCAATGGGAGCGACAACAATCTCGGCACGATTGGATCACCCTGGCTGACGATCCAACACGCGGCTAATTCAGTTTCGGCAGGCGCAACGGTATACATCTTCGGTGGGGTTTACAGTGAGTCAGTGAATTTCCCCGCGTCCGGCACGGCATCCGCGCCGATTACCTTCGAAAGCTATCCGGGACAGACCGCGGTGATTGATGGGACGAATGTGACCTGTTGCACCTCGAACCCAGCGTCCAGCGGAAACGTTACGCAAGGTCTCATCACCATCGTGAATCAGAACTACATTACCGTCAGCGGATTTGAAATACGCAATTTCACGACCAGCAAAGCTGCCGACACTCCGGCTGGCGTCTGGATCACGGGTTCGGGCACTGGTATCCGGTTACTGAACAATCTCGTGCACAACATTACTACTTCGTCCGAGAAGAATGGCAACGCTTTCGGCATCGCTGCCTACGGCACCTCGCAGATCCCAATCGCTCATTTGGTCATCAGTGGAAACGAGGTCTACAACCTGAAGACTGGGAACAGCGAATCCGCGAACGTGGATGGCAACGTGACCAATTTCACCATCACCAACAATTTCGTTCACGACAACGACAACATCGGCATCGCTGCGATTGGATACGAGGGTGTCGGCCCTGTCGGCTACGACGAAGCCATGCACGGGGAAATCAGCGGGAACACAATCTACAACATCAGCGGGAAAACAAATCCCGGTGAGGGCCATGAATACGATGCCGACGGAGTCTATTGCGATGGATGCGCCTTTGTCACTATCGAGGACAATCTAATTCACAATGTTGACTACGGCATCGAAGTAGCCAGCGAACATAAGATCTGTCAGAGCACGGGCACGGAGTACTCCTCCTCGGGAACTATTGGCAAAGGCACATCCCCGTGCAACGGCAGGTATGTTACGGTTCGCAACAACGTGGTTTACGATTCGAATGCCTGCGGCATTTCTATCGGCGGTTTTTCCAACAATGTAGGCGGCAGCGCCCACGTCGTCATCGTCAACAATACCCTGTACAACAACAACACGAAGAACCAGGCTGGCGAATTCCAGGTTCAATTCCATTCGGGAGAGGCCCAAGGGAATATTTTCGAAAACAATATCGTCTACGCGGGCACGCAAAATGTCTGGATCAACAGCTTCGTCAAGCCCACAACTTCGTATCCTTCGCCACCGGCCATGTTGAATTGGAATTTGTATTACTCCGCGGCGGGCTACGTAAAAGGAACATCAATCGTTTGGGGCGGCGTGAGCAGCTATAAAACCTATGCAGCCTACCAGAGCACTTCGGGCGAGGATGCGGATTCGCCAAATACCAATCCTCTGTTTGTTAATTTGGCGGCCACACCTCCAAACCTTGACATTACCGCCAATTCTCCAGTCGTCAATGCAGGCAGCACGAGCCTTCCTTGCAGCGTGGGGTATTGCAATAGCGAGTCTCCCGATTCCATCTATGGAACCAGGGACTTCCTCGGCAATCCTCGAACGAACGGCGCAAATATCGACATTGGAGCCTATGAAATAGACTGGAATCGCAAACTGATTGAACGCTGATTCATCAATCCGGCAAACCTGAAGGCGCTCCTTTGCTCAGGAAGCGACAGCACTTTCCCACGTGCCGCTGATGCATTTTGCCTGTGTCCTCCACGCGCTCCTACTGCGTGAAGGCGTCGAAAATCCTCAGGAACGGCAAGGGATCAAACTTCAGGAAAGCTGGCGGCGTGGGCACCAACGACCCGCCAACCTCCAGAACGTTAAGCCCGGATCCCAGGAGAGCCGCCTCATGGTTCAGGTCGGCGATCGCGAGATCGCTCCATTTCCCTGTCGTCAGGCGCAGGTCAAGCGTTTGCAGCGCAACAATTGTTTCCGCAGGCGTAAATTCACAGTGGCCGGCGCGGTGCACAAATTTCTCCCGCAGCATCGCACCGTCGCCCGCATCGCCGACAACTCGGTGATAGGCGGTCTCATTTTCCACCGGCACGAGTCCATCGCCTGTCGTGTGCAGCGTCAGCACCGGAAACGGCAGCTGCCCGTTGTAGATGATGTTATCGATCAAGTAAGTCAGGGCGCCGGGGTCGGCCTCAATTCGCTTGGTGTTTTTTAGCGTCGCAAGGTCTGCCTCCAGGCTCAACCCGGCCGCGGTATACAGCGCTCGTACCTCAGCGTAATCGACCGAGTGTTTCAGGTTCATTTGGTAATTCACGCCGACGTTTGACGAAGGGTTTCCCCCGGCACGGGCCTCAAGTTCGGCGCGCAGAGCAAAGATGAAGGGGAAATCAACCTGTGACAACCATAGAAACTGGTTCGCTTGCTGCGTTGCGAAGTCGGTGGGCGCTGGTTCTGGAGACGTGGGATCAAACCACCCAGGCAAGTCTCCGAGAGCCGCAGCGAGAGCTATTCGTGCCTGGCCCTGCGCTGTGGTCTCAGCCGCAGCGAGTATCCCTTCGGCGTTCGTCAAATTCAGCGTCGGATTCGTAATGCCGACGACTTGCAGGGAGCCGCCCGCGACTAGCGTGTTGAAGATGAACGCAACATCAAGCGATCCATTCCAGGTGCCCACCCCGCCACTCAAGACCCCGCACATGGGAAGCGCAGCGTTGAAACGCTCCGGAAAATTCTGCACCAGGCCGGCAGTAACCATGCCACCGAGAGAGTGCCCCCAGGCGATGGTCTTGGTTGGAGTACCAACAGCAGTTTGGAAAGCATCGAGTGTTGCAATCTGATCCGGGATCGCTTGCTGAACGGCCCAGCCAGTGCTGGCATAGGATGAACCTGCCAGCGCGTAGCCAGAAGCTAACATGAAACCGCCGGTGATGGGATCGCCCACGTCCATGGCAGGATTTGCTGTTCCGGGTACGACATACCCGTGGCTGTAAAGCAGCAGAGTGCCATTCCAGATCGGCGGAACGTCGATCACATAGGTTGCGCCATCCTTTAAAGTACCGGTGATGTGCTGCTGCGCAACTGCGCTTCCGCAGAACACGGCAATCAGAATGGCCGTTACAGAAGACAAGACGAAACGCCTGGCAAATGCTGACATGGAAAGGTTCCTCCTGGGAGAGTGAAAGCCTCTTTCATGCGAGGGCTGAGTGGGGCATTACTCCCGGCGACAAATTGACCGGGATTATCTTCCCGCTCCACGCCCATTGTCAAGGCGAAAAGACAGGCGAAAAGACAGGAATCCGTCGTTGCCCTCCCAGTACAGCTCGCCCGATCAGGTTAGTCCATCTCTCTTGTCTGAATTTCTGCCGCCCGCATTCCTGCGCCAGCGGCCGCGGAAGACTCCTCTCTTTTTTTCTGCCAGTCTGCCTCCGCCAGCACTGTGATCGATTCCAGTTTCTTCTTCTTCAAGCCTGCGTTGATTCGGGGTAGGTCACTCTGCGACTTCTTTTGGAAGTCATCGATCACATCCTGCAGTTCATGGCCAAGAGACTCCGCTCGCGCGACCTGATAATCGGTGGGTTTGCCGTCATATCCGGTGACCGCGCCATAGAGTTGCCCAATGTGTTCGCGGATGCGTTCTTCGCCGGTTATCATGCCACCTTCCTTGGTGGCCACGATCTTCGAGCGGATCTCGTCGCAATCCGCAGCGAGTTGCTGCAGTTGTTTGCGTAGCGGATCTTTCTCCGCCAGCTTGGCGGCTCTTGCGTTGGCCGCGTCGCGGACTCCCTCGATCGCTTCCACCGCAAACGTCATGTGTTCCAATTCTTGGTAAACCTTCATCGAGAGTTCGAATTGCGCTTTGCGTTCCTCCATCGAGTACTTCGCCCGTGGATCGATCGCAACATTCAGTTGCTCGCTATAGGTTTGATCTCCTTTGGTCAGCTTCACCGTATACGTACCCGGCAGCACGCGCGGTCCTTGCGCAGCCTCAAACAGCGCCGATGCCGCTGGAGCGACTGCGGGTGGCTTCACCCGCATTCCCCATCCGGCGCGGTTCAGTCCCCGATGCTTGCTCCCGGCCACGGTGTCCACCAGTTTGCCATCCTGATCGAAAATCTCGACCTTCAAATCGCCGAAGATGTGCCGGCCTTTCTGGTAATAGGTGATCTGCGCATCAGCAGGCCGACTCCGGCCGTGGAAAGTTTCATCGCCTTCCGCCCATCCCCCGAACGTATCAAAATACTGAATCGCGGCGCGGCCGGGAATTAGCGTCGCATCTTTCGACATCATTTCCGGCGTGAGCGTGCGCAACGGCGAAATATCGTCCACAATCCAGATCCCGCGTCCGTGCGTTGCCAACACGAGGTCCGATTCTCGCGCCTGTATCGCGATGTCGTCGACCGGCGCCGCAGGAAAGTCTGAGCCCTTGTATTGCGCCCAATGTTGGCCGCCATCCACCGAAATCCAAAGCCCGAACTCCGTGCCGAGGAACAGCACATTGGGGTTAACCGTGTCTTCCTTGATCACATGGGCAAAACCGCGCACGCCGCTCTCCTGTGCCGGAAGAGCCGTCCACGTCCGGCCGTAATCTGTAGTCTTATAGACATACGGTTTCATGTCACCGAAGGTGTGCCGATCAAATGTGGCATACGCTGCCCCTTCGTCGAAGCGACTCGCCTCGACAGTCGAGACCCACGAACTTTTCCCCAGCCCGCTGACATTTCCCACCACGTTTGTCCAGGTCTTTGCTCCATCACGAGTGATCTGCAGGTTGCCGTCATCAGTACCGACCCAAATGATCTGTCCGTTCTTCGGGGACTCAGAAATCGAATAGATCGACGTGTGCATTTCTGCGGACGAATTGTCGACGGTCACGCCACCGGATTCTTCCTGTTTCTGTTTCTCCGGATCGTTCGTCGTCAGGTCAGGAGAGATGCGCTCCCAGGACTGGCCATGATCGCGAGAGCGGAACAGGAACTGCGCGCCGATGTAAATTGTCCCCTTCTCGTTGGGACTCATGTGAATCGGCGTGTTCCAGTTGAAGCGCAATCTCTTCTCGCCGTAATTCGGCCAGGGATGGATGTCGCGAATTTCGTGCGTATAGCGATTCACTCGCCCAATTTCGCCGCCTTGCGCTTCAGCGTAGAGATAATCTGGATCGGAAGTGTCCTCGAACATCCAGAAGCCGTCACCGCCAAACATATTCTCCCAGCGCGAGTTGCTGACGCCGCCCGGATACGACGAGTCGCCGACCCACGAACTGTTGTCCTGCAATCCGCCGTAGACGCGATAAGGGTCAGCATTATCAATGCTCACGTGATAGAACTGCGATACCGGAAGATTCATCTGGTGCTTCCAGCGGTTGCCGCCGTCCTCGCTACGCCATAAGCCGCCATCGTCGCCGGCAATCACGATATTGGTGTTTTTTGGATTGATCCAAACATCGTGAAAGTCCCCGTGCGCCGCGTTCGAAACCACGTTGAAAGTCTTGCCGCCATCGTTGCTCAACAGCAGAATTAGATCGGGCTTGAAAACCTTATTTTCGTCCTTCGGATCGACGATCAGGTTCCCGAAATAAAACGGACGCCACACCATGTAGTTGCTGGCATCCAGCTTGGTCCAGCTCGCGCCGGCATCGTCGGATCGGTACAGTCCTCTTTTCTTTTCCGCTTCGATGTTGGCGTAGACTACGTTCGGCTTCGACTCAGCCACCTGCACCGCGATGCGCCCGTATGGCTTTGGGGGAAGGCCTTTGGCGTTGCTGTCACTGAGTTCACTCCAGTGGGCGCCGCCGTCGCTGGACTTGAACAGCCCGCTACCCGGCCCTCCTGAGCGGAAGGTCCAGCCCTGCCGCCGGAAATCCCACATTGCGGCGTAGATAGTCTTCGGCTCCTGCTTGCTGCGCGCAATCATGGCACAGCCGCTCGATCCATTTGCACCTGCCAGAACCTTATTCCAGGTCTTGCCGCCGTCTGTTGTCTGGTAGACGCCGCGCTCGTCGTTGTCGTCCCACAGATGCCCTGTGGCGCACGCCAGCACATCGTTGCTGTCGCCCGGATTGATCAGAATTTTTGCGATGTGCTCGCTGTCCTTCAGGCCAACGTTGGTCCAGTTCTCGCCGCTATCGGTCGACTTGTAGACGCCATCGCCTACGGACACGCTATTTCGCGTCCAAGCTTCGCCAGTCCCTACCCATACAATTTTCGGATTCGAGGGATCGATCGCCACCGCGCCAATCGACTGCACATCTTCCCGGTCAAACACTGGTTTGTAGGTAGTACCTCCGTTCACTGACTTCCAAACTCCGCCGCTGGCCGCTCCCACAAAAACAGTGATACGGCCGTTCTCCTCTACCGCGTCCACTGCGGCAATGCGCCCGCTCATGGTCGCGGAGCCGATGTTTCGCGCGGGCAATCCGGAGACCGTGGCTGCATCGTAGCGGTAAGGAGCTTGGGCTTGGGCCGGCAAAGATGCACACAGCGAAGCTCCGGCGAACAGTACAGTCACTGCCCAAAAATTGTGAGCGCATGCTTTCATGTTTACGAGTCCTTTTCCCTGACAAATGATTTTGGTTGTAGCCCTCATCCGAGCAAATCAATGAATCCCGACGATCCCGGACTTCTTTTCCTCAGTCTTCAGCGACGCAGGCAGAGCATAGTCCGCGGGATCAATCGTCACATTCGCCTCCATTTTCTGCACCGTAGTAGTTTGTGCATCAGGATGGTTCTTCGGCCCCTGCGACATCGAAAAGGGGTACATCACTCCGGCCACCGGCTTGTAAGAACCCAACTCCACCACTCGATCGCGCACCGAGCCTCTTATAAACTGCTGGATCTCCTTGCGAATCTCGATGAATGTATCGGGATCGAGGTAGTCATAAATAATGTCGCCATTCTTCAGCGTCACTTTCAGCCGCAGCGCGTCATCTCCATCTACTACGTCGTGTCCAAGAAATTCCACGGTGCTGCCTTTTTCTTTGTAATCGACCAGAATCCCGTCGAACTCGGCATCGAGCAGCAGGTCGCGCAGGTCGTCCTCGCCCATCAACTCCGGATCTTTCTTCCCCCCAAAGGGCTGAATCTGCCAGCCGGTCGCGCCGTCATAGGCCTGAATTGCCGTCATTCCCTGCAGCTTAAACGTCTGCCGGATCAGATCGGGCCGCGAGTTCTCCTGCCCTATGGAAGCGGTAAAACCTCCGCCACCCTCGAACTTGCCCGTCATGCGGAGGGTCTTTATGGCCTTCAACTTCTCCATGCCACCCCGGGCTTCAATGTTCTTGGTAATCAGTTCGTCCGCGGTTTGCGAGACGGAAAACACACCGCAGCAGCATACGGCAATCAGCACAATCAAGGCGTGACGCATCGAGCAAACTCCTGTTGTTGAGGGACTTAAAGAAACCCGGAAAACGGGAAACAGTACTCTACCCGGTAGTAGACGAATTTTTCAAGTCGTGGTGAGCAAGAAAGACGTGGAAACTGTTGTCGAGACCTGGTTCTGAGGCAAGAAAAGCCGCTCGTGTGAGCCGGGCTACATTTTCAGGCGGACCCGTGATTAGTGAGCGAACGTAAAGTTCAGCCCGGTCGTCAGGATCAGATCATTCTTCTTTGCGGTCGAAGGCGGGTTGGAGACATATATATCGCTGAATTGGTTCTGCCAGCCCAGCCATTTGGCGATTTTCGTCACTGTACCGAAGTCGAATTCTCCGCGATACTCGCCGGTATACAAGCCCGACAAATCCGGATAGAAATAGAGCTTCTCTGTGACCACCGTGGTCTTCCCAGCCTTTTGCGTCAGTTCCTCGCCCAATGTCAGCGCAGCAAATTTGTTGGTTACGCCGTAAGAAGTAAAAGTTGGGGGAACAGTGGCAGGAGTAACTGGCGGGCCGTCGGAATACGTTTCATGGGTATAGTTGAGGCCAGCCAGAAGATCAAGGACAGTCTTGTCGGACTTGATCGCATGATAACCCAGGCCGCCTCCGTACACGCCGCGCAAATCCAGATCCTGCAGCGCATTGCTCATGAAGTCGGCGCCTACGAACGCGAAAAACCGCGGATTCAGATTGTAATCGTAACGGATTCCCGCTGTAACAATATCCGCGACCGTGCTGGGAGTCGCTAACTGATTCTCAGTATCGATCGATGTCAAGTAGACTGTTATCTTGTCATTCAAGGTGGGATGGACGGCATTGATGCCCAACGTCAAGTTAGTGGTTTCGCTGTTGCCGCGAGCCACCGAGAAGCCTACGTTCACCCCGCCATTCCATCCGTGCAGTAAACCGGGGTGCAACGACTTGTCGTAAGCGGCCTGCTCCGCATCATTCCTCATCAATACAACATTTCCCGCCGGAACTTCCACCGGACCAGCCTTGGTTGCTACTTCGATTTTTCCGTCGATCTCATTCACCGGCCCGACCACGGTTTTCTTGTCCGATGTGCTGATGTGCAATTCTTCTTCAGTGGTGATCTTCGTGATCGCCTTGAAATCGACCGTGACGTCCCCCGCGAAGTCCGTGTGCAGCACCAGGGTCTTGCCATCGGACTTGACAATCTTGCCACTCAGATGGTCGCCGTTCTTCAAGGCAATCTGATCGGCCAACAACGCAGGCGCGACTGCCAAAAATAAAACGAGGAAAACAAATTTGCCTTTACGCAACACTGCCCACCTCCAACTTTCAGAGAAATTTCACAGCTTTAGAGCGATATGGTGGATCGGGACTACGAAACAAGACAGGATTCGGCGACAAAGCGGCGGTTGAGTCCTAAGGAGCTTGCCGTCCGCAAGATAATGTTTTAGGCCTTGGGCTCTTTGGATTCGGCAGTTTTGGGCTGCTCGGCTGACGCCGGAGGGTTATCCTTCATGCCCTCTTTCAAGGCACGAATTCCCTCGCCCAATCCCTTGCCGAGTTCAGGCAATTTCTTGGGACCGAAAACTAGCAGTGCAATCGCGAAAATGATGATCAGGTGCGTTGGTTGAAATAGACCCTCAAGCATGGGAACCTCCACAGACACTGCAACCTCTTTATACGTTACCGGACAGCTTTGGGGAAGTCAAACCTCGGGGCCCTCGGGGCTCGGGTCCGCCCGGGTCCATTTCTCTTACTTCTCTTACGCAGCCTGCCGGCTGCACGGGATCCGTACTGCGACCCAAATCACTGCCCCGGGGTAACCGTCAGAGATCTGGCACTGTCTCAGACCAGCCACTCCAGCCCGTTACTTCCGTGATCTTACCTCCGATTCCCTTCGCGGGTACTGTGAGGATCTGGCGGGTTGGAACGATTGCGAACCACGCGGCAATCGACGCAATCGTAGTTCTACCAGCAAGCCAAACGTTGCCCGGAGATCCGAGTGAAGCGCAAGGGCCTGTTAGTTTTTCTGTTTCTTCTTGGGGCGGCTCTGGCCGCCTATTCCAGCGAAAGCCAGCCGGTGAACTCCGCCCAACTGATAGCGTGGCTCACGGCGGGTGTTTCAAGCAGCCGCCTTATCCGCATCATCCACGAGCGCGGAATTGCCAGCACTCCCGGCAAGGAACAGATTCGCCAACTTGAATTGGCCGGTGCCGATGCTAGCCTGGTCCGCGCGCTAGAGAATTCGAGACCCTCGACCGGTACCAATTCAAATTCCACAACTGCGACCTCTGACATTCCCGAAGTTCTGGTACAGGCGGCTGTCGAGGCCCATCGTCAGCGCTTCCACGAAGCCGAACTTGCGTTGCGTCAAGCTTTGGCCTCCGACCCCGAAAATGCCGCGCTGCACTTTGCGCTCGGCGCAATGTTCCGCCAGCAAGAGCGTTGGGATGACGCCTTCGATGAGGTCACCCGCTCGGCGGAGCTCATGCCCGATTTACCCGAGAATCACAGCAGCCTGGCTTACATTTTCTATCGTCTCGACGATGGCCCGAATGCGGTCGCCGAGGCGCGCACCGCCCTCAGCATGGATCCTCAAAACGCGGAGGCTTACCAGTTCCTTGCGCTCGGTCTTTACTCCAACGGGCAATACAGTGACGCGGCCCATGTTTTTCTCGAATCGCTCGCTCGCGAGAGCAATAATCCCGACACCTATTACGACCTCGGCATCACTCTGCACGCCGCCGGCAACCTGACCGGTGCCGTGGACGCCTATCGCCAGGCGATCCGTCTCAATTCCGCGTTTTGGCAAGCCCACTCCAACCTGGCGCTGGTTTTGCACGAACAGAACAAGCTCGACGAGGCCATAGTCGAATATCGCGAAGCCAAGCGGCTAGCGCCCCAGGACGCTTCGGTACGCAACAACCTGGGCAACACGTATTGCGATAAGGGCGACTTCGAGGCCGCCATGCTCGAACTGCGCGAACTCTACCGCCAGCATCCTGAGTGGGAGCAGGGACACGGCTGCCTTGCCCGAGCATACATGGCGAAGAAGGATTACAGCGGCGCGGTCGACGAGTTGCAACTCTCAGTTCGCCAGAGTCCCACCAATTCCGCCGAGCACCGCATCCTCGGCGAAGCCCTCTTGATGGATGACAAGCTGGAAGAAGGCGTGCGCGAGTTGCGGCTGGCGGTTGCATTAAATCCCGATTCTGACGGCGCCCATCAAGCGCTGGGAACTGCGCTGTTCCAACAGCAGCAACTGCAGGCGGCCGAAAAGGAGTTTCGCGAGGCGCTTCGCCTGAATGCTTCTCCTGACAACCACTATTCCCTTGCGGCTTGCCTGATGACGATGGATCGTTATGAGGAAGCTCTATCGGAATTGGAGACCGCCGCGCGGCTCGATCCCGAACGCAAGCTTTACCGCGCCCGCCGTGACGAACTCCTCAAGTTAATGAAGGAGTCGAAAAACTGATGAGGATGAAAAGGAGAATTCGCGGCGGCGGGTCGCCGCTGGGACAGTACGGGACACTGTACTCCCGTTATTTCGACCGGGAACGGACGCTGCCTAGACTGGGAACTAGCGGCAGCTTTAATGCCATCGAGGCCGAACCGTTTCGCGCCACACACATTTCTAGGGGAATTTGATCATGGACTTGACCCGACCCACACCATCCACAGGCGCCAGAACCACTGCGTCCGTCTTGCAACCCGAGAACAGTACTCGAAGCGATTTACGGAAGGATGTACGGAGCGAGGCCCGAAACGAGGCACGAAAAGACGTGCGAGGCGATCTTCGCAACGCCGTCCGCAGCGGTGCCAATGCTTCGCACAAACCTTTGGGTTTCGGCCTACCGTGCGCCAACTGTCGTCTCTACTATCCTGCTAGCCTCGACGAGTGCCCTGCTTGCAATAGCAATGAGCGAGTCTCAGCTAGCATTGCGCGGGCGATTCCAATACCGCAGGCTGAGGCTGAACCTGAGCCCGATGCGGTTCTCCTTGAGCAGCAAAGGGAAGCTTTCCTGAAAGAGTTTAAGGCCCAGCTTTTCGCGGCGGATGCGGAGATCACCGACGCGCCAGTTGCTTGCACTCTGGGAGAACATGACGAAGACGGAACCGAGAAGGCCTCAATCTGCAAGCCGTGTTATGACCGCTTGCAGGAGCGCGTGGATGTGTTCGAGGCCGCCTTGCACATCGATCTGAAAGAAGCAGCACAAATTATCTACGATGCCGTGTGGGCCGATCCCTCCGACCCCAGCAAGACCTATACCAATGCAGCTAGCGCGCTACTCACCGAATTGCGCCGGCGCTCGGGAGTCTCCAGCTTGCTCGGCCCGTTCCATCCGCTGGGTAACTGATTCTTGTAGGGTCCAGTTCGCGGGGCGAGGCGAAACCTCTTTAATCTTAGAGCAGGCCTCGGCTGTCCTGTCACTCCGTTTTCTATGCGAGGACATCTAGTCCGCTCTTGCCTCCATACACACTCTCTAAAATGGAAGTCGTCAGATGCGTGCTGCCTGCCGAACCGCTGCAAGAATCGCTGCCGGAATTCACCGTGCTGAGCAGTTCTTCAAGCAATTGTACAGAATGTGCTGCGGTGCTGGCTTCGTTGGTCTGCGCCGGCGAGGACAAATTTTGCAGGTCGCTGAGAACGGGCCGTGGACAGATCGCCCGACGATAGTGCGCTGCCAAGCGATGCCACATCGGTGGACAGCTGAGAATTGCTCGACAGTCCTGCTCCAGTTGCCGTCGCCGCGTTTTGCAGAACCGTCTGCAAATTTTGAAATGCCGACTGGGCCCCGTTCAGGTCGCCCGAGGCCAAATTGTTTTGCAGAGACTGCAATGCACGCTGCTGACTGGAGGCGCCGGATGAGAGCACGTCTTGACTGAGCCCCACTGCCGAAATCGAACTCATCGTCATTGTTTCTCCCCCTTACGGCAGCTCTAACTTACGGAGGCGCTAACCTGTAATCGCTCCACGTTGCCTGGAACGGGGGCGCCGCAATGCACGCTGCTTGTCAGGCTATCGGCAATATCAAGCCGAGACTTTAGGACTACTTTGCATCCGTGTAGAAGGTGGAGACATCACTAGAACTGCAGCTGAGATTGACTAATTCACTTTGCCCGCAAGATTCGGATAGCTCGCTTGTCCACCTCGCCGTAGGCTTTCCGTATCATGACTTCGACTAACACGACTTTCCCAATGATGACTCCAAGTGCCATACTGGCAGAGGCCGACGCCAGCGAAATGCCGGTTGCGCAATCCAATTCGACCAAGCCAGCCAGAATCCCGCCGGACGATCCTCTGGCTGAAGACCGGCGCTGGCAAGCAGTTATCGCGCGCGATTCTGCCCACGACGGAGAATTCGTCTTCGCCGTATCAACCACCGGCGTGTATTGCCGGCCGTCGTGCCCGGCGCGCCGTCCGCGGCGCGAGAATGTGACGTTCTTCTTGCGTTCCGAACAGGCGGAACAAGCTGGCTTTCGCGCTTGCCTGCGTTGCCGGCCAAGATTGATCGGCGGCAATCCGCGATCCGACTGGGCGAAGGGGATTTGCCGCTACATCGAGCAGCACCTTGACGAGCCCATCACGCTCGAGCAGCTGGGCAAAGCATTTCAGCAAAGTCCGTTTCATCTGCAACGCCGCTTCAAGGCCGCGGTTGGAATTAGTCCGCGCGAGTACTCCGATTCCTGCCGGCTGCGTCTGCTCAAGCGGAATTTGCAGGCCGGAGATAACGTCACGCGCGCCATGTATGACGCCGGTTACGGTTCGAGCAGCCGCCTCTACGAGAGAACTTCGTCGCAACTTGGTATGACACCGGACAAATATCGGCGCGGAGCGATTGCCGCCACCATTCGATACGCCATCTCCGATTCGCCGCTCGGGCGATTGCTGATCGCTGCCACCGATAAGGGCGTTTGTTCGATCCAGTTCGCGCGCTCCGATGGCGAATTGCTCGAAGGCTTGAAGCGCGAATTTCCGTTCGCCGTGCGCAAGCACGATGAAGGCGCACTGCAAGCGTGGACCGGGACCCTGCTGGCGAGGATGACTGGCAAGGAATTGGATGCCGCGTTGCCCCTCGATATCCGCGCCACCGCATTTCAGCGACGGGTGTGGACTTATCTGCAGTCGATCCCCTTCGGCGCCACGCGGTCTTACGGCGAGGTGGCGAAAGCGATTGGTCAGGCCGGCGCCAGCCGTGCCGTGGCACGAGCCTGTGCTACGAATCCAGTTGCAGTTGCGATTCCGTGCCACCGAGTAGTCCGCGAAGACGGAAATATCAGCGGCTATCGCTGGGGCGTGGAGCGCAAGAAGGCGCTGCTGGAGATCGAACAGCGGGGAGTGTAAACCCCTGCCCACATCATGTAGTCACTCGGCGTTCGAGTCACCTAAATCGGGCTGTATTTCCGGGAGCAGCACCTGAGGCAGCAGATTGACTTGTATCGAGTTAGACGTCGTCGCGTTGGTGTACGCTGTGGTCGGGTTTACGCCACTAACGTCATTCGGCGCATACACCCTAAAACGCTCTGTCCGTGGGAACGTCAGCGTAATCGCAATATTATCTGGATGGAGATCTTTCCGGGGCTCCCCGGCGGTCGCGGTTTTGTAAACCTTAACGTCATTCCAAAGCGCCAGGTAGGGCAAGCCGTTTGGACTTCTGCAAAACCGTATAGCGGATGGTTGCGGGTGCACCGGAAAAAGTCACCGTGAGTGATGTTGTTCTGATGTCTTCCTTCCCGGTTCCCGCAGATTAGAGATGAGATTTTTCAACGCGGTGTAAGCTGGTTGGGAACTGCCATCGTAGTTCAAGAGCCGATAATGGCCTTCTCCTGAACATTAGGGATGCGGACCTGACCAGCTGGCGAGATGCGGATCATTTACCTCGTCGATGAGGTCATACGAAAAGGTTCGTGCGACTCCCAATCTGAATCCGCTGAGAAACGCAGTAGGCAAATGGACGGCCGAAGCAAGCTGCGAAACTCCCTGCTGCTTGATTCCCATGCTGTCGACAAAATCTTCCGCACCCCGACCTGGAATGTTAACTTTTCCCACATTCTCGGGCGGGATCTGGTTCGGCAAACTGTCGGTCTGACCCCAGGCTGTTCCGCTGAGAATCATCGCCGCCGCCAAAGAAAATCGGGTCACAACCATGCGCAGCTTCGCGCGCGCATAATTCGTAAGGCCGATGGTTGAACCTCTTTCACGTCACCCTCTCACAGCGTAAGTGGTCTCTTGCAGTTCAACCCCGTCGAGATCAAAATGCTTCTCCGCCCCCGAGGGTTAGCCGGCGGGACTTCCGCGCGCCACCACCGTCCAGTTCACGAACGCCAGCGCGATGGTCGCCACCAGGATCAGCGACTGACCGAAGTCCACGCGGGTAACCAGGGCCAGGCAAAGGAGCACGCCCAGGACTGCGAAGAAATTCCCCGCGGGCAGATGGAACATCGCACCTTCTGGCTGTTTGCGCCGCAAGATTGGAAGGGCCGCGCAGCCCACACCGTAGTAGAGGAGCCGGGCGACTGCCGAAAGCGTTACATTCCATTTAAATTCACCGGCCAGAGCGAACCCCCACACTAAGGCTGCAAAGACGAGAATCGAGATATACGGAGTGTGAAAGCGGCGATGGACCGCGGCGAAAACTCTAGGGAAGTCTCCTTGTTCTGCGAGGGCGAAGGGAATGCGTGGCATGGCGAGGATCTTGGCGCTGAGATATCCGTAGAAAGAGATCAGCGCGCCAATGGCAACCAGTGCGGCGCCTACAGGACCAGCTGCAAGCAGCGCCACATCGGCCAGAGGGCGCTCGCTGTGCGCTGCATCCGGCAGGACTCCGACGACCACCCACTGTATGAGTACATAGATAACGGTACATACTAGTAACGCGATGAATAGCGCAAAGGGAGCATCGCGGCGCGGATTCTTCGCTTCGCTCATGGGAGCGAGCGCAGTCTCGAATCCGCCATAGGCGAAAACCAGCAGCAGCATGGATTTCATCCATTGATTAGTGTTAGGTACAGTGGAGGACGCGGTCGCAATGTGCCAACTGTGCGCACAAAGCGTGAACAGGCCCAGAACGATCACCGCGAAGAGCGGCACCAGCTTAGCTGCAGTGAACAGGTTGCTCACTTGCGTTCCGGCGCGGACGCCGCGAACATTGATGAAAACCAGAATGCCGACCAGCACCGTGAGAATAAAGGCTCGGGGCAACGGATTTTTGGCATGTGGAAAGAACTCGCCCAAGTAAATCACAAACAAGTTGGCGTTGGCGGCGGGCGCAGCCACCTGTCCAAGCCAGAGCATCCACGCAGTTTGAATTCCCATCAGCCGCCCGAAGGCGACGCGGGCATAGAGATAGGGACCGCCTGCATCCTGAAAACGCGATGCGACCTCGGCGAAGCAGCCGATGACGACGCTCATTCCAGCACCAGCTGCGAACACAGCAAAAGGACTATAACCGCCAATCAGCGCAGCCACGGTCGAAGGCAGCCCAAACACGCCACTGCCGATGATGGAGTTCACTACCAGCGCGACCAGGCTCCAGCGCCCGATGGCGCGCACGAGTTCATGGCGAGGCGGGTTTGCTATGGCCGATTCCACTCGGGAGTTTGTATCACAAACGCAAGAGGATTCCACGATATAGCGCCCCTGCGGTCTTTGCATAGAGAGGGCGCGCATCGGAGAGGCTTGTGACCTTGGAACAAATGGTGACTGCACTGTTGGCTACGGTGGAGAATCCCGCGGAGGGTGTGAGAGTTGTGACCGTACCCTCGATTCGCGCAGCCAACGCGTGAAAAGCCTCGCCAGTAGCGGGGTTCAGCGCTACGCACGGGAGACGTTACTTTCTAGACGAAGGTAATCGCTCGAATTACCAAAGCGCATGATCGTGGGACATCTATCCGCTTCCCGCTGCCGATGAGATGTTCAAACACTACGCAGATATCTCGTTAAACCATGGGGACCAACACAGAGATGGACGACCTGCACACGCGAATGACGCGAGTTACCGAAGATCTGCGGATGATTCAGCGGGAGCTCAACTGCGCCGCCATGCAGGCTCCAAGCGATCCTGAGTTGATGGAAGCCTTGAGTGCCCTTCCGGAAACCGAAGCCATCCAGACTCTGTGCAAGTCGCTTGACCAGATGCGTCACTTTCTCTGGTTCTACACTCAGGTGATGAGCAATGATCCGGAGTTAGGCGACAAGCTGCGCCAGTCGAGCGCGTCGAAGACGGTAGAAGACGGCAATGTAGACACGTCCTTCCTCGATCAACTGACGCGATCCGATGAGGCTTTGCTGGTGCGGTTCCTGGCCGAAGCGAGAGAACGCAAGCCGAACTAGACGCTGCCTTGAGCTCCCTCCCGCCAACTCGACGGCAAAATCCGGTTTGAGATTTGGTCTTCAGCCGCGGCCGCGGACGATCGTCCTGCGTACGTCCCCGCTTGCGCTGAGCACGACGATGTTGGCCTCTGAACCCGCAACTAATTGCCCATGCAGCCCGAGGCCGGCGGCGCGCGCCGGATTCATTGTGGCGGCACGGACCGCATCCTGCAGGCTCCAGTCAGCAAATTCAGTCACGTTTCGGACCGCGCGGTCCATGGTCAGGACGCTGCCGGCAAGTTTTCCATCCATCGTGCACCGGCCGTCTTTGACCTCAACTTGGATGGGGCCAAGTTGATAGGTGCCATCCGGCATGCCGGCGGCGGCCGTCGCGTCGGTAATAAGAACGCTCTGTTCGATTCCTTTGGCCCGTAGAAAAAGCTGGACGACCTCCGGTGCGACATGAATTCCGTCTACGACGATGTCGGCACTGAGGTGCCCGTCGACAAGTACCTCGCCGAGAATGCCTGGATCGCGATGATCCAGCGGCCGCATGGCATTGAAGGTGTGAGTGGCATGTCGAGCGCCGGCCCTCACCCCGGCTCGTGCGGCGTCGAGCGTACTGTCCGAGTGCCCGATGCTTACGCACACGTTGCGTCGTGATGCCTCTGCAATCACTTCGAGAGCGCCAGGAAGTTCAGGCGCAATGGTCAGCATCCGTACGTGGCCACGCGCAGCTTGCCAGAGGCGTTCGAATATCTCCAGCGTGGGCTCGGCCAGGAACTCCGGGGGATGCACGCCGCGGCGCTTGTGACTAAGAAAAGGACCTTCCAGATGGATGCCAAGCGGCCGAGCTTGCACCCCGTCCCCATTGCTGGCGGGCAAATTGTGAGCCGCTTCTATAACATCGGCCAGCCGTTCCAATGCCACGCAGGTCTGATCGAGCGGCGCCGCGACCGTAGTAGGGAAATAGCCGGTGACGCCATGCTTCGTCAGGAACTTGCTAAGACGCGGTAGTTCAGCAGGGTTGGCCCGCATCACATCAACCCCGGCGCCGCCATGCATATGAATGTCGACGAAGCCCGGAGCCAGAATCACATCGCCAAGCTCGTCCGCAAGATTAATGACCGTTGCATTTCCTGGGATTTCTCCCTGAGCGCGGGTTGATACCCCTGAGATGAGTCCGTCCTCGACAAACAACAGAGGGTTCTCAATCACTTCCTGTGGCGTATAGAGGCGATTCGCGGAGAAGACGATCATCTTTGCTTGGATCGTGTTGCTGCAAATTTAAGTGCGCCTCCAGTGTAGTGGAAAAAGCATTCCTGGAGAGGACAGGGTGCCAGAGCCTGTGTTGTCCCCCTTGGAATTTGTCCTCTTAAGTGAGCGAACCAGGCAATCGGCCTCGGGTCAAAAGGCGCCCAAAAGCCGGACCGAGCGATGTTATAATCGGCATGCCTATCGAGAACTAAACTGCGCGGGTGAAAGGTCTTCCCTGTGGTACCCCGCAGTATCGTCGGGGAGTGGCTCAGCCTGGTAGAGCACCTGGTTCGGGACACTACGGAACCTAGGGATCTCGAATCTAAACCATTGATTCGGCGTTGCTTCAGCACAGAGATCCCGGTGGAAACCTACTGAGGCTAGTCCCATCACTTAGTCCCAATTCTGTGGTACGCCATGACGCGCCCGCCATTGTCTCGATCTCGATGACATAGCTCGCTCAGCGGAGCCTCGGCTACGGTAGGCCGAAGGTGCTGACTTCATAAGGCCATAGCGAACAAAACGCGAATATACTAGACTCGCGTCCGGAACCTCACGGCGATGTGTCGTGAGGTTCCAGCCCTCTGCGACGGTCTGGTGTTGAGCCCCATGGACGAAGGTCGAAAGCGCGTGCTGGCGATTGTGGCGGGAATCCTCGTGGCTCGTCACTTGAAAACCACGGACGATCTGTTTGACTGCCGCTCCAGCCCGAGAACCGAGTCGCTGGTCGCCGCTGCCGTTCAGTGGGCAGAGCGGATCATGCGGAAGATTGAGGGTGTGTTCGGGAACTGAACCACTGGGGCAGCGGGAAGAGAAACTAGACTGCTGAGCCTAACGCATGGGAGCGCGACGCAGTGACAGCCATCGCTTAAGAACTGGAGAAGCCCCCGATCTGCCATAATTTCCAATGTGCGGACGCTACCGACTTTCGCGACGGAAGCAGATTATCGAGGAGCACTTCGACAGCGTTTCCGGGGAAGAAGAATGGACGCCCCGGTACAACATTGCTCCGACTCAGCCTGTCCCGATCATCCGCCAGAATCCCAAGGAACCCGTCCGGGAATTGTCGGTGATGTGCTGGGGGTTGATTCCGTCATGGGCGAAAGACGCCTCCGGCGCGACGAGGATGATCAACGCGAGGGCGGAAACGGCAGGCACGAAGCCAGCGTTTCCGCGATGCGTTGAAATCGCGCAGGCAAACAGGCTGCTCGCGCCATCGCGGGCGTGCTGGGCTGAGACGCATTGCTATGTGCATCTGGCGGCGGTTGGGCCCGGCTGCTAAATTGATTGCAGCGATTGGGCCCAGCCATGATCGGCACCTCCCAACCAAAAAGACTTCTCGTGTTGTGCACGACCACGGGATACCAGACGTGCGCCTTTATCGAGGCCGCACAGAAGTTGGGGCTGTCCATCACCTTTGGAACGGACCGCTGCCACGTGCTCGATGACCCATGGCAGGATGGCGCTCTTCCCCTGCGCTTTGAAGATCCCGAAGCCTCGGCGCAGAGGATCTGCAATTTCGCTGCGTCCCATCCTCTTCACGCGATCGTCTCCGTCGGCGATCGGCCCACGTCAACCGGCGCTCGCGCCTGCGATAAACTCGGATTGCGAGGGCATCCTCCAGACGCGGCCGACATCTGCCGCGATAAGTACCGTTCGCGCGAGCGGTTGCGGGATGCCGGGCTGAATGTTCCGGCTTTCAAGAGATCTCCCTTGCACTCGAACCCGCTCCAGCTCATTGCCTCTGGGGAAATCACCTTTCCCTGCGTTCTCAAACCACTCGCGCTCTCCGGCAGCCGTGGTGTGATTCGCGCCGACACCCACGAGGAATTTGTGCAGGCGTTCGAGCGTATTCGCAGGCTTTTGCAAAGACCGGAGGTCGGTGTTTTGCGTGAGGAGACGAGCAGGTTCATCCAGGTGGAGAACTATATCGACGGGCTGGAAATCGCGGTTGAAGGCCTGGCCGACCGAGGCAAGTTGAGAGTGCTGGCGATCTTCGATAAGCCGGACCCGCTGGTCGGGCCATTTTTCGAAGAGACAATCTACGTCACCCCGTCGCGACTGGAACCTTCCATACAGGCCGAAGTCGCTCGGACGCTGCAACGGGCGGTCGATGCACTCGGCCTGTTTCATGGCCCGCTCCATGCCGAGTTGCGGGTCAAAGACAATTGCAACTGGATCCTAGAGATCGCGGCGCGTCCGATAGGTGGGCTCTGTGCACGAAGTCTGAGCTTCGGGAACGGAACCTCGCTGGAGGAATTGATTATTCGGCACGCGCTCGATGAGCCGGTCACGCACTTAGAACGCGAGGAGGCTAGCTCCGGCGTAATGATGATTCCCATCCCGCAGGAAGGGATCTACAAGGGAGTTGAGCAGTTGGAGCAAGCCGCGC
>Ga0185299_10001871_pt1 | contig 36136 bp, 34 predicted proteins | sample PaiPotPPA55metaG_FD_128002 | JGI IMG/M metagenome (GOLD analysis project Ga0185299, IMG submission 128002) | Iron sulfur acid spring bacterial and archeal communities from Banff, Canada, to study Microbial Dark Matter (Phase II) - Paint Pots PPA... ...
TTCCATTGCGGGACGCGTAACTCCAGCGCCGGTGATATTGAGGCAGATCGGTGTATTCCAGCCGGATGAAATGAAACTCGGCTTGGGAAGGAAAAAACGGCCGCGGGCCTTCGTCATCCTCCGGAACCCGGAACCGCTGTGCCAGCGCCCCGATAGCAAGCAACCACAGAGCACCCAGAACGAAAACAACGCGCGCCGAAGCGCTGGTCCTGAGCTGAAGCCCGCGGGTCACTCGTGTCCACAATTGTAGCCCCCGGCGAAGCCAGAGTATAACGAAGAAGACGAAGCCGGAGTATAAAGAATAGGGGAAGTATCCATGAAAATACTGCTTCTGCTCGCTGCGGCTGCGGCGGTTCTCGCAGCACAAAACCGGCCTCTCGTGCTCAAGACCTCAACGCTCTTCGACGGCACGGGCAAGACTCTGCACAACACAATCATCGTGGTGGAAGGATCTAAGATTACCCGAGTGGGAGGCGCTGCGCCTTCTGGGGCGATCACCTACGATCTGACAGCGCTCACGGTTTCTCCCGGCTGGATCGACACGCATTCGCACATAGTGAATCACTTCGACAACCACGATCGTTTGGCCGGCCGTGACGAACCCGCCTCCCAGGCCTCGTGGCATGTGGTTGAGAACGCGGTGCTCACGCTCGATGCAGGCTTTACGACCATTCAGAGTCCGGGTGCTATGGAGGACAAAGACCTGCGCGATGCGATCGCGCGCGGCGTTTTTCCCGGCCCCCGGATTCTCACGTCCCTCGAGGCCCTCACGGAAACCAGCGGAGACGCGGCGAAACTCCGCGAACTGGTGCGCGAGCGCAAACAACAAGGTGCGGACTTCATCAAGATCTTCGCCTCCAAAAGCATTCGCGAGGGCGGTGCGCAGACCTTGAGTGACGAGCAGCTTCAGGCGGCCTGTGGAGAAGCGAAAGCGCTCGGGCTCCGAACCATCGTTCACGCGCATTCGCCGGAATCGGCCAAGGCGGCTACCCTGGCCGGCTGCACTTCGATCGAGCATGGCGCTTACGTCACCGACGAGGTCTTCGACCTGATGGCGCAGCACGGCACTTACTACGATCCGAACATCGGCCTGGTGCTGCAGAATTATCTGGAAACGAAGCCCAAGTATTTCGGCATCGGAAACTACAACGAGGAAGGCTTCGCATTCATGGAGAAGGGCGTCGCCATTGTTCGCGACACTTTCAAAAAAGCGCTGACCCACAAAAACCTGAAAATCATCTATGGTACGGACGCAAACGCCGGCGCTCACGGCCAGAACTATCGTGAGTTCATCGTCCGCGTCCGCGACGGCGGTCAGGACCCGATGGCGGCGCTCATTTCGGCAACGTCGCTCTCGGCTGAATCGTTGAACATGGGCAATCAGATTGGCTCCATCGCACCTGGGATGCAGGCCGACATTGTCGCTTTCGACGGCAATCCGCTGCAGGACGTCACGGCCGCTAGTCGAGCGGTGTTCGTGATGAAGGGCGGGAAGGTGCACGAGAATCTGGCGCGTGGTTCGAAGAGCCAAGCGAATCATGCTCCAACCGGGACACGGTGATGGGCTCTCGATCGATTCTCGCCGGCCTCGCCGCAAGCGCGTTTTTCGTTTGCACCAGCGCCGATCGCACAGCCGTCGACTGGGCGTTTTGGGGCGGCGATCCTGGCGGCGCGCATTACTCGGCACTTGCTGATATCAACACCGGGAATGTTTCTGGTTTGCGCCAGGCGTGGATGTGGAAGACTGGCGAAACGACGCTCACCGAATACGGCACGCGCCCCGGCATCTTCGAAAACACACCGCTGATGATCGATCAGGTCCTGTATGCAACCACTCCCTACAACAAGGTGGTCGCGCTCGAACCGGACACAGGCGCCGAGCTATGGTCGTACGATCCGAAATCGTACGTCGATGGCCAGCCGCCGAACGGCAGCGGTTATATACATCGGGGCATTGCCGTATGGCGTGATGCGCGCGATGGCGGAAAAATGCGGATCTTTCTCAATACCCGCTATCGCCTGATTTCTCTGGATGCAAAGACCGGGAAGCCGGTAAATTCCTTCGGCGATAACGGCGTGGTGGATCTGAGTCAAGGTTTGGTATGGCAGATCAACAAAATGCATTATACCGAGACGTCGCCGGCAGTGGTTTACAAAGATCTGGTTATTGTCGGCAACGGCGTGGGCGACCGGCTGATGTACAAGAACGATCCGCCGGGTGACGTCCGCGCCTTCGACGCGCACACCGGCAAGCGTGTGTGGACGTTCCACACGATTCCTCAGGCGGGTGAATTCGGCAATGAAACCTGGGGCAACGAGGCGTGGAAGTTCACCGGACACACCAACGTCTGGACGCCATTCACTCTGGATGAGCGGCGCGGTCTTGTTTATCTTCCCGTCAGCACGCCCAGCAACGATTTCTACGGAGGAAATCGTCCCGGCAATGGTCTGTTTGGTGAAACGCTGGTTTGCCTGGATGCGAACACCGGGCAGCGCAAGTGGCATTTTCAAATCGTGCACCATGGCCTCTGGGATTACGATCTGGCGAGCCCTCCAGTGATGGCGACCATCACCGTCGATGGCAAAAAGGTCGATGCGGTGGTGCAGCTCACCAAAGAAGGTTACGCGTTCGTGTTCGATCGCGTAACCGGCAAACCAGTCTGGCCGATCGAAGAACGCCCGGTGCCGGAGAGCGACATTGCTGGCGAGCACGCTTCTCCGACGCAGCCGTTTCCAACCAAGCCTCCCCCGTACACCCAGCAGGGCGTCACACTCGATGACGCATTCGACCTGACGCCCGCGCTGAAAGCCGAAGCGCAAACCGAAATGCAGAAGTACCGGCTGGGTCCGCTATTCACTCCGCCATCGCTGAAAGGTACGCTGATGCGGCCGGGGATCATTGGGGGCGCGAACTGGGGCGGCGGCGCGTTCGATCCCGACACCGGGATGCTGTACATCAAGACGACCAATGAGCCGGCAGTGGTCCGGGTGAAGAAGACGGACCGGTCGCCTTCCAATCCGCGCGCGGCGGAAGTCGACGCCGAATGGAGCGGAGATCTGGGCGCGCAAGCGACCTTCCACGGCGGCTTGCCTTTAACCAAACCGCCCTACGGTCATGTGACGGCCATCGATCTGAACCATGGAACCATCGCATGGCAGCGACCGTTCGGCGATTGGCCTGAGCTTCGCAACAATCCGGCACTGAAGAATGTGAAACTGCCTGACGAGCTAGGAATTGCAGGCCCACAAGGCGGAATCGTGACCAAAGGCGGGCTATTCTTCGTGGGCGGAGAGGACATGTCGCTGCACGCCATCGACAAGACCAATGGAAAAGACTTATGGAAGGGGACGTTGCCCGCTCGTTCTTACGGCACGCCCATGACGTATCGAACGCGAGCGGGTCGCCAGTTGGTCGTCATCGCCGTCGGACAGGGCCCGGATGCGGCGTTAGTCGCGTTCGCACTTCCTTAGAAGTGAACCTCGATCGGAGAAGTGAACCTCGAACGGCCACTATTTGGAAATCATCTCAAGTGGTAGATTGTTGGTTCGCGGGCCGAACAGACCGATCGACAGCATCACCACGGCCATGCTGCCCGCGATCAAAGTGAACACGCCCATTACGCCGAAGCGCGCCAGGAAGAAGCCAATGACAAACGACGTGAATACAACGGACAGGCGGCTCCACGAATAGACGAAGCCGATCGCCCGCGCGCGAATTCGAGTCGGATAGAGTTCCGCTTGGTAGGCATGCAGAGAGTAGGACATGATGTTGTTCGATAAGGTCAGCAGCACGCCGAACAGAATCAGCAAAGCTGCGAGAGTCATTCGTGCAAACAGCAGTCCCGATACCGCGATTCCGAAGGCGGCCAAAACGATCTGCCATTTGCGCTCCAGCTTGTCGGCCAGCGCGACTGCAAGTAGCGGGCCGAATGGCGCCGCGATCGCGATGATGAAGGTGTACTGCAAGCTGCTCGTTACCGCAATACCGCGCTCAATCAGCAAGGTCGGCACCCAGTTGGCGAATCCATAGAAACCGACTGTTTGAAAAAGATTGAAGATGACCAGCATCACAGTTCGCCGAAGATAGGGCGGCTGCCAGATCTCGATGAAGCTGCCGCGCGATGGCTGGATCTCGGCGCTAGCGGGCGGCGGCAAGGGACGACCGGCTTCCGCCGCAACACGGGTTTCGAGCGCGGCCATTAATCGCTGCGCTTCTTCGATTCGGCCGTGCTGCGCTAGCCAGCGCGGGCTTTCTGGAACCCGCCGGCGTATCCACCACACGAAGATCGCACTGGCCGCCCCGATCAGCACCACCCAGCGCCAGCCATCCAGACCGAGCGGTGAGATCGGAACCAGCAGCCAAGCCAGGAGCGCGACCACCGGTACGGCAGCAAACTGGATGGTCGAGTTGAAGGCAAACGCGCGGCCGCGCGACCCACGGGGCAGAAGCTCCGAGAGATAACTATCGATGGTTACCAGTTCCACGCCCACGCCAATTCCTGCGATGAAACGCCAGAGATTGAGACCGAACGCGTCCCTCTGAAACGCCATCACGACCGAGGCGGCTGTGTACCAAAGCAGCGACCAGGTGAAGATGGTGCGCCGTCCCAAAGAATCCGCCACGAAGCTGAATACCGCAGTGCCGATAAACAGCCCCAGGAACATGGAGGCCACGAAGCTCGCAATTCCCGTGCCGCCGAACAAGCCCCGTGTGGTCGCGCTCAGGATATGGCTGCGAACCAGGCCGGGCGCGATATAGCCGGTGAAAAACAGATCGTAATATTCGAAGAAACCGCCCAGCGACAGCAGCAAAACATAAGTCCAGATAGTACGCGTGGCCGGCAGACGGTCAAGCCGCGCGCCGATCAAGCCGCTTTCAATGAGCGCTGCTTCTTGGCTTAGCGAACTTCGCGGCATCAATTGGGACGTTCGGTTGGACGTCGGTCAGTTCAATGGTTGACCGGCCGCTCAGCCAGGTCACGATCCAGCGAAAGGGCATCTTCACTCCGGCAACCTCGCGATAATCGGCGTAGTCGATCTGCGTTGGATTCAGGCCGAGCGGCGACTCGCTATAGCGCACAACGCGCAGCAGCAAGCCTGACTTCGGATCAAAGTAAAAGTTCACCGGATATCGCCCGTCGCTGCTTCCCTGTACCACCTGGACCTCGCGATCGTCGATACTGGCAGGTGCGCCGGCGCGCCATTGCCGAAGCGCCTGCTTGAGGCCGGCTGGAAAAGATAAGTCTGCGTCCAGCTTCGCTCCCTCCAATTCCCCGTCGCTGAGCGCTAGCACGGGAACCGGCGTGTTGGCCGCCGGGGCCGCTGTCCAGCCGATATGGCCGTCATACGCAGTGACGCTGTCTCCGATCGTCGTATGCACGATCATGCTCCGCTGCTCAGGAGCTTTGGCGAAAATTTCCAAGGGCGTCTTATCCGTCTCTCCGAACCCCACGTAGGTTCCCTTGGCGACAAAGCTGGTGAGCTTAGCCAGCCGCTGTGCGCCCCCCAGGGCTTGGATATATTCATCCAGTATCGGATCGGTGGGACGCGGCTGCCCCGTCTCTTCGATTGTGTCAGGTGGCTCCGGCGGAGGAGGAGCGCCGTACAACTCGACTAGGCTCGGCGTGACCTTGGGGCGGTCGCCGCCGCGATGGCAGGAATAACAAGTTACCTCGCGCCGCCCTCCGAAATAAGTCCGATTCAGCGCCGACACCATTACCAGCATCTTGCGCGTAGTCTGTTTCAACTCCGTGTCGTCGGCGTACTTTTCCCAGCTCCCGCCGCTTTCAGCGATATGGCAATCCGTGCAGCTCATCCCCAGCGAGGCGGAGATAAAACCCATCGTCGCCATGAATTGGTCCACGGGAATTCCTTTGAGCACTTGTACGTTCTTGAAAACGTTTTCCGCGATCGGCGGTTTCTCGCCTGGCCCGGTCTGCCCGCCTGCCAGCGTAACGGCCATCAGGCACACAGTGATTGCTCCAAGATTGTTCAGGATTCGCACGCGCTCTGATGATAACAGAACAATCATTTTCATCTTGACGCCTCAAACACCGATGCTGTATCGTGAAACCCGGACCGCTGAAGGAGGTCACTTGCCCCGTTACATATGGATAATTGCTTACCTGTTCGCAGGCACATGTGCTGTCGCGCAAACACAGCTGCCCTTCATAGGCGAGCTAAAGCAGTTCTATACCATCCGAAAAGGCGATCTCCTTAAAGCCGCCGATCGGATGCCGGCCGAGGACTACGACTTCAGACCGACCCCCCAGGTCCGGACCTTCGCTCAACTTTTGGCGCATATCATCGACGCCCAAATGGGCTTCTGCTCCGCGGCCAAGGGAGAACCAAGAAAGATCAATGCCGCTTCCAAGACTTCCAAAGCGGATTTGGTAGCCGCCCTCAAGGAATCGTTCGACGAGTGCGACGGCGCGTTCGCTTTGATGACCGACAGTACCGCCGCTCAAATGGTAAAGGCAGGCGGCGAACGCTCCAAACTGGGCACGCTCCTTTACGCCACCCTTCACGACAACGAGGAATATGGCTACCTCGCGATGTACCTCCGCTTGAAGGGTCTTGTTCCTCCATCCACCGACAGCCGGTAGTAGGATTAAACGATGAGAGGAAACACGATGCGCATTGCCATGTTTACGCTGCTTTCGGTTCCCCTGTTGGCGCAGCAGAACGCTCCCAAAATTCCATTCGAGTCCGTACCCGAACCGTTGAAATATTCGGCTCAGATGAATCTGGGCGAAGTGCTCTCGGTAGCCGTCAACTCCAAGGGCCATGTCCTGGTGGTCAATCATCCCGGGAGTGGCACCACGGGTCCGTTATACGGGAATGCGTCGACTCAACTGCTGGAGTTCGACGAGACCGGCAAGTTCCTGCGCGAAGTCGGGCATGGCGTTTACGGCTTGGGATACGCGCACAGCGCGCGCTATGACAAGTACGACAACCTGTGGATCGTGGACAAAGGTACCCATTCCGTGATGCGTTTCAATCCAGCCGGGTACGTTACCTTGAACCTCGGCCGGCGGCCGGAAGGACCAGACGAGCCCAATTACTATCGCGGCAACGGCTTGGGACGGGGCGGCGAAACGCGTCCAGCACAGGAACACGTGGACGGCATGTTCCGGGCCCCTACTGACGTCGCATTTGACAGCGACGACAACATCTACATCAGCGACGGCTACATCAATTCGCGAGTGGCGAAATTCGACAAACACGGAAACTGGATCAAATCGTGGGGATCGCGCGGCGTGAGCGGCCCGCATGCGGACCAAAATCCCAGCCAGTTCAACACCCCCCACAACATAGGAATTGATCGACAGAACAACGTCTACGTCGCTGATCGTGGGAACCGGCGCATCCAGGTTTTCGACCGCGACGGCAACTTCCAGAGATTCATCTTCCTCAATGTTCCTTACGACAAGACCAGGCATCCTGTGCTAGGCAACCTGGCAGCGAATCCTCCCGATGAGACGCAGCCCTGGACCATCTGTATCACGCAGGGTCCGACCCAGTATCTATACACCTCGGACTCGGAACCCGGCCGCATTTACAAGCTCACGCTAGACGGCAAGATTATCGGGATGTTCGGCGAATCGGGACATGACATGGGCCAATTCAGTTGGACGCACGGCCTGGCGTGTCCATCCGACAACACGCTGTATGTCGCCGACATGAACAACTGGCGCGTGCAGAAGATTATCCTGCATCCGGAGAAAGCGCGAACACCCACGGGCACCCGATAAGGACCTGCGGAAGTCGGGAGTAGTATTATGCAGTTTAAAAATTGGGTTTCCTACGGTGTCTGCGTGCTGTTTTCCGGCTCGGCTGTAGCTCAGTCAGGCATTAAGCCTCAGGACACGCAACCGGCCACGGGTTTCAACCTGCGGGTGGACACCACATTGGTGCAAATCCCAGTGGCGGTGACTGACTCGCTGAATCGTTTCGTTCTGGGGCTTCAAAAAGAAGATTTTCATCTGTTTGAAGACACCGTTGAACAAACTGTGGCGCATTTTTCCGGTGAGGACGCACCTCTGTCGGTTGGCTTGGTCTTCGACGAAAGCGGCAGTATGGATTATAAGCTTCGGACGTCTCAGGCGGCAGTCGTTCAGTTTTTGAAGACCCTGAACGCGGACGACGAAGCGTTTCTTGTGGAGTTCAGCGACACTGCAAAACTCTCGGTGGAATTCACCGCCAGAACCGGCGAGATTCAGGACGCGCTTAAGAATGCTAAACCCGGCGGCCTGACCGCGATGCTGGACGGCATCAACCTGGCGCTGCACGAGATGAAAAAGGCCAAAAATTCCCGGAAAGCAATCGTGATCGTTTCCGACGGCGGAGATAACCACAGCCAATACACGGCGTCTCAGATCGAGTCGCTGGTCCGGGAAGCGGACGTGCAAATCTACGCCATGGGTGTGTTTGAGCCCAGCCTTCCTATCGGACTCTCGGCCGAAGAAGTCTCCGGGCCGAAGCTATTATCGGAAATCTCCACGCAAACTGGTGGACGCGCTTTCTCAGCAGCCCTCACGAGCGATCTGCCGAGCGTCGCAGCCAGAATCGCGGTCGAATTGCGAAATCAATACGTTCTCGGGTATTACCCAAAGAATCAAACTCGAGACGGGAAATACCGGCACGTGGAAGTGAAGCTTGCCCAACCAAAGGGTGTTTCGGCGCTCAAAGCGCACTGGCGACTCGGCTACTACGCTCCGTCTCAGTGACTAGCGGTGACCGCCAACGTGCACTCCGCCAGGATGCACAGGCATAGGACGTGGCGCCGGCGCCGAAAAACGCGGAGGTGGGTAATGCGGAGCTCCAGTGATAATGCCTCTGCCTACGCCTGGTGAAACCCCGATCCCCCCGATCCGCAGTGGAGATGGCGCGTAAGTTCGAAGCCCACGCACCCCTAGCCCTACTATAAGAGGTTGATAGGTATAACCGGGCAAGTAGATCGAGTTGAACCCCGATTGGTAAGGACTGTACGGGCTATACAACGAGTTGGGCGAAACCGCGCTGCCATAAGGCAAGCCGAGGAGTGGAAAATAAGTGAAGCCGTCGTAACCGGGCGCTACCGAGGCAGGATCTCCGTCAATCTGGGCAGTAATGGCATTGTCCGCTGAAATCGACTGGCTGCGGCCGATAGCCCAATCGTTGAGTGCGTCGTTAGGCAGCTTGTTCGGCAGCTCGGGCACAAGCACGCTAGCAAATGGCAGAGTCATCCCGCGTTCAACGGATACCGGCTCCTCGTTCGACCCGGTGAACACTTCCGCCTGGCCCTGGCGCACCCACAGGCACGGCGGGTCGGCATTGATTCGGTAGACGCCTTTTTGTAGGAAGTGGACCCTCCAATCCTTGTAAATTAAGGTCACCGATGTGCCTGAATTGGGTTCACCCGAATCCACGATGGCAGAGCCCGTCCGCAGTTCGACCTGCGTGTCCGCAAGATCGTTCGCAACCATGCGAATTGCGCTCTGCTCGCCTAGGCGAAGGAAGACGCCCGGCGTAAGCAACACCTCCGCCCGGCCTTCCGCCGTGCGTAATTCGGCGCCTTGCGGGACGCTTGGGAATCTGCCGAGATGAGACTCGAGTGGCCGATCGCCCAAATACACGGCCCCTTCGAAAAAGTGGATTACGCCAGAATGGGTCGAGATCACCGATTGCGCTTCGACAGGGAGCGCCACTGCGATGACCGCAGTTAACATTGAAAAGGCCCACGCGCGGTTGGACATAAAACAGCCCCTTGATGAGTATGTGCTCATCCTGGGATCGCGGTCAAGTTCGATTCACTATAATGAGACTCAAGGGATCGAGCCCGGGCTGGCGAAATCGGCAGACGCATAAGGACTTAAAATCGCTTGCCGAGCACTAGTGTAATTTTCTAGCCTTTAACGTACACTCACAGTACGTTCAATGGCTTCACAGTCGTGAGCACAAACCAAGATTATGCCACATAAGGATTGGGTTCCCACAAAAGTCCCCACAGCGCTTTCGCTCGAAAACCCGCTCACATCCGACGGCCTCCTTGGGACACCCCCAGCAAATCGCGGGCGTTGGAGTAGCTCCGGGTATCTCCTAACGGGCAGTGCCACACCTGAGCAGCGGTAATCGGGCGTTATCGGAAGCCAGACCGACTCTCGTCTAGAGCCGAGCGGCTTCAAATCCAGGAACCCATTGAAAGCCATCAGCACGTGTAATCGTGGCGATCTGTGTTCTTCCTCCTATTAAATCGACAAATCGGGTCAATGGCTCGGGCCTCATCACTTCCGTAGGCTTCGATTAAACACTTCGTCCGGTGAATTTCTGCTGATAGGATCCCGTTTCGATGGAATGTTCGATCTTGAATGGTTCTATATTTCGCAAACACCGGATCATATGAATACCGTTTCTGTAACGAGTGCGGGACCAGCAACCATGAGCTGATTGTGTAGGGGCCAAGATGCAATTTTGACATCAAGGCTTTGGCCTCTGTGCGTAAACAGGATGTCGCATCGTCCTGGTAATCCTTTTACGTATCCATCGATCAAGACCTAGGCTATCGTGAAGTACCCGTCTTGCTGTCTCTCGTTTTCGGCTTCAGTGAAGCATATAGCTCCGCTCGCTCGAATCGGCGTCAAAGGTCCATGCATAGCGTTCGCTAAAGCGTTCGCGTAACTTTTCAGATCGGGATGATCGTAGACCGGAATCGTAGCAGCCGCGAGGCGGAAAAATTGGACAAAATCAAACCAGACGCGGCCTTCCCTCCCCAATTGGACCGACCCCGTAAATGAAAATGCCAAAGTCTCCGCACCACCGAAGCAGAACACTTTCTGTTCGTTTTTGCTTTCAATCTTTTCGGTGTAAGAATTACACGCCAAACCATCAGTTCCGATGACAAAACCGTCAGGAGTGTATGTTCTAACAATTACCGTCGACATGGGACGTATCTCGAACTCTCCCAGAAACGCCAATTGAGGACAGCCAAAATAAAGCATCCTGCCTTTCCGCCGTCGTGATACACTACGGCTACCTGGCGGAAAGTCACGCGCGACCCGAGTAGCAAACCTCTTCAGCGCCGGCCAAGGATGCAGGAGAGGAAAGACGCTTGATTTCGCGAAAAGCGATCTCTTCGATTGCACCGACAGCCTCATCGCCGATAACATCGCCTTCCCGGAACTCAGCCGGCGCGACATTCGCTGCGATCGCCAGCAGATGGGCCTTTTTTGTTAACGGAAGGCGCGTGCTTCTGCGTAGCATTCCCGCTCGGTTGTGAGAATCCGCACCCGGCGTCCCTCCGCTCCTAAGCCGGCCATGAATCCGCCAGCATCCAGGATTTTAGCCTGTTGGTCTTTCTCCCAGAAGTCTGATCTAGTTCGGAGCATGACCCTGATCGCCTCCGTTCTGTCGCCTCGCGCAACCCAGCCAACTATTTCACCGAGGGCCTCTTGCGATGATGCACACACGTAGTTGGAGCGCGCCGTCACGATATCGCCCATGCGGTAGAACGGTGTTGGAGTCTGCGGCGCCGTCGAGCTGGCCGGCTGTTTTTGGGCAACGGTTGAGGGCGACGTCAGAGCCGCGACTAAGACGATCACCACGAAAGCCGCACATATAAAAGCCAGGCCAGGCAGAGACGACCTGCGCTTTCCACACGCCGGACAAAACTTTGTTCCGGCGGTGAGCAGATGCCCGCATTTTCTGCACACTGCGGTTTTCATTCAACACCTCCCCAGGAGACGATCGGCAGTTTTTCGGGAGCCCTGTAGCTCCGGGAAGCACCAGTTGCACGCTACTTCGAAAGCTGGTGCTCAACGTCTGGTTTCACGTCATTGCCGGCCGCACCGGGAACAGTTGCCCTGTATCTCGCCGCGCGTGCGGACACACTGAAGCCGGCCACGCTCGGGCGCCGTCTCGCGGCAATCGCGAAAGCGCATCAGGCCGCGGGTCACGATTCGCCGTGCTCGATGCGTCACGCCGCGGTGAGTGAAGTTCTTAAGGGCATCCGTCGCACGAAGGGAACCGCGCAAGCGCGCAAGGCGCCGTTGCTCGCGGCGCAGGTTATCCGCGCACTCGCCACGATGCGAACCGATACGGTAGGACTCCGCGATCGCGCGCTACTGCTGATCGGCTTCAGTGGAGCGTTCCGAAGGTCGGAACTTGTCGCGCTCGATGTTGCGGACGTCGAAGTCGGTGAAGACGGAATCACCGTGACGCTGCGACGCTCGAAGACAGACCAGGAAGGCGCCGGCCGCAAGGTTGGCAATCCGCGCGGATCGAATGCGGACACGTGCTCAGCACGAGCGCTGCAAGCCTGGTTGATTGCGGCGGGCATCACGGAAGGCCGCTGTTTCGTTCCGTCAACCGTCACGGTCGAATCGGCGGACGTCTCTCGGATAAGCACGTCGCGATCGCTGTGAAGCAAGCCGCGGCGCCCGTGGGCCTCGACGTGAAAGCGTTCGCGGGTCACTCGCCGCGCGCGGGCCTCGTGACGTCGGCTGCGATCGCCGGCCGCTCGGATCGCAGCATCATGAACACGACTGGACACCGATCGGTGGCCATGGTTCAGCGCTACGTGCGAGACGCGAGCTTATTCCGTGACAACGCTGCACAGGGGTTGCTCTGATGGCCGATAATACTCAGTTCTCGGACCAAGGCGGGCTTCTATGAGACGGCGCAATCTCCACGGTTTGCGGTTTCAGAAACGCATCAAGGTTTTTCCAGGCCTGCACCTGAAACTTTCGCTAAGCGGCATCGGTGTATCCGCCGGCGGCCGCGGTTTCCACGTCGGACGGACCGCTGCACGGACAGAACTACGTGAGCGCTGGAATTCCTGGAACCGGCTTGAGTGTGAGGCAGTACGCGCCGGCGTCGCGGACTTCACTTCAGCAACACAGCGCGCCGCGGATGAGCCTATGGCCGCTGGTGATGGCGGTCGTAATGTTGGTCATGCTGTTGCTGGCGGCAATGCGGTAGTTCGAGTTCGCTCTCACATTTTTGGAGTGGAATTCCTACCTGATTCGTTCTGCGACGTTGCGCAATGTGTCCAGGTTTGCGCGAGACAATCGGTAGCTATAGGCTCCCAAAGTTGCTTGGATCTCGCTGTCGGCTGAAAGCCCGCGCACGGCAGCGACCGGCAATTCTACCGAGACGGCATCGTCGAGCACCCAGGCCGCTAGAACGCTATTGGGGTGCATCGATGGCGGGAGCATGATCGGTTTTCCATCGATTGTCATACCGACCTGAACTGTGTTGAACGTCCATGAGCTTGTACAAAAGGAGAACTTGATGACGAGATTTCCATTCGGACATCCTGACGCCTCCCCTGGACACCGATATTTCACCTCGAACCGGTGCAGATCGTCTGGATGGCGAAGTCGGCGTTCCGCCAGTCTGTCCTCCGCCGAAGGCTGTAAATGGATGGGCGAGGATGCTATGAATAGCGTTTGATTTGCGGCTTTGTCGTAGGAAGTTTCGACGGGATGGGAAGCTTGCCCGTAGACAACCGTGGAGAGCGACAACAGGAATGCAAGCCGCATAAAAAAGTAGCCTCCTACGTGTTCCATCGGCAGATCGACGACTCTCCCCCGATCACAGTAAAGCTCGTCCACGATTCAGACGATAAGCGAAGTGGGGGCACAGAAAATGAAAATCACGGTAGCGATAGTGCTGGGATTCCTTTCAGGCTTCCTCGCGTATATGGCCGTGGCCATGTTGTCGGCTTCGAGCGCACACGGTGATCCGAGCGCGCTCGTGCCAGCCTTCCTGTCTTTCGGAGTCGTCTGGATCGTTTCGGCCTGGTGGATGCGGCGAGGGGCGAAACGCATTTCGGCAGTATGCCGGCGCGGGTTTCTCTTGGGAGCCGCTGAGTGGGTGGCGATGATCCCCGTCGGGGCCGTGATGACCGCTGAGCAAGCTCCTAACTCGCCGGCCGCTGTCGGCATCGTCGGAATCGTAACCGGAGGCCTCTCCATTGCAACGGCGTTTGGTTGTTTGGTGTGCTTCGCAGTCGCGTATCTAATGGGACGGGAAACGGAATCTTCCGGCCCAACGAAAACCTGTACGCTGTGCGCGGAGACGATCAAAGCCGAGGCTCGAAAGTGCCGTTTCTGTAGCGCTGATCTGACTCTTCCAACGACGCTCGCGAACGTATCGTCGGATAAACCTCCAGTGGTCCTCGCCGACCAAAAGCTATGACGAAAGCATTGGGAGTCGTTCTCTTCATGGCGGTGCTTGCCCAAGGCGAAACTCGCGTTGTGCCAGCGGATGAGATAGTGTCACATGCCCGCTGGGGAATGACACAGGCGCAGATTCTCAAAGCGTTTCAAGGAGAGGCGACCTTGATGCCAGCACGTCGCGTTTACAGCTTCCACGGCGCCCAGGATCGCCTCGCTGCCCTAGGCATTCCATTTGCGCGCTTTGAGCAGATTCCTTGCACCGTTATATTTTTGTTCGACGATGCGGCCAGGCTCGATGGGATTATGTTTGTCCCGGACCCGTCCCGCCCTCAATCGTTTGACCTCTTCCTCACCACCGAGGCTGCAATCGCAGGGCGATACGGCGAACCGGCCCGCTCCTTCAAACTAGCCGGCTTTCGCTCTGTCTGGTTCCAGAAGGACACTGTGAGGGAGTTGACCTACGTTTACCCTTCTCTGTTTTTGACCATCGATAAGCGGACCGACCAAACCGCCCAATCGATGATGGCGGATTGGACGGAACTGCATGGACCGCACCGACTCTTTCGAGGTATCCAATCCGCACCACAAGGAGTGCTGACTAACCCGAGCGCCCCGCCCGTCAAGGCGACGATCTCCAACCAATAGCCAGAACCGGCTGGGGCGTAGGCCCAGACTCTTCCCGGCAAACCTCTTGAACGGGGCGATGAGCTGACGGCGTCCGAGCTGGACCAGCAGCACGATCGCGTGCGCAAACTGCTGAAGCTGCCGGCGGATTTCGTCCTGCACTCGTTACGGCACACGTTCGGGACGCGGCTGGGCGAAGCCGGCGCCGACGCATTTACTATCATGAAGCTGATGGGACACTCAAGCGTGTTGGTCTCTCAGCGGTATGTGCATCCGTCGGCCGAGGCGGTAGAGCGCGCCTTCGAGCGGATGCAGACCTTGAACACGGCGGAGGCGGCGAAGAGGTTTGGGGTCCCCACAAATCTACCCTCAGAGGCGGGAGGAAATCGGAAGAAACGAAAGCAAGTATCTTAAGAATAAATAGGCCCGGGTGGCGAAATCGGCAGACGCAAAGGACTTAAAATCCTTTTCCTGGCAACGGGAGTGTGGGTTCAAGTCCCACCCCGGGCACCATAATATCTTTGGATCCCGCTCTCCGTGGAACTGGCTTTAGAGCCACGACGGCTTCCACCACTGTGCAGTTGTGGGGAAGCGCTTCGAACCTTTCCATACTTTCTTCTTAAGATCCGGCCAGAACTCCTGCCAGAGGTTCGATCCGAAGCCTATCCCGACGGCTACGGAACCTCCTCGAAATCCCCGGCCGATGCCGAATTTCTCCGGCCTCCACGTTTGTGCCAGGAACGGCGTCGCGTAGTCTGCCGCCAAGCGGCTGTAGGCCGGCATCCATCCTCCGTCGTCGTTCCGAGCCATGAACGTGCGAGTAAAGGCGTACTTCGTACGCTCCCGGGCGGTGCCGTTTTGCTTCCGGAAGTAACGCGGATCTTCCCGATCGAAGGCGCGCACACCATACGCGATGTTTTGGCGCAGAAAGCTGAGCCCGAAAACGTTCGCCATGCGGACGCTGAACGAATCCGCGCCGTTGCCCCATGCGCCCGGCGATTTCCGAGCCTGATCCATCGCGGCGTGGACGGCGAAGCCGATCCATTGCGCCGGGCCCGCCATTTCATGGAAAGAATAGAAATACTTTTGCGTCAGATCGAGGGGAGTGGAAACGGGCGCGGGCGCAATCGCCGAACCTGCCGATACTGATGAATCCGGCGATTCGTTGGGCTGATCCGGATCGGCTTGTTGCGCGGTCAAACCGGTGGCGTAGCACATCAGAAGCGGTGTGAATACACGAAGAGACGTAAAGCCGAATTTCACACCCAAATCTCCGTTATGCGGCGCCAGTCCCCGGCGGCTGACTAAATATATACTCCGCGGGTGCCGATTGCAAGGCCTTAGCGTAAACCTGACGCATTGATGATCGATGCTATGCTTACCTGTCGAGGCAGAAGATGTCACTCTATTTGAATGAGCTACAGTGGGCCGGCAGTGTTACCAAGCAATAAAGTACTGGTCGTCGATATTGGCGGCACACATGTAAAGGTCCTGGCAACAGACCAAAAAGTACCAGTAAAGATACCTTCAGGACCTGAAATGACTCCCAGAAGAATGGTCGCGCTCGTGAAAAAAGCTACGGCGAACTGGAAATATTCGGCGGTTTCGATTGGTTACCCGGGACCAGTGCTGCACGGAAAGCCGATAAGCGATCCTCATAATCTCGGGCCTGGATGGGTTGGCTTCGATTTCCGAAAGGCTTTTGGTCATCCGGTCAAATTGATGAATGATGCGGCAATGCAGGCCGTCGGCGGTTACAAACGAGGTCGAATGCTTTTTCTAGGTTTAGGCACAGGACTTGGCTCCGCGCTCATCGTCGACGGAGTTATCGAACCGATGGAGTTAGCTCACCTGCCCTACAAAAACGGTCGAACCTATGAAGATTATATTGGCTTGCGCGGCCTCGAGCGGCTGGGAAAGAAAAAATGGCGGCGCTATGTGGCCGATGTTGTTAATCGGCTTAAGACCGCACTGGAGGCCGATGATGTGGTGATTGGCGGAGGAAACGCCAAACTGCTCAAACAGCTTCCAGCTGGGGCGCGGTTCGGAAGCAATACGAATGCGTTTCGTGGGGGCTTTCGGATCTGGCAAGCAGGACGGAAGACCGTGCAGATATGAAATCAGATGCACTGGTGTTCCTGGGCGCGACAGGCGACCTTGCCTATAAGAAGGTCTTTCCAGCCCTTCAGTCCATGGTGAAGCGGGGCCATCTCACCGTGCCCGTGATCGGAGTGGCGAAAGCCGGGTGGAGTTTGGAGCAGTTCCGGCAACGGGCTAAGGACAGCCTGGAGAAACATGGGGGGGTGGACGCCGACGCCTTTGGGAAACTTTCCGGCCTTTTGCATTATGTGGACGGGGACTACGAAAACCCGCAAACTTTCGCGCAGGTACGGAAGGAGCTTGCCGATTCCAAACATCCAGCTCATTACCTGGCGATCCCACCCAACCTTTTTGGCTTAGTTGTACAGCAACTGGAAAACTCCGGTTGCGCGGCCGGCGCCAAAGTAATCGTGGAGAAGCCTTTCGGACGAAATCAGGACACGGCTCGGGAGTTGAACAAGATTCTGCACGCGGCATTTGAGGAATCGGATATCTTCCGGATCGATCACTATCTCGGAAAGTTAGCGGTCCGGAATTTGTTGGCATTTCGGTTCTCGAATGTAGTACTGGAGCCGGTCTGGAATCGGAACTTCGTTGATAGCGTGCAGATCACAATGGCAGAAGATTTCGGCGTCCAGGGACGAGGCGCTTTCTATGAAGAAGCCGGCGCGATTCGCGATGTGCTGCAAAACCACTTGATGCAGGTGCTCGCGAATCTGGCGATGGAGCCTCCGCCGGGCACCACGGATGCCGAATCGGTTCGGGACGAGAAGGTGAAGGTCTTGAAAGCTATACGGCCCCTCCAAGAAAAGGATCTTGTGCGCGGACAGTTCAGGGGTTACCGTGACGAGAAGGGAGTCGCTCCGGACTCAAAGGTGGAGACTTTTGCCGCCGCCCGCCTCTTCATCAATTCCTGGCGGTGGCAGGGAGTGCCCTTTTATCTTCGAACCGGCAAGAACTTAGCAGTGACCTGCACTGAAATAATGGTGCGATTTCGGCAGGTGCCGGCCATCTATTCGGATCAGCCGCCGCCGGGAAATTATTTCCGTTTTCGACTCAATCCGGAGGTCACCATCGCCATGGGTGCGATCGTCCGGTCCTCCGGCGAAAAGCTGGTCTTGGAGCCCGTGGAACTTCTTGTGTCCCACGAGCCCACACCCGATGAGCTCGACCCATACGAAATGTTGCTGACGGATGCGATGAACGGCGACCCTTCGCGATTTGCGCGGATGGATTACGTAGATGAAGCATGGAGAATTGTCGACCCGGTGCTACAGTCCGGTGGACCGGTCTATGAATATGATCCGCACACTTGGGGACCCAAAGAGGCGGATGCGCTTCTCGATGGACGCGCTTGGAACAATCCTGCCGTTCCCGGGCATCAACTCAATCAACCAGTCCAAACGCGATGATCGACTGGCCGGAGGCCACCGCGACATACTGCTTCCCGTCGAATGTGTAAGTCATGGGCGACGCCTTCCAAAGCCGGTTGGCCTGAAACTCCCAGAGGCGTTTTCCGCTACGGGCATCGGCGGCCGCAAAAGCACCGCTGTCGTCACAGAAGAATACCAGCCCGCCCGCCGTACCCAGCACACCACCCCACGATTCAGCATGGCCCGGTTCCGGTAGCTCCCAGGCGATGGCGCCCGTATTGATGTCAATCGCGCGCAGAACTTTGAGTGAATCGTCGCCGGGCACGTTGCGCGTTGTGCCGCCCATGTAACCCTTTCCGGCCTTCCACTCCATATCGATTTTGGTGTACACGCCGCATTTTTCGAGCGCCTGAATGTAGTAAAAACCGGTCGCAGGACTGTAAGACGTCGAAAACCAGTTGGTCGCCCCCTCGATCGGCGGGCAGATGGTATTGCCCTGGGTAGTCGGTACTTGATTCGGCTTCAATACCGGACGCCCGTCGGTGCCAATCTCACTCGCCCACGAGAGCTTTTTCACGAACGGCTTTGCGAGGAGCAGTTTGCCGGTCGTGCGATCGAGCACGTAGAAGAACCCATTGCGGTTCGCGTGGACCAGCAGCTTGCGCGGCGTTCCATTCCACGTGGCATCCACCAACGCTTGAGTTTGAGCGGCGTCCCAATCCCACACGTCGTGAGGCGTGTATTGGAAATACCACTTCAGCTTGCCGCTTTTGGCGTCCAAAGCGAGCACCGAAGCGGTGTACAGATTGTCGCCCTGACGCTCGTCGCCGTCGAAATCCGGACCGGCATTCCCAGTGGGCCAATACACGATGCCCAATTCGGGATCGTAGGTGCCAGTCAGCCACGTGGATCCGCCCGGATGCGCGATGCCCTTGCCCTTCCAGGTTTCGGCGCCCGATTCTCCGGCCCCTGGCACGGTCCAGAATCGCCACGCCTCCTTGCCCGTTTTCTGATCGAAGGCGGCCACGAAGCCACGCACTCCTTCATCGCCCCCGGCTGTCCCGCTGATTACCAGATTGCCGGCCACCAGCGGCGCCGACGTGGCGTTGTAGTTCTGATGCCAGTCGGCCATTTCGGTTTCCCAAAGCAGTTCTCCAGTGCCTCGCTGGAGAGCGATTAAGTGGGCATTGTCGGTGACCATAAAGATTCGGTCGCCAGCGGCGGCGACCCCGCGATTAATGCCTCCCGCCGCGTTGCCAACCAGTCCCTGGGTCCGTTTACGCTGGTAATGCCAGATGGGACGGCCGTCACCCGCATCGAGCGCCCAGCACTCGTTGGCGATGGTCACATACATCACGCCCTCAACCACCACGGGAGTCACCTGCAGGTTGCCTGTATTTGGGACCGGAAAGATCCAGCGCGGGGCTAACCGCGAAATATTCGACATGTTAATTTGCGACAGCTTGCTGTAGCGGCTCCCGCCGGGTTCGCCGTTATAGCCTGGCCAGTCGGATTCAGAAGTCACTTCACGATAGCGGTCGCCCGATTTGCGAAGCAGATGCAAACGATGATCGTTGGTCAACATCTGCATGTCATCCGGGGTCTGGTTCATAACCAAGCCTTCTAGCATCTCGCCATTCGACTTTTCGACCTTGCCTCGGACCGTCGGTTCGGTCGGCGGCCGCTCGATGGTGCGCAGAAAGCGGACCAGATCGCGCATTTCAATATCGGCGAGGGGAAAGGCCGGCATCCCTGCATCCGGCCGACCGGCGCGAATGAACTTCGCCAGACCCGCGTCGTCGAATGACCAAATCCGCGAGGTAATAGCGGGCCCGTGCTCACCGCCGTTGGCATCGCCGCCATGGCAGGCTACACAACGGCTCTCATACTGGCGGCGTCCGGCGGCAGTGTTTTGCGCCATTGCAATTGAAATCGTTACGCCCAGGCAAGCCAATCGCAGTGCAAAGCCGCAGAGTGTCATGCAAGTGAGGCTACCACGCGCCAGGCGATGAATACAACGAACCGCTACTGGGGCGGGCGCTTAGTTTTGCTTCGGCAGTTGGGACAGCGCAAGCCGGACGGCGGGCGAATCCTGAACCGCGAGCGCGCGTCGATAGTAATCAGCGGCCACTTCGTAATCCTGCAGCTTCGCTTCGACATAGGCGTACACGCACAGCGCATCGAATTGGTGCGGGTCGGCGGCCAGAATCGGACGCAGGCGCTCGCGAGCCTGATCCCAGCGGCCGGAGAAAGCATCGATGCGAGCACGGTCCACTTGCGCCTCCTTGAGCGGCGCCCGCTTCAGTGATTCGTTCAGGCTGCGAAGCGAATCGTCCATCTTGCCGCGCAGCAGCAGTTGGTGGCCGATCAGCGCATAGCGCGAAGCTTCCGAGAGATTGGCGTTGAACGAGACCAGCGCCGGCGAGGGCGCATCCATCTCAGTTTTCTTCGACATGAAACTGACTCGGCGCGTCTCGCCGTTCGCCTCTGCTTCCAGCTCATACTTGCCCGGTTCGAGTGTGTCGGACGGAAGAATGAGGACCGCCACATCGGAGCCGCGGGTCTTTTGGCGCCAAACGATTTCGATGCTTCGCCGGATGGTCCAGGTTACCTCTCCGGGTTCCGGCAGAGCGACCACCGCGAATCTGCCGTTCGCCGTGGGATAAAAGTTCTTTCCCTCGAACTCGTAAGGAGTCTCGTGCGCACCACCGCGTGCTTCTGACGCAAGCACGATGTCGCTCACTCGCGGCTGCACCGGCACATCCACCGTATGCGGATTCATCTTGCCATCCACGTTGACAAGCACACGATACGAACCAGGCAGCAGATCCAGGCGATGCAAATATTGGACTGGCTTGGCCGCGTCGAACTTCAAATTCACGACGTTCTTATAGATCGTCACGATGCCTTGAAGCACTTCGACCGTGATGTCGCGGCGAGCGGAAATTTCGAGCGACAGGTCGACCTGCGAACCGCCATAGGGCGACCGGCTGAGCAGAACGTCCAGCTTGGGACGGTCAACGAAGAACTTCGATTCCACCAGCGGCGTGAGATCGCGGCGTAACATCTTTTCCGGCGAAGTGATCCTGCCCAGGACCTCGTCATTGCCGCTGTACTTCACACCTGTGGCTACGTTCATGGCCGCTGAAATCACTTCGTCCTCGGCGGGCGGAAGCGTCAAGTTCGTGCGGATCGTCGCTTCTGTGACGCCATCGTTCGGACCGAACATGCCATTGGTCGAGGCTTGCGGCAGCAGCAGCGCGCGGATGGTATCCACGGTCGGCGAATACAGCTTAAGAAATCCGACGCTGTTTTTCTGAAAGAAGATGAGCCGCAACTCGGTGTTCAGTATCCCAGGAACCGAATCGTAATACCAGATCTCCAGCGGTACCAGAATTCGCGAGGAAGGAATTCGGGTGATTCGGTTGGGCGGCCCGAGTGAAAGATAGACGCGGCCAGGATCGGTATTCGCGCCCGAGGCCGGCTTGCTCGATCCATACATCGAGTCTATGTATTGAAGCCGGCGGTAATACTCTTCAGGTGGGATCGACTTATTTTTCCAGAACTCCTCCTGGAATTTCTCGCGCGCCGCGGGCTGGAGCGCAAGATAAGCTTTCTTCTCGGCTGGAGTGATAATCGGCGCAATCAAGTCGATCCAGTTGGGCGTCGCCGCCGGCAACAAACCGGCATACAGTACGACAGACAGCAATCTTCGCACGAAAAAACTCTAAAATTCGATTCGTCCCGCAAACTGCAGCATGCGTGCAGCAAAAGCTAGGTCCGAGTTCTGAACCGGTGCGTTGTACGAAGTCACGTTCACGACGGTTTGATAGCTTCCGAAATTCGAATGATTGAACAGGTTGAACGCCTCCACCATGGGGATGAAGCGGATGCGATCCTTTACTGTAAATGTCTTCGAAAGACGCATGTCGACGCGCGAGATAGGATTGCCGACGAGCGAGTCGCGCTTGAGGAGCAGATAGTTGACGCCGCCCACCGTGACAGGTGTAACGTTGGCTGGCGAAGTGTAGTAAGCCTCGGCCGCCGGGAAGAGGCGATCGGCGACGCCGGTTGCGTTGAACGGATTCTGGTTCGCTGTCACTTGGAAATTCTGGCCCGAGCCGTAGTGATACCCGCCGCTTAAAGAGAGTCCCCACTTCCAAAGATAGGAGGCGCCGATGGTCAGCGTGTGCGTCTGATTATCCGGCGAAGTAGCCCATTCGGAGTTGAGATCCATCTGGTTATTCGGATAATAGAACGGCCCGGTGGTGGAGTCTTTCAACCGCGCGTAGGTATACGCAATCTGCGCCGAGAGATTCTGGGACAGCCGATGCGTGATACCAACTTGCAGGCCGTCATTAATCGAACCGGCGGCGGCAGGGGTCGTGAAATTCAGGATGCCGGCAAAGCTCGGGTTCGGGCGTCCCAGGCTGGGATTCGCCAGGTAGCCCGTTGCAGGATTGAAAAACACATTGGCGTCGGTACGGATCCAGTCGTGATAGATGCGCCAGTGTACGTAATCGGCGGTGATGGTCCAGGTCTTGGTCAATTGCTGTTCGACGCCGATGCTCATCTGCAGCGAGTAGGGCGTTTGGACATGCGGGCCCAGCGGTTGGATGGTCTGCGCAGTCACCGGGACCGCGCCTGAAAGGAACTGCGCGCCCGTAACGCCATTGAAGGGATTGCTCAAATTGACCGGGTTGGTGGCCGTCCCTGTAACCGAAGGCGACAGCGTCGTCTGGCCGTTAAAAATCGAATCGTCGATAGTCTGATTGGCCTGAATATCGGCGTAGAACAGACCCGCGCCGCCGCGGATAACCGTTTTCCGCGCGCCCGTTACATCCCATGCGAAGCCGACGCGAGGCTGGAACAGCAGATTCTGGTTGTAGTGCGGAGTCTGGATACCGCTCTTGAGCGTGAGATTCGGATTGAAGATCCCAAGATCGTTGTCATAGCGCAGCCCCAGGTTGAGTGTGAGCTGGGGGCTGAGCTTCCAATCATCCTGCATCCACACGCCCATCTCGTTGGTTGGAATACTGTAGCTCCAGTTCCCGAAGCCTTGCGTAAACGAAGTCGCATATTGGCTGAGTGCGGCGAGATTCCAGGTAGAGGGATCGCTGTAGTTGGGAAAAACCTGGGCCAGATTGAGAGAGCTAACTCCTGAGGAAAAGCTCAATACCGTTCCGCGAATGTTCTGGCCGAAGTAGCCGCTATAGGCGTTGTGCATATACTCAACGCCGCCCTTCAGGCTATGCCCGCCCTTCAGCCAGAACAGATCGTCGCGGTATTGCTGTGTGTTCTGGCCGAGCGTTTGCGGATAGTTGTAAGGAGCGCCCACCGTGATCGTCGGCAGCCGGTATTCCTGGCTCAAAATCAACGGATCGTTCGACCATCCGAAGTGCTGGTACCCGCCCTTCACTTCGTTAACGACTGACGGCGAGACCGTCCACGTCCAGGTCGCCAGCGCCGCGTAGGCGGTTCTAGTGGAATCGGTCGCGCGAGTCGGCGACGAGCTGCCAGTGACATTGTTGAACGGGATGGCCCAGGTGTAGCCCGTGGCCCTCACCGAAATGCGATTGGAGGTGTTAACCTGCCAATCCGAATGCAGGAGGTAACTGTTAGTACGGAGCTGCGTGGAGAACGTGTAAGATAGGCCGCCGAATCCGGTGGGGGTGTCGAAAATCGTATTCGGTTGCCGTTCTCCCTCGTACGCGAAAAAGAAGAACAGCTTGTTCTTGAGGATTGGTCCGCCGAAAGTGCCGCCGAACTGCTGATCGGAAAAAGGCAGCACGCGATGCGCCACCGAATCGGAGGCGTTGAACTCACTGTTGCGGAAATATCCATAGAGCGTGCCGTGGAAATTGTTGGACCCGGACTTGGTCTGCGCATTCACCTGCACGCGTGCCGACCGTCCCAGCGTCGCGTCGAACCGATTGGTGATGATCTGGAATTGGTCGATCGCATCCTGGCTGTATTGCGGTTCGCCGAACGAATCGCCTGCGGAGTTCTGTGTCACCTGCTGGCCATCGATGTTGATCTGCAGCTTGCCGCTATCGGTGGCGCCCAGGGGCGAGTTGGTCACGTCGTTGCTCGTAATGCCCGGCACCAGCGTGGCCAGTTGAAGGTAGTTCCGGCCGTTCAAGGGCAGCTTGCTGACCTCAGTGGGGCTGACGTTTCCAGCCACCGTAGAACTGCTGGTTTCAACATCCGCGATCTCGGTTTGGACGGCCACTGTGGTGCCGACCGACGCCAACTGAAGAGAGACCTCGATGCTGGGCGTTTGGCCCACCAGCAGCGTGACTGTCCGCTCGGCGGGCGCGAACCCGGGCGCTTCGAATCTCAGCAAGTATTTGGTGGCGCGTACCGCGGGGAATTGAAACAGGCCTTGCGCGTTCGTGGTGGTGTCGAAATTGGATCCGTCTTCGCCGCTGGCCGTTACCTTGGTGTTGGCGATGGTCGCGCCTGACGGATCGGCTACGCGACCGGTGATCCCGGTCTGTTGCGCCAGTAGAGGCAAGCAAACCAGCGTTGCCGCAAACAGCAGTTTCAAAGAATCAGAGCGTGTCATTTTGCCGCGACCTCCAGCAGCGTTTGATAGATCAGGTTGGTTCCTTGTTCGAGCGAGTCTACCGGGACACGTTCATCATTTCCATGCATTCGACTCAAATCGTCGTTCGATATCGGATAGGGATAAATTCCGTAGACTGGTACGCCTCGGCTGCGCCACGCGAATGCGTCCGTGCCAGCCTGGAAAAGATAGGGCGTGACGGGCACACCAGGCCACACCTTGCCGGAGCTATGCACCAAGGCTTGATAAAGCCCGTTATCGGTCGGCGAATCTTTCATGCCGGACGTCATGCGTGCGTATCGCCTCATGGTTCCGGTAGGGTCGACTGGCGGCGCGACGTCCACGTTCGGATCGTTAATCACCTTCTTGATCTCGGCGGCCAAGTCCTCGGCAGTGGTTCCTGGAATCGTCCGGAAGTTGATGGTCGCTTCGGCCGAGCCCGGAATCACATTGCCGCGGAAGCCGGCTTGCATTAGCACTGGCGCGATGGTGTTGCGCATAATCGCGTGCAGCAGGACGTCTTTGCTGATTTCCTTGTCCGCTTGCGCAATCAAGGCCGGATCTTTGCTGTTCACCAGGTTGTTGAAGAAAGTCGACATCGGCGGCTCGCTGGTCTTAGCGAGCGTTAGGAAGAATTCGCGCGTGCTAGCCGTCAGCTCGGGCTTCGTGTCGTAGTCGGCCAGCCGGGCCATCGCTTTCGACAACCGGAAGATGGCTTGGTCCGGCCGCGGCATCGAAGAATGCGTCGAAGTTCCGTGAGCGGTCAGCACCAGTGACAGGCCCGATTTGTCCAGAGTAGAAATGCTTACGTAGCGGACCTTGCCGTCGGGCCGCTTCATGATCCACCCGCCTTCGTTGAGTGCGAACTCGCAGTCCATCTTGTCCCAGTGCGATTCGGCCAGCCACGAGGTGTTGTATTGCCCGCCTTCTTCGTCCGCCTCAACTAAGAAGATCACGTCGCGCTTGAGAGGGATTTTGTTTTGCGCGAGCCGCATCACCGCTTCGGCGAAGACTGCCATGCCGCCCTTGAAGTCGATTGCGCCGCGCCCCAACACGTAGCCGTCCTTAATCAGACCGGCGAAGGGGTCCACGCTCCATTTCTCGCGCTCGACGCCCACCACGTCAGCGTGAGAAGCGATCAGTACCGGTCTCGCGCTGCCGTCTCCCTTGAGGCGAGCAAATAGAGCCGATTTTCCGGGCTGCGGAGTAGGGATGATCTCGATCGCGAAGCCGAGCGGTTTCAGCTTGGCGGCAAGCAACTCGTCAAGTTTGCCTTCATCGCCGGGCGGATTGCTGGTGTTGACGCGAATCAGTTCCGAAAGCAGCTCGGCCGTAGGGTTGGCCGCAGTAGCTCCGCTGGACACAAAACAGGCGGTAAACGACAGAACAAAAGCGGCACACGGCCAACAACCGATACGCATTCCCGCCTCCAGAACAAGCTCCGAAGATTAGGCCGCTAGCTGAGTAGGGAGAAACTGACCCCAAATCCGTTACCCGCGACGGCCGGCAACGGAGCCAACTGTTTAAACGCAACCATTATGAAAGAGGGATTACAATCTGTCAACATGTTTCTTATGCAATAATATTGGCAAGCATCAAAAAACAGGAGGAACTTCACGATGAGGAGTCCATTAGCACGCTCAGCAGCGCCTGCCACGTTGCTCCTGGCTTTGGCCACGGCTCCACTGGCTCAGCCAGCCTCGACGCCGACCTATTCGAAAGATGTCGCGCCGATTCTGAATAAGAACTGCGCCGGCTGCCACCGTCCCGGTGACATCGCCCCCATGTCGCTGCTCACGTACGATGACGCCCGGCCTTGGGCTAAGGCCATTCGATCCGCGGTCGCTCTCGGCAAAATGCCGCCTTGGCATGCCATGGAGCCGCGCGGAACCTTCTCGAATGATCGTCGCCTCACCGATCAAGAAAAAGAAACGCTGATCGCCTGGGCCGATGGCGGTTCGCCGCAAGGCAACCCTAAAGATTTGCCGCCCGCGCCCACGTTCGTCGATGGTTGGAATATCGGCCAGCCGGATGCTGTGGTCAGCATGGTGAAGCCCTTTGACGTGCCGGCCTCAGGCACAATCGACTACCAATACTTCCAAATGCCCACCAACTTCACAGAAGATAAGTGGGTGCAAGCCATCGAGGTTAAGCCAGGCGTGCGCGGCGTTGTGCACCACATCCTGGTCTTCTCGAAAGAGCCCGACGGCACGCCACTCCCGTCGGCGTTCACCACTGTGGTGCCGAAGCCACCTGCGCCTAAGGAAGGACAGAAGCCGTTTGACAGCAATGCCGCGCTGGCGCGCACTCGCGGTGTTCTGATTGCCACCACCGCGCCCGGCACCAACGCGATGACATTCCAGTCCGGTGCGGCGATGCTTATCAAGGCCGGCTCGGTGCTCACGTTCCAGGTGCACTACACCGCCAACGGCACTGCCACCAACGACGTTTCGAGCGTCGGTTTCATCTTCGCTAAAGAGCCGCCGCAGCACGAAGTACGCAACAGTGCTTTTATAAACGCGACCTTCGTCCTCGAGCCAGGAGAAGCCAACAAAGAGGTCGATTCCGCCATCGAGTTCAATCACGATTCGCACATTACAGCGCTGTTCCCTCACACTCACCTGCGTGGCAAGAGCTGGGAATATCGGCTGGTATATCCCGACGGCCGATCCGAGGTCGTGCTCTCGGTGCCCAAGTACGATTTCAACTGGCAGACGTACTACGTGTTCACTACTCCGTTGGCCGTTCCCAAGGGATCGCGCCTTGAGGCCACCGCCCATTACGATAATTCGCTCAACAATCCGTCCAACCCTGATCCCAAAGTAGCGGTGCATTGGGGCGAGCAGACCTGGCAGGAGATGCAGTACTCGGGCATCACCTTCACGCTGGACGAAGAGCCGCGGCAGACGACCGCCCAGAAATAAGTAGCTTCGCCCAACTCCTGCGAGACTCGCGGTATGCCTGACAAAGTACGCTGGGGGGTTCTCGGCGTCGCAAAAATCGCCACCGCCAAAGTAATCCCCGCGATGCAAAAAGGCGAATGGTCTGAAGTAGTGGCCATCGCCTCGCGAGATTCGAACAAAGCCACCACCGCCGCCGGCAAGCTGGGAATTCGCAAAGCATTCGGCTCTTACGAAGAGCTGCTTTCCGATCCAGACGTCGAAGCCATCTACAACCCACTGCCCAACCACCTGCATGTCCCGTGGTCCATTCGTGCCGCCGACGCCGGCAAGCACGTGCTCTGCGAAAAGCCCATCGCCATGAGCGTCGCCGAATGCCGGACGCTGATCGCCGCTAGAGACCGCACCGGAGTCAAGATCGGCGAGGCGTTCATGGTCCGCACCCATCCCCAATGGCTACGCGCCCGTGACCTCGCACATTCGGCAGAAATAGGGGAGCTGCGCGCCGTATTGGGTGCGTTCAGCTATTTCAATCGCGACGCTGCGAACATCCGCAACATTCAGGAGTTCGGCGGCGGCGCCATCATGGACATCGGATGCTATCCGATCCAGATCGCGCGTTTTCTTTTCGGCCGCGAACCGGAAACTGCCGCGGCGGTAATCGACCGCGATCCGCAAATGCAGACCGACCGGCTCAGCTCCGTGCTGCTCGCATTTCCCTCCGGCCACTGCGCGTTTACATGCAGCACCCAGCTCGTGCCCTATCAGCGGATTCAGATTCTCGGCACCAAGGGCCGCATCGAGATCGAAGTGCCGTTCAACCCCTCGCCGGACCGAAAAACCCGCCTGTTCATCGACAACGGAGCGGATCTGTGGGGAAGCGGGATGAGAATCGAAGAGTTTCCGGCCTGCGACCAATACACCATCCAGGGCGATCTGTTTTCCCAAGCCGTTCGCGGCCGCGGTGAGGTGCCGACACCGCTCGAAGATTCTATCGCGAACATGGCCGTGATCGAGGCCGTTTTCGAATCCGCCCGGACAGGCGGAGCAGTTCGCGTGGCGTCTTAGCGCTTCGATCCCACAAGCGGCTGAACCATGGTATTGGTCAAAGCGCCGCCCGAGAACTCGGTCTGCTGTCCGGCCTTTTTTCCCGGCGCCGGAAGCAACCGCGCGGCCAGCGGCTTGTTCCATTTGTAGGCCAGCCACGCGACATCTCCGAGAATCCGCGCGATCTGTTCCTCGCTCACATCGCCGGGCAGCGGCACCGTATCCGCGCCACCCGCACAAACCGCCGAGTAAGCCAGGATCGAATCCAGATTGAATGTGCCCTCCGCCCACCGGCGAGCCAACAGGTTGTCTTCCATCACCGGAATCATGAGACCGGAATAGCCGGTCCGTTTCACCGGTGTCGACTGCACGGCGCGCGTGATAATACCGGACGCAGTCAACGTACCGCTCGACCCGAATGGGCCACCGATAAACGACTCGATGGCCCCGCCGATCGAGTTATCCTTCAGCGGCGCCGGCGTCGCGTCGATGCCTTCGTAGGTCCAGCCCGTGCTGGCAGCCACCTGCATCGCCACCGTTTCAGCTTCCTTCGTATATTTTGTGAACGCCTCCGACAGATGCTCTTCAGCTTCGCGAGGGTCGTGATAGCGCGCGAAAACATCGGCCACTACGTTGGCGCCCTCCATCGCCAGCGCGAACGCGTGACCCTTGCCGAGATGATAAGATCCCGGATAATAAGGCCCGTACGGTTTCATCATCGCGATCGCCCCAAAATTGAAGTTGCCGTCTCCATGCGGGCTGCGCTGGGAGACTTCTTTGATCAGCCTGGCGGCTGCCGTGATCGCGTGCCAATGAATGCCACGCTCGTCCGCCATGATCACGTTGGCGTTGACGCTGATCGACGACAAGATGTCGGTCAGCAAAGCCACCGGCGCGGTGTCATCGTTGTCGTTCAGCATTGCGGCGCCGATGTTGAGCCCGGTGCGCGCCTTGGATGCTGATTCCCGAAGCTTGCGGATCAGCTCGACCGCTTCCTCTCGCTGCATGCCTTTGGTGTAAACCGGAAATGGCTGAGTCGTGATCCGCCCGCCCGCTCCCTCGAACCCGGCTTGGTTTAAGGCTTCCCTCGCCACCGCCAAAAACTTCTGTGTCTCTTCGATCTTCGCCGCAAAGTTGTTGCGGTCGATTTCAATGAAAGCCGTCACTGCCCGAATTCTGGGACGGCTGTCAGCACCGAACGCAAGCGTGGCGACGCAGAGTAGCAGCAGGGCCCTTCGCATTTTCGACTACCTTTTCGCCGCGGTCGCGGCCCCCGCGCTTTTACCAGTGGCTCGCGACAGCCCCTCCACTGACGGCGTTCGTTTGGGCGTCCGCAGCAACTCCTGTTGGAATGCCGCGGCAGCCTCGACCGGTCGACCGGCGTCTAATAACACTTCGCCGTAAAACTCCAGCGCCGGTTTGATCGGCTCCGGCGGCCCAGATGGTGCGGCCAGAGTCGATTCGATATCGGCTGCCTCCTTGGCCAGGCGCACGGCCTCGGCCTTTTGTCCACGTGCCAGTTGCGCTGCCGAAGCGACCTCATTTTCCATAATCGCGAACGGCTTCGCGGCGTAGGCGTCCCCTCCCGATTCCACGCTCTTCCGCATGGCGCTGAGCTTGGCACGCGCCTGATCGGCCTCGTTTGCGTCACCCAGCTTCGCGGCACTAAGGCCGGCGATAAAGATCCACGCCCCTCCCCCCGCATATCGCGCGCCCATGCCGGGCATACCGGGCATCGACTCGTGTTCAGCCCCAGCGTCCTTCGTGCCTTCCAGCGGAATCCTTTCCCACTTGCCGCTCTCGAGCATGTAGCGAGCCAACATGGTGTGATATTGCTGGCCGATGTTTGCGTTCTTCGGATTTCGATCAGCGGCCTGCTTGGCGAGATCCACGTTCTTGCGCGCGTCGTCAAACTTCCCCAGCATCAGGTTCGCGTATTCCAGCCACGATAGCGTGTGAAAATCCTCGCGCCCTTCTGGCAGATGCATCCGCGCGATCAGGTCGACCGCGGCCTGGTGGGCCACGATGTTGGAGGCAACCACGTCCTGCCACATGCCGAGCTGGACAAAGATGTGCGACGGCATGTGCAGGGCGTGCGGCGCAGCAGGCGCGATCTTGGCGTACACACGCGCTGCCGGCAGAGCTAGAATCGCGTGATCCGGATCGTCGAAAGCGTGAATGATGAAGTGCGCCGCGCCCGGATGGCTCGGATTTTCCTGAAAAACCTTAAAGGCGATCGACGCCGCAAGTGCCTGCCGCCGAAAGCCCTTGTCGGCGGGCCGCACCGTGCCCAGGAGGGAAAGCGCGTAAAAGATCGAAACCTCGTTATCGTCAGGCCAGCGCTCGTATAGACGCGCCATCGCATCGGAGTAGGCATTGTCGCGCGCCAGCTTGTCGCCCGGAGCGTAGAACAGCTCGTTCACCGCTTCGATATACGCCTTCTCTTTTTCCGTATGCGCTTTTGCGAGACGTCCTTCCAGAGTTGGCGCCAGACGTTCCAGCGCCTTCCTGGCCGCCGGGAGATCCAGCTGCGCCCACAGCGGATGGTTGTAACTCATCGCCTCGCCCCAGTAAGCCAGTGCGAAGTTCGGATCGGCCTGCTGCGCCTGATGGAATGCTTCCGCCGCTTCATCAAACTCGAAGCTGTGAAGGTCCTTCACTCCCTCGATAAACTTCGGCTGCGCTGCCGCGGTGCCGGAGGTCGGAAAGCTGATGCTCCCGAGTTGTTGCCCGTTAAGGACCGCGCAAGTAAACAACGCAATACCCGCTGAAATCAGCCTACTGGCACGAAGCTTCCGCATATGGCCTCCTCTGCTCGGCGTTTTCTATTATGTCGCAATTCGACCACTGCGAGCTACGGTAATTCTCCCAAGTATGGAAACGCATACCAAGCGAGCCAGGCAAAAAGCATCCAGTGCAAGAACAGACTGAATTTGAATGAGGGTTTCCGCCGCCAGGCTTTGGCGAATCCAAGGAAGAGCAGGGCGATCCATGCGAAATTCACCCCGCAAACCAGGCGCGTGTATGCAACGCCCTGATATTGCAATCCCCACTTCCAACTGACCACAAAATATATAACACTCAGTACTGTCGCAACCGTTAGCAGAGCATACGATCGCCGGGGAACTTTGGTATCACCACGAAACAGTCCGGGATGCCATGCGAAGAAGAGCACAACCGGCACTATGATGGCTGATCCCGACAAGTGCCAATTCGAAAGTAAGAAAGCGGGCAGAATCGTCAGTGCTGGAAGCGGGCAGATTGCCGTTGGAACGCCCGTAATCAATAGCCCGGCTGCGGCGGGAATTAGCAATGCCAAGCCAGCCACAAATGTGGTAATCGCGCCCTTCGGAAGCCTCCGCTCGTGCGCTTCGACGCTCAGATCAACTCCACGAATTGCGCGACGGTCATACCTGAAGCCCGGATCAGAGAACGCAGCGTGCCCGGAGCTAGTTCACGATGCTGTGGTACCGATAAAGTTGCGGGGTTTCCCGGCTTGATTAATATAACGTGGCTTCCGTGCGCCGGTCCTTGACCCATCCCGTTCTCTGGAAGCCCGTACGGCCCGCTCTCCGGAAACGGAGGGCAGCCCAGCCATCAGATAGGAACCTCGATCTCGCGCACGGCGATCGTCAATGGCATATTGTTGGCGGCGCGCGTCTGAAGGCAACCGACTATCGCTTCCCGGATGTTCTCTAGGGCTTCCGCTTCCGTTCGCCCTTGCGATACGCAGCCCGGGATCGCTGGACACTCGGCAACGATCATGCCGGATTCATCCGGGCCCAGTGTAACGAGAAGCTTCATACTTGAATGTTATACGGGCAAGGTCTGGCCCGCAAATGGTCGAACATCGTCAGGGTTGACTGCGTCACTTGTTCCACCAAGGAGCGAAGTGCGAGTCGTGGATGATGATCCCCTGTGCGGCCAGTTCCGCCAGTAACTTCGCTGCTGCGGGCGATGTTTGGCCGTCTCCAGGTACAACCACTGCCCATTCTAAGTTCTCTCGAAATTCTCGGGAGACGATATGCCATCGATCGAGGAGAGGTGGGGTTGTCGATCCGATTTGAATGAGGGACCAATGTCGAGCCAGCGCGAGCGCGATCTCCTGGTCCGGCAAGGGACCCGCACGATGAAATGATAGTCGCCGTGCACCAGGATACCTACCATCGCACTATGGCCGTTTCGAATCGAGGCTTATTGTGAGTCATCGAGGTATTACTGTGAGTCTAGGTTCGTCTTCGCCGCGCGGATCGCCTGGCTTTCCAGCCTGTGTTCAGTGGCACAGGTCTCTGATCCTTCAGTGCTGAGCATGCCACTGCCATCCGCGTCGCCCCCAAGCCGCGGCGAAATTGCAAGGACGAGGTGACGCTATAATGGCAACGTTATCTCCCACCGGCCCCGTCCGCCCCACCGGCTTAGTGGCCAGTTTCTTGCGGAAGGATGAGGCACAGCGAACTGAGGAAATATGCGACTGATCTTTGTTATTACTCTGGCGGGAATTGCCGCTGCCGTGATGTCGGTGGCTGCGCCGGCTGAAGAAGAAGCGTCAACAGCCGGTCAAAAGTGGCTCTCTCTCGTGGACGATCAAAAATACGAGGAGAGCTGGAACCAGGCGGCGTCCATGTTCCGCGACCAGGTGAAGCAGGAGGCCTGGGTTGTTTCCTTGAAACGATTCCGCGAGCCCCTGGGTCCACTGGTTTCCCGAACTTCCTCGCACGTCGAGTTCGCCAAGACGTTGCGCGGAGCTCCGGATGGAGACTATGCCATCATCCACTACACTACCGCTTTCCAGAAAAAAAGCGACGTGACGGAACGGCTCACGCTTGTGAAAGAAGATGGCAAATGGCAAGCGGCTGCCTACGCGATCCACTGACACGGCGTCGCCGCCTTTTTCTCTCGGATTCAGTTGCCGTGGAGGTGGATGACAGCCTTGACCTCGAAGTTGTTATCAATCAGGCCAACATGGCCACCGAGCGCCACGTAGCGGTGGTCTTTTGGAGGTGGAGGCAAGCGGCGCGCTAGATCGGGAGGCGCCGGGTGCACTTTCCTTCGCAGATCCTTGTCTAGCACCGCACCCTCATGCAGGCGCGATTCCTCGTCGGAAGACAGCCGGTCTTGGTTCCTGAGCCCTGCCGGCGGATGGGCCTGGTTTTGATTGTACCAGTCGCGTGTTACCTGTTGGTCGTGCTCGTCAAATTGCGTATGACCTTGCTGATTTTGACCATTACGCTGTCCCCGGTCTTGTGCCAGCGCCGCGCTGCCCGTCAAGGCCAGCATCGTCGCCGTAGTCGCTGCCAATAACTGATGTCTTTTCATAAATATCCTCTCCGCACGTAGACTGCTTTTCCTGTAGGTTCGTTTCGCAAAAAGAAGACCTCGCTCTCCGAACCTCAAACCAGACGGCACTCTACTTCCTGTAGAATCTGGTTCATATGGACGCGGATGAGCGCCGCCGGACGGAGGCGGCAAGTGCTAATATTTCCCGGATGAAGGAGGCCGTCGAGGCGGACGCCGCAGCGATCGAGGCCGCAGCTAGGCCAAGCTCGGGCCGCTAGTATTTCAGCTTGGGGTCCCACTGCCCCCGGCCCTCCGGCGTGATGTCGAGAAGATGCCAGACCGGGGACAGCAGATCGATACCCCGGGTTTTTATTTCGTCTGTCATTTGCGCCGAGGCCGAGTAGAAGTGCTTTACCGAGCCGTCTTGCGATAGTTTAAAGACACTCAGTCCAGGCCGTTGTTTTCCCTCGCCGTCCTGGAAATTCAAGACTGACTTAAAGTCGGAGCCTTGGCTTGACACCAATCGCAATGCATTCCAGGAGCGCTCCCTTCCCCACTCTCGCAACTCCCGGATTCCAGCCTGAGCGATAACCGCGAAATTCACGGTTTGGCGGAGATGGTGAGCCACGCCGTTGAATCCGTCCACCCACAGCGTGCAACTCGGGCACGGCCGCTTCTGTGCACCGCCATACATGTATTGATACACCACCAGGGACTTGCCTGGATCGTCAAATAACTCCGACAATCGGATCGTCGGGAAGGGTCCGTCTTTTGTCAGGTCTGCCGGACCCTCGTGGAATTCGTAGTCCTGAATCTCCGTGTCGAGCGGCAGTTTGCGCCGAAGCGCCGCCACCCGCTCGCGTTGATCTTTGAGAGCGATCTCGGCTGCGAGCAGCTCGTCGCGCAAGTTTCGATAGTCGGCGCTTTCCGCCTCCAAGCGTCCAGGAATCATCGTGCCCCTCTTCTCCGATGGATTCATCTTACACTGCCAGTGGCGCAGGTCTCCGACGTCTCCGGCCTGCGTAGTAACGAGTGCGCCCAACCCGCTCGGTCGCGTTCCGCAAGCGGCTCGATTTCCTTCAAGCAGGAATACCGCCGATGTAATTGTACGCTTTGGTGTCGCATCGGGAGGCGTTGGTTGTGTTGTTGTTCCGGTTGGGCCGTCATCAAGGACTTGGCGCCATCTTCTGACGCTCCACGATGGACTTGTTCATACTCATGCCGACGTCTGTCGGCGACAAGCTTGGCCACTACCAAGTCCTCTCCCTGCTCGATCAGGGTGGGATGGGCGAGGTCTATCGCGCACGCGAAACGACGCTGAAGCGAGACGTGGCGTTGAAAGCCCTGCCTACGTCGTTTTTGGGCGACCCGGAGCGCATGGCTCGCTTCCAGCGGGAAGCCTGAGAATCGTCGAAGCGGAAGTGCCTATTTCACTGCTTAAGCGATGAGGTCAAGTACCAGCTCGACCAGTTCACCCCTACCTTGACCGACCCGCTCCGCCGAGTAGAATACCTTGTCGATTGCCATCCGCAAATGCCACAGGTTGTCTGGGCAGCGACTATATATGAGAACGCGATCTCGTTTTGACGATCGAAAACGTCAGCCCGAATCAGATATACCGAGTCCAGTGAGCTTCGCTGCCAAACCCTGGTCGGAACTGTGGCCGTTGAGTGATCCGGCGGCCGTTCTTCGTGTTCATATGTGCTCTTCTGTCCAAAGAACTTCAGGGAATTAAAGAAATAGTCCAGGAAAGCATCAAGGAAAGCTTGTTGGCTGTCGAATTCAAAACCCCGGGTCGATTCCGCCCCCTCGGAATCATCGTTATGGTCCCGTCCCCATACATCAGGACGTCGTCGTTTCGCTCCAGTGGGCTGCCGCTTCTCTGTAACCGCACTGCTGGCGTGCGGCTGTTGGCGTTCTCGCTGTGCATTTGCCACCTCGTCCATGTAGCGATGAAGACTCTAGGTCTTTGACCGCCTGAAGAAGTTACTATTAAACATTTCAGTTCGAGAATGTTTCAGCGTATAATTGGACATGCGGACCTACCGTCGTCTGCGCGTTCAACTAAGCAAAGAGGATGAGAAGGAG
>Ga0185299_10001872_pt1 | contig 36132 bp, 31 predicted proteins | sample PaiPotPPA55metaG_FD_128002 | JGI IMG/M metagenome (GOLD analysis project Ga0185299, IMG submission 128002) | Iron sulfur acid spring bacterial and archeal communities from Banff, Canada, to study Microbial Dark Matter (Phase II) - Paint Pots PPA... ...
CAACCTTCCGATCGAAAGGCAATCCTCGCATCGCGCCGGGCAGAAGACCAAATGTTTTGAGCACCCCCCGGATGTGATTGGACAATCGCGTGGTCATGCCGATGAGTTGAGTCCTTGCGCCAAGAAGAGCACGCGCGCGGTGGCTATCAAACGATTTGACATGAACCGAACGATACCACCCGGTGCAAACGATCTGAGCCAATCCCTCTGCGTCGTTTTGATCCGCAACAGCCTCCATGCGCGGTCGACCACAGCCCGATCGCTGTTAATGTTGCCGATGGCCATTCGAATCGCGTGTCGTCCCCTTATTTTGGTGTGCGACAGAAACGCCTCGCCGCTCGCGTTGACGGCATCGAGCACCGCCTCGTTGAGCCGGTCCAGGTACTCATCGCATGCTTGCCTTCGGCGCGCGTCGCCCGACAGCGCTTTCAATGTGGACGGCCGGAAACGAAAGCACACCGTGCTGAAAGGCGCCGGTGCCAGCGCCTCGATATCCGGGTCCGCATCGATTCGCTGCACTAGATCCTGGGCCAGCTCGATATGCCGGCGAATGCGCGCAGCGAGCCCTTCGTGTCCGAAATGGCGTATGACCATCCACAGCTTGAGCGCGCGGAATCGACGGCCCAGCCAGGTGCCCCAGTCCATGTAGTTCGTGACGTCCTCCTCGCGGCTTTTCAGATATTCCGGCACGAGGCTGAATGAGCGCTGCAAGGCATCCGGATCGCGCACGTACAATGCGCTGCAATCGAGAGGTGTGAATAGCCACTTGTGTGGATTGATGACAATCGAGTCGGCGCCCTGACAGCCGTCGAGAACATGGCGCATCTCGGGAACGATTGCTGCCATGCCCCCGTAGGCGCCATCCACGTGCAACCACAATCCGAAGTCGCGGCAGATCGGCGCTATCTCCGCGACCGGATCAATGCTGGTCGTCGATGTCGTTCCCACCGTCGCCACCACGCAGAATGGCCGCCCGCCATCCGCGATATCGCCGCGTATCACCTGGACCAAGGCGCTGGGCATCATGCGAAACCGGGCATCAGTTTCGATCTTGCGAACGTTTTCCTGACCGATGCCCAGAATCATTGCGCTCTTCTCAATCGATGAATGCGCCTGCTCGGACGTATAAAGGCGCAATTTCGGCATACCATCGCACCCCGCCATGCCGCGCGCGCGGATCTCGGGCGCCACGGCATCCCTCGCGGCTGCAATCGCAAGCAGGCTCGCCGTCGATGCGCAGTCGGCAATGACGCCTTTGAAGTCGCCCGGCAGCCCCAACATTTCGCGCAGCCAGTCGAGCATGCATTCCTCCAGCTCGGTCGCCGCTGGCGATGTCCGCCACAGCATGGCGTTCACATTGAGCGCGGACGCAAGAAGTTCGCCGAGAATCCCGGGCCCGAGCCCGTGATGGCGAAATAGGCGAAGAACGCGGGATGGTTCCAATGCGTAATTCCCGGCAGGATCAGGCGCTCGAAATCATTCAAAATGCATTCCATCGATTCAGCCTCCGATGGCGCTGCCCTTGGAAGTTGGGCGCGAACCTCGCCCGGTCGGCAGCGCGACAGAACGGGCTAGCATTCGGGATGCGCCCGGTAGTCGGCGATCCAGTCGACGATGCGATGCCCCGCACGGCGAAACTCGTCCAGATCCATCTCTCCCAACGGGGGGCCCACCGCCCCTTCGCCCTCAGATGCCATGAGCAATCTCCGCGATGGCTCCGCGCGCCTTGGCCCGGGGTGCTTCCTCGACAGGATAGCGCATCGTGAATGTGAAGGCATCCGAGGTGGCGCTATCATGAGAGCATCGGCAATCTGACGCCAGCCGACGTCTACTTCGCGCGGGACCGGACCATTTTGATCGAAAGGGAAAGGATCAAACGGCAGACACAACCGCCGCTTGCTGCACCGGTCTTGGCGGGCACAGAGGCTGCAACCGTCAGTACGACCGCTTGTATGGGCGCTTGCCGCCTTATGCGCCTTCATTTGATAGTGGCGACTCATTTGTCCCATGGTAGTCGCGCCGGAGGGAAAACGGCTCCGGGCGGCATTGACACGTTATGTCAGTATAGGCGTTATTGAAGATCGGGCCTCCCCCACGTCGAGAATGTATTCGCGAAAGCCTCGTCGTGAGTCGAGCGGTGTGATCTCGTGCTGAAATTCGTTGCTGCGGCGGGTGCGAGATGCCCTCTTGGCCAGTGCAATGAGCAGGAGCCACTGGCAGCCATGACCCGCGTGGACTCCATAGCCGCCGCTATGCGCCAGATCGCGGACGCGAGACGATGTCCGCGCCATCGGTCATCCCGGGAATCAGCGGCGACGCTATCAAAACGCTGGAATTGACCGCGTTGATGTCAACGGCACCACACAGACCCATGGTCACACTGAGTTCCTTCGCTATGATCTCCAGGCAGAGACGTACACCTGCTTTCACCCATCGCGCCTAGGCCATAAAGAAAAGCGCGTCCGATCATCGTCCCTTTGGCGCCTAGCCCGATAGCCCTCAGGACATCCTGCCCGCTCCTGATGCCGCCATCGAACCAAACCTCCGTTTGGCATTTAACAGCCTTCGCGATCGTGGGCAGCACGCGAATCGAGGAAGGTGCCGCGGGTAACACAGGCCTTCGCGCCGATACTGTTCCCGGGTGATTTCGGTCCAAGGCGTGTTGTGCTCAGTCGTTGATTCGCACCCGCGACTGAATCATAATCAATTCTTTTCCGGCCAGGCTCTCAGGATGAGGGGATTTGCCTGACAAGCTATCGGCATGGCTTGCCGAATCTTGGCGGAGCGACCATGCTGAATGCGGCGCAGGGACACCGATGACGGGAGGGGTCGCTGGTCCAGATAAATAACAGCGAGGAATTGGAGGCGTGGCTGCGAAAGCAGCCGCGCGAGGTGGCGCCTATTCTTGCGGCACGCGCGGCCTTGCGCGTTTTGCCGCTTCTGCAGACGACAGAGCCCGATGAGCGCTATATGCGCGACATCGTTCTGCCGTCGTTCCGTGCCACGGCCGCTTCATGGGCCGCGGCCAAATATCCCGCCCGTGAAACGGAGCTCGCCGGTCGCGCCGCTACCGCCGCTTTCGTGGCTGTCGGCCCGAACGATGTCACCGCCCTTGCCGCCAATGCCGCCGCCCAGGCGGTCCGGGGTGCCGCGACGACCGACGCGTTCAATGCCGCCGCCCGCGCTGCTGCCTACGCTGCGGAAGCCGCCGCCCGCGCCGCCGACTCCGGCACCGGCCACAGCGACGGCTTCAACCTTAAATTTGCCGAAGCATCCGGCGCCGATCCCGTCACCGCCGCGTTTTGGTCCGCTGTTTCCATCGACGCGACGCAGGTGGAAGAGGGCCGGACGGCTTCCGACATCGCCGGTTCACCGCTGTGGCCGCAAGGTCAACCGGACCGGCTCCAATCCTTGTGGCAGGAAATGAAAGCTGCGCTCCTCGCCGATGGGCGGGACTGGCAGGAATGGACCATTTGGTACGACGACCGTCTCGCTGGCCGCGTCAGGGACAAGGAACGCGAACTCGTCTATGTGCGGATCGAGGAAGCCCTGTGGAGCCAAGGTCCGGCAATCGTCAACGCCGAGATCAAAAGGCGGATCGAGGAGCTTGTGCCTCCACCTCGCGTTGTCGAAGTCTCTGCCTCGGGCATGGCCGGTGGCACAGGCCGCGCCTCGCTGAGCGTCGCGGAGCCCGCGATCTCTGCGGTCCCGCTCGACAATCCGCCGATAACAGGGGCCGCCGCTCAGCACCTTTCCGAGATTAGCGCGGCATGGCAATCGGCGGATGCGGCGTCTGCGGCGCCGTATCTGCGCCGTCAGTACGTCCCGGATGTCGTCGTCAACCCCGTGGCGCTGGGCGCGGGCGGTACGCCGCCCGCTCCGATCGAAGCCATCCCGGAACAAGAGCCATTAGCGACGAGATTTTGCGTTAATTCCGAAGGACTGATCGACGTTGTTCCAGATCCACCCGCGCCCGGAACCGCCGCCGACCCCTTACAGAGAGAGTTTTACGAAGAGACCCGCCTAAAGGCGCAGGCTCTCGTCGTGCTTGGTCATAATCTGCTCGGTGATTTAAGCGGTCCAGCCAATCGCTTTTGCGACGGTCTAAAGGACCGCATCGAAGACATTTCGATTACCAGCTTGTGGTCACGCGGCAATACTTTGCGCATCCGCCTGAACGCCCATGATCTTTCCACTAGCAACAAGGAACCAGACCCCGGCCGCTTACAAACTTTAGTCGCGGAGACCCTGCGCGATGTAGTCCATACGTGGAATCCTGCGTCATGAGGGCGGCTTCGTCGGCGAGCATGACCGCGAAACCGGTATGCCGCTGCCGGAACATATCAGCGCCCGGCATGAAGACCTGCCGTCCCTGATAGAGGGACTGGTTGCTTTCGACCGGACCGCCGCACAGCACCTCGATCCTGTCCTCGCGGCCGCCGCACTCGCATTCGGCCTCGTTTACATTCACCCCTTCGAGGATGGCAACGGACGGCTCCACCGGTACCTTATCCACCACGTCCTGGCCGAGGGCGGCTTCAACCCGCCCGGCATGGTGTTCCCGGTTTCAGCAGCCATCCTCGACCGGATCAATGATTACCGCAAAATCCTGGAGAGCTATTCGGCGCGGCTGCTGCCACTGATCGAGTGGGAGCCAAGCGGCAAAGGGAATGTCCGGGTCCTGAATGACACGGGCGACTACTACCGCTTCTTCGATGCGACGCCGCATGCGGAGTTTCTTTATGAGTGCGTCGAGCGGACGATCGAAGTGGACCTTCCCGCCGAGACCAGTTTTCTAAAGGGCTACGACAGCTTCAGACGGCAGGTTGAGGACATCGTCGACATGCCCGACAGCACGGTCGATCTCCTGTTTCGCTTTCTCCGCCAGAACGACGGTAAGCTCTCCCGGCGTGCACGGGAACGGGAATTCGCCGAATTGACCGAGGACGAAGTTGCGAGGATCGAGGCGACCTATGCGAAGGCGTTCTCCGGCTGAAAGCGCCGTGCGTCACGATTGGGCGCGCTTTGAAATCGCAGCGGGAACTCGGCGATCTCCGGTGGGGGGGGAATGGCTGTAGCGGGCCTGCGCTGCCCACCAACTAAATCAATGAGTTGGATGATTTCGTAACCAGCTACAGTCTTTCACCCCCACTCCGCTATTCATGTCGGCGTTAGCGTGTCACGTGTGAAAATCTCATCCGCATAGGCTCGCGAAGAAATCTTCGAGATCCGGTTCGTAGCGGTCGTTTCGACCCGCATTCCGCCGATTTTGCGCTACTTCGCTGCGCGGTTGGCGCCATTCAGCTATAATAATCAGCGTATTCGAAATCAGGGATACAGTTTTGCATAAAATGGGGAAAAGATGGCCGGGGCATTTGATATCGAACTGAGCACCGCGGGCGTGCCAATCGACGCGTTGATTGCGTCGATGTGCAGGTCGGCTCGGCGCGTCAGATCGGCGGACAGGGCGGCCCTCTATGCGCAGGGGGAGCCTGCGAATGCGCTGTTCCTTATTTTGGACGGCTTCGTGAAAACATCACGCATTTGCGAGGATGGAACGGAGATTACGATCGAGCTGTTGAAATACGGCGACATCGCGGGCACAATTCCAAACCGCCAACTGCCGTCGGAGAACGAGGAAACGGCGCGAGCAATTGGCGACGTAGTGGTACAACGCGTGCTCGCGCACGAACTGCGCGCCGCCATGGAAGTCAATCCACGTTTGGCGGTCTTCGTCGCCGAATATTTGGCCAGATCGAAACGATCGGCTGAGCGGCGAGCGTTCCGCGCTATGACCCAATCTGTCGACCGGCGGGTGATTGAAACGCTGGTGGAACTCGCTGGCAGCTTCGGCGCGCGGTGCCCGCATGGATTCTCGCTGGAGATAAGGCTTACCCAGCAGGACATCGCCGACCTCGTGGGCGCTTCCCGTCCGGTCGCGAGCTCAATCCTCAGTGGCCTTCGCAAGCGCGGCCTCTTAAACTACACTCGCGACATGATTTGCGTGAATGACAGTGCACTCTCCCTGCTTGCACGGTCGTTAGATACCGGCCCAAAGGAAGTGTCATCCATCTGACAGACAGATAACGCCCAGTCGTCTAGCGTCTCCGGCGATATTTCAGGCCGGGAGTGCAGACATGAAGCCAATCTCCCTCGCCGTCCATGGTGCGATCGACTATCTTGCCGTCGTGATCTTCGCGGTGGCCCCGGCGGTTATCGGGCTCTCAGGCTGGCCCGCAGCGCTGTCCTACGCGCTCGCAGGCATTCATCTGTTGATGACGCTCCTGACCGACTTCCCAGCCGGCGTCATCAAAGTAATCCCGATCGCTCTCCACCAATGGGTTGAGCGGATTGTCGGTCCGGTACTGGTCATTCTCGCCCTCGTCTCGATGACCGAAGCGGCGCGCGCCTTTTTCGTGGCCATGGGCGTCATCATTTTCGCCGTCGAGCGGCTGACGGCCTACCGTTCTACGACCGACTGAAGGCCAGGCCGGACATCCTCGCCCGGGATTCCTAGATAATCTCGCCCACCGTTCCGATTTCACGGTCATCCCAGACGTTAATTTTCTGGCATCACGTACGCCACTTGACTGCAACGGCGAAATCACATTTGGGTCTCGTTGGGAGGCTCAATGACAATGATGATACGAGGAATCGCCGCGTGGCTCCTGGCCATGGTTCTGCTCGCCGCCGCCGCGCATGCGCATGGTGGGGTGGGCATGGTGGATAAAAGATGCGTTTTGCGGATTGGGCCGGACATCATGTTCTTCACCGGATACCAGCCGCAAAATTCTCGTGACGAGTTTTGCGACGATATCCCAAGCACCGGGCAAATGGTTGTCGCGCTCGATATGCAAGATGTCGAGCTCCGCGACATGCTGACCGAAATCCGCCTCATCAAGGATGAGGGAAACCATACCACGATGAATGGGCTCCCGTTCCTGACCGACGCGGAGCTCGCGAGCCCGCAAGTTCTCGACCCCGTGACCATCACCCATGTGCTGCCCAAGAAATACCCGACCGGCACGCTGACTTTCGAGCACACCTTTCCCGAGACCGGCAAATTCATTGGCATCGTGACGGTGACAAACGCGCGCGGCCAGACCTATGTGTCGCAGTTCCCGTTTTCGGTGGGCAAGGGGTTTGGCAACAGCATCGGGATCTATGTTTCGATAGTCGGGGTGCTCGCCGCCGGGGTTTTCTTGATTTGGCACTTGGGCCGGAAGAAGAAGCTCGTTCCCCCGAAAAAGCCGGCGTGAGAGGGTGCGGATGGTTCACGGCTAGCCGGTTTTTGCGGAACGCGCCGAAAGTGCGGCGGTTGATCTTGGATTTTCACTCGAGCGGGCCGGGGGAGATACCCCCGGCCCGCTCGAGGCATAATTAGGCCCGCCCACTTGGCTTCGAGTGGGCTCATCACTGTCTATAAGCATAAAGGCTGTGGCGGAGCGGTTGATTTCACCATAAAGGCACGATTCCTGCCGCTTTAAACGTCAACTCGTCATCTGGGCTGGGTTCGATCCTGCAACGCGTCGAATATTTCGACGCGGGCACGCCGCACCGTGCCGTGTTCAAGTGGATTTTTGCGGACGCAGTGTCAGCGTGAATCGTAGACTGGTAACGTCAGTGGATCAGAGAGCAGACGACCCATAGCCAGGTTTGCGACGAACGGCAGGGACATGAGGCGAATGACCTGATTGCGAACGAAGATACCAAACTTCGTCTTCGGTGCAAACGATCCCGAAAACCTCTCGGCGGCGCGCTGCTTGCGGATAATCAACGGGTGGAAAAGCTGCTCATAGTTTCTGAATGCGATATGATAATCGCCACCGGCCTTCTTTAGCTCTCCGGCAAGGACATAAGCACCCGTCATGGCAAGGGCGGAGCCCTGCCCGGCCAGCAAGGATGGGCAGAAGCAGGCGTCCCCGATCAATGCCACTCGTCCCCGCGACCAGGTGTCCATACGAATCTGGCTTACGCTATCGAAATAGAGGTCGGAGCACGTCTCCATGGCTTTGAGAATATCCGGGCACTCCCACCCGTCTTCCCCGAATACCTCGCGCAGAATGTCCTTTTGTGCCTTGAGGTCGTGTTGCCCCACCAGCAGTTTGGTCTCTCTTGAAAAGACGAAGAAGAAGACGGCGCGATCTCCGCGCAGCGAGTACCTGGATACCTGCCGGCCTGGCTCAGCGTAGCTAACATAAGCGCGCGGCTCTCTGGGCGGGTAGCCATCGATGCTGAATGAGGCGCTGTAGTAGCCGAGATATTTTTCAAATCGACCTTCCGGACCGAAAACAAGTTTGCGTACCGGCGAGTGAAGACCACCGGCTCCAATGACGAGGTCGAAGCGCTCTGGCGCAGCATGCTTGAATGCCACACGGACGCCATCGTTATCCTGCTCGATTGCCGTAATGGAATCCCCAAAGATCGTTTTAACCCTGCCGTCAAGCGATTCGTAGATCCGTTTGGCGAGATCACTGCGCAATATACTTAGGTAGCGTTCTCCTAGCATTGATTGGAATGCGTGCGCGCTAAAGCCGCCTATGCGTTTGCCTTGCTCGTTGACCAGTCGGACTTCATCAATTGCGTAGCCATCGTTTTTCAACGCCGGCAGGAGGCCCATCTTCTCTGCAACGTCGAAGCCAAGGCCCCAGAAATCGATAATGTATCCGCCCTCGCGCAACGCCGGTGCGCGTTCGATCAGAGTTGGTTCAAACCCGTATTGCTGGAGCCAGTACGCCATCGCTGGTCCCGCAATGCCTGCGCCGCATATGAGAATTTTCTGGTTTTCCAATTGTCCCCACCCATCGCTTCGACTTGTGCCGGCCATATGCCAAGAATAGGCGGCGGATTCCCTGAACGTCAGCTCAGCGTATGCCGATTCACCATTCCTTCTTCTCCTAAGCCAACTATACTTGATTTTATGGACATTACGCTCACCCGCACGGTCAGCCTGCTTGGAGTGGCGATTCTCGTTGCGATAATCGCACGGCGCTTGCGCCTTCCATACACCGTGGGCCTCGTTATCACAGGGATCGGTCTTGCCGTGGCGCGGCTCGATACGGGAGCGATGCTCACGCACGACTTCATTTTCGACGTCGTCCTTCCGCCCCTGTTATTCGAGGCCGCGCTCAGCATTCACTGGCGCGAGCTGCGCCGCGATCTACTCACGGTTCTCACGCTCTCTACGCTCGGTGTCGTCATCTCGGCCCTCGTTGTGGCGGCGGGAATGATGCATTTCCTGAGTTGGCCTGCGGCGCCTGCTCTGGTTTTCAGCGTTCTAATCGCCGCAACCGATCCCATTGCCGTCATCGCCATGTTCAAGGATACCGGCATCAAGGGCCGGCTTCGTCTCTTGGTCGAGAGTGAAAGCCTCTTCAATGACGGCGTTGCAGCGGTCCTGTTTGCACTCGCTCTCACCTGGGCGCAGGCGGCGGACGGCGGAGCGATAACGACGGCGGTTGTGGCGCGCGAGCTCGCTCTCATGGCGGGCGGTGGTATCTTCGTGGGGATTGCGGCCGGAGGGGCAGCAATTGTGCTCGCCGGGCGGACTTCCGATAATCTGGTTGAGACCGCACTGACGGTCGTCGCCGCTTACGGTTCATTCTTGCTCGCCGAATATTTCCACTTCTCGGGCGTGTTGGCGACTGTCGCAGCAGGGCTCTTGATGGGAAATCTAGGTGTACTGCGGGAATCGACGGAGAATATTCTCTCCCCGGACGGGCGCACCTTCGTGGTCGCAGCCTGGGAATTCGCCGCTTTCATTGCGAACTCGCTCGTTTTTCTCTTGATTGGATTGAGGGTCGCCAGCATCCCGTTTCCCGGGCTTGGTGCGACGGCTCTCTTGACGGCTATTGGATTGGTACTGGTGGGGCGGGTTTTTACCGTCTATCCGCTCTGTCTGCTTTTTCGGCGCTCGGCATGGGCGATACCCATGCGTGAGCAGCACATCCTTTGGTGGGGTGGACTACGAGGGGCGCTTGCCTTGGCATTGGCTCTCGCACTGCCGCCGTCTTTCGCTCTCCACGACGAAATCCTGATCGCCGCATTCGGCGTCGTCGTTTTCTCCGTCGTGGCGCAAGGGCTGACAATGCCGCTGCTGCTGCGAAGGCTAGGATTTCTAACCCTAAAGAAGTGATGGCTTCGGCTCGGTTCATGGGCGAATAAGCCTGGCATAGTGTTGCGGTGCAGGGTGATCGCGCTCAGCCTAGGGGTGTCGCGAGGTGTGGACTGACGTTAAATCACGCCTGGGCGGACAAATGCGCCTTGTAACCGCAGCGGAAACTCGGCGATCTCCGGTGGGGGGGAATAGCTGTAGCGGGCCTCCGCTACCATCTTTCCCCACACTCCCTTGACCCTGGCGGGATAGGCCTGTTCTCCTAGAAGGGCGGTCAAACGTCCGGCGATCTCAACTTGGACGCCGCCGGCCCGGGTAGGGTCGCGAAATACGGTGACGGTGTCGACCAAATCCCTGATCGCCACGGAACATTCCGAGTCGCCAGCTCTAACCCCGTTGGCCAGGGTGATCTGAAGACGCGTCAGCTGTTCCTCGTAGCGGGCCAGCATTGCCGGATGCAGCGCCACGACCTCGGTGGCCGGTGGGGCTGACGCTAGGTCCGTCGAAATCTTCTGGCGCTCTTGGTGCAAAGCCGTCGATCTCGGTCCGAGAACAGCGGGATCGCCATGGCCCTTTGCAATCGCGTCGACCAGCCGGTCGATCTCCCGGTTGAGCTCACCGAGCCGACGCTCGAACCGAACGCGCTTCTGATCGGTCTCCGCCGCTAGACGCTTGCGCCCCTGATGGTACGTCCGGACGTATTCCGCAATCACATCAGGGTTGCGCATTTCAGCCGTGAGGCCATTGAGGACAGCCGCCTCGACGGTGTCTAGGTAGAAGGTCTTCGGATCGCGGCACGTCCCGCTCTCCGTCGCTGCCGAGCAACGGATGCGAATGCGTCCCGACGGATCCTTGCCATTGCTAGACATCCCAGCGCCGCAGGCGCCACATTTTAACAGGCCTGACAACATGTGCCGGGGCCGGCGTTGCTGATTTGGATGCGTGACGCTGCGCGCCTTTTTGCGCTTCTGCGCCGCGTCCAAAAGTTCGCGAGAGATGATGGCGAGCTCACGAACGTCGGCGGATTGCCACTCGCTTTCCGGGTTCGGGCGTGAAATGCGCCTTCCCGTGTCCGGATCCTTCACCATGCGGACCTTGTTCCACACGAGCCTTCCGGCATAGAGTTCGTTGTTAAGAAGCCCAGTCCCGCGCTGCGAATTTCCGTTAATCGTGGAGGCATTCCACGCTCTTCCGCGAGGGGGCGAAATTTGGTCTGCGTTCAGATCATGAGCAATGTCACGGGGCGTGCGTCCGTCGACATACTCTCGAAAGATCCGGCGCACGATCTCCGCTTCCGCCTCGACGATCATACGCTTTCCGGGATCGCCAGGCACAGGTTCGTAACCGTATGTTAGCCCGCCCGCGTTGAGTCCTTGACCGACGCGACCGGCCTGGCCCCTCCGCACTTTATGTGCGTTGTCCTCACGATAAAGTTGACCAACGAGACCGCGAAGCCCAACCAGAACCGTATTGACTACGCCCTCATGGACGGCGCGTATCTCGATGCCCAGAAACGATAGGCGCTTATGAATGCCGGCGAGATCTTCCATATCGCGGGAGAGCCGGTCCAATGCTTCGACGATGATCACCTCGAATTGGTGTTCGCGCGCCTTGTCCATGAGCGCCAGCAAGCCATCGCGTCCGAGGATAGAACCTCCGGAACGGGCGCGATCGTCGAAAGTCGCGACGATGTTCAAATTCTCGCGTTCGGCGTATTTCCGGCAAAGGGTGACTTGATCTTCGATCGAACGTTCATCCTGAAGGTCGGTCGAGAAGCGGGCGTAGATCGCGGCTCGTTTCATTGTGTCGGGCCTTGTCGGCGCATTCGCGCGCATGATCTTCTCGCGCGGCTTGACGTGCAAGGGCGCGGGCAAGGCGAAGAATCGCCTTATCTGCTGCGACTTGCAAGGCTTGTTTTTCTTGCTTCAGAGGCGGGCTTGAATTCGGTTCATCGAACGAGGCGCCGGGCAGGACACCACCGTCCGCTGGTGTGCCTCGTCGGATCACTCTGCAATCAACGAGTGCCGCGGCGTCATACTTTTTGTTGGCGCGGCGCGTGCTCTTGTGATCATCCATGCTTGGATGATGTCCGCGCGATAGACGCAGCGGAAGTCAACGACACCGAGGATCGTAGAAAAGGATAGTTCGGTGCGCAAATCGGATGGTCGCGCACTCGATGAAGGCCGTTCCTCACTACAGAGATCGCGCCGGGGGGATCGGAAGTAACGGAGGTCCGCTACCGCCGATCCCCCCGGCAGGATATGCCATCATTTTCGCTGGACCTGGCGTTGTCTTAACATTTTGGACTACGAATCTAGGGGTCGGGAGTTCGAATCTCTCCGGGCGCGCCAGTGTTTTCAATTATCTTCGCTTACAACCGCCGTTTGAAATCAGCTTTTTAAAACGGTTTTTCAAACGGTTGGGACGCTGCCTTCGATGCGGGTCTCGTCAGTTTCGATACGGATGGCGTGGCAGTTTTCAGCCCGGTGCTAAGTCGGGCAGCTCGCACCCGGCTCGGTGACGGCCGCCTCCGCGCCGATCGTCCGCTAACTGACAAGCATAGGCAATACTTGGCGTGGCATGCCACGAGAGTCTTCGTCGGCCGACCGATCAGCTCCCGATAACGCGCTCTTGTCGAGCATCGGCTCGATCTGACACTCTGCCGTCAGTGGCGTCTGGCTGCTCCGCAACAGCAACCAGGCTCTGCGCCGGTTCATCAGTCTCGCCTGCACCCTCTCGAAGACTTGGAATGGGCCCGACGAATCCGCCGTGGACGGCGCGCGCGAGACGAAAGGCCCCCGTTAGTCCTTGGCGCGCTTTGACTTGGCGAAGGCTCGATCGCTCGCCATGAAGCGCGCGATCATCGGCGGGATGAGCTTTGCCGGTTCGACCGCCGCCTGGCCGGTTTCGTTGGCGAGCGCCTCGGCATAGGCGGCAAGATCTCGGTGGATGGCGGCGGGAAGCTCAATGGCGATTTTCACCGGCTTGTCGTCCGGCACGACGGAAAGTTTCAGTTTCGTCATGGGGCGGGTCCTCATCCCTGATATTGCGCGAGCACGAGATCGCGGTTGACGATCACCCGGACCGGGAAGCCGGGCCGGATGGTGAGGGTTGGCTGGACATTAATCTGGCGGCGCACGAGTTGCTGGCCGGACTGATTGATCGAATCCTGGCTGCCACGCTGCAAGGCGCGGACGAGATCGCTTTGATTGCCGTTCGAGCCAAGCTCCGCGCCGACACCGAGCAAGGTCGAGAGCGCCGCCGTCTTCAAAAGATTTCCCCAATGGTAATCGACGCCATCCTCGAGTCCGGCATAGCCTTCCGTGTCGGCGCCGGGCTGGCGTTCAAGCACGATCGATTGGCCGTCCGGAAAGACGATCCGGTTCCAGACGAGGAGGACACGAGATTGGCCGAAGGACACCTGGCTGTCGTAGGTCCCGATCAGCTTCGAACCCTGCGGCACGAGGAGGAAACGTCCCGTCGGGCTGTCGTAGACGTTCTCCGTGACCTGCGCGGTGATCAGGCCCGGCAGATCGGATTGGATGCCGGTGATCAAAGCTGCCGGTATGATTGTGCCTGCCTGCAAGATGTAGGACGAGGCTGGATTCATCAGCCGGTCGGAGCTGACGGTGCGGCGATCTGCCGGAGCATTGAGAAAGGCGAGCTTGCGGTCCTGCATGTTCTGAACAGAATCGGGATCGATCGGCGGCTTCTGGTCCACTGAAAAGGATCCGTTCGGCGTACCACCCGTGGTCGCAGACGCCGCAAGCGCAGAACCGATCTCCGGCCGTTCTCTTGCGCTGGTGGTCGAGAACAATCGGCTGGTGCGGGCGGCCTCGCTTTCCTGCGCGATACGCTGTTCCGTCGTCTCAAATCCAGACGCGGGCGGACCGGCGGCATTTGCATTGAGGATGGGGCGGCCGAGATCTCCCGGAAGGGGCGGGCCAAGCTGCGGAACGTTTTGTGGCAGACTCGTGTAGTCCTTTGGCAAAGCAGCGAGACCGTCGGGCGTCGTCTTGTTGTCCGTATTGAAGAGTTCCTGGCCGCTTTGCTGGCTGCGCTTGCTGGTGTCGAGCGCCCAGATGAGCGAGCCAACGATCGCGAGGCTCGCGACGCCGGCGAGGCCGGCCAGCACTTTGCGCGAGAGGCGCATTACCTTTGGGCGCTCTGGCCGGAGGCGAAAGCCGGCTGCGGTCTCGTGCCGGGGGTCGTCACGCTCCTGCGTTTGGTTGTCGCTCACCGCGGTCTCCCGTCGGTGCGCACGATCCGGACTTTTTGCTGCTTGTCGCCGCCAAGACGCAGTTCAGCCGCCGCAAAAAGCCGGTCGACGATGTAATAGTTTTGCCGGGCGCGATAATTGACGAGCTCGGCGCCGCCTTCTGGACCGATGACAAAGAGCGGCGGCATCTCGCCTTGCGCTATGCCGCGCGGAAACTCGATATAGACTTTTGCGCCATCGTCAAAAACTTGAGTTGGGCGCCAGGGTGCATCATCGCCCTCGATCGCGTAGCGGAACCGCAGGCGCGTGATATCGATGCCGCTTTGGATCGGCGCCGCCGCTTGAGCCTCCGCATTCTGGCGGCGTAGTGCGATAAGCTGGTCCTGCGGATATTGCCAAGAGACGGAGGCCATATAGGTTTTCTCCGTCGACCTCAGCTCGAGGAGATAGGTCCGCCGGTCGGTGTTGATGACGAGATTGGTCATGAGGTCCGGCCGCGTGGGCTTGGCGAGGATATGGACTTTTCGCGAGGGTCCCGCGCCGCTTTCCGTATCCCCAATGATCCAGCGCACCGTGTCGCCTGCGGCGACCGGGCCGGAGCCGACGAGCTGCTCGCTTTCCTGGAGAGCGATATCCGTCACGTGGCCCGGCGCGGTATAGACTTGATAGAGCGCGCCCTCGGTGAAGGGATAGACCTGCACGGCATTGATGTAGCCGTCGCGGGTCGGCTGCACCCGCGCGGCTTCGTTTGCCGTGGCGACTCGGACTGCAGGATCTTTCGGCTCCGGCGCTGGCTTTCTGGCCGGCAGCGATTTCAGCTGACCGGGCAAAGGCAAGGGCGTCCGCAGCGCCACGACTTTCACCGGCCCCGGCGGATCGGCGTCGAGAACTGCGGGCACAGCGTCGCGGTCATAGTCGATCGCCGGCGGTTTGAAGGTTGCACAGGCCGTGAGCGAGCCGGAGGCGAGGAGAAGCGCGGACAAAGTTTTGAGACGCATCAGCCGAGCTCCTTCGACCAGTTGATGGCATGGATGAAGACGCCGAGCGGATTTTTGCGCAGGCGCTCGGCGTCGCGCGGGGGTTCAACCACGATGGTGAGAATGGCGGTCCAACGTTCGGTCGCATCGAGCGCGCCATTCTCGTAGCGGCGTTCCGTCCAGGCGACACGGAAGGAATCTCCCGAGGCGCGGATGACGCTAGAGACGTCGGTCGCCACCTGAACCCGTCCGACTTTGGCGAAAGGTTCGTTTGAGCGGGCGTAATCATTGAGGGCGAGCGCGCCCTTGTCGGTGACGAAGTTATAGGCCTGGAGCCAGTTTTGCCGGATGATGACCGGATCGGTGGTGATGCCGCGAACCTCTTCGATAAACCGTGCAAGGTGCCAGGCGATCTGCGGATCGGTTGGACGATAGTCGGCGATGGCCGGCGCCACCGCCTGCGCCGCGCCGAATTGGTCGACCTGCACGACCCACGGAACGATTGTCCCGTTCGCGGACTGCCAGATCAGCCCGGCCGCGACCCCGGCGGCGAGGGCCAGATTGCCAAAGGCGATCAGCCGCCAGTTGCGGGCCTGGACGCGGGCCGAGCCGATGCGATCGTCCCAGACTTGCGCGGCCTTTTGATAGGGCGTTTCCGGCTCTGGCGTCTTGCCGTAGCGGACCGAGGGTCGGCGAAAAAGGCTCATTGATGATCATCCTGGTGGAGAGAAACTGAAGCCGATCCGCCGCCATGCTCGCCGGAACGCACGGCATGGGCGGCGGTGGAGATTCCATGGCTCAATGCTTGGTCACGGCGCATGCGCTGCGCCCAGTCAGGCACGCCGTTGGCAGTGGCGGCGGACCCAGAAAACATCGCAGGACTGCCTGCTTCCTGCGTTGAGCCGCCGGTCGCGGCAAAGGCGGCCTGGCGTCCCGCTTGGGCGCTTCCTTGGAGAGAAGAGGCGGTGCCGGAGACGGTCCTGCGAAAGGGCTGCGCGGCTGTGCTGGCGCCCGCCTTGGCGACGCCCGCCATTCCGGCGGCCACCCTGCGTAGGCCGGTCTCACCGGAGCTTGCCGAAGCAAGGCCATAGGCGGTGGCGGCGCCGCCAGCCATTGCAGCGCCTCCGCGGGCGGCAAAAGATGTGGCGCCAAAGAGTGCGCCGGCGCCCGCACGGGCGCCGATCACGCCCGCCGCGCCAATGCCGGCCGCCGCGAGCCCCGTGCCGACCGCCGCCCCGGCGCCGAGCTGCGGCGCGCCCGAAACCAGCCCCGTTGCAATGCCAGGACCGAAGATGCCCAGGCCGAGAAGCGACAATGCCGCCAGCACGAGGGACAGCGCATCCTCGATCGTCGGCTGATTGCCGCCGAAACCCTGGGTGAATTGAGAAAAAAGACTTGTCCCGATGCCGATGATGACGGCGAGGACGAGTATCTTCACGCCCGAGGCGACGACATTGCCCAGGACTTTCTCGGCCAAGAAAGAGGTCTTGTTGAAAAGACCGAAGGGAACGAGGACGAAGCCCGCAAGCGTCGTCAGCTTGAACTCGATCAAAGTGATAAAGAGCTGAACGGCAAGGATGAAGAAGGAAATTACCACGATCGCCCAGGCGATCATGAGGACGACGATCTGGACGAAGTTCTCGAAGAAGGAGACATAGCCCATTAGCTGGCCAGCGGCTTCAAGGATCGGCTTGCCTGCGTCGAGACCGACCTGCGCGATGCGGCCCGGATGCAGAAAATCGGCAGCCGACAGGCCGGAGCCGGCGGCCTTCAGGCCGAGGCCCGAAAAGCTGTCGAAGATGATTTTGGCCAGCCTGTTGAAATTGCCGATGAGGAAGGCGAAGAAGCCGATATAGAGCGTCTTTTTGATGAGGCGCGCGATGACATCCTCCTCGCCCGCGAGGGCCCAGAAGAGGCCTGCGAGCGTGATGTCGAGCGCGATCAGCGTCTGCGACAGGAATCTCACGTCGCCGCCGAGGAGGCCAAATCCTGAGTCGATATAGGTCGTGAAAACATTCAGGAATTGGTCGATGACGCCGCTGCCGCCCATCCTCAGCGCTCCCTGGAAATGTTGGGCGGCGAAAAGAACCGGGCGCGGCTCTCGGCCCAGGCCTCTTCGCAGGCGGGATTTCCGGCGGCTTCGAGGCCGAGCTTCCGGCAGCGCGTGAGTTCGGCGGCGAGCGGATCGGCCGGCACAACGGCGGGGAAAATACGGATGGGTTCCGCGACGTCGGGTCCATGCAGCGAAAAGACGGCGCCGAGGAGCGCGAGCCCCAGCAAACCGGCCGCACCAAGGCGGAAGACGATGTTCGAATCCATCGGCCGGCCTCAATGGAACATCTGGACGGTTTGCGGCTGATAGCCGTGGCTATTGCTCAAGAACCGGCGAAGCTGCTCCTGAGCCTGGCCCTCGGCCTCCGCCTTACGCGCCTGTTCGAGCGCCTGGGCGCGGCCCTGCGCGGCGAGCAAAGCAGTCAGATCCGCAACCTGTCTGGTCTGCACCGCGACCAGCTGATTGCCGGCCTGAGTGGCCTGCAAGATGCCAACGGAAGATTGACTGCTCGCGAGCAACGAACTCGTCTGCGCCTGAGTGTTGGGCAAGTTTTGCACCGCGCCGGCGCCGAGGGTGAGGGAATGCTGGAAGGCCGACAACGAATCCTGCCAGCGCTGGCGCGCGGAGCCGATCATCTGCTGATCGCTCGTCGCGGTGCTGATCGAGGCCGGGTAGCTTTGTGTGAAGGCACGATCGATCGACTGGACGTTATAAGCGATGCCGTCGGCCTGCCTCAGCAGGTTCTGGATCTGCGAATAGTCCCGCTCGACGTCGTTGAGCACGGTCGTCGGAAGCTGTTCGAGCTGCTTGGCCTGATTGATCAGCATCCGCGCCTGGTTTTGCAGGCTCGTGATCTGGTTCTGAATCTGCTGCAAGGAGCGCGCGGCGGTCAGCAGGTTCTGGCTGTAGTTCGACGGATCAAAGACAAGCAGTTGCGCGCGAACGGGCTCGCCGACAGCCATCGCGAGGATAATCGCGAGGGCTGAGGCAACCGCGGTGACAAGACGTGTGCGGATCATGGGAAGGCCTCCGGACTCATGCTGGGGAGGAGATCGGCGGCCCAGGCGATGCCCTTGGCCGCCAGCCAGGCGGACGCGAAGTTCTCGCGGCCAGCAGTGGCGAGAGCGACGGCAATGGCGGCCTGGTCGGATTTTGAGGACGCGGCGGTCAGAGCGAGCGCGACCTCTCCCAATCCCAGCTCAAAGAGGCGGTTGCCGCGGCGGGACTGGCAATAATAGTCGCGCTTCGGCACCGCCCGGCTGATGATCTCGATCTGCCGATCGTTCAATCCGAACCGCCGATAGATGGAGGTGATCTGCGGCTCGATCGCGCGCTCGTTCGGCAGGAAAATTCTTGTCGGACAGCTTTCGATGAGGGAGGGCGCAATCGCACTCGTCTCGACATCGGCGAGCGATTGCGTGGCGAAGACCACCGACGCATTCTTCTTGCGCAGTGTCTTCAGCCACTCCCGAAGCTGCCGCGCGAAACCGGTGTCGTCGAGCGCAAGCCAGCCTTCGTCGATGATAAGGAGCGTTGGCCGTCCGTCGAGGCGGCCCTCGATGCGGTGGAAGAGATAGGCGAGAACAGCGGGCGCCGCGCCCCTGCCGATGAGACCTTCCGTCTCGAACACCTGCACATCGGCTTTGCCAAGCCGCTCTGATTCCGCGTCGAGCAGCCTGCCAAACGGCCCGCCGAGACAATAGGGCTGAAGCGCCTGTTTCAGGGCGTTGGATTGCAGTAGGACCGACAAGCCGGTGAGGGTGCGTTCCGAGGCCGGAGCCGACGCCAAGGAGGTGACGGCGGACCAGATGTGCTCCTTGGCTTCCGGCGTGATGGAAATGCCTTCCCGGGCTAGGAGGGCTTCGATCCATTCCGCCGCCCAGGCCTCTTCGACATATTCGTCGATCCGCGCGAGGGGTTGCAGAGCCACGGGCTGTTCCGCGTCTTCCGACAGTGCGCCGCCGAGATCATGCCAGTCGCCGCCCATGGCGAGCGCCGCCGCCCGGATCGACCCGCCGAAATCGAAGGCGAAAATCTGCGAGCCGGAATAGCGGCGAAACTGCAAGGCCATCAGCGCCAGCAGCACGCTTTTTCCCGCGCCGGTCGGCCCAATGATCAATGTGTGGCCGACATCTCCGACATGGAGAGAGAAACGAAAGGGCGTCGAGCCTTCCGTCCGGACAAGGAACAGAGGCGGCGCATCTAGATGGCCGTCGCGCTCCGGTCCGGCCCAGACCGCCGAGAGGGGCATCATATGAGCCAAGTTTAGTGTCGAGACTGGAGGCTGCCGGACATTGGCGTAGACATGACCAGGCAAGGAGCCGAGCCACGCCTCGATCGCATTCACCGTCTCATGGATACAAGTGAAATCGCGGCCCTCTATGACCTTCTCGACAAGCCGGAGCTTTTCAGCAGCCGCGCCGGCATCTTCGTCCCAGACGGTCACCGTCGCGGTGACATAGGCCTCGCCGATCTCGTCCGAGCCCAGCTCCTGCAAAGCCATGTCCGCATCGGCGGCCTTATTGGCGGCATCCGTGTCGAGCAGCGTGGAGGCTTCGTTGGTCATCACCTCCTTCAGGATCGCGGCGATGGATTTGCGTTTGGCGAACCATTGACGGCGGATTTTTGTGAGCAGCCTTGTCGCATCAGTCTTGTCGAGCATGATCGCACGGGTCGACCAGCGATAGGGAAAGGCCAGGCGATTGAGCTCGTCCAGGATCCCTGGAAAGGTTGATGTCGGGAACCCGATGATGGTCAGGGTGCGCAGATGATGCGGTCCTAAGCGCGGCTCGAGTCCGCCCGTCAGCGGCTGATCCGCCAGCAGCGCGTCGAGATAGATGGGCGTCTCGGGCAGGCGTACGTAATGGCGCTTGGTCGAGACGCAGGCGTGGAGATAAGTCAGTGTCTCTTCGTCGTCGAGCCAGACAGCCTCGGGGACAAAGCCTTCGACGAGCTGAAGGACACGATCGGTGCGATCGGCGAAGCCTTTGAGAAGCTCTTTGCCGTCGGCGCCTTCACGCGATTTTCCTTCGTAAAGCCAGGATTCCGCGCGGGAAGAATCCTCGGCCGGAGGCATCCAGACGAAGGTCAAATAATAGAAGCTCTCGAAATGCGCGCCCTCTTCCTCGAATTGCTCGCGGCGCTCATAATCGACGAGCGCGGAGACGGAGTCCGGAAATTGGCTGCGGGGATAGTTTTGGGCCGGAACCCGGCTCGCTTCGACAAAAATCGCCCACCCGCTTCCCAACCGGCGCAAGGCGTTGTTCAGCCGCGCCGTCGTGCCGACGAGTTCGGCCGGCGTGGCGCTGTCGAGGTCGGGTCCACGGAACCGCGCCGTGCGCTGAAACGAGCCGTCCTTGTTGAGCACGACCCCCGGCGCGATCAGAGCCGCCCAGGGAAGAAAGTCGGCGAGGCGTTGCGGCTTCTTGCGATATTCGGCGAGATTCAGCATCGGCTCGATCTTTTGTTTTGGCGCATTTTCGAACGGCGAATCTGCGTAGCGTCCTGCTTCGCCTGAAACATACTTCAGACCCCGAACTGCGACGGGTAGCGCAGATGCCGGCGCCCCACGTCGACGAATTGCGCGTCGCGTTTCGCGGCCCATACGGCTGCGGCATGCCCGATGGCCCAAATGATCAGGCCCGGAATCCAAAGCCGCAGGCCTAGTCCGACGGCTGCAGCCAGCGTGCCATTGGCGATCGCGACCGCGCGCGGCGCCCCGCCAAGCAGGATCGGCTCGGTCAGCGCCCGATGGACGGGCGCGTCGAAACCCGCCATAGGCTCATAGGGGAAGATCCCGCCCATCAGACGAGCGCCCCGCCGCCGAAGGAAAAGAACGTCAGGAAAAAGCTCGAAGCGGCGAAAGCGATCGACAGGCCGAAAATGATCTGGATGAGCCGGCGAAAGCCGCCCGACGTATCGCCGAAGGCGAGCGTCAGGCCGGTTGTGACGATGATGATCACCGCGATGATTTTCGCGACCGGGCCTTCGACCGATTGCAGCACCTGCTGCAGCGGCTGCTCCCAGGGCATGTTGGAGCCGGCGGCATGCGCCGAGCCTGTCGCCAGCAAAGGCAACGAGACAGATAGCAGCAAAGTGGAAACGATAACGGTACAGTCGCGAAACGAGAGGAAAGGCTTGTTCATGCAGGATCTCCAAGTGAAGCGAGCTTGGCTGTCGTGACGAGGCGATAGTCGCCGCGCTTATCGAGGCCTTCGACGGCGGCGAGCTCGATGAGGCGGCGCTGCGCGCCGCGTCCGGCGAGGACCGCAATGACGTTGATCGTCTCGGCGATCAGCGCGCGGGGGACGGTCACCACGGCTTCCTGGATGAGCTGTTCAAGGCGTGGCAGAGCGCCAGGCGCGGACCCCGCGTGGATGGTGCCGATCCCACCCGGATGGCCAGTACCCCAGGCTTTCAGCAGATCGAGCGCTTCCGACCCCCGCACTTCGCCGATCGGGATACGGTCCGGACGCAGGCGCAACGAGGAGCGGACGAGATCGGAAAGCGACGCGACGCCGTCCTTGGTGCGCAGGGCGACAAGGTTTGGCGCCCGGCATTGAAGCTCGCGCGTATCCTCGATCAGCACCACGCGGTCAGAGGCCTTCGCCACCTCGGCGAGCAACGCATTGACAAGCGTCGTCTTGCCGGTCGAGGTCCCACCAGCGACAAGCACATTGCGGCGTTTCTCGACCGCGAGCCGCAAAAAAGTCGCCTGATCGGGCAGCATGATTCCGGCGGCGACGTAATCCTCAAGCGTGAAGATGGCGACCGCTGGCTTGCGGATCGCGAAGGCGGGCGCCGCGACGATCGGCGGGAGCAAGCCTTCGAAACGCTCCCCTGTTTCGGGCAATTCAGCCGAAACGCGTGGGCTACCGGGATGGACCTCGGCGCCGACATGATGCGCGACAAGGCGGATGATTCGTTCGCCGTCGGCTGCCGCCAGGCACTCGCCCGTTTCCGCAAGTCCATCAGTCAGCCGGTCGATCCAGATGCGGCCATCGGGATTGAGCATGACTTCGACGACACTCGCGTCTTCCAGCCATACTGCGATCGCCGGCCCCAGCGCCGTGCGCAGCATGCGCGCGCCGCGCGAAACCGCTTCCGAACGAAGAGAATGTGCCCCCATAACCGCCCCCGCGCGTCACAGGCGCGAGATGCGGCCCATGAACCGGGATAATTAGAAGGGGCAGGAACTCGGACTATGCAACAAGCTTGAGAGGGGTGTAGCGCTCTGGCGTACAATAACAGGCAATCTGCGATCTCGACCCGCGTACCCGTGGCATCGAGTAGGACAGCAGAAACTGCGCCAGACGTAGCGCGACAGACATCTCTAGCTAATCAAACAACGCGGCCGACTGATGTTGTCAATGGCGGAGCGCGAACGAAAGCCGGTGCCACTCGACGCGCCGGATGCCACCGCGCCGCCAGCTGGTTTCGCGTCTTCAGAGGAGGAACACAATGTCTCGCGTGTGACGACCGCCCTGGCAACCTGCTGCTCGTGATCCTTATCCCGGTGCCGCTGACCTTCATCGGAATCATGTTGGGCCAGTGGCTCATGGGAGCGCCCTTCACGGCCACGGCTCTGATCGGCTTCATCGCGCTTTCCGGCATTATCGTGCGCAATTCGATCCTGCTCGTGGATTTCATTCGCCGCCGGCGTGGCGAGGAGGCGTTCCTGCGTCAGCGCTTCTTGAAGCCGCGCAATCCGCTTCAAGCCAATCTTCTTGATCGCCGCTGCGGCGATGATCGGCGCCGCATTCATCATGGCCGACCCGATTTTCCAGGGACTTGCCATTCCGCTGGTCTTCGGTCTCGCCTCTTCGACCACCCTTACGGTTCTTATGATCCCAGCCGTCTAATACCAGCGGCATTGAGCTTTGACTCAACTGGTCTTCGCAAACTCGCGCTGGTGTGATTCTCTTCGGATTGGCAATGATTCGGGGAGATTTCGATGCCCCGTGGCATGGACCGGCAGACCTTGCGTGATTGGGTTCTGGGTTACAACTCCGAAGGAATCGCCGGGCTGTCGGATCGCGCGAGTTCCTGGTTCCAAGCCGCGCCCGCCCGAGCAAGAGGCGGCAGTAGCAGAGCTGGTTCGCAAAGGACCAGACCTTGCCGTAGATGGCGTGGTATCCTTGATGCGTGTTGCGCAGCATGGAATGCCATCGTCGAGGAGCCAAAGCGCATCGCCTCAATTGCCAAACGAGACTAGGCATCGGTCATTCCCTAATGCCGTTGGTATAAATTGTCGGCACCTTCAGTAAGAGCTTGTTGGCGAAGTGAACGATGCAAGGATTCTATTTCGGACTTCTGCATTTGCTATCACTGTCTATGTGAATCAATGGCACAATCCTAATCACGCCGTGAGCCTCGAAATCGTTGCCACGCTCACGTTATAGCTGCGCCCAATCTCCGCAAGCGTTTCCACGCCGTCGTCCCGCCGCTTGATCGCCTCGCGGCGCTGATGCTCCGTCAGCTTCGGCCTGCGTCCGGGCGTCAGGCTCCGCGCCTTGGCGCGCTTCCAGCCTTCACTCATGGGTGCGCGAATCAGCGCGCGATCGAACTCAGCCAGCCCGCCGAGGACGGCGAACATCAGGCGGGCGTGCGCCGTTGTCGTGTCGGCCCATCTGTCGCCAAGCGAGCGGAATCCGGCCCCCTTGTCGGTGATCGCTGCAAGCGTGTTAAGAAGGTCGCGCGTCGAGCGTGCCAAGTGCTCAAGGCGGGTGACAGTGAGCACGTCGCCCTTGCCGAGTTGCGCGAGGACACGGCGCAATTGCACGCGGTCTGCGCGCGCTCCGCTGCCCCTCTTCTCTCGGTAGACCTTCTCGGCTCCGGCGGCGCGCAACTGCTCCATTTGCGAGTCAACGCTCTGGCCGTCCGTCGATAGCTGTGCATAGCCGTAAATCATGCCTAATTAGGGCGGCAAATAACGGCTAAGGTCATGAATCGTTTCATTTTGCTTTCTCCTTCTTCTCGACCTGTCGGTCGACAATTTGCCGGACAACTTCTGATAATGGGATGCCAAGCCTGGCCGCTTCTTTTTCAATGAAGTCAAGTTGGCGCCTGGTGAATGTGATCATTAGTCTAGGATTTGACACCATGATGCAAATTCACATTTTGCGAATTGTCAAAGGGCTAATAAATGGGGCAAACGACTCAGTCCGTTGCGGTCTGGACAACAGACTGGGTCGATTTGGGCGCCGGTCTGATGGTGCTTCAAGTCTCAAGCTGGCTCCACGCGGCCTCACATATCGCAAGCGGAGGATAAAGGATAAACCGCCCGGCCGAAACGCTTCGGCCGGGCGGGATTTTAATCCGGCGCCGGGGCGCCGGGCGCGGAACTGTTAGAATTTTGCGATGATGTCTCCGCCGAAGGTGAATTGCGAGCTCTTGGTGCCGACCCCGAAACCAGGGAAGCCCCGGCCGCCAGGGACGCTCGCGCCATCGAAGGGCGTCGCGCCGTTCAAGGCCGCGTCGTAGCGAACCTCCGGCCGGAAGGTGATCGATTTGATCAAGGGCAGGTCCTTCGGAAGCGTTGGCGAGATGGTGAGGCCACCGGTGATGTCGAAATATGTGGTTCCCCCCCCGAGCGGACCACCGGGGATCACCGTGTTGATAAAGCCGTGCTCGGCGTTGACGAAGTCGAAATTGCCAGGGGCGGCCGACACGAAGAAGTTGTTGTTGTCGCGCCAAACCTCGACGCGTCCCACAAGTTTCAGCCACTCATTGACCGTGTAGATCGCATATTGCGCGATGCCATAGCCGCTCGGATGAAAGCTGCCGGTACCACTGGCATTAAGGTATGTGCCATCGTCGAGGATGTAGTTGAGATCGGTGATGAGGCTCCAAGAGTCGTTGATCTTCCATGTTCCGTTGATGTCGTTGAGATAGCGCAGTGTGGTGTTCGGATTGCAATGGCACGCCGTGATGTTATCGATAGTGTTGTTGAACCCGTTGGTATCGGGAGTTTCCGGACCGATGTGGGTGGTGGCGGAAATCGTGAGGTTGCCGTCCAGCAGATTGAGCCCGATGCCGCCGTGGAACGCCGCCCCGCCGTTGTTGTCGCCTTGGTGGTTGCCGAAGGTCGTGTTCACGCCGGTGTCGACGCCCGCATAAATATCGAGCAGAGGATCGACATGCGAGATCGTCATGATGCCGGTATGTCTGAACGGGATGCCGAAATTGAAAATGTAGGTGTGAGAGTACAGGTAATCGTCCGGCGCGTAGATCACCTCGGCGCCTTCCAAGGTGACATATTGGCCGGCCTTGATGTCGATGCCGCCCGAAAACAGCCAGGGCAGGTGGGCGATGGCATAAGCCTGGAGGACGCTGAATTGGTTCAGCTCGTTGATGGCGTATTCGGTCTCGCCGAGATACTGCGTGGCACGCGAGTCCGACCCGTACAAAAATTGCACATTGAAGCCGAAATCATAGCCGGTCGCCTTCGGATCGAGCGGCCGCTGGACGGTCAAGACGGTCTGATTGAGCAGCGCCGTGTTGGCCTTGTCGGTGAACAAATGCCCGAAATTCAATCCGTCGGGGGGATTGTCCCCATTTAAAGTAACACCGGCTTCCACGTGGCCCGATACCGTCAATGTGTCCCACCAATTGGCTGGCGGCGGCGTGGGGGCGGGCTCGGCGGCGCGGGCATAGCCCCCAGCGAGGCCGAGGAACGTGCCGGCGCAGAGGGCTGGCACGAGGATGGATTTTGGCGGACGAGGCATTTGCGTATCTCCAGGCAGAGCTATTGGTCGCCGTGCAGCGTGCGCCGCAAATTTTTAAATGCAATATTTTTGGCGGTTCTGAACTCGTTTCTTTCGCTGTGCGGTGCACCAATGTCACATATTGCGCAAAAAGGAAGCATTCTGACCGCCAGCGAAGCGGCTCAAGGCGCACCTCCCATTTAAGGGGATTTGGAGCCATAGCGTCGCGACCCCGTCCGCGCGTGCAAAATTCTTGGTCGAAGAGGGTCCTTGTCCGAGCTGGACCGGCCAGTAGATGGTACCTTGAACGGCGGCAGAGATCAGTGTATGTTACCGGCATGCAGATCCTGGTCCTCCGGCGGTTGCTCATTGTCCTGACCGGCCTTTCCTTTCTCATTGGGGCCGCGGTTCATGCTATGCCGCATGCGGCGTCAGCTTGTATGGATGCCACGCAAACCGTGATCGACGACTGCTGCGTGAAGATGGCGATGAAAGACCATGCCACGCCAGCGCCTATGAAACAGGTGCCGTGCAAGGGCATTTCGCTCGATTGCGCCAACCAGTTGGGTTGTATCTCTTCGCCGGCGCTTCCAGCTCCGACAACCGCCCTCGGGTCCCCAACCGCTTATGGCAGCGTGGCATATTGGCCGCCTGCTTCGCGAGCCGGGCTGTCTGACGCCGCTCCTCCCCAAAGACCGCCGCGAATTTAGGATTTCGGGCGCTTACGCCCCGCGAGCGCCGGGCGCCATGCGCCTCGCGGCTCGATAGCGGTTCGCGCATGTTCGGCTCATATGAAGCTGGCGCGCATCAGCCGCAATGTCCCTCGTTTTCGAAGAAGCTTCCATGGCCTCGCACATACGTGCGCGCGCCCTTGTGGCGGCCTCCGAATTCTTATTGATGAGAGGGCATCGCGCGTCTTTCCATGAATTCGGAGATCGAAAATGAAACGTTTCGCCATTGCCGTCCTGACGGCGACTTCCCTATCCGTTGCTCACGCGGGAGCCATCGCCTTCCCCGATCGGTCGAGTTCTTATGCTACGCAGCAGGCGGCAAATCGCGATGGCTGCTTTGTGACGGTTAGCCCGATTGAGGCCACGCGCGGCATCCGCCACTGGCGTCCGTCATGCGACGACTGGTATAAGCGCATCGAAAAGCTGCAACCGGCCCAGGCTGACCTTGGGGAAGCCCCCTGGGTGCATGTCGTCGTGCGGAAGATCAACCTTCCGGCGAGTCGCATCACGGTTTCGCATGGGGCCATCCCGCAGATCCGTATGCCGGCGATGACGATAAACTTCCCGGTCGCCGATACGGCCCATCTCGCCATGCTCCACAAGGGCGATGAAGCCGATATCCAATGCGAGCATCGCGGCGGCGTGGTGAAAGTGGTCAACATCCGCATGGAACACTGAGCTTCGAATAAGGCGAACCGGCTATGATCGTGGTTGGAGATCGTAGCCGGTTGGAGGTCATTTTCATGTCGTCTCGCTTATCATCGGGGGCCGCCGCGCTCGCCATTATTCTCGCCGCCGGCCACACTTTGGCGGCGGCCGAGGACCAGAAGCCCTCGGGCAAGCCGCAGAGGGTTAGCGGCACCGCTAACTCCGCCGCGCCATCACGGCTCGCGCCCTTGGGCGCGACGGTGGAGAGCGTGCTCGCGGTTGGCCGGCGGCTCAACCCGGCGCTGCGCGCGGTGGCGCTCGATACCTCGGCCGCCGCGGCCAAGGCCGCCGGCGCCGATGCGCTCGACGATCCAGTGATCTCGGACAGCTATTCGTATTATCGCAATCCGGGCGTCTTCAGCGGCCATTCGATCACGGTGACGCAGGCGTTCCCGCTGTGGGGAAAGCGCAGCCTGCGGCGTGAGGCGGCGCTGGCGGATTTGGATGCCATGCGCGGGCGCGAACAGGCCGCGCGCGATGCCCTCGACGAGCGCATCAAAGTCGCCTTCGCCCAATACTATGTGGCGAGCCGTGCCCTTGCCGTTGACCGCGAGGTGATTGCGTTGGCGCACGGCATGCGTGCCGCCGCCGAGGCCCGCTATGCGGTTGGGACGGGCGATCAGGCGACGGTCATCCTGGCGCTCGGCGAGGAGACGGCGGCGGAGGTCGAAATAGCCCGCCTCGAAGGCGACCGCGCCGCCGCGCGGGAAGTGCTCAACGCACTGCTCGCGCGTCCTGCCAGCGCACCTTTGGCCGAACCTTCGCGGCTCCGGCGCGTGCCCGCCGCGAATCTTACCACCGCCTCGCTAGTGGAACGCGCCCGCGGCGATAGCCCGGCGCTTGCCACGAGCGGCGCGGAGGTGGATGCGGCGCGAACGCGCGCCACCCTGGCGGAGAAAGCCTGGTATCCCGATCTGACGGTCGGGGCCGGACCATTGATCCAGACCAACAACCGTCCGCCCGGGGTCGCCGCCACAGTCGGCCTCAATATTCCGCTGCCTTGGGGCAAGGAGGTCTCCGAGCAACAGGCGGCGACCGCCCAACTGGGTGCGGCCCAGCAACGCTACGAGGCGGCGTTGCTCGACATCCAGAGCGCTCTTGGCGAGGCGCGCGAGAAGCTCAAGGCGGCACAGCGAGGGGAGACCTTGGTGGCGGGCAAAGCCCTTGCGGAGGCGCGGGCGGCGCTCAAATCGCTTGTCTCGGACTACGCCCAAGGGCACGGCAACCTCGCTACCGCACTCGAGGCGCAGCACCGGATCCACGACCTCGAACTCAAGCTCCTCCAGCTTGAGTTGAACGAGCAGACGGCGCTTGCCGGGATCGAACGGTTGATTGGAGGTGAGCTGTGAACCGCTCGAAAGCAACTCGCTCGGCCGCCATCCTGGCGGGCGTCATAGCGGCAGGGCTCGCCGGATATTATCTCGGTCACTTCAGCAGCGACCCAGGAGGATCGACGGTGAAAGCTCTGCCGTCTCCTCCCGAGAGCATGACTGGCATGGCAAGCCCGGACGCCGCGCCGGGGACCGGAGCACCGGTTCCTGAACCCAGCCTGGCGCCGGTCACGCTGACTCCGCAACGGATGCAGAGCATCGGGGTAAAGACCGGCGTCGTGGAGAATCGGCCGGTCCGCGACGAGATCCGCACCGTCGGAAACATCGAGGCGGACGAAACGCGGCTTTCCGATGTGCAAGTTCGCTTCGCCGGCTGGGTGAGGAAAGTATACGCCGACGCAATGTACAAACAGGTGCGACAGGGCCAGCCGCTTCTGACCATCTACAGCCCGGACCTGGTGACGGCCGAGCGGGATTATTTAGTGGCCAAGGAGCTTCTGGCGCAAACCACCATTCCGGGAGCCGCTGCCGGATCCCACGGATCCCGGTCGCTGTTGAATGCTACAACCGAGCGGTTGAAGCAGTGGCAGATCCCGGACAGAGAGATCGCCCGGCTGAAGGAGAGCGGGAAGATCAGTCAGGAGATCGAGATCGACTCGCCGGTGTCCGGTTTCATCATCGAGAGGAAGGCCTTTCCGAATATGTATGTGCAACCGGGCACGAAGTTGTACGCGGTGGCGGACTTGTCGACCGTATGGGTCTACGCTCAGATTTTCCAGAACGATATTGGCCGGGTGAAGGTGGGAGATCCGGCGTCGGTCACCGTCAACGCCTATCCTGGACAGACCTTCCCGGCTCGCGTGAGTTTCATCTGGCCGGAAGTGGATGAGGCGATGCGCCGGGTCCGCGTGCGCTTGGAGATTCCGAACCCGGACTTGAAGCTTTCGCTCGGGATGTTCGTTAATGTCGAGATCGGCTTGCCGCTTGGAGAGCGGCTGGTGATCCCAACTTCCGGAGTGTTTCAGTCCGGCACGCGACAGATCGCATTCGTGGACCGCGGCGGCGGCTACTTTGAGCCCCGGGATATCGAGGCCGGCGCCCGGGCCGGTGACGATTTAATCGTGCTGAAGGGGCTCAAAGCCGGCGAGCACATCGTCACCTCAGCCAATTTTCTGATCGATTCCGAGAGCCAGCTCGCGGCCGCGCTGGGGTCGTTCGCGCCTCCGCCTCCCGGCGCGGGAGCGGCGGCAGCCATGAATGCGCCGCAGGGGGCAATGCTCGAATACTCCTCGAACCCGTCGCCTCCGCGCAAGGGAAGCAACACTTTCCGCGTCAAGCTCACCGGCGCCGATGGGGCGCCACTCTTAGGGGCTCAGGTAACCGTAACGTTCTTCATGCCCGCCATGCCAGCGATGGGCATGGCCGCCATGCGTAACGTAACGACGCTCAGCGAAAAGGGCGGCGGCCTCTATGAAGGACCGGGAGAGGTGGAGACGGGCGGGACCTGGCAAGTCGCCGTGCTGGCAACCAAGGCTGGTCAGACCATCTCCCAGAAACAGTTCTCCGTGGCCGTGGAAGGAGGCATGTAGATGATCGCCCGCTGGATCGATTTGTGCGCCCGCAACAGCTTCCTGGTCTTCACCGGAACGCTTCTGCTGGTGCTGGCCGGCATCTGGAGCGTTCGCCGGATTCCGCTGGATGCCCTGCCCGACATTTCCGACGTGCAGGTGATCATTCATACGGCGTGGGACGAGCCGCCCAATATCATCGAGGATCAGGTTACCTACCCGATCGTGACCGCCCTGCTTGCCGCGCCGCACGTGAAGGCCGTGCGCGCCACGACCATGTTCGGTGACTCCTACGTGTTCGTTGTGTTCGAGGACGGCACGGACCTGTACTGGGCGCGCTCGCGTGTGCTGGAATATCTCCAGCAGATCGGGGGACGCCTTCCCGCGGCAGTCCACCCGGCGATCGGGCCTGACGCGACCGGCGCCGGCTGGGTGTATGAATATCTCATCGTCGATCACAACCATCGCTACAGTCTCGCCGATTTGCGCAGCCTCCAGGATTGGTTCCTCCGCTATCAGCTTAAGACGGTGCCAGGGGTGGCGGAAGTCGCGAGCATCGGCGGTTTCGTCCGGCAATACCAGGTCCGGCTAGATCCCGACAAGCTCCGCGCCTTTAACATCCCGCTCTCGACGGTAATCGATAAAGTCCGCGACAGCACCAACGAGGTGGGCGGGAGGTTGCTTGAGTTCAGAGGCGCCGAGTACATGGTTCGGGGCTTGGGCTATCTGCGGTCGCTTTCGGATCTGGAAACGGTTCCTGTCGCCAGCAAGAACGGAACGCCCGTCCTGATCCGGGACCTCGGAACGGTGTCGTTCGGGCCGGATATCCGCCGTGGTGTAGCGGAGTGGAACGGTGAGGGCGAAACCGTCGCGGGCATCGTCGTCATGCGCGACGGTATGAACGCGCTGAATGTGATTTCCGGCGTCAAGAAGAAGCTCGCCGAAATTTCCGGATCGCTACCGCCGGGAGTGGAAATCGTCTCCGGTTACGATCGTTCCGGGCTGATTGAGGCGTCGATCGACACCCTCGAGCGCGACCTGATCGAGGAAGCGGTCATTGTCAGCCTCGTGATCATCATCTTCCTTTTTCACTTCCGTTCAGCCCTCATTCCGATCCTGACCCTGCCGATCGCCGTGGTCGCATCGTTTATCCCGATGTACTACCTGCAGGTGAGCTCGAACATCATGTCGCTCGGCGGGTTGGCGCTGGCCATCGGGGTTCTGGTGGACGCGGCGATCGTGATGGTGGAAAACGGCTACCGGCATCTGTCCGAAGCGCAGCACGCGAACGCTGGCGATAAACCGGAGCAGCGCGGCATCTCTTCCCGCGAAAGACGGCGAATCCTTCTGGATGCGGCCAAGCAGGTCGGACCGGCACTCTTTTTCTCGCTCCTGATTATCGTCGTCTCGTTTCTTCCGGTCTTTTTGCTCGAAGCGCAGGAAGGACGGATGTTCCGGCCCCTCGCCTGGACCAAGACTCTGGCTGTCGGCTTTTCGTCGCTGCTTGCCATCACGCTGGTGCCGCCGCTGATGCTTCTGTTCATTCGCGGCCAGCTGCGGCCGGAATCGAGCAATCCGGTGTCGCTGGTTACGCAAGCGGCCTACCTGCCTGTCTTGAAACTCTGCCTTCGATTTCCAAAAACGACTGTCCTGCTCAATGTCCTCTTCCTGGCCGTGACGTTTCCTCTTGCGTTCAAGCTAGGGAGTCAGTTCATGCCCCCCTTATTTGAAGGCGCTTCCCTGTACATGCCCACGGCGCTCCCCGGAATCTCGATCGGCCAGGCGACGCAGCTGCTGCAGCAGCAGGACCAAATTCTGCGCTCCTTCCCCGAGGTGGCAACCGTGTTCGGCTCCGTCGGCCGGGCGGACAGCGCGACCGACAATGCCCCTCTCGATATGTACGATACCACGGTGATGTTCAAACCCCGCGGCGAGTGGCGCCCGGGGATGACCCACGAGAAGCTGATCTCGGAAATGGATGCCAAACTCCAGTTCCCTGGGTTGACCAACGTGTGGACTATGCCGATCGCGAATCGTCTCGACATGGAGCTCACCGGAATTAAGACGCCGGTGGGCATCAAGATTCAAGGCCCGAGCCTGGAAGGCATCGAGGCACTGGGCGTGAGAGTGCAACAGATTCTCGGCGCGATGCCGGAGATGAGGTCGGTCTTTGCCGAGCGCGTCGCGCAAGGTTTCTACATCAACGTGGAAGTGAACCGGGCGGAAGCGGCGCGTTATGGATTGACCGTGGGCGATGTGCAGCGCGCGATCACCTCTGGGATCGGCGGGGAGAACATCGCCGAGAATATCGAGGGCCGCGAACGCTATCCTATCTCCGTCCGCTATGCGCTCGATTTCCGGGACGACATTCAAAAGCTCGAGCGGGTGGTGATTGCGACGCCCTCCAACGCGCAGGTGCCGCTCGGCGAACTTGCCAAGATTTCGTTTTCGAAGGGGCCCACGACTATTCGGGACGAGGACGCGGCGCTCACCGGCTATGTGTACCTGGACCTGAACACGCGGGACTATGGCGGCTTTGTCTCCCGGGCTGACAGACTCCTCCGTGAACAGCTCCACCTGCCGGCCGGCTACAGCCTGAAGTGGTCCGGCGAATATGAATTCGAGCTGCGCGCCAAGGAGCGGTTGAAGATCATGCTGCCGGTCGTCTTCGTTACGATTTTTCTGCTGCTGTACATGGTGTTCCGCTCTGTGACCGAAGCACTCATTCTGATCTTTCCGACACTCTACGCAATGACGGGGGGCCTGCTTCTCCAATGGTACCTTGGCTACAACTTCAGCGTTGCGGTCTGGGTTGGCTATATCGCGTTGTTTGGAATCGCGGTCGAGACTGGAGTCGTGATGATCGTCTATTTGCACGCAGCGCTCGACCGGAGACTTGCCGCCGGGTCCGCCCTGGAGCGCGGCGATATCGAGCAGGCCGCGATCGAAGGCGCCGTCCACCGCTTGCGTCCCAAACTGATGACTGTTTCGGCTGTTCTGGCGAGCCTTGTGCCGATCCTGTGGGAGACCGGCGTGGGGTCGGACGTGATGAAACCGATCGCCGCGCCGATTGTCGGGGGCATGATCACCTCCACGATAAACGTGCTGATTTTGGTTCCCGTCTTCTTCGTGATGATGAAGGCGCGTGCGCTGCGGCAGGGGAAGCTCCAGAATCCAGAAGAAGCAGATGCGTGAGAACACCCTTCCGGAAAGCGCTGCAGAGGCTTCATCGCCCTTGCCGGCGATCCGGGGAATGTCGGCCAAGTGGGGCTTAAAGTGAGAATCCAATGAACGACAACGGACGACCGCTGTATGACGCAATTATTGTGGGTGCGGGACCCGCCGGTTTGAACGCCGCTCTCGTACTGGGACGGAGTCGCAGGCATGTCCTCGTGTGCAACGCGGGGGAACACCGGAATGCGGCTTCTCGCGCGTTACACGGGTTTCTTACCAGAGATGGAATTGACCCTCAAGAGTTGTTGCGCATTGGCCGCCAACAACTTGATCGTTATGACACGGTCAAAGTCCAGGATATTGGAGTCACGAATATCCAAGCTGATAACGATCGCTTCACGGTGCATTTAAGTGACGGCAGCCAGCTATTTGCTCGTAAGGTCTTAGTTACCACCGGCGTAGTCGACAAACTTCCCGATATCCAAGGATTTGAGACGTTCTACGGGCGAAGTATTTTTCATTGCCCATATTGTGACGCATGGGAGGTGCGCGACCTGCCGCTCGCTGTATATGGTCGTGGAACGAATGGTCCAGGCCTGGCGCAAGAGTTAACCGGCTGGAGCTCCGATCTAACGCTGGTATCAGATGGGGCGCCGGAGATAAATGGCGAAGATCGAGAGAAGCTTGCTCGCCAACGGATCCAGATCCGGGAGCAAAAGATTGCTCGTCTCGACGGCAGCGACGGCATCCTGGAGTGCATCGTTTTCGAAGATGGTAGCACTCTCAAGTGCCGGGCAATGTTTTTCAATCTAGGCCATCGCCAGCACTCGGATCTAGCTGCCAGGCTCGGCGTGAACATCGATCCCCATGACGGTGAGGTTGTTAGCAACCGCCACCAATCGACCAATGTACCTGGACTGTACGTTGCCGGTGATGCGGCGTTTCATACCCATTTTGCCATAATCGCGGCCTCGGAGGGCGCAATTGCGGCGTTGGCGATCAATACCGCATTGCTGCGCGAAGGCAGCGAGTGAGTCATCCGCGAAGGAGATCGAGCGCCCGAGTTATCATCGACTTCGCTGCATCGATCACGTTGAGGTTGGCTTGGTAGCCGCGCTGCGCCTCCCGCATAGGCAAAGATGGCCGCCGCCCAAGTGACCGCGGACAAACGAACCCCGCCAGCGAAAAGTCCCGTTTGTAAGATCAAATATAGGTTATTACAATTGATGGACGGGCCGCCGTGACTATGTTTTGTCCATGAGGTCCGGTCTCCTGAAGCGAAGCTTCATTGCCGTGCTCGTTCTGGCGTTGGCGAGTGGATGGCAGGTTGTGCCGTCGTTTGCCACCCAACCTTGCGGCATGGACAATGGGACTGCGCTGGCCGCAAGTGGTTCGTGCACCGGTCACTGCAAATCAGTTGCGGGTGATTGTACGAAGGCAACGAGCTGCTGCGGGATCTCGACGAATCTAGCGATGCCTTCCGTTCCCAGCGTCACTCCGATCGATTGGGTGCGGGTTGCGCGTCGGGATGACGTTCAGTCGCTCGTCGGGCGACGCCTACAGCCCGATCTTCATCCCCCCACCACTCACATTTAGCCATCTAGCGGAGTTTCGCGCCGCGTTCGAGCGGTGCGATCGCGCCGGCTTGCTTCGAGTCGACGCGAGTCGCCACTGCCCACGCGGGACGATCGTCCCCGGGCATTGGCGATCCGCACGATCGTAGGGAGATGCTTTCCACGCCTCATTGAGGCGAAATCTGAGGTTAGAAACATGTCAAACATTACAGGTGTTGCAGACGGTCAAGTCCGGTCGAGAATTCTTGTCGCGGCGCGGCGCTCCGTTGTCATCGGCGCGCTGGGGGCTGCGGTGCTTCTCGGGCGAGCTTTGCCAGTTGAAGCAGTGGCACTTCCTCAACATCCTTGCACGCCCGCGCTTGAACAGCTCTTGGCGGAGTGGGACGCTGCTGGCTTCGAAATGCCGTCCAAGCCAAGTCAGATGATCGTTCATGGCCGGAATGGGCGCGTCAGCTCGGGCGGGGCGGTGACCTACATGACCAACCAGATCCGGCATGCCGTCTGGGATTGTCAGCACGGCAACGTGCAGGCTGTTCGAGAGCGAGTTGCTCTCGTAGCCGAACGGCTGCATCAGCGGTCGTGATGTAAATCTCGGGGGCTGCCCTGACCCATTATGGGTCCCGGGCGGCCCCTTCATGATTCACGTGCTGATTTTGGTTCCCGTCTTCTTCGTGATGATGAAGGCCCGCGCGCTGCGGCAGGGCAAGCTCCAGACTCCAGAAGAAGCAGATGTGTGATATGAGAACACCCCTCCGAGAAGCGCTTCAGGCCGACCTAGAGGAACCTTGAGCATGCCGGATGGCACTATCGTGACGCCTGGGTTGGCGGAAAGCTGCACGGATACCTGCTGCCGCTCCACCCCTTCTGCGTTGTCGCTGACATCGGAGCGCGCCGCGCTGATTCGGCAGGCGTTTCGCCTTGAGTGGATGACGGTCGCATGGATGGTGGTTGAGGGCGTCGTGGCGCTCGGCGCTGGTC
>Ga0185299_10001874_pt1 | contig 36126 bp, 49 predicted proteins | sample PaiPotPPA55metaG_FD_128002 | JGI IMG/M metagenome (GOLD analysis project Ga0185299, IMG submission 128002) | Iron sulfur acid spring bacterial and archeal communities from Banff, Canada, to study Microbial Dark Matter (Phase II) - Paint Pots PPA... ...
CCAACGCGCGCAGACCAAATCTCCGATTCAGAAATCTTTTCGATCGGGGTTAATTGGCGTGCGCGAGCCCGGCCAAATCATGCCGCCTCCGGCGATATGGCGCATGCACTCTGATCGTTTTCGGATCACAATTCGAGGCCTACCGCAGTGATCGCCATCCCGTGCACCGCCGTCAGCGGTCTTCTCTCGACCCAGCGTTTCTTGATCAGCTCCGACAGTCGCTTTCTGCCGGCCGCGGTAAGGCGCGCCGCGTCGCGCTGCGGAGCCTTTGCCGTTTCCAGTAGCGCTTTTCCGCGGATTGGCTGACGAGTTGCATTTTTGAGCACCGCGATTGCTCGGCCCAGTCGGTCTGGTTCTTTTTCTAGCTCTGCGACAATCGGGTGTTTTATGCTGTTGTCTCGGTCACTGTGCAAGGCGGGGTCTCCAGCCCGCCTCAGGTCCCGCGGTTTCGGACCCTGGCGAGCCCAAAGGATGGAGTGAACCCCTAAAACTGGACAGCTGACGCCGGTCGGATTGGACCGGGCGAGGGCTCTTATCGGAGGATAGCCCATGGCCCGGCATCGAAGTTTCAGTTCAGAGTTCAAGCGTCAACTTGTCAAAGAATTTCTCGACGGCTGGGCGGGTCTGCATGAGCTAGCGCGCCGGCATAGTCTCTCGCGCAATCTGATTCGGCTTTGGATCCGCAAGTACGAGGCGGGCGAGCTCACCGACGAGCTGGCCGAGGCGGTGTACATCGCCCAGTACGAGCGCAAGATCGCTGAGCTCGAGCGCAAGGTCGGCCAGCTGACGATGGAAGCCGATCTGCTCAAAAAAGGGGCGCAGTTGGGACGCCAGCCCAACGAAGGGAGCTACTCCATCGTGAGCGGCCCCAAGCCGTCTCCGTCGCGCGGGGATGCCGAATCATGAAGCTGGCGCGTTCGACTTACTATTACCGCAGCCGCCGCAGGGCGGCGGAGAAAAAGGTTCTGCGCGACCGCGTTGAGGCGCCGTGTGCCGAGTTCCCACGCGACGGCTACCGCTCTCATGAAACGTTTTGAATGCCTGGGCAATTCGCGCGGGCAGCTCGACCAGCTCCAACTGCGTTCAGCTCTGAGCTGCGCCGACATCAACAAACAGCTCGGCGCCGCGCACGCGAGCGAGGACCGTCCGACCCATCCAGACCAGTGAGCGATGCGCCCAGTGAAGCGGATGGGACAGTAGCCGCATTGTCGCGCCGCTCGGTCTGAACAGAATTAATCGGAGGCAACCGCCAGTAACTCAGCGTCCGCTCGGCGATTGCTGCCAGATAGAAGATTGCAAGAAGTGGGGATGCTTCGCGGATTAGGACACTGGGCCATTGCGGAGGTGGCGCGAGCGCCAGAGTAATCACGAGGCTGAAGTTGAGCACACCGCTCCAATGTCCTAATCGGCTCCTTACGGGCGTTGAAGAGCGGCTAATCATTACCGAGTCAATCGTATATTGGCCAAATGAAATTACGATCAGCATCGGTACATAGAACGGAATTGCCCCTGCCGCCGCCTCGCATGAGAGAGCTGTAGCCACAAAGGCGATATCTGCGAACCCGTCGAGCCACCGCCCAAATCCGTCGGCCCGATGCATCCACCGCGCGACGCGGCCGTCGACAAAATCCGAGATCGCGCCAACTATAGCTATTGGACATAGAACTCCCAGGCTGCGGTGGCCGGCCATGAAGGCAGCTATCCAGACCGCCGCAAGCAGGAAGCGAATCGCGCTCAGCAAGTTCGGAGTCTGTGCTAACACGCGGCACAACTCGCCTGGCGAGAGGGTCTGAACCGCATGATCAGCGCGCGGAAGAGCTCGTCCGACTAACACCCGCATCACCTAATTCAGGGGCCTGAGTCCCAGGTGCAGAGACAATCCCGTCCGGCAAGTCGCGGACCGGAGTAATCTTTATCGCTACTATTCGCCCCTCCCTAAACATTTCCTGGCCGGGCTTGTGGAAGCCGAATCGAGCAAGAAGATATTTTTTCGGATAGTCTTCAACTATCCTATTAATTACCGCTTGATCGCTTGTGATCTCCGCTTTTCCGATAAATGCGGGACCGCCGCGGCTACCTATCCAAACTATAACAGGACTGCCGCGCCGAATCCTCTTTGCCTTCCATGTCGTGGTAGCCGTCTGGATTAGAATTAGGCCGTCTGATGGCGTTATGAACCAGACCGGGGCCGCCTTACTCTGACTGCCATCTTTGCGGACTGTAGCGACATAGATGACACCCGCTTGTGAAAGCGCGTCAGCATCGCGATGAGAAGCCTGACTAAGCACGACATTGTCCATGATAAACACTTCAAATCCAAAAGCCATCAATAGTGAGATTGCTTGCCTTCGAGAGAGTAACCTCATTATTCCCCCGCCGCTGTTAACGTTATGTGCAAAATGAAATCGCAATCGTCGTACACTCTGCGCTCCACTTTGCTGGGATGTTCGAGCATTTTAGCCTCGGGAAAGTTTCGTGACAGCCGGTGTCCCTGACTGATAGGATGCCGAGCAAACGTCATGCCTGCGATCTTCGTTTGAATAAAATCCGCTAGCATTCGGCGCTTTCCATTCGCATAATAATTGTCATTGGGGACGCGTTCGACAATTTGAACATCGATGCTCAGAAATTTGAACGGCTTCGTGGCTCGGCACGAGAATCAGAAATTGAGCGGCGCCCTCTTCTTCAGAACCTTGCGGCATGAGCACAGTGCTCATACCTTTCGCACTCCCCTGACGGAAACGAGAAGACGTGTCGAGTCGTAGAGGAGGATTGAGGGAGGTCAAAATGGAGCCGATCGCTCACAGCGCAACCCCGAGCGATTCAGACCAGAATCCGCCGCCCCCGTGCATCAGTTCAACGACCGAGCAAATCGCCACGACGAATTCCTCGAGTTGCTGTTCGCTGACGATCAGCGGCGGTGCGACCTTGAGGACCATAAAGTTATTGCCACAGATTTGGGTCAGAATCCCGCCGGCTCGATTTTGCGATATTTGAAGACTAACGCAGTTCCAACGAAGAGTGTTTTGCACTCGCACTACTAGGAGAAGTCTCGATGCAATCGGCAACTCTGAATCGCGCAACTGCCAGTAGTTTTGGTAGGAACCCCTTGCTCTGATTGTTGATCACGATGACGACCGCTGCGCTCCCGCCGATCGCCGGATGCTCGGGCACCAGCGCGAACACACCGGTTGTGAGTGCGAACGGCTCCGCTTCCACTTTGGTAAGTTCTAATCCCGCGGTCGGGCAAGCACTGGAGAGTTCCTGCTTCGACTGCCATTCCGATCAGAAATCCGGGCCGTGGAACACCAAGCTCGCGCCTTCTTACCTGTTCGGCTTGAACGGTGCGTTAGAATCGCTGAATTTCGCTGAATGGCATAGTTACAGTGTAGACCGAAGGAAAGCCGAGATGGTTGCCATCACGAAGCGATCGAGGACGGCTCGATGCCGCCTTGGGATTACGAGCTCTTTCATCCCTCGGCCGGCCTGACAGACGAGCAACGCCAACAACTCCTGCAATGGGCCGCAGACGACCATACCCCGAACATGCCCTGAGACGACCGCGGGCAGCCTCGATCACTGCCGGGTACGACATGGTGACCTCCATTCAGCCCGTGACCGCGGCGGGTGCGCTTTCTGCCTGTGATGGTATTCGTCATTGTAAATTGAACGTTCACCGTCGATATTTTTCGCTAAGTGACTTGTCGGATCCGTGGTGAGACGAGAGCCTTATTCTTCTTCGAATTCACTGTACATTTATTCCTCATTCTGAAGAGCGTTCTTCCATAAACGCGCTAGACGGATGAGACCTTCTGGACCGCGGTCAATTCGCGGCTGGCGCGCGGCAAGAAGAGCAGCCCGATCAATCCATTGCAGAACATAAAGGTGAAGTGTGCAGCGATGCTGTACGCGAGAATCGTCGCCTCCGGGGCACTGCCCGCAAAGAAAAGAACCCAGGCCGCCTGACTGGTCCCTAGGTGCGCCACTGCTATGGGCAGTGCCCCTGCAAGAAATACGAGCGGGAGGAACAGTATCAACTTCGAGAGCGGAATTGTGATCCCGTATAGCGCAAGTGCGAAGTGTTGCGTCAGCAGCGATGCGAGGAAGCCAGGCGATTTTATGCCGAGAACTACGGCGTAGTCTAGCGGACGCGCAGCCAGGAACGTGCCGGCCAGCGCGCCGACCCGGCTATTCTCGATCCGTGCGCGCAACGTATCGTTCCGTCTCGCCAGCGCACAAACACCCATGATCATGGCGAGCCCCAACCATGCCACAAGGTAAACGATTCGCAGCAAGTGAATTATTTCTTCCTGTCGCGCTGAGTCAGGATGATAAAAGATCACTCCTAACGTCGAGAATAGAAAGAGTTGATAAATTTCCATCAGCGCGATAAGCAAAATCGAGCTAAGTATCTCGAAGAGTGGAACCGCGGTCTTTCGGTGCAGATACCAAGTAACGCCGCCCTGCCCGAGGTTCGTGTTAATCATCGAGAGCAAGTACATGCTGGCGCGAATCGGCATTATATCACGAAGTTGCATTGGGGTGTTGAAGCGACGAACCACCCAGCTCAGACAAACAGAATCGACTATCCAGTAGAAGACGCAAAACGGGAGGAACACACCGAAGAACTTCAATGCAGGCACACGCGCGAGAGCCGCCGCGACTGCAGCTACGGGTATAAGCCGAAAGATGAGGACAAAAATCAATAGCGTTCCGACGTAAGGGAGCGCCCTTCTCCACTGATGTGCAGGAGGCGATGCGATGGGTTCTACAGTGTCCGGATTCATTGTGACCTAATGACGTGCTGGGCTATTCCTATCGGTTCAGACCGGCGCATACGGCAAAGCGCATCAGTCGAGAGTCTGGCCAAAAAAATCGCTCCCGACCGGTTTACCTGGTTCAAATTCAGCGTGGCGGCACGATGATGGCCACCTTTCGGGCCTCGGGGGCGGGAGCCCATATGACATGACCGTAGGTGTGGACTTTCACTTGAACCAGATCGGAAACGTGGAATAAGTTCGGCGGAATCTTGCGGAGCACCGGTAGCATGTAAGCGAAAATCGAAAACATCCCGGAGACAGGTCCCGTTTCGGATCCGCGGGTTGAATTGATGATCTCGGTTGGCGAAAGCACATTGGGGCTTTCGACTCCCCACTCCACATAAGGAACAAGAAAATTGCAATCTGCCGTTATCTCATCAGCGAAGAGACGTCCCTGAACCTGGACGGTTATCTGATGAAGACCTCCGTGCACCTGCATCAGGCCCGTAATCTGCCCGTAGAAATTTCCTTGCGAATCGCGAATACCTTGGATTCTTTGTGGAGTGAAAATAATTTCCGGATAGTGCTCGGTGTCGAGTACGGCATTCTTTATGATGGCGTCCCGCAGATGCTCGCTGCTATCCTCACTTGCAGTAGCTATTGCGATTTCACCCGCGGCGTTGGCTGTTCCGGGATCGATGCGTATGATCCCACTTTTCAGCGTGAAGCGACCGTGAGTGGTATGGAGGTTCCCCAATAGGGTGAAATCGATATTGGTGTGCGCAGGATCGAGTTGCACGACATCATTCTGAACTTGTGGGATCGATTGCGCGTCGCAAATCCAAATCGGCTGTACAAGCAGCGTTGCAACTGTAACCGCAAAAACAAAGCGTCTTAACGTCGTAGCCTTTCGCATATAGCTCCGTAAAAATGAGGTTGGACCCGAGCAGTTTTCAAAACAGTGCCGCAATGCTGCGAGTTTACATGGCTCGCTGCGGAGAATGACCTTGCTGACCATCTATGCAAACTTCTTATCTCTGATCGGAACTCGCGAGAACCAAATCACGGACAAATCAGGCGAGAACACTGGGCCGAATGGCGCGTGGCGATAAGTCGGTGTATGAACGCCGAGCACGAGCCCGAACATCTCGCGCGCGGGGCAACCGCGCGCGATGAACGAGGCAAATGCCATGCCCGCGGGCGCGATCGGCGATGCGTCGCATAGCCGTCTGTTTTCTCCGTTTACCACGTGGATCGATCAGCGCACCGTTCAAAATTCTGTACGATCATCTCCTGATCCGTTCAAATCTTCGAACGACCGCTCAGCTGTGAGTGCGGCGGATCACGGAGATTTGATCGCATAAAAAGGGGCGGTCAGTGTGGATATAGTCGAAACAGGTGAGGCGGTTTATTTGTCAGGCTCATTTGCGAGACGGTCATTTGTGAGATGTTGACGAACGCTTCAATGTCGCCGCCCTCACGCGCAACCGTGGCCGCGATTACGGTCGCCTCCAGGTACGGCGGCGACACGCTCATGCCGAAGTAGATGCGCTGACATCCCTCCAGAACTCGCGCGACATACATAGGGACCGTCAGGTCGCCGACCACAACCTCAGCGCCGGTTGCGCGCAGTTTCGCGGCGCGTTCATCTTCGCGATGAACCAGTGCCCGCACCGGCAGGCCGCGATTTCGCAGCCGCTCCACAACCGCGCGTCCGACACCGCCTACTCGGCCGGTGGCGCCTGTAACAAGGATGGGATCCTTAATTTTTGAATCCAATTTCAGAATCTCTTTTCCAAAGCGTGCCCGAATTTACTCGTCAGTGTCCTGGTGATATGGATCGTCGGCACCATTGGTTTGCTCAACCGCTAACCCGCGCGGGCAATCCGCTCAATTCAAGGAACGAGATTCTTGAGAGCGCCGTCTTGCCACGCGCAACCTCGACTTGGCTGCCCAGCAACGCTAGATTCCGGCGCGCCGGCTTATAGTCCGGCTCCTCCCGCACCAGCTCACGCCATACCACCGACGCACGGACCGTCTTTCCCTCCTCGGCATAGATCACACCCAGCGAGTTCCACGCATCAGGTTGGCCGGGATTCAGCCGCAGCGCCGCCAGCGTCTCGCGCTCCGCGTCCGCAAGCAGTCCGCGCCGCTCATAGGCAAGTGCGAGATTGAAATGTGATTCGGAATGGTCCTCACCGAGAAGAACTGACCGTTGCAGACTGTCGCTTGCTGCGAGCGCGGGTGCACTCTCAGCTCGCCACCTCTTCACGCCGCTCCATCTTGAGATGCGCGGCCTTCTGCTGAGCCGTCGGCGTGAGCGTCAGCACCGCGCAAGGTGCCGAACGCACCACCTCCTCCGCGACGCTCCCAAGGACCAAATGCGCGAAGCCGTGGCGGCCGTGGGTCTTGAGCACGATCAGATCCGCGTCAACCTCTACGGCCACCTGGTTGATCGCCTTCGCTAGGCCCTTGAGCGTGGCGAAGCGGGTATGAAGCTCGCACTTCAGGCCCTTGAGATGTTTGTCGGCGATTTTCTTGAGCTCCTCTATCGCCTTGTTTTCCTCGCGGCTGTGCATCGCAGCGCTGACTGCCGGTTCGCCGATCGCCGGGACCATCGGTATGACGTGCAGAAGATGAAGAGTGGCGCCGGAGTCCTGCGCTATGCGCTTGGCGAACCCCAAACCGAGCAGTGAGGGATCGTCAAACTGGATGGGGCTTAGGATCGCTCGAAACGGGTAGGCCATGGCGTTCCTCCTTTGGCTTCCGAGTCTCGCATCCATGCTGAATGTAACCCTTGAGCCGTCCAATGTCAGCGCGGGTTCCTTTCCTGCAGCCGGACCTAAGGGTTAACGCCTCCGCACCCTGGGACGCGCACCATTTGTCGATCTCCTCGAGATTGAAACGCTAGTGCCGGCCGATCCGAAAACGTCGGAATCTGGTTGCGCTTCAGCATCCGATGAATCGTCGCACGGGTCACGCGCGGATAGTCCGCGACCTCTTGCAGAGTCATCAGCGTTCCTGACGCCGCGCTCTCGCGGCGGCACGGCGTTTTTTTCATCAGTGATCGACCTCTGCATCAGCGGGCAGCTCAATCGCTGGCTTGAACCGCCGGTGACGCTCTGATCGCATTCAGTGAAGCACTCTTCTGCAGCCCGATCACGGATCGAATCACCCTGCCGCCGCGCGAGCTTTTCCGAGCGCTGAAGATTACTACGCTACGCCTCTACATGAGACCGTCCATTATGCCGACCCTCGGATTGTGCCGTGTCAGCCAGGGTGACGAGGTTGCGCTAACGTAGCGTCGTGCATGGCATGTCGGCATAATCCGAGAGGCGTTGCTCCTTGAGACTCTCCCACCTCAATCTCCGTCTTGAATTTGGCCGATACCGAGCGGCGAACACCGGGTGTTAGCCCACCCTTACGCGCCATGCCGTAAGGCCGAGCTGCTGATAGCGCGCCTCCCACCCGGACGGCTCAACAGCGAAGTTGCCTGAAAGCCGAATAACCGGAGCCAAACCGATGAGTGCGATAGGTGCGATCGCGTCAGCCGGGATCAGTGCGCGTGAGTGATCGACGAACGGTGCTGGCGGCTGCGACGGAAGCTCCAATACAGAAGCTCGGCAGAACCCCACCAAAACGCCATGGTCGCGAGACAGTAAATCCACGGCGATTTGCTGACGATGCCATCCAGCAATCCGGGCGGCGCAAACGATAAGAGAGCGAGCCACGCCGCGATTGTGATCGCGAAGCCGCCCATCAAGGCGCCGAGCTTGTTTCTCTCGAGTTCGTCTACGTACTCAATACACTTGGGGACTTTGGTCAGTTCGTAGGTTTTCCGTCGAATCTCGCGAGTCGCCTCTTCGTGCTCAGGGCATAGAGCCGGATTTCGCTGCTGCGCCCCGATTATGAGTACGTAGGAGATCGCGCTTATGAGAGCCCACGCAGCGGCCGAGATCGGCCCATAAAGCCATACCGAAAGAACGCCGAGAGAGTCGATCCAGTCCGAAGCGAAAGCCTGCACTGCGATCCAGGCCAGAACGATGATGGCAAGACCGGCGCTGAGTGCGGCGACCCGCTCTTTTTCGTAGGTCCTCTTCATCGCAAAGCGACCGTCAGCATGCGCGACTAGTCCACTTTCGCCATCAAGGGTCGGATCAACTCTCCTTCGACAGCTGCCTGGCCAAGGCCGAGCGCCACAGTTTCGTCGCCCTTCAACCCGCGGGTGATCTCGCAATTGATCCCGTTGTCCAGACCGAGTCTCACATCAACCAGACGGATTCGATTGTCTTGCACAATCGGGACATAGACCCGTTCGCCATTGAAGATCAAGGCCTGGTCCGGGACCCGCGGCGCACTGCTGGACCCCTGGATGCTGATCGCCACGTTCGCGTACATGCCCGGATACAATGAAAGGTCCTGATTCAGCAGGTCGACTTCGAGCAGCATCGTTCGCGTCCCCTGGTCTAGCGCGCTTGGATGCCGCGTGACTGCGCCGTTGTAGTCGCGATCCGGGTATTCGTTGACGGTGACTACCGACTGCTCGCCGTCACGTACGAAGGGAGCATATGTTTGGGGCAGATATACGTAGACGCGAAGCTGGTTCAGGGTCGCTATCTGATAGATGCTCGGATTCGATGTGCCGGAGGCGGTCCCCGTAGCGACGAGGGCTCCCGGGTATAAATTGCGCACGGTGATCATCCCGTCGAAGGGCGCGTAGACCCGCTCGTACTGCTGCGTTGCGACCAGAGATTTCCAGCTCGCCAAATCCGCGCGCATGGTAAGATGGCTTTCATCGGCAGTCTGCTGCGGAATGACGGCATTCTTTACGAGAACCTGATTGCGATCGTCCGTGACCTTCGCGAGGTCGTAGGTCGCTTTCGCGTTTCGGACTTGCTGGTCTGTCTCGGGCGATTCGATGATCGCAACCAGCTGACCCGCTTTCACGAGCGAGCCCTTGTCCACGAACATCTGTTTCACGTAGCCGGAAATTTTCGCGTAGATCGGCGTCTCGTAGAAGCCGTGAATCTCGCCGGGCAACATAATCGTGCGCGCAGCGGTTTCTCCGTGCAGTTTAGTGCAGAGAACAGTACGCCCTCGCGCCGCTTGCTGTTCCAGCTCGCCGCGCTGACTGCGCAGCGAAAGCTCGCGCGCCAGCACGATTCCTCCCGCTACGATTGTGGCGATCAGCGGAAGGGCAATCCACTTGACGTAAAAGCCGGGACCGCCCGCCGATCTGGTGGCGCTTGGTTCAGTCATGGGGTTACATCTGCGCTTCTTTCGCGGCTTCGGTCTGCTCCAGAATCCGGCGCATTTGCGCGTCGCGCTGCAGCTTGCTGACCCGGGTGCCACCCACGAATGAATAGACTATCGGAATCACCAGCAGCGTCATGAATGTCGCAGCTATCAGGCCACCAATCACGGCCCGCCCGAGCGGAGCGTTCTCACCGCCACCCGCGCCAAGCGCCAGCGACATCGGGAGCATCCCGAGGATCATTGCGAATGCCGTCATCAGGACCGGCCGCAGCCGGGTGGTGCCCGCCTCAATCGCAGCGGTCATCGGATCGACGTTCTCCTTCTCCATGTATTCGTTCGCGAATGTGATCAGCAGATTACCGTTGGTGGTCGCAACACCGACGGACATGATCGCCCCCATCAAGGATTGAACGTTGAGGGTAGTATGCCAGATGACGAGCATCCACAGCACGCCTGCGAAAGCTCCCGGCAGCGCCATCATAATCAACAACGGGTCAAGCCACGACTGGAAGTTTATCGCCATCAGCAAATACACGAGGACCATCGCGAGAATCAGCCCCTGGCCCATTCCGCCGAACGCCTCGCGCATCGCCGCACTCTGGCCGCGAATTTGGACCGTCGTTCCCGGTGGAATGTCCTTGAGCGTATTTATCGCCTTCTGCACGTCCGCGGCGACTCCTCCGAGGTCGCGGCCTTCAACGCCACAGTTGAGATCGACCACAGGTAATACGTTCATGTGCGCGATCCCCAGCGGCTCCACCGTGTGTTCCACCGAAGCGATATTGGACACAAATTGAGTTTGCGCGCTGTTGCTGCTGTTGCCACTGCTACTACCGACAATGTTGGGATTGATCGGAGTCTTCAGTACTTCATCGATCGAATTGACCACATGCTGCGGCGTCTGCACGGCAACGCTGTAGTTGACGCCGATGTCCCAATCCAGCCAGTTGTTGGGAGCGACAACGACGCTGGACGCGAGCGAATTGAGCAGATTCTGGGCAGCGAGGTTCTCCGAAATTCCCAACTGCAGCGCCTTGGCCCGATCGATATTCACTCTCAACGTGGGATAGTCGAACGTCTCTGGTATTCGTACATCAACTGCGCCCGGTATGGTTGTGACTTTGGGGAGCAGCTCGACTGCGAGCTTGTAAGATGAATACGCGTCGCGGCCCTGAAACTGAACGTCGATTGGCGCAGACAGGCCGAAGTTGAGTACCTGGCTGGTGATGTCCGCGGCCTGCGAATAAATCTGCATGCCGGGCATTCGTTCGTTCACCGTTTGACGGATCTTTTTGATATATCCCAGGCTCGGATGATGCTTCTTTGACAGTTCGATCTGTAGATCGGCGTCCTGCGGACCGATCGTATCTGTCTGGTAAAACAGCAGCGCCCAGTAAACCGGCAAACCGATGTGATCGGTCATCAGTTGGAGTTCGTCGGGAGGAATCGTGTCGCGCACGATGTTCTCGACCTTTGCCATCAGCCGTTCCGTTTCTTCCAGCCGAGTTCCGGCAGGCACCCGCACGTGCAGCTTTATCTGACCCGCGTCGACGTAGGGAAAGAAATCCTGGCCGACCGCGAGCAACAGCAACAGCGAAGACAAAATCACTACGCCGACGCATCCGAGAACAAGCCCGCGATGGTGCAGCGCAGTCGTGAGCCCGCGCCTGTATCTCTCTTTGAAACGCTCGAAAGCCTGATCGAATCGCTCCAGGTACTCGCCTACCCGCCCGCCGACTCCATGCTCTTTGGGATCTTCGGGCAACAGGTTTATCGCCATCGTGGCGACCAGGGTTCGCGAGAGCAGATACGACGTGAGCATCGCGAAGATCACGGCCATCGCGAGAGGAGTGAACAGAAATTTCGAAACGCCTTTCAGCATCCCGACCGGCGCAAAGACGATACAGATGCAAAGCGTCCCGACCAGCGCCGGCATCGCGATCTGATGCGCGCCGTCGAGGATGGCCACCGCCAGCGGTTTACCCATCGCATGATTGCGATGGATATTCTCGATCTCGACGGTCGCGTCATCCACGAGCATTCCGACTGACAACGCCAGACCGCCCAGCGTCATGATGTTGATGGTCTGTCCGGTGATGTGCAGCGCAGCGATCGAGGTCATGATCGCGAGCGGAATCGACGTGATCACGATAAGGGTGCTGCGCCACGACCCGAGAAAAATGATCGTCATTATCCCGACGAGCACCGAAGCGATGAAAATCTCCTGAAAGACGTCAATTAGCGATTCTTTGACGAACGTCGATTGATCAAAGGCCAGATAAATTTTGGTTCCCTTGGGCGCCAGCGCCATAATTCGCGGCACGACGCCCTTGACGTCGTTAACCACATCGAGCGTTGACGCCGAGGCCAGCTTCAGCACGTAACGAAATGACGCCCGCACTCCGTTTACACGGGCTATGTCGGTCTGCACCGCATAACTGTCGCTCACCGGCGCCACGTCGCCAACGAAAACCGTCGCGTTGTTCTGATATTTGATCGGAATACGGTTGAACTCGTCGACGTGAATGGGGCTGCCGTTTAGAGTTACGACGTATTCGTAATTACCAAACTTTGCTGTGCCCCCTGGCAAAATGACGTTCGAAGTCTCGAGCGTGTTCAGCACGTCCTGCGGCGAGACCCCTTTCGCATACAGCCGCCCCGGATCAAGATTGAGCATCACCTGCCGGGTCGCTCCGCCGAACGGAGCCGGGCTCTGAACTCCCGGCAACGTGAACAGGAACAGCCCGACAAAGTTGAACATGTAGTCGTAGAGCTGCATCTCCGTCAGCGTCTCGCTGGTGCTGACGACGTCGATAATCGGTACGTTGGTCGCGTTGAAATCCAGGATCGTCGGAGGTGCGATGCCCTGGGGCAAAATGTTTCTGATCGCGCTGCTGACCGAGGACAATTGCGAAATGGCAAGTGCGGTACTCGCGTTTTCTTTGAAATAGATCTTGATGAGCCCGATGCCGTTAAAGGAGTTGGACTCTATGTGGTCAACACCAGTGACGGTCTGGGAGGTAGCCCGCTCCGTGATGTTGACGATGCGCTTTTCGATCTCGGGCGCCGACATGCCCGGGTAGTACCAGACCAGATTGACCTCGGGGATGTTGACGGCAGGAAAGATGTCCTTCGACATTGAGAAGAACGCGTACAGGCCAAACAGCATCATCAACGCGGCCATCGCGATGATGGTGACCGGACGCCTCAGAGCGAGTGCGACTATCCACATATATTAAAGAGCTCCGAGATGGGCATCGAAGTACCACCGCTCGTGGCGGCCCTTTTCCGTGCGGATACGTTGGCCATCTTCGAATTGAGCCACTTCGACCGAATCGATGCCAAGTTTATGATAGCTGGCGGGCCGGCCCGCGAACAGAAGATGGCTGTTCCTGTCGCGAGACATGATTGTGCTTTCGTGAGCTGACAAGGTGTCAGGTCGCCAGGCCGAGCTTCCTGCGGTACATCGGAATGAGCATAGTTTCCGCGTCAATGCTGGTTGGCAGCGTACGGCGCATTCTGCATGATGCGAACGTCCATCGACTCAGTAACCGCTACTCCAACCGTCTCTCCTGTGTCGTCATTGATGAGGCGCGAAGGATCTTCGAAGAAGATATTGCTCGGGCTCTCGAAGACATTGAGCTTGCTAAACGGCTCCAGCGTGTAGTGGCGGCTGCCCTCTACCTGGACGGGGAACTCATAGCTCCAGCCGTACGAGAGCCATACTCCTCGCTCGGGCGTCCTGAGGTAGCCGTTCTGGCGGAGGAGAAAGGACTCCAGCCATTGCGTGGAGCCGTCGGCCTTCTGGTAGGTAGCGACCTGGTAGCCGTTGGCGAAGTTATAAAGATTGACTCGGACGCCGTTGGAGAATCGCAGCGAGGACCACTCCCAGGACTTGGTCAGGAAGTCGCCCCACTGGCGGTCGACCCACCCCTGCCCGGTCACGTCAATCTCGCGCCGAACGCCGCCTTTTCCAGTGTAGGTGATCCGACCCACGATCTGGACACGGGGCAATGAGTAATAATAGCTCCTGTCTTCGGGGGCTCCCTCATGGGATGAAGCCCTCGATGCCGAGCTTGTCCTTGGCGTACATCACCTGCCCTGCGCCTGTCAGGCGCAGATCGTAGGAGAGCTGCGGGGATGCGACCGTCAGGTGCATGGTGTCACCGTTGTAGGACCACTCGGAGCTGTAGTCGCCCGCCACGAAGCGCAGCGCGTGGTCTTCGGCTCCCAAGTGTCTTCCTCATTCACCGCTGCTGCCGGCTTCACGGACTACCGTGACACCTTCCATATCGGTGGCTTCCCGCGGGCTCTGACGCTGTGGCTGAGTGTGGTCATGTTGATGCTCTCCTGGTCTGGCGTTCACTTCCAGGCGCGTGGAGCACCCTTCCCGATGTCGGCGCGTAAATTAATTCCAGTCGCCGACAAGCTCGACGATCGCATGACCCGTCTCAGGTTCGCCCTCCATTTGGCCGACAACGCTACTCGCGCCCTCGTATCCGTGTTCGCCCATCGGCGATCCCACTTCCTGCTCCCGGACGAAGGGCTCGACGCGCAGGCGCGCCTTCAGCATCGGGATGGAGACCACCCAATGGGTTGGATAGCGACGACCGGTCGCGGCGCTCTTCCAGATACTCGTGGCACCCTCGGCGAGCGGCTCGACAGCGACGATCTTATGGCGACCGTCGGGATGGAGCGTCGTCGCCCACGCATGCTCCTTGTCACCTTCGAAGTTGTCCCAGAGGCTAATGCGAAGTCCATTGTCCAAGCTGATCCCCATCCAGGTCCATTTCTTGTGCGTCCAGAAAGAGGGACCCACCCGCCACCACTGCCGATCGAACCAGGACTCGCCGCTCACTTGGTAAGGCTTGCCGTCGATCACAACCGAGCCAGACGTTTTCATGCTCGGCAGGGCGTATTCGTAGTTGATATCCCCGTATAACGGGACGAGCCGCGTCCCCAGATTGGCAAGCAGCGGGCCCTGATGCGCGTGTGTCAGGTCGATATTGATCCCCTGCAAACGTGCGGTCGCGTGCATGGCCGAGGCGTCTCCGATCAGCCCGCCAACGGGGGTCTGCACATAGAGAGACGGGGTCGAGAGGGTGGTTTCGGAAGCCTTATAGTCCCTCTCTTCCGCGACAGATTTTCCGCTGACAGAATCCAACACGGATGCAATCGCCATCACCACGGGGTCATGCTGCGGCGGTGTCAGCCTCATATAGTGAACCAGGAGGTCCAACCGATCGCTGCCGGACGAGAGGTGGCTGGCGACGAACCAAGAATCTATGTCTAGCCCCGTCTTGGCGACGAGATCCATATTTGCTGCGACGAACAGCGGCGCGCCTTTGCTCGACCCGGATGCTGCGACGGCCTGAGCAGCCGGCGATATCATCGGCGGCTCTGCCACAGTCTTTCTTCAAGCTTACTCATGTTTTTCTCCTTAGTTGGTATTTAATTTTGTCTGAACAGTCACCCGCGGGCAGCGTCGGCCCCTCGGAGTTTCCGCTGATGCGGCGTGCCGAAACGAGACACGCGCCCTATCGCGGATTGTGGTGAAGGCATGCCGGTGATGAGACATGGGCACCCTCTCCGTTTATTTCCTTCTTGAACCGCGTCTTCGAGGTCGATAAATCAGGACATCGGCCCTGATAGCCGCTCGATTCCCGCCAGTTCAAGGGTGTTGAATACGACAGCCCCGAGGCGTGAAATGATCGCCTCACAAAGTGAGGAGTGGCGGCACATTCGGAGCGCTTATGTCGGCGTCGGCGCTCATGGTAGGTTTGCGAGGACCCGATGAATCAAAAACGGCCCCGGACGGCCGAGAGAACTCCAAATGCCACGCGAGACATGGAGCGCTCGATCTGGCTCATCTGGTACCGGCCACCCGACGCCTGGCGCCCCTTCCGCGCATACTGGAGTCTTCCGCAAAGAAGGCCAGTTTTGGACCGTCGGCTACGGCGGGAAATCCTTTCCTCTAAACGACTCTAAGGGACTCGGGTACCTCGCTCATTTGCTGCGCCACCCCGCGGCCGAATTCCACGTGCTCGATCTGGCGGGTGGAATCGCAGGCCAAGGCGATGGTGAAGAAACCGGTCAATCTGCACACGGCTTGCCGCGCGGGGTTGAGGATCTCGAAAAGGCCGGGATCCACATCGGCAGTCTCGGCGACGCGGGCGAGATGCTCGACGATCAAGCCAAGGTTGCTTATAGACGCAGGCTCTCCGAGCTGCGGGAAGAATTGGAAGGACTGGGAGGCGTTGCGTTCGTTGGGTTTCGACGAGATGGCATGCCTGGAGGTCGCGCATAAGTCGGGATTTTCAACTACCTGACGAGACTTGCCGACGGATTCAATCTAGAGCTACATACGGCGCTTATGGAGGCGGCTCGCAGCGGCATGCCGCTGCGCCGCGCCGGCGGCTAGTGCACGCGCACCTCGCGGCGACCTGCAGCCACAGCACTGCGGCCGTGCGCCTAGCCTGGCGGGTTCAGTGACGAGGGAGCGGAGGAGTCCGCCGATGGCCACCTCATCTGAAGTCGATTTTCGTATCGGCGGCTGTCGATCCCGCCTGAGCGAAAGCCTCGCTGTTGATGGCGATCTGCCGACGCGAAAGGTCCGAACCTTGCGCGGTCTTATCAGTTTGTAAACCGTGCTGTTCCTGATGTTCAACCCGGGTCTGCGTGTGCCTCCCAAAAACCTATCCGGTATGACGCTCGGGTGAGCGTGTGGTAATGAAGCGGCCGATGGTCGCATTTCTGACCCAGCTGCTGCTTGCTATCCGGCCGCGGTTCACGAGTCGAGCGCGGCTTTAGGCCGAGAAAGATCACTTGGTCGTGTTCGACGAAGCGCAGTTGCGCCGCGTTCTGAGGAATTGCGCTTCCTATTACAACCAGGTCCGGACGCATCTCTCATTGGGCAAGCATGCGCCGGATTTTCAGCGTCCGCAGAAGATCGGCCGCAGCGCAGCAATACCAATCCTCGGCGGGCTTCATCATCAATACGTCCGGGTTTAAGGTTTTGACTAGGCACAACTGCGTTCAGTCCGAGCTAGCTATCGAGAACGAGGCCTTCGAGGTAAGCCCCTCCAGCACTGCCTAGGTTGAACGCAGCAATATTGAAGGCAGAGGTAAGGTTAGGAGGAGGGTCCGACTCCTTCCCCTCTCCGCCAGCAGCATTTCTGCTAAACGCGACGGAAACAAAACCGCGGCGCGACGAGCGACGCGATAAGTCTTCGATTCCGCTCGAATGGGTCTCATCAGACTGTGACCTTGTTCCCGCTGAAGCCGGTGAAGGTGAAGCCCGTGTAGTTCTCGTTATAAAGATGTGCCTGATCCCTCAAAAGGCTGATCGCGACCGCCTCGCCTAACAGCATTCCTTGCTCGACGTCTTGGCGCCAGTGGATTCCTGCGAACATTCGGCCGAATCCTACGTTGGACGCCAGCTTGTTGAGTTCTCCACCCACTGTCATCTGGCCCGCATCAGACCCGGTATAGGGCACAACTCCCAGGCCGTCGTCGGTAGTCGTCACGGGATGCGAAATCACAAAGGTCTCATCGAAAAACCATTTGAGCACTGTGGCCGCCGCGCCCGCGACCACAGCATGTGCCGCCGGATAGGACGGATGCAGCGGACATCCTTCCGGATACGACACCGGCATGAAGTAGGCGCCGTTGCGAGCGAAGACTGCCGCGGCCGCCTTCGAGTTCACCACACTCAAGTCGAGCGGATAGGACTTCTGACCGGTGAGGGTGAAGTGAACGAGTCCGGCAGTTTCCTCGGGACGCGCCATTCGATGTACGAACCACTTCTGGAACCATGCACTTTTGAGCGCGCGCGCGATAACTTCGGCGACCAGGACCTCTGCCATCGGGAATCCGAAGGTGATGAACCCGGTCTCGGATTTCAGGGTTGGCGGGTAAGGATTTCCTGAGTTCAGGGGCGCTCTCATTTTGATCAAGATCAATGTCGCGTTGAGATACTCCTGGTACAGCACGTCATTGTGAACGTACTCGGCCATATCGCGTCCGCTGCGCAGATACCTTAACTGCGGATCAGGATACCCACTCTCAAGCGGTGCAGGCGCGCCGTTCTGAACGTTCAACCACGTCCGCGGCTCGATCGCGAAATCGGTTCCAGAAAGCGTGGTCGTGTAGCCGACAAAAGGCATTGCGCCATAGCTGAATGGCTGCAAGTAGAACTGTGAGATATACGGTCCGATCAGATCGCCCGCAGTGAAGCCGCGAAATATCGACTGCGGCGTAACGTCGCCACCAATGCGCAGGACGACGAAAGATGAGAGGCCTGTCAGCTCCGAAGCTGCGGCCGCAACCGTAGGATCGGTTCCGTATTGCGAAAATGGAACGTCACGCGCCAGCGCTTGCCAGTACAATTCGATCAGCTGAGCCGCCAGGTCAGGGCTGTTCAGCTTGTCGGCGGGAGGAATAGAGATTTGCGATGGATCGTAACTCTCGAGGTCGTACGCTAGCCCCGCCTGCGGATCTACCAGCGCCTCGGTCCCGCCCATCACCAGCGCGTCGAAGTCTTGGCGCTTGCCGGTATTCACCGCCGCCTGGTAACTCGCGTAAACTCCCGGGTCGACCTCGCCAAACGAGTTGTGGGCAAAGCCCTTGGTGAAATTCGCGATTCCAGATGGGTACGTCGCCTCGTCTCCGTTGTTAGGATGAGGCGGAGCCTTGACCGCGTGATCGTCCGCCGCCGCACCGAGACGTTTGTTGAATGCCTGGTCGCGACGATTCTTGATGTCGAGTACCTGTGTATGAGTATCCGAGAGGACGTCCGGATGTTGTCCGGCCGCCCGCGCCGCGACAACCGCCAATGGAACCGCCACGCCCGCAACGCCCAGCCCCTTCAGGAAAGCGCGTCGGCTATGCGCCTGTTTCAGTCTTTCTGAGTTTTTTTCACGCGACAAAATTTCGAAATCTGATTTCTGCTCTGACTTCTCGTACACTCGAGTTTCCTTTCGATTCCACGAACCGAATTTCCCGTTCTGCATTCATTAAGTGATCATCCAAATGAGCACCAGGCCTTTTCAGATCGAGCTGATGGCAAGCCGTTTCGTTTCGGAATCGGTCTCGCTACATCAGCAAACAATGTGCCCGCTTTTAAACATCACTCTTTTCACGGAAATCCGAATTCTTCGGGCGATATTAGTCTTCGCCTCGATTTGTGGAGCGTAATTTTTACCTAATTCCTGGCAAACGCTTCCGATCGATCCGCCCAATCGCGGAGTTCAATGGGATCCCCGGTATAGCGCTGACCTTCGTCGTGCCGACATGGCCTGGGCTATCCGTGCAGCAAGCCGTGGGCTCTCAGAGGAAGAAATGCGTCTTCGGTCTCGTACGACGAGGCGATCGTCGTGTGGACCGAGCGTTCTGACTGGAGAAAACAGCCCATCGAAGGACGGCGATTGCCTTCAGCGTGCCCACGAGCATTGCTAACGGACGCTCCGTTTCAACGCAGGAGCGTCGAGAAGAGCAAATGCTTGAATCGTTCGATAGGGACTGCGGTACGCTCCGCCTTGGATTGAAGGATCGCGCCCTGCAACGACGCAATCAGGAAGCCGGCGAGCTCATCGCAGTCGTTCTTGCGTGATAGGTCGCCGCTTTTCACAGCTGCTCTCAAACAATACGCGACCGATTGCCGCATCTCCTCGAAGATTTGAACTATCCGCTTCCTGATCACTTCGCTGTGCTCGCTCGCCTCGGCGCTAAAGTTGCCGACGAGACATCCGTTTCGCCAACCGTTGCGCTTAAGATAGTTGATCTGTGAATCGACGAAGGCGCGCAAGCGCTTAAGTGGCGGAAGCGCCTCGTTGCGAAGAGTCTCATGGATCATCGCGCGTGTGCCTTCGAAATAAAGATCAAGGATTTCAAGGCAAAAGGCTTCTTTCGAAGCGAAGTGATTGGTGAACGATCCCTGCGGCACCTTCGCCGCTTCAACTATGTCGCGGACGCTCGCGCCCGCGAACCCGCGCTCGTGCACGACGCGAAGGCCTTCAGTCAGTATTTTTTCGCGGTTCGAGGGTTTACCCACAAATGTAATATGTACGTTCGTATTACAAACGTCAAGATACCTTGGATAAGACTGCTGCCTCTGGTGCCTCAGTTGGGTCCACGCTTTGGCGCCTAGCGGCCGTTGAATTGCGGCGGTCGCTTGTCCAGAAAGGCGGCATTACTTCTTGCACATCAGCGGCTCCGACCATATCCGTAAGCCATTCGGTTTCCCACTCCATTTGCTAGCAAGTGAAGTGTTCGTCGCGCCTTAAACGAGACGTTTGACTCCTTCGTAAGCCCGCGTGGGGGCCTTAGCCAGTTCCGCAACGAGCGTCTGAGCATGAGGCAATGAGCTGGTCATTCGCTATTACCCGCGTGACGAGACCGATCGTTTCCGCCTCGCGCGCGCTTAGCACGCGATTGGTTAACGCCAGTTCGAGCGAGCGCCGCAGGCCAATGATCCGCGGAAGGTAATAGGTCGAGGAGCCGTCAGGCGTCAGGCCGATTTGCGTGTACGCCATGGTGAAGCGTGCCGACTCACTAGCCAGTACGATATCGCCCGCGCACGCCAGGCTCATCCCTCCGCCACCGGCGGTGCCATTGACCGCCATCATCGGCGACTCAGCCGTGCCGAGGTCAGGTGGATGATCCGGCTACGTCCAGAAGAATCTTTCCGCCGCGTAGCGCATGCGCGACGGCTTCCTTGATGGACGAGAGGGGGTAGGTTGCCGCCACTGGAATGTGCATCCGCCCGGACGTGATCATCTCTGCTGCCAGCACTACGGCTGGCGCAAGTTTGGCCGCAAACTCCGGGTGGGCCATGAAAAAGCCTCGCACGGTGACAGGCTTGAAGATAACGTCCAGCGGGCTGATTGACATCGGATTCGAGCTCATGGCCGCAAAGCTGACGAGCGTGCCGCGGGGCGAGAGCGTCGCTGCGAGCACGCCCGTCGCCGGGCCGCTGACACCATCAAGCGCGAGGCGGAGGTCAGCCTGACCGACAGCCGCTTTGATCCTTTCTGAGACGTCGGGAGAGTCGACGACGACGAGGTCTCCGCCAATCGCCCCAAGCTCGGGCACGAGCTCTGGCCGCCGGACGATGTTGACGGTCTTCAGGCCGCGCATTTTCGCGAACGCGATCACCCACCGCCCGACACCGGAATTGGCGGCATTCTGCACCACCCACTCGCCCGGTTTCAGATTGACATACTCGCTGAGCAGCAGCGCCGCCGTCGGGGGATTGATCGCCAGCATCGACAACTGGCGCGGGTCCGTGTCGCGAGGCAGAGCGAAAAGGCCGTCTGCAGAAATGACCATTCGCTCCCTCCAGGTGAAGCTGGAGAGCGGCGCCAGGACCCGGTCGCCGAGGTTGACGTTCTGCACCCCTGGACCCACGTCGAGAACGCGGCCGACAGCTTCATTGCCGATGACGGTTGGAAGCGCAGGGCGCAATGCATAGATGCCATTTGCGAGCAGTAGGTCGCTGGGGTTGATGGGGGAAAATTCGACGCCGATGAGGACCTGGTTCGGGCCGGGAGCTTCGGGCCCGGGAATGTCGACATACTTAAGAGCCTCGACAGGGTCGCCGTAAGCCGTGAGCTGAACAGCGCGCATATCGGTCTCTCCTTTGTTAGGGGCGGTCTCCAGCGCCTGCGCTGGAGACAAACACCGTGGTTATGCCAGACGAACAGCTTGGGATACTGGTATTGCGAACTAATTGCGGTCAAGAGCGCGACGTATCCAGCAGAAATTCCTGCCGATGGCGCCAGTTTTCGACTTGTCCGGCTATGGGCGGCGAAGGGTCCGCACGAAATTGGCGACGGCGGCGCCGATCTCAATCGGACTGTCTTCCTGGACGAAATGGATGCCCTTCACCGTGACTTCCGTTTGATTCGGCCAGGTGCGGCAAAACTCGCGTTGACGGCCATGGTCGAGCGCACCAGGCTCCGTATGGAAATAAAGTTTCGGCACCTGGCTCTGCGCGAGCCATTGACTGTAGTCGCTGACAATCTTCACTACATCGGCTGGTTCGCCGTCGAGCGGAATCTGGCGCGGCCAGGTTAGCGTCGGCCGGCGATCCTCACCTGGATTGGCGAAAGGCCTGCGATAATGATCCATCTCGGCGCTGGAAAGCTGGCGGATTACGCTGGCCGGTAACACTCGTTCCACGAAGACGTTGTCGCGCAAGACCATATCGTCGCCGGCCGGAGAGCGAAAGGCGCGGAACGTCGCGCGGGCGCGTTCGGGAAAGTCGCTCCAAGCCATCGGCATCACGATAGCTTCCATATAGGCGAGTCCCTGGACGCGATCGCGATGCTGATTCGCCCATTCGAAGCCGAGTGCGGAGCCCCAGTCATGGAGAACGAAGATGACGTCGTTACCCAGTTTGAGTTCCTCCCAAAAGGCAAAGAGAAAGTCCCGCTGCTCGGCGTAGGTGTAACGATCGGGACCGGAATCGGGCAGCTTGTCCGAGTCGCCCATGCCGATCAGATCGCATGCGATTAAACGGCCGAGACCGCGGCAAGCCGGCATCACGTTGCGCCACAGATACGAGGAGGTGGGATTGCCGTGCTGAAAGACGATCGGTGCGCCCTGACCTTCATCGATACAGGCCATGCGTCTGCCTTTAATTTCGAGAAATGTCTTCGGGGCAAATGGCTTGCTGCTGTCGCTCATTGCCGTCGCTCCTCCGTCTTCGTTGTGCGATTTGAAAGAAAGGCAGTTGAGATTATGTACGCCAATAAAATATGTACGTCCGTCCTGATTCTGAGTCAAGAGCCACCCTGCTCAGCGGCCGCTGAATTGCGGCGGTCGCTTGGCCAGAAACGCGGCGATACCTTCCTGCGCATCTGCGCTGCGCGCCATGTCCGCGATCGATTCGTTCTCGAGTTCCATCTGCTCGTAGAGAGGATTGGTGGCCGTGCCGTAAAGCAGACGTTTCACCCCTCCGTAAGCGCGCGTGGGGCCGTGGGCCAATTCATTAGCCATCGATTCGCCTGCGCGATCAGTTGATCGTCTGGCACTACCCGCGTGACTAGACCAATCGCTTCGGCTTCTCGCGCTGTCAAAGTTCGATTCGTCAACGCCAGTTCCATCGTACGGCGGAGTCCTATGATTCGTGGCAAGTAGTAAGTTGAAGCTGCGTCGGGCGTTAAGCCGACTCGCGTGTAGGCTATCGTGAAACGCGCGGACTCATTTGCAAGGACGATATCGCCTGCGCACGCCAAGCTCATCCCGTACCCGGCGGCCGGGCCGTTCACCGCCACTACTACTGGTGCGCGCATCCTGGCAAAGCACTGGATAGCGCTGTGGAAGAAGAGGTTCACGCGCTTGAGATGGGTTGGCAGATGGGTTGGCTCTTGCGCCGCGAAGGATTTCAGATCGCCGTCGCCGCAGAAAATCCGTCCGGCACCGGTCAGCAAAACTGCACGCACACTGTTGCTTTCGTCGCATTCGCGCGCGACTTCTTCGAGTTCCTCAGCTAACTCCAGGCTCACCGCATTGACCACTGTAGGGCGGTTCAATGTGATGTAAGCGACATGTTCGCTAACTTTGAATAGCAGGGTCGTCAGGCTTTCCATTTTCGTCGTACGCACTCCCGTTCGAATGGGGCAGTCTCTTTATAACCAAGTCGTCTTAAACCAAGTCGTCGTATCCTTGCTCGGCAATCAACGGATCGCTCCTGACCGGTGATGACACCTGAGCTTTTAAGATCTGGGTGCGTACGCAAACTCAAACTTCAGCCCGTCAGGATCAGTGAAATAGACCGCGAAGTATCCGGGCGAGTACGGATATTCCGCGGGGGCGTCGAGTACTGTCGCTCCGATTTGCTTTAAGAGCTCGTACATTTTGTCAACGTCCGATCGGTCCTCTGCAGTGAAGGCCATATGGTTAAATCCAGGAGCGTTTCGATCGTGCAGCCTGTGCGCAAACCCTCCTTTCGACGGACGGATCGATATTGAGTAGCCTGGTCCAACCCATGCCTTAAGTCGTGTCTTCATCGCCTGCTGGGTCGCTTCCGGAACTTCGACGCGTTTGAAGCCGATTAACTCAAATACTTGGTTGTAAAATGCTGTCGAGCGCTCCAGGTCGCTAACCGTCAGCGAAATATGACTGATACTTCCGCGAGCCATCACGTGCCTCCTGAGTATTCTTTTTCGCGCATTCGTTAAGCGAAGCCCGAAAACCCCTATCGCGCCGTTTTGCCGCCATCGGCGGCGAAAGTCGCACCAGTACTGAAAGCCGCTTTGTCGGATGAGAGAAACACGATGGTCTGAGCGATCTCTTCGGGCTTCCCTAAGCGTTTGAGCGGTACTGTCGAGACCAAGCCGGCTTTCTGCTCGTCAGTGCCGGTAAACCGGGTCAACATGCCCGTATCGATCGGACCAGGAGCGACAGCATTGACGCGCACACCGAACTCCGCGGCCTCGAGGGCGGCCGACTGCGTCAGTCCGACGACGGCGTGTTTGCTAGCGGCGTAAATTGAGGCGCCAGCAGCACCTGTCTGGCCATAAGTAGACGACACATTGATGATGCTGCCGTAACCTTGGGGCAGCATCACGCGCAGCTCATGCTTCATACTGAGGAGTGTGCCGAGAACGTTGGTATCGAAGGTGGCCGCGTAGCTCTCCGCGGACTGCTCCGTCACCGGGCCGGGCTTGCCTTCGGTTCCGGCGGCGTTGACGGCCACATCGAGGCGACCGAAGCGCGCCACGGTCTTATCGACCAGGTTTCGTACGTCGTCCTCGTGGCGTACATCGGCATTCACGTATTCCGCCTCCGCATCGAGTGTGCGGAGTTCAGCCACCAGATTTTGGCCGGCTTCGTCGCGTCGACCCGCGATGACGATGCGCGCACCCTCTTTCGCGAAGGCCAGGGCGGTGGCTCGTCCAATGCCCGTGAGGGCGCCAGTGATCAAAACAACAGGGGTCTTCATGAGATACTCCTCCTTCAATTTATTTTTTTGTTCGCGGTTTCCTGTTCCCTGGCGATCGACTCCCGTATGTAGGCCGAGCAATGGAGGAGTTGAATGCCCTCTGACTCGCAGAGGCGTAGAGACCGGACATCCACGTCCACCGGCGTCACCTCCTCCAGCTCCAGTACGAATCGGGCAAATCGTAGAGTTTAGTCAGCCAGCATTCCTCCATCCACTGGGATAGACGCACCGGTCATGTATGAGGCGTTTGCGGAGGCTACAAAGACGATCACATGAGCGATCTCTTCCGGTCTTGCGAGACGTTTGAAGGGCACGGTCGAGACGAGTGCAGCCTTATTTTCACCTGTACTGGTGAAGCGTGTGAGCATACCCGTATCCGTAGTGCCCGGAGCCACTACGTTTACGCGAACGCCGGTCCCCGCGACTTCCAGTGCGGCGGACTTAGTCATTCCTTCCACCGCATGTTTACTCCCCACGTAAACAGATGCTCCTGGAGCGCCGATGCTTCCATAGGCCGATGAAACATTGACTATGCTCCCGCTGCCCTTTGGGAGCATCACGCGCAGTTCATGCTTCATACTGAGGAGTGTGCCGAGCACGTTGGTATCGAAGGTGGCCGCGTAGCTCTCGGCGGACTGCTCCGTCACCGGGCCGGGCTTGCCTTCGGTTCCGGCGGCGTTGACGGCCACATCGAGGCGACCGAAGCGCGCCACGGTCTTATCGACCAGGTTTCGTACGTCTTCCTCGTGGCGCACATCGGCATTCACGAATTCCGCCTCCGCGTCGAGTCTGCGGAGCTCAGCCACCAGATTGTGGCCGGCTTCGTCGCGTCGGCCCGCGATAACGATGCGCGCACCCTCTTTCGCGAAGGCCAGGGCGGTGGCTCGTCCAATGCCCGTGAGGGCGCCAGTGATCAAAACAACGGGGGCATTCATAGTGAACTCCTGGGAGGGCAATTTATGGGTTAGTCTGAGGCAACCGGTTAAATATGGACGTCCGTATTGTTCCTGTCAAGCGATATTTCTGACCCCGCAAAACCGACTCAACTCAGACCGCTAACCAAAAACTCGAAAAGGCAGGCCGTTGATAAATTCTCAGGTAGCGTCGCTGACGGATGATTTACTCTTTGGGGGCGCTTTCCTGCTCCCGAACAATCCACTCGCGTATGTAGGCTGAGCAATTCAGCAACTGAATCCCTTCTGCCTCGCAAGTGCTCAGGAACCGGACCGCGTCCGCATCCACGAGCGACACTTCTCTCAGCTCCAGCACGCTCGGCGCGCTCGCCGCGATTTGTCCTCTCAGCTCGGCAAGATGCTCCGCTCGAATTCGACCAATCAGCTTAAGAGTCGTGCCGTGCTCGCCAGCAAGTTTTTCGATCTTCAAGGTCACGGTTGTCTGGTAAGTGCAAAGTGCGCGCCGTTCGAAAGTATTGGAATAAGCTGCAGTTGTTGGAAAACATGTTGCCGTACTTTGGGAAATTGCCGACTTCTCGGCGAGAAATCTGTGATTCTGCCTCCGCCGTTGCAGCACGTTGTTAGGGATTCCGGCTCTCAACTGTTGAGCGCAGGGGCAGTTCGCCAGAAGCGGGAGACTTTGAATGAGAGGAAATCACGCAGCGTGCTTTCGGGCAGTTTCACCGGGCCTTAAATCGATGCTTGTCGATGCCCAGGCTGGCAATTCGTGCGTCAAGCGTCTGGCGCGGGATTCCCAGCTTTTTGGCTGCGCCGTTCGCGCCTGAGACTCGGCCCTGGCATTGCGCCAGCGCAGTTTCGATCATTTGTCTCTCACGCTCGACGAGTGTCGTAACAAAAGGAACGACAGGGTCGGATACCGGAGAGGATGCTCGCTTCAGCCATGCCTCATCAACCGAGAATGTTTCCCCATCGCAAAGGATAACGGCTCGCTCGATGACATTTTGTAGCTCGCGAATGTTCCCTGGCCAGTCGTACGCTTGAAACAGCTGCAACGTCCTGTTCGTTATGTTGCTGAAGTTCTTGCCGGCCTTTTTCGCATAACGATCGATGAAGTATTCGACCAGTAGCGGAATGTCGTCCACGCGTTCCCTCAGGGACGGCAGGTGGATTGGAAAGACATTAAGTCTGTAGAAGAGATCCTGACGGAACATGCCGGCATCTACTGCAGACTTCAGGTCGCGGTTCGTTGCGACCAGCACGCGCACGTCGACGGCAAGCGGTTGACTGCTCCCGACACGTTCAAACTCTCGCTCCTGCAGCACGCGAAGCAGGGCGATCTGCGCCTCGATGGAAAGGTCGCCAATCTCATCCAGGAATATCGTGCCGCCATCCGCCGCTTCAAAGCGTCCAACGCGCCTTTGTAGTGCCCCGGTGAAGGCGCCTTTCTCGTGGCCGAAAAGTTCGGACGTAATCAGCGAAGGTGAAATCGCTGCACAGTTAACGCGGATGAATGCCCGCGCCGAACGATTTGATCGTTTGTGAACCGCTCGAGCAATCAGTTCCTTTCCGGTTCCGGTTTCACCCGAAATGAGCACCGTGGAATCAGTCGGAGCGACCTTCGCTACCTGCGCCAGCACCTGACGTAACGCCGCAGAGCAGCCAACGATTTCCTCGAACATCGAGGAGCGGTCAATCTCTTCGCGCAACGCCACGTTTTCGTTTCTGGTCCTTTCTTCTGCCCGTTTGCGATCTTCGATGTCGGTTCCCGTCGCATACCACCGCACCAGGCGTCCCTGTTCGTCCGGGAACGGGTTGTAACGGATGAGGAACCAGCGATATTGGCCATCCTTTCTCAGCGCTCGTTGTTCGATTTCGAATGGAACGCCGCGTAAAAGCGCCGCTTGACGCTCCTCGCGCAGCCTCTCCAGATCTTCCGGATGAAAGATCCGGGCGCGAAAGTCCGAAGTGGTTACATCTTCGATGGTGAGGCCGGTGTAGTCGAGCACGGCCTGATTCGCATAGAGCGGAATGCCGTCCGGACTCTGGATAACAATGGTCTGAGGTATCGCATCGGTAATTCGGCGAAGCTCGCGCTCGTCTTGCCGCAACTTTTCTTCCGCACGCTTACGGTCTTCAATGTCCGTGATAACTCCATACCAGTTAATGATTTTGCCGCTCTCGTCACGATGGGGAACAGCGCGGATGAGGAACCATCGATATTCTCCGTCGAAACGGCGCAGGCGTGCTTCGATCTCACCCGGCTCCCCGGAAAGCAGGAGTCCCTTCCAAGTGTCCAGTAAGTTCTCCAGGTCATCGGGATGAAACGCGAATCTCCATCCCCAACCGTGCGCTTCTTCCTCGGAGAGGCCCGTATAGTCGTGCCATCTTTGGTTCAGGAATTCGTTGGAACCATCTGGCAGATTGCACCACACGAGTGCAGGGATCGTGTCGACCATCACTCGGAATTTGTCTTCGGAGTTCTTCATTTCGTCGACGGCTTTGCGTGAATTCTGGAGAAATTTAATCTACGCAACATCAGAGGCCGCTGCGAGAAGCGGCGGCCTCCAAAACGGGTCATTGGAGAGCGAACCGTGCGCTCCGTAGGAAGCGCAGCGGTCCGCCGCGTTCGAACTTCGATGAATGGCGATCGTTGGCGTCGGCAGACACAGACAAATCGCACCAAGTTCAGCGGCACGCCGGTAAACAAAGTCGCGCGGCACGCCCAGGGCGCGAGCCAGTTCACCAACCGGCATAAGCGGATAGCCTTCGAATCAATCATACCGGCAAGCGGCACGTCCAGTCCGCGCTGCCCGCGCCCCAACGATCCAAGCGAAACTGAACAAGCAACCGCTTCACAGGCCAAGTCGACGACCGCGATCTCTTCCTTGCAAATCGCGGCGTCCATGATGCCGTCAAATTGAATAAGAAGAGGCTGCCGCGAGCCTGCCCGAGGCTCTGCGAGACGCCACCGAGTTTCATCAAGGGGGGTCGCGACACCAGCGGAGACCGAGAAGGTCTTGGCGAAGACCTGGCCGCTCGCACGGACCTCCAGTATGCAGGTCCTTTCCTCCACCAGCGCATCATTGGCTTCTCCTTGAGCCGTAACTGGCCCGGGATGCGTCTTCTTGTGTTCTGACCATCCGAACTATATCTATGTTGGAACGGCATGATCGGAAAAAATGGCAGGCATTAGACAATTTGACCGTAGCAAAGTTCTTGACCGCGCGATGGCGCTGTCCTGGACGCCTGGCTAAGAGGCTACGTCAATTCAGGATCTGGTCGAAGCGACCGGCGTGGCTCCTGGGTGTCGATCTCAGAAACCGCTGAAACCGCTCACGACGTAGTGTGATTCGCCGCTACTTGGAGCTGTGCGGAACGCCTCTACGGACGGCGCCTTTCTTCCTCGTTGAATCACGGGCATCGTCACTGCGACGGCGCTCGTTCATCCTTGGGCCGTTGAACTGAACCACGCCCACCGTGTCCCAAATGCTCATTGCGGTCCTGACCATGTCCCTGAGCACTTCCGGATCCGCGACGGTCTTGTTCACGGCGTTGATGCCCCAAGCCACACCTAAGAAGAATCGCGCGAGTGCCCTCGCGTCGTGGGCCGGGTTCAGCGCACCCTGAGTCTGAGCCCTGCGAAGGACGCGATAGATCGCCGTCTCTTGTTGGCCCAACCTTTCAGCAATCTTGCGGGCAATTTCGTCGCCGCAAGTCGGACACTCAAGCGAGGTGTTCGTAATAAGACAGCCTCGCGGAAATCTTGGATCGCTGGTGCGCCGAATCAGTGCACCGAACATTCGCTCGATGGCACGCCGCGGATCCGGATCTGACAGTTCCTCCATCATGGCGTTTACGACCGTGTCCCAATAGCGGTCGAGTGCCATGAGGAACAGCCGCCGTTTATCGCCGAAGGTGCCGTAAAGGCTGCCGCGATTTATCCCTGTTGCTTCGACCAGGTCATCAATCGACGTCGCCTCGTAGCCTCGAGTCCAGAATGCCGCCATCGCGCGGCCCAGAACTTCGTCCCGATCAAACTGTTTAACGCCTGCCATTGCCGCTTAAGTTGGAACAGTAGTTTCCATCGACCATGAAGATAGCAGACCTTGAAGAAAGCTTCAATCTGAGCTTCATGGCTTATATTTGACTGAATGTTCCAACATTGCTACGGTCACATCGACACTGAGGGTACGCGGCGAATCGGGTATGTCGGCAGCGAGCAGGCTCAGCAGATGGTTTCGGAAACCCCGCTGGGTGGCCGGTTCGCGCAACCCGAGGAGATCGCTCCGGTCGTTGTGTTCCTTGCCTCAGACCACGCGGCGTGGCTGACGGGCGAGTGAATAAGTGCCTCGGGCGGAGTGCACTAGAGACGCAAATCATCAGGCGTCCGCAGCGTGCGCGGTGAGAGTAAGAAGCAGTTCAAGGAAGCGAAGTCAGGGCGTATTGGGCCGAGCTGCCAGAGTCCCAATTTCACAACTGAGCCGCGAGAGGGCGCGGAGCTTTTCGCTGCGTCAGAGCGCACGGAGCGCCTTGCAGAGGGATGCCATATCGTCGAGAAGGCAAGTCGAAATCTGAGGTTAAGCGGTTGGGTGAGCCGACCCAATGCCCTCGCCCGATAACTGTGCGAACAATGCACCGTCGGAACGTAATGCGATGAAAATTGGATATTTCGCGATCGGGATGGGACGACTGGCCAATCCGGCCTGGAGCAAGACGCTGGCGACCACGGTTGAGCGTTTGGGATTCTCGACCATCCGGGCGCCCGAGCATGTTGTTCTGCTCAAGGATTATGCCTCGCGCTATCCCTATTCCGGCGGCGATTTTCCCATGCCCACGGAGACCCCGATCGCCGATCCCTTCATCACGTTGACCTACGCGGCGGCCTGCACCAGCCGGGTCCGTCTGGCGACGGGAGTGTGCCCGGTACCCGAGCATAACCCGGTCGTGCTGGCCAAGGTCATCGCCACCGCCGATGTTTTGAGCGGCGGCCGCCTCATTCTCGGCACCGGAATCGGATGGCTCCAGGAAGAGTATGTCGCCGTCGGCGTGTCGTGGGAGCGCCGCGCCCATCGGGTGCGCGAATACATCGAGGCGATGCGGGCCTTGTGGGCGGGCGACGTGGTTTCCAATCACGGCGAGTTCGTTAACTTTCATGGGGTCCAGAGCTACCCGAAGCCGGTCAACCACAAGCGCGTGCCGATCTGGTTCGGCGCCGAGAGTGCTCCCGCGCTGCGCCGCGTGGCCGAGTACGGCGTGGCTGGATCGGGTTCAACCTGCTGCCCGATGAGGCCGCGCCCAAAATCAAGCGCATCCACGAACTGATGAAGCAGCAGGGCCGCAACCTGACGGAAGTCGAGTTAAGCGTCTCGCCCAACGTCAAGCGGATAACTCCGGACGATCTCAAGCGCTATCGCGATTTGGGTGTCGAGGAGGTCACCGTGGTCCTCTTCGACCTGCCGCGCACCGAGCGCGATCTGGTGACGCGTCTGGAGCAGATGGCGCGCGACTACGTGGAACCCGCGATGAAGCTGTGACGGTTCAATTCGTCACTCCACCGACATGGTCGGCTTGGTGATAAGTCCAGCTGTAGAAGCTACGTTGACGAAATGCCCGAAACCCTACTTTCGGAAGACAGGCAGCGCTGCCGCAATACCTTACAGAACGCACTGCGCAAGGGTAATTCCGCCTCTGAAGCACGGTACGACCTGGAAAGTTGGCGAGCTTCACTCAACTCAATCAGCCGTTCGTTCGATCACGTACCGGCCGATCTGATCAATCGCCTGCTGGGCCTCGGGCAGGATCTTCGCATAAACGTGCCAGACATGGATCATGTCGTCCCATACCTCGAGGTCGACCTGAACCCCCGCCGCCTTGGCCTTCTCCGCGACCCGAGTCGTGTCGTCGAGCAGGATCTCCGCATCACCGACATGCATCAGCATCGGCGGCAATCCGTGATAGTCGCCATGGAGCGGCGAGGCGAGCGGGTTCCTGGGATCGGCATTGTCGAGGTAGACCTTGGCCATGTTGAACAGCATCCCATTGGCGACCATCGGATCGCGCGATGCCCGCGTTTTAATCGAGGCGCCAGTGCCCTCCATATCGCTCCATGCGGAGATTGGCACAGCCGCGGCGGGCAACGATGTCTCCGCGTCGCGCAGCGCGAGTATGGTCGCGAGCGTGAGGCCGCCACCGGCTGAATCCCCCGCGATCACGATCTTGCCGGCCGCGTAGCCCTGCGCGAGCAGCCAACGATATGCCGCCGTCGCATCCTCGATCGCCGCAGGAAATGGATGCTCGGGCGCCAGCCGATACTCCAGCGCCAATGCCTTGGCCTGCGCCGCACGGCTGATCCGCGCGATCATGGCGCGATGCGTATTGATCGAGCCCATCACATAGCCGCCGCCGTGCAGATAGAGAATCACGCGGTCCCGGGCTGCGCCCGGTGCGACGATCCATTCTGCAGGCACGCCGCCCGCCGTGAGGGTCTCGCAGGTAACGTCCTTGGCGACTCGTTCTGCAACCTTTTCCATCGCGGCGCGCATCTGACCGACGGTCGTGTCGGGCTTGGCCGGGGGCACCGATCGGATTATCTCGAGCACTTTGTTGAGCTGTTCACTCGCCATGCTTAAAGTCTCCTCCCTCGCGAGGGGTCCGAGCTTTATTGATTGTCGATCAGACACTGACACTTAGCAGCAAGCAAACGATATTGTCGACTCAAAACTTGCCGGCTTCGTGGTCGTCGAAGTTCCAGCCCTTTGCTGACGAAGCGCTTATTTTCCAGCGCGGCATCACGATCCTGGGATCAGCGGTCGGCTCGTAGAGCACCTCGCACGGTGATCCGATTGCGGCTTTAGAGGGTTCATCGGTCGGCACGCCTGCGACGCGCGTGACGCTGCCATCCGCTCGCGTCGGTTGATGTGCGTGCGGATCTGGGATTCGACGGCCGTGGATTGCGCCGGAGAAGTTGCGCTCTTCGCTCACGGACATATCCTGCGCGTGCTCGCGGCGCGCTGGCTCGGGCTGCCGCCCGACCCGGACGATATTTGGCGCTCGACGCTGGCACCATCAGCATCCTCGGTTATGAGGCTCAAAGACCGGTAATCTCGCGGCGGAACGCGCCTTGGCGCAGCCGTTCGGCTAGGGAGCGACGGCGCGCATTGCCGCTGGCTCCGTTCGAGGCTGAGCAACAAACGTGCGCCGGCTCGCGCGCGATGGGGTCGTCACGCAGGCGAAGTCCTTCGTGAAGCACAGGTCGAGAGTCCAATCCATCGCGAGACGGACCTTCTTCTCCAGTCGCGGCAGCTTGCTGAGATAAAACGTTCGCCACAGCCACCAGGCTAAGAAGCCTGAGAAATTTACCCCGAGGATGTTGCCGACGCCGGTGCGGCGGCCAATCGCGGCTAGCTGTCCGAGCGAAGTGTAACGGAAAGGCTTCTTCTTAGGGCGTCCGTAGAGTGTCGCGGCGACGTTGCGCGCCACGACGGCTCCTTCGCGCAAGGCGTGCTGGGCAGTGGGCGGATAAAATCCGCCCTTCGGGTTGGAAACCGACGCGCAGTCTCCGACAGCCCAAAGTCCCGGCCAGCCCTCCACCGCCAGGCATTCATCAACGGCGATGCGGCCGTTGCGCTGGGGTAGCGGGAGCCCCGCGAGTAAGGGATTCGGCGCCGCGTCAGCTGTCCAGTTTTAGGGGTTCACTCCATACTTCCAGCCAGGCCTCGTGCTCCTCGGCAACGTGCCGGACAAGCTCTACTCCCTCAACGTCTCGCCGTTGCCGATTACCCTCGGCGAGATCGATTAGACGCGCGCACTCGGAGCAGAGGACGTACATCCGAGGGCGCAGAGCTTTCGCTTGAGCATCAACGTCCACTGTCTTACAACCTGCCGCGGCTCTTTCTTCACATAGCACACTTCCATTTCGCGGTTGCTTGTGTTCGCTTTGCTCTGAACACCAGCGGTCGATTGACTCGATGTTAAAGCGCCAGTCATTGCCGACACGAAACGCTGGAATCTCACGCTGCCTCAACATCCGGTAGATCGTGGATTTGTGCACGTGCAGATATATGGAGAGATCGCGCACAGTCATCAACCTGGTCGGCACTGCATAGCGCGGTGTCCTAGCGACATCTTTACCTTTCATATTCATTTGAACTCTCCATCACCTGTGCACTATGGAGCGAATCTCAAAAGCTCATTTGCTGTTTAAAAGGGACAGGCACGCGCGGCTTATGACAGTGGCATCTACAGGCGCTATCGACGCATCGTCCGTGTCCGCCCGTGGCGCATTCGATCACGTTGGTGACGCTGTTCAGCAGTCCCTGGACTTCCGAGACCAGCGGCTCCTCGGGCAGGAGCGCCACCGCCTTCGCCATCTGGGTCGAAAAGAGAGTACCTGCAACCTTGGCCCTTGCTGATCGTGGGCTGGACATCCACTTCAGTATCCAGAACTGACCTAAACGGGCGGGTGTCGTATCCTTCTGTGGCTTTTTCTTCTTCAAAGGAGATGCCTCCCTCCTCCGCCTCTTCGGAGGAACGTCCAAGAGAGAAGAATCGAGCAAGAGTCCGCAAATTCGACGGTGTAGAAAGGTGATGATGCTCCTCTCGGCGATCCACATGTGCCGAATCGCGGAACGCCGGGCCGTTCCGAAGAGACGATTGAACCACTCGTGTCTGAAGCTGGCTGCACTAGCATTGAGAAATCCGCCAATTTCTTCTTTGACAGTGCGTAGCAAGTGCGCGATGGGGCAAGTACACGCTAAGTTCGCGAGCACCAGCCTGCAAGCGAAATGTTACTTATCAATCATACATTTGGTTCCCTATATAACAGAATACCATAAAGTCCAACCATGCAGCCTGGTAACACCTTAAACCGTCACATTTGGTGAAATGCCGTTGAAATCAACGTCTAAGCTAATCCTTTGGAGCGGGAATTTGCGATGCGGCCTGCAGAAGTCACTGTCAATCTCGCTGATTACAACTCTATGTCGCTTAAGTTGTACATTTGTTGAGACAAAGCCAATTAGTCACTGAGTGACTATCTCCCCTGGAAATCGCGCGGCTGACAGAGAAAGATCTCCCAGCGAACGGAGGGCGCTTGCTTATGTGCTCGCACCGCAGCTTCCACCGCCTCACGCTCGGGCTCTGACTCGTCGATCCGCGCTTTGCCCGAAGAGACGAGGGCGACCGAAATAGTCAGATCGAAAGCGGCGCACTCATTTGCACCGTAGCCTGGTGATTGGCGTTGAACACTAGCCGGAAGCGCTGATTATCTGCGTGCGTAAATTTCATTGACCTCGCCCGCGTCCAGCGAACCCCGCACCTCCAGATAGTCGGCGAGCCGATGTATCAGCCCGAAGTGGTCCCGAATGATCTGCTCGGTCCGCCTAACCAGCTCTCCGTAATCGATCCGTGTGAACTTCAACGCCTCGATCACCTGTGTGAAATCGGAAGTGCTGGCGGCCATCCAGTCCTGACCGCCGGCCATCTTGTCAGTCAGTCCGCCGGCAAGGAGCGCGATGGCGGCACGCGCCCCGAAGGCTGGAAGTCTCACTCTAGTGATTCCAAAATGAGTCTTGCCTGACGCGCATCCGTAGCCGTCGCTGGCCTCAAGGACGCCGTTGAGCGGCACCACAACGCGCAGCACTACTACATTCCGTTGATCAGTTCGAGGATCGCGCCATCCGGAGCCTTGAAGCAGACCACGCCGATCGTGGCACCGTCCGGCCCCTTGACCTTCTTGAGCGGCGCCACACATTGGACCTTCTTTGCCTGCAGATCCGCGTACGTCCGGTCGATATCGTCGACGCTGAAGACGATGCGGCAGATGCCGATGTTGTTGGGGGTCAGGTAGGGCTGGCCCTGCGGCGGCGGGTCGACGTCTCTCGACGATTTTCCCCTCCTGAAACCGTTTTTCTTTCAGCTATTTTTTACGTTCTTTGTACAAACTCATCCGAGGGCGCCTTGAAAAAAGGACCGCGAGAATCGTAAGCTTCAACAAGGGCGAGCATGTCCGCCCGGACGAAAGGGCGGGCACGGCATGAAGCGCAAGATAGCGGCGTGACCTCAAGGCCGCGGGTGAAGCATACTCGCACCTGATCGAGAGCACGTGGAGGGCGAAATGAGTTCAGCGCAGGAAAATAGCGTCTACAAAGTCATCGAGATTGTTGGTGTTAGCAGCGAATCCTGGGAAGCAGCGACCAAAGCCGCGGTGGAGCGAGCATCGAAGACGCTTCGCGACCTACGCGTCGCGGAA
>Ga0185299_10001875_pt1 | contig 36113 bp, 32 predicted proteins | sample PaiPotPPA55metaG_FD_128002 | JGI IMG/M metagenome (GOLD analysis project Ga0185299, IMG submission 128002) | Iron sulfur acid spring bacterial and archeal communities from Banff, Canada, to study Microbial Dark Matter (Phase II) - Paint Pots PPA... ...
CCTGCCCGTCCGCCACTGAAACGCCTGGAATTCCGCCAGCCTCGCGAAATCCCTTGCGTTCGCCGTCACCACCGTAATCCCAAGCCGCCCAGCACTCGTCGCAATCAGCGCGTCGTTCGTCAATCTACCTCTACCAATCTGCTCGTAACCGTGCTTCATCGCCAATCGCGCGAGCACCTCGCCTGTTTGCGTCCAATCGCTAAGACTCGGCACCAGAATTCGCCCCGCCCGCGTGAAATCATGCTCCAGACGCTCCACCGCTCGCCGGTTTTGCGCATTCGTCCCGGCGTAGAGCTCCTCCAGCACAACTGCGCTCAGCCAAACGGCCGCGCCTCCGGCCAGCCGCCGCAAATCCAGCGCCGGATCACCTTTGCCCCGCAACGCCAAAATGTAAATGGAAGAATCGAAAAGAACCGGCTGCATCTACTCGTCCAGCGTTCCGTACACATCCCTAATCTGAATCCCGCTCTCGACGAACCGCTCGTTCGCTTCCGCCGCCAGTCGGTTCCGCTCGTACTCGGAAATCACCAGGTCCAGTGCCCGCTCGATCGTCTCCGTTTCGGTGTCAGCCCGCAGCACCCTCCGCGCCCGGCTGATCTTCGCCGCGTCCAAACGGTAATGCTTGTGCGCCCGCCCCTTCGCTTTCGCCGTCGCCATCGAATCGCCCTCCCGCCTCAGTATATCGTTATCGTGTACACAAATCGATAGTTTATGTACATAGCACTCGCGTCTGCAAATCGCCCTCCGACGCGCCGAACTTCGTGGCACAGGCTTCAGCCCCGTCATCTTGGTTTTGGGACGGGCAACATTTTCCCGTAGCGGCACAGTCCGCAGCGGCGAATTCCCCGCCTTTTGTAACGCCGGCGTCTCGCCGGCTCTTTGCCGTTTCCCGCTTTGTAGCGGCGCCCTTCACGGGCGGCAGCCTCTGTCTTTGACTTGATAGCGCGGTCATCCCGACGGAGGACAACCGGACGAGGGATCTGCTTTTTCTTCTCGCTCTTCTCCCAGCCTTCGTAGCGCCGGCGCGAGTGCGCTCTCGAGATTTTCGCGTAATCTCCACAAGCTAGCGATATATACTTCATAATATATAAAGGTGCAGGTGAGGGGCCCCATGAGCAGCCAATCATCTATCGAGTGGACTGATGCCACGTGGAACCCGGTTCGCGGCTGCACCAAGATCAGTCCAGGCTGCAAGCATTGCTACGCGGAAACTTTTGCCGAGCGCTTTCGCGGTGTCAAAGGCCACCCTTACGAACAAGGCTTCGACCTCAGACTCGTCCCCGAAAAACTAGGCGAGCCTCTGCGCTGGCGCGCTCCCAAAATGATCTTCGTCAATTCCATGAGCGATCTCTTCCATGACGAAGTGCCCGAGAATTACATCGTCGCGGTCACGCGCGTGATGGCTGCTGCAAACTGGCACACGTATCAAGTCCTCACCAAACGCTCGCAACGCTTGCAAGACCTTCTCAATTCGAGCCTTAGCTTTGCGGCGAATCAACCGCACATCTGGTGGGGTGTCAGCGTCGAGGACAAGCGGCATGGCCTCCCGAGAATCGATCATCTCCGTGCCGCCAATGCTGCGGTCCGTTTCCTCTCAGTCGAGCCGTTGCTTGAGGACCTTGGCGCGATAAATCTCAGCGGTGTTCATTGGGTCATCGTCGGCGGCGAAAGTGGCCCCGGCGCTCGACCGATGGAAAAGGAATGGGTTCTCTCCGTTCGCGATCAATGCGAGGACGAGGGCGTTCCATTTTTTTTCAAGCAGTGGGGCGGAGTCCGCAAGGCCACGACCGGCCGAAAACTTGAAGGCAGAATCTACGGTGAATTTCCGAGACGAGTGAGCCATCCCGTTCTTTCCGTGCCGGAATGCGCGTCCCTGCTTTCGAAACTAGGTGCCCCGATATTTGCTGCGGTTTAGCCTACTCCTACAGCAAAAGAACGTCCGTTTCCGCTTTTCCACTTGCGCAGTCTCACTTGCGCAACGTCTTTGCTTTATGGCCGAAGAACGCACACCCTTGGCCGTCCCAGGGACGCTACGCCATCTTAGGTACGTAAGTACAGCTGTCCTTTCTTTGGCCCTTGGGTCAATTTCAATTTTATTCGGGCGTGCTAATCTGTTCGTGGCGCGCCCTCCACAGCGCCCACGACCTCTGTCCTGCGAGTGACTCGCTTCCCGGAAAAAACAGGAGAAACGGAAATGGCAAAGCCAGAGCTCGCCGCTGGTGGCGTCAGCGGCGCGCGAATCAATACAACCGAGCAATTGGCTGCGGTTTGCCTCACTTCCACGCGCGCTGCCCCACTCGCGCAACTTTCTAGCCCTTCACTCGGGAACAGCATTTCTAATCGCAACATTGCGCGATTAGAAACACGCTTAACCCCTGCAAAATCATTACGCGTTCTGCGTCTAATCGCCACAAATTCGTACCTTGCCGATCAGGGCGCTCGCTCTTCGAACGCAACTCGTTTCACTATCGGCGGCGGGGCATCACCCGCGCAACTTCCTGTCGTGCAGCCGGCCCCGGCAATTCTAATCGACAGAGCATACCAATTAGAAATCGACGTAACCCTCTGTAAAATCAACGAAACTTCACTTTCTAATCGTCGCTGGATTGCGGTTTCCGCAAATCGCATTTTGCGCCCTATTTTCGCGACCCCGAACGTTGACACGTCAGCATCGCGACGCCTAACATGCCTGCCGGGCGAAATTTCTTGCTCTCAGGAGACGCGCCGATGATCCCGATGTCCCCGACATCAATGCCGCGAAGCGTTCGAAGCCGGCTGCCGCTTGTTCTCGCAATCCTATTTGGATTTGCGTTTGCCGCTACGCAACTGCTCGTCATCGGCCGAGGTCACGTCACGCGGGCAGCCAACGCGGCGCCGTCGCCGGCGCAGTATTCCGACGATCCCGTGCTCGCCAAGGCGTACCGCTTCGAGCGCGGCGGTTGGATTTACGTGCATCTGGAAGGCTCGCCGCACGACATCGGCTATCAGCACGGCTGGCTCCTCGCTCCGGAAATTGCCGACGCGTTTCAATCGGTGCGGCTGAACGCCACACACTCGACGCAGCGTGATTGGGATTTTTTCCGCCGCGCCGCTCGCGAAATGCTCTGGCCCAAGATCGACGACGAATACAAAGCCGAGCTGCATGGAATCGTCGACGCGCTCGCAGCGAAGAAAATAAAGCTCGATCTCGACGATATTGTCGCCATGAACGCTTTCCTCGAACTCCCCGACTACTACGTGCCGTGGCTCAACGAAAAAACGCACGCCGCGAACCAGTTCCCCGCCGCGCCGAAAGATTCAGGACCGGGACATTGCAGCGCGTTCGTCGCCAACGGCAGCTGGACGAAAGACCATCAAATCGTGATGGCGCACAACAACTGGACGAATTACGCGAACGGCCAGCGCTGGAAAATTATTTTCGACATCGTCCCGCAACGGGGTTTCCGCATGTTAATGGACGGCTTTCCGGGCGTCATCGCCAGCGACGACGATTTCGGCGTCAACTCCACCGGACTGATGATCACCGAAACCACCATCTCGAATTTTCACGGCTGGGATCCAAACGGGAAAGCAGAATTCGTTCGCGCGCGCAAGGCCATGCAATACGCGAGCTCGATCGACGATTACGTGAAGATCATGCTGGACGGCAACAACGGCGGATACGCGAACGATTGGCTGCTCGGCGACCGCAAAACGGGCGAAATCGCTCAGTTCGAGCTAGGCCTAAAGCGCACGAAGCTCTATCGCACGATGGACGGCTATTTTGTAGGCTCGAACTTCGTGAGCGATCCGGATGTGATGAAGGAAGACACCACTTTCGATCCGACGATTGCGTCAAGCTCTCCGAACGCGCGTCACGCGCGGGCCGACCAGCTCCTGAGCGAGATCAAAGGCAAGGTCGACATCACCTGGGCCGAGATTTTTCTTTCCGACCACATGGATTCCTACACTAAGAAGCCCGGAGCCGACCTACGCACGCTTTGCGGACACGGCGACGCCGACCCGGATGCTTACCCGGACTGGGAGTCAAAGCCCTACCAGCCGCACGGCTCGGTGCAAGGGAAAGCGATTGACTCAAAGATGGCTGGAGCAATGACGTTGGTCGCGCGCATGGGTCATCCCTGCGGAGAAAAATTCGACGCGACAAAATTCCTCGCTGCACATCCCGAATACAATTGGCAAGCGTCCATCCTGGGTGATATGCCCGCCGGTCCTTGGACCGAATTCAAAACCAGCGATCGCACCGCGCAGTAGGGAAATAATAAATTAAGGATTGCGAGAGAAAATTCTTCGGGCCCGCCGAAACGGGCCCGAAGAAGAAGGAAGGTTATTGCAGTGTTATTTTCCGCCGTCAACGCGGAGGTTGTTCGTCACGGAGAACACGTTCGGCACTCCGTTGGCGCGAACGTTCGCCGCGTCCTTGTCCGCTTCGTTCGCCACGGAGCCTTCCAGCGTCACGTGGCCGTTCTTCACGATGATGTGGATCGGAGGCACGGCGCGGACCGAGTACAATTCCAGCGATCCGAAGCCGTAGATCGACCGGTATTCCGCGCGGCGGATTTGATCGTCCATCGGCGAAAGCGGAAGCACTTCGATCTGGTTATCCACGAACTGCACTCCTTCGACGCTCTTTACGGCGCTTTCCGCGTCGCTCTTGACCACCGGTTTTGTAACCTGTCCGATGAGCGTCACCTTGTTGCCTTCGATTTTGTATTCAAGGTTGTCGAACACCGAGTACCACGGCAACATCACCAACTGGTGGCGCACTTCTTTGGTGATCCAAGCTTGCGAGTCTCGGGGCGCTTGGTTATTTTGCCGAGGCGCTGCAAACGCGCCGGTGGCGGAAATGCCTGCGAGCGGGAGCAGCAACAATCCTGCGATGAGGGCCTTGGGTATGAATCTCATATTTCACTCCTTTTTATTAACTCCACGAATTCACGATATGAAGCTACGAACAACATCCCCCAATTGATTAGATGCACCGTGGCTTGTCCAGTTTCAAGCATGCGCCTGGCGCAAGTCAGCCTGAATCGGGTTTTTGCTGTATTCGTTTGGGCGAGTTTCTGGAGGGGAGTCTATTTTACTGGAGCATTGAGAGCGGCTACCAATTCTATAAAAGTCTCGGCCGTCAACACCTGTTCAACCGCTTCCTTGCGGCTGAAAAGCTCGCCGGCGTCGCTTAGCAGGTCGTGCTGCGACTGGTGGTCTGGCGTGAGGATCATGACGATGAGTTTTGTGGGCTTGCCGTCGCGTGCGTTGAAATCGATCCCGGATTTCGACCTGGCAATGACCACGATTGGATGCAGCAATCCATCGACGCGCGCGTTCGGAACGGCAAGGCCGTTATCCCATCCGCTGACGCTCACGCGCTCGCGTTCCGTCACCAGGCGCAGAAGACGCTCGGGCGCATTGTTGACGGAATCGGCGGCGAGGATGCACATGTATTCCAATACTTCCTTCTTTGTCGTGACGGGAACGTCCGGAAGGAAGAGTTTGCCGATCACCGTGTCCTTTAGAGTAAGGGTGCGGCGCCGGCGAATGAGAAAATGCATCGCCGGCGCCGACACGAGCGAAGTGAACAGCGCCATCACAACCAGCGCGACGAACATGGTCTCGCGAATCAAGCCGTACTGAAGCGCCAGCAGGCCCAGAATCATTTCCATGGCGCCGCGCGCGTTCATCGCCAGGCCAACTCCCAATGCGGTGCGGCGGTCCATGCCGCTCAGGCGCGCGCCGCCGCCGGCGCCGAGCAACTTGCCGGCGCAAGCGACTACTACGATGATGATCGTAAGTTTCAGATTGAAGTTGGTGACGAAATTAGTGCGGAGGCCGATGCTCGCGAAGAAGAACGGAGCAAACACGTTGGTGACAATTTCGTAGATGTGCTCCGACGTCCGCGCGCGGAAGTGGCTCGATTCGCCTACAGCGATGCCGATGATGAATGCCCCAAAGACCGCATGGATTCCGGCGAACTCGGCGAAGGCCGCCGAGGCAAGCGTGAGAGTGAAAGTGAATGCAAGCACGCCGCCGGGCCAGGTAGTGTGAGCCTGAATCCACGGTAGCATTTTGTCGATGAGCCATCGTCCTATGGTGAGCGCCAGACCGACGAACGCGAATACCAAGACGATGGTGCGCTTGAGGCCTGCTCCAGCGGTATGCGCTCCGGCGTTCATCATGCCGAGAATCATGGAGAACAGAATCCAGCCGACGAGGTCGTCGAACATGGCGGACGACATCACGACGGTTCCCATCTCGCTGCGGAGGAGATTCAGATCCATGAGGATCTTGGCGATCACAGGCAAAGCCGAGATCGAAAGCGCGGTGCCAACGAACAGAGCAAAAATCAGGCGATCCGCGCCGTCTCCGGCTCCGAGGAAACTCGGAAACAAACCGGCCGAACCGAAGCCAAGAGCGAACGGAACAATCACGCCTAAGATGCTGACGAGAAGAGCGCTCTTGCCCTGCCGGAAAATACTTCGCAAGTCGATTTCGATCCCGGCGGTAAAGAGAAAGAACACGACGCCGAGAGTTGTAATCGCTTCGAGCACCATGGGCAGGTGACCCTGGCTCGGGAAGACGGCTGCGTAGATTCCCGGCTTGAAGTGGCCCAACACCGTCGGGCCGAGGAGTATTCCGGCAAAGATTTCGCCCAGGACCGAAGGCTGGCCGAGCTTCTGCATGAGCTCGCCCATTAGCTTGGCCGCGCCCAGCAGGACGGCCAGCGACAGGAACATGATCATCACATCATGGGGCGACAGATGGTCGATCAGAACGGCTTCTCCAACTCTGGGATGTGAAAGACGCGGCCGCTTGGCGCGCTCGTTAATGTATCGCACGGGGCTGAATCAAACGCAATCCTGGTTCAAGGTATATTCAGAGAATCTGTCGGGGAGGAATGTTCCACTTTGGCGCGAGAACGCTGCTATCGGATTGGACGCACCGGGGCGGGGCGCACTGGAATTCGCATGGCCAAGATGTTACAAAAAAATGTGGTCCTTCGGGTGCCTGCGTGCCAGAAGCTTGCAGTTCAAAAGGGTGTAAAGCATCCGTCCCGGCGGGGTTCGCCGCGGACCGCCTGTGCGTTCTCCACTACACTTTATTCATCGAGCAGGAATGCGCGGAAATGCGCCGCGAGACGGCGCACGGGAACACCAGCCACGAACGCCAGGTGGAATTCATCCGGAAAATTGCGGATCGAGGGGAAACGCTGGTGCATGTGGCGACGAGCGGCTTTCCGATGACCGATGAAATCAAGGCGCGCATCCTGAGCACGCTGCTGACGCTGATGAATACCCGCGAGAACATCGATCGCGCGCACATGCGGCAATCCGCCGCGCGAAGATTTGTTGGCTAAAACCTTCCTTCTGGATTCCTGGAGCTACCTACTGCTGCGATCGTCGACGGAGCTCCGGCTCTACTGCGCGTTCAGCCGAGCGATTGCAGAGCAAATTCGAAAGAGCCGGCGAGACGCAGGCGTTACGAAAATCGGATGCGGCCTCGGGCATTTTCCATTGCGGGCGACGGGATGGCGACATTGTGCGCTGAGATCCTTCAGGTCCGCCTCGGCGGACCTTCAGGACGACAACGTTTCGGCGTTGGCGAAGGTGTGGGGATGCTGATGTCTGGCGTGCGCCACTGTTGGGTCTTAAACGGCGCCAATCGGGAGATTGGCGTTCCCAGGTTAGGCGCCGATGAAGCGGGCGTAGAGGGAGCGGGCGATGGCGGGGTCTTTTGTGCCTTTGACTATGGCGCGGCCGTCGGCGAAGACTGTTACTTCGTAGGGGGGAGCTTGGAAGCGGAGCAGGAACTCGTTGTTCCGAATTTCGGCAGCAGATGTGGCGGCGGATGCGGAAGCCAGGCGGCGGCCGAGTGCAGCTAGATCTAGTTTGCGATTGCGCTCGTGGATTTGGACGGAATCGCGTCCGCACATGGTGATGTGGGGTTGAGCGCCGCCTTCTAGATACGTGAACTTCCGGCGCGCGCAGGCGCGGCAATTTGGATTTCGTGTAACGCGAATGGATTGAAATTTCCCGCTCCAAACGTCGCAGGAGATGAGGCGGCCGTGCAGCGCTTCGGGCTTGCCTGCAAGGAGTTTCATTGCTTCGGCGGCTTCGATCGATGCGATTACGCCAACCGCGGCATTGAGGACGCCAGCCGTTTCGCAGGTGTCTTCTGCTCCCATCGCCGCGCGTACATCGGGGGATTCGTTCTGGCCTTCGAGCAAACACGCCAAACACGCGGTTTGGCCGGGGAGAATGGTCATCGTCACGCCATAGCTTCCGACGGCAGCGGCGTAAATCCAGGGAACGCCGAGCGAGAGAGCAGCGTCATTCAGGAGAAGGCGCGTTTCGAAATTGTCGGTTCCATCGATAATGAGAGGAAACCCCGCGAGCAAATCCGCGGCGTTCGCGGGCGTGAGATCGGCGACGATTCCTTCCACGCGGACGCCGGAGTTGATGGCGCGCAAGCGACGCTCGGCGGCGACGGCTTTCGGCAGCGAATCGCGCGCGTCCGATTCCTCAAAGAGAGTTTGCCGCTGCAAATTCGAAGGCTCGACAAAATCGCGGTCGATGATCCGCAGATGTCCCAGGCCGGCGCGAACTAACAGGTTCGCCACGACGGTCCCGAGGGCACCGCAGCCGACCAGAACGGCGCTCGCTGCCAGAAGCTTTTCCTGGCCCTCTTCACCGATTCCGTGAAAAAGAATCTGGCGGGAGTATCTTTCGTGTTGTTCGGGGTCCATCAATTTTTTAAGCGGCGTTTTCGGGCGCTGTTTCCAGATTCAAACTTCATAATAGCGCCTTTTCACGTTCGGCAGGCAACGCGACGTGCTAACCTTATCTTCTCACTCTGTAGCGATGAGAATTCCCCTTAGATCACCGTCGCGCCGCAAGTTTCACGTGAAATGGGTGCTGGCGTTGGCGGCCGGATTGGCATCCGGCCTGGCTGCCGGGAGTCTGTTTGGCGGCGACGGCAATACTGCGAACGAAGGGGCGGTAGAAGGCCACCCGGTAGTGGAGATTCGGGTGGTGGATGAAGCTGGAAAAGCTGCCGCCGAACACCTTCCTATCCTGGCGCTGCAAACCGGCAAGGCATTCGATTTTGAAGCGGAGCGCGAAAGCCTGCGGACGCTCTACCGGACGGGCGACTACTCGGACATCCGCGTATCCGCGCGGGAGGAGGGGGACGGTTTGCACGTGGATTTCATCGTCCGCCGGAACTATTACAACAACTCGATACGCGTTCTGGGGTTGAAACCACCACCGACCGAGCCCGCAGCGGCGGCGGCGTTGCGATTGAACCTTGGCGAACCATTTCGCGAAAGCTCGCTACACGAAGGGATCGGGCGGCTGGAGGAGGCGCTGCGGGAGGACGGGCTGTATCAAGCGAAGGTCACCTGGTCGTTGACGCCGCATGATGACACCCGCCAGATGGATGTAACGATTCACGTGGAGCCGGGTCAGAGAGCGCACGTGGGCACAATAACGGTGAAAAACCAGACAACTTATCCGGACGCGGAGTTGCTGAGGCGCTCGAAGATCAGCGAAAAGAATGAACCGACGGTGAGCCGCCTGCAGCACAGCTCGCAGCGGCTGCAGAAATATCTCGCCAAGCAGGGCTATCTGGGCGCTGGAGCAGTTCTCACTCCGGGGACTTACGACCCTGCAACGAATCAAGTGCCGCTGACTTATGCAGTGATCGCGGGGCCGCGCGTGAAAGTGGAAGTGCACGGGGCCAAGCTCAAAGCGAGCCGCCTGAGAAAACTGGTGCCGATCTACGCCGAAGGAGCCGTGGATGACGATTTGCTGCAGGAAGGACGGCGGAACATCCGCGATTACTATCAACGGGAGGGATATTTCGACGCGGACGTGCAAGTAAGTTCGCGCCAGGACGCGCAGAGCGGCGAACGCGTAATCGGATATCAGATTACTTTAGGCGGACGCTTCCGGCTCGCCGGTGTTTCATTTACCGGCAACAAATACTTCAGCTACGAATTGCTTTATAAGCGGCTGCAATTGCAGACGGCGTCGTTTGCGTCGAGCGGAAGATTCAGCCAGCGGATGGTGCATGACGACGGCGAGTCGATCCGCGGCTTATACCTTTCGAACGGGTTCCGCGAAGCGCAAGTGACCTCGGTGGTGGAGGACAATTACAAAGGAAAGAAGGGGAATTTATTCGTCAGTTACAAGATCGCCGAAGGACCGCAGACGCTGGTCGCGAAGCTGGAGGTGGAGGGAAACCGCGCGGTGACGTCGGACGCGCTGCTCGCGGTGGTGGGCTCAACGGGCGGCGAGCCGTATTCGGATACGAGCGTGGCGAGCGACCGGAACAATATTCTGGCGATGTATTACAACCAGGGATTTCCCGAAGCCCACTTTCAGGAGGAACTCTTGCCTGCGGGCGCGCCGAATCGCGTGCGGCTTGTGTACCACATAACGGAGGGCCCGAAGATCGAAGTGGCAAAGGTGCTGCTGTCGGGCTATCAGTTCACGCGGCGGGGAATCATTGCGCGGCAGGTGAAGATCGAGCCCGGAGGTCCGCTGCGGGAAGGCGACGTGGTTGAATCGCAAAGGCGGCTCTACAACCTGGGAGTTTTCAACCGGGTGCAGGTCGCGCCGCAAAATCCCAACGGAACCGATCCCGACAAGGTGATGGTGGTGGATGTGCAGGAAGGGAGCCGGTACACGATCGGCTATGGCGGCGGTTTCGAGGTACAGAAATTGGCGGGCGGGAGCTCGACGAATCCGCAGGGCACGACGATCGGAGCAAGTCCGCGCGGCATTTTCGAAATTTCGCGGCTGAACATGTTCGGGCGGGCGCAGACGGCGACCTTCAAGGTGCGCGCGAGCACCCTGCAGTATCGAGCGCTGTTCAGCTATACGGCGGACGATTTTTTGACGCACCGGACGCTGAGTTTTCAATTGATCGGATTCGCGGACAAAAGCCAGGACGTAAACACGTTCACGGCGATCCGGTACGAAGGGGCTCTGCAACTGGTGCAAAAGCTTTCGACCTCTTCCTCGCTCCTGTACCGCTACTTTTATCGCCGCGTGGAAGTGCCGGCGGGTTCCTTGAGGATCAATCCAAACGAAATTCCGCTGTTCAGCCAGCCGACGCTGGCTTCGGGATTCGGAGTGACGTACGCGCGCGACCGCCGAGATAATCCGGGAGACGCGACGCGCGGCTCTTTCAATACGGCAGACGTCAGCATCGTGTTGAGGCCGCTTGGATCGAGCGCCAACTTTTTCCGGACTTACGTGCAGAATTCGACGTTTACGCGCATGGGACGGGCCTTCGTGTTCGCGCGGTCAACGAAATTCGGAGTGGAACAGCCGTTGAACGGGACGTCGGAAGCGGAGATTCCTTTGCCGGAACGATTTTTCGCCGGCGGCGGAACGTCGATCCGCGGCTTTGGGCTGAACCAGGCGGGCCCGCGCGATCCGTTCACGGGATTCCCCGTGGGCGGGCTTGCGCTGCTGGCGTTCAACCAGGAAATCCGATTCCCGATGAAGCTGCCGTATATAGGCAACCGGCTCGGAGGCACGCTTTTTTACGACGCGGGCAACGTGTACCGGGACCTGGAGCACATCTCGTTCGCATGGAAATCGCCATCGCCGACGAACGTGAATTACTTTTCGCACACGGTGGGATTCGGTGTGCGGTACCCGACTCCGATCGGCCCGGTGCGAGTGGACTTCGGCTATCAGCTGAATCCCGCGACGTACACGTCGAGGGCGGGGGGCGCGACGACGTTTTTGCAGGTGCCGCACTTTCAGTTTTTCTTCAACATCGGGCCGGTGTTTTGATGCGGCGTGCGATTTTTATCTTCGGGCTCATGGCGTGGTTCTCCGGCGGCTCGGCGAGGGATGCGGGCGCGCAGACGCACATCTATTCGGAACTCCCGCACGTGGGGGATGGCGGCAGCGCGCAGACAGTGGATGGCGTTGCGGCGCGAATTGAAGACGACATCTTGACGGAAAGCGAAGTGCAGGAGCTTGGCGCGTTCCAGCAACTGGTGGACGGCCAGAAGAAACCCCGGCTGGAACTGATCCGCGAGCTGGCGGACCAGTGGATTATTCGCGGAGAAGCGAACACCGCGAAATTTTCGCAGCCGCCGGCGGAGGCTGTGGACCGGGCGTACGACCAGTTCGTGAAGCAATTTCCTTCGCCGGAGGAATTTCAGAAGCGGCGCGAGGCCGCGGGACTGTCGGAAGCGGGCGTGCGGCGGATGCTCCGCGAGCAATTGTACCTTTCGAGCTTTCTGGATTATCGCTTTCGTCCGGCTGCTCAGGTGGACGACAAACAGATCGAGGCGTACTTCAACGATGAATTCGCGCCGCAGTTGAAAGCGCGCGGCGAGGCGGTGCCGGCGCTCGACGACGTGGAAGATACGATTCGCGAAGTGCTGGTCCAGCGCGCGATCAGCGACCGTGCGAAGAAATGGCTGGATGAGACGCGCGAGCACTTGAAGATCGACATCGTCTCGCAGGGAAGCGCGTCGTGAGCGTGCGCTGGAAGCGGTGGCTGCGAGTCGTACTGCTGCTTTTTGCGGTGGCGGGGCTGGTTACATTCGTGGCTTTTGAATCGGGGTGGGTGGAACGCCGCGTGCGAGACGCGGTGGTCAGGCAACTGGAGCAGAAAACCGGAGCGCGCGTAGAGCTGGGAGGATTTCATCTGCACACGCTGCGTTTGCGCGCCGAGTTGGATGATTTGACGCTCCACGGACGGGAAGGCGCGGGGATGGCGCCGTTTCTTCACGCGTCGCGATTGAGCATCCGATTGCGCATGCGTTCTTTTTTGGGCGGCAAGTTCGCTGTGGATGATTTGCTCGTCGACCGGCCGGAACTAAACGTGCAGTTCGAAAAAGACGGCCGCAGCAATCTGCCGGTTCCGAAGCTGGCCGCGAGCGGCCAAGCGTGGCCAGGGACGCTTTTCGATTTGCAGATTGGGAAGCTCGAGCTGCGCGATGGCGGCGCGGTTGTGAACGACCGGTGGGTGCCGCTCGCGCTGCGGGGCCGAAATCTGGAATTCGTCCTGAAATACGCTGCGCGGGTAGCCGGCGGCGAAGCGTACGTCGGCAATTTTCAGTGGAGGCAAGTGGAATTGACGGCTCGCAAAGATGCGCCGTTTGCGTCCGACATCTCCGCGAAATTCACAATGCATCGCGATGCGTTCGAGCTCGACGAATTCGTGTGGAAGCTGCCGCACTCGGAATTAAACGTGCGAGCCGAGCTTCCGACCTTCAGCGGGAATGATTGGAACCTACACTATCGGGGACGGCTGTCGCTCGCCGATGTGCGGACGATCGTTCGTGAACCTTTGACGCCTGATGCGATCGCGGATTTTGCCGGGGAGGCGCGCTACGCGTCGGGAGAATGGACCGCGCAGGGGCACTACGACGGGCACGATATCCGGCTGCCGTATGAATGGTTCCATGCGAGTGGAATCGGGACGTGGGGCGACTACGAAGTGGCGCGGGAAAAGTTGACGGTGCCGAATCTTTCAGTGCGCGCGCTGGGCGGGTCGGTTGAAGGCACGCTGGTAATGGATTTGAACAAGCTGACGTTTCGCACCGAGACGCGATTGCGCGGCGTGAGTTTAGCTGCGGCGTTCGCGGCGGTTGATAACAAGAATTTCCCGGTCCACACGCTGCACTGGGATGCTCGCATGGACGTGGACTCAGTGAATACCTGGGAAGCTGCGTTCCAGCACTTCCGGTCCAAAGGGGAATCGCGATGGTCGCCGCCGCAAACGTTTGCGCGCGGGGCAATGATTCCGGTGAACGCGCGAATTGACTACGACCTAGAGCTAGACAAAAAGGGCGTATTGTTTTCGGCGAGCGAAATCGCGACGCCGAAATCTCTTATCGAGATGGACGGCACGCTCGGAATGATCGATTCCGCGCTCGAAGTGAAACTTCGCGCGGGCGACTTGCTCGAATGGGACGACTTCATCAATATTTTGCGGGGCGCCGACGCGACGCCGGCGCGCATCGGAGGGAACATCACGTGGCGCGGACGCATCCTCGGTCCGCTGGTGGGGCCGACTTTCAGCGGACACCTGCACGGCCTTGAGGCTCGCTACGACCGGCTTTACTGGGATGAAATCGACGGCGATTTGGAATATTCGCCGGATGCATTGCACTTGACGAAGACATCCGTGCGGCGCGGAAAGACGTCTGCCCTGCTCGATTTAAGCCTCACGTTCGATCGAGACTGGGGTTTTCTGCCGGAAAGCCCCTGGGCGCTCAAAACGAGGCTCGATCATGCGCCCTCCGACGACGTGCAGGCAATGTTCGAGACGAGCTATCCCGTCACCGGATTTCTCACGGGCGATTTTCAAGGAAGCGGAACGCGCGCGGCGCCGGTATTCGATTCCACTTTTGTTTTCGAAGATATCGTGGCCAAAGGAATCCGTTTCGACCGATTAAGCGGCGAGCTGCATCTCGCGCACGATGAAATTCGATTGTCGCGCGCCGAGCTGCGGAGGGGTTCCGGGAGCGTGACGGGAGACCTTCTTTACCGGCCGCAGGAGCTGGAAGCGGAATATCATCTCGTGGGCACGGGAATACTGCTCGACAAAATCGAAGCGCTGCAGAACCCTTCGCTGCCGATTGGCGGGACGCTGGAATTTAATGTGAAGGCCAGCGGGCCGGTTCTGGCGCCGGTAGGGCAGGGGACTCTCAAAATCGCAGGCTTGCATCTCGGTTCAGAAGTACAAGGGGATGTGTTGAGTGAGTTTACGTCCGACGGGCGGGACGTTCACGTTTCCGTATCGTCGAATATGCAGGACGGAAAATTACAGGGCGAGCTGGCGATCGGGCTAACGGGCGATTCTCCCGTGACCGGTAAACTTACCGTCGAGCAATTCGACATGGACGCGTTGATCGTTGCCGGGCTTCACCTGCGCCAGCTTACAGGACACAGCAGCGTTGACGGCGCGTTCATGATTTCGGGAGCTCTGCGCAAACCGGATACTCTGGAGGTGAATGCGGACATCGCTCGCATTTCACTCGACTACGAACTGGTGAAGCTGCAGAACGACGGGCCGATCCGATTCACGTATCGCCGCAACGAAGTGCGCATCGATCAGGCGCGCCTGGCAGGGCCGGATACGAACTTCACGATAACCGGTTCGGCGCGGTTCGACCGCGACCGCCCGATGCGATTCGCGCTCGATGGCGGCGTCAACATGCGATTACTGGCTGGTTTTGTCCCGGATCTTGAAACGAATGGAGCGGCGAACATCAACATTTCGTTGGAGGGAACGATGTCGCGGCCGCGAGTGACTGGGCGAGTAAGCGTCCACGACGCCTCCGCCCATTATGCGGATTTTCCCGTTGGACTCAGCCATGTGAACGGAGACCTGGTGTTCGATCGCAGCCGGCTGCTGTTTGACCGCGTTACGGCGCAGTCGGGCGGCGGCGAATTGACGCTGAACGGAAGCGTGACCTACGGCGAAGGCGATCCGCGCTACGAAATCAGCGTGACGACGTCGAACGTTCGCGTGCGCTACCCCGCGGGGATGAGCTGGCTTCTTGGCGGCTCGGTGCAATTGAACGGCACGAGCAATGCGGCGATGCTGAGTGGGCGCGTGGAAGTGAAGAGGATACTTTTTGCGGAAGGCGTCGATGTGGCTTCGTTTTTCGCGGCGGCGTCACAGACCACCCTCGACAACAGCTCGAACTCCCCTTTCCTTCGGAATTTGTCGTTCGATGTGGAAGGCTACACGAATCCGGGCGCGCGGATTGAGTGGACCGGCGCGCACGTGGACATCGACGGAGACGTTCATCTGCGCGGGACTTGGGATCATCCCGTCCTGCTCGGACACATTCATTTGCTCGGCGGCGAGATGCAGTTTCGCGGCAACAATTTTCAGTTGACGCGCGGCGACATCAATTTCGCGAATCCGTTCCGGCTCGATCCGGTGCTGAACGTGGAGGGCACGGCGAGAATCAGCCAGTACCAGGTGACCATCACTTTTTCAGGGCCCGCGAGCCGGCTGGCTCTCAATTATCGATCCGATCCGCCGCTGCCCGATTCGGACGTTATTGCGCTTTTGGCGCTCGGCAGCACAGGCGAAGAGAGCGCGCTGCGTTCGTCATCCGCCGCGTCCCAAAACTACGGCGCGACGGCGCTGCTTTCGGAAGCGATATCAAGCAGCTTTGGAGGATCGATCGAGCGGCTATTCGGCATCAGCCACTTCCGCGTGGATCCGTTCCTGTCGGGGACGGCGACCGAGTCGAACGCCGCAGCGCGCGTCACTGTGGAACAGCAAGTGACGCCCGACCTCACAATTACATACTCGTCGAATGCATCTACGACGAACCAGTATCAATTGATTCAGGTGGAGTACGAAGTCAAGAAAGATCTCTCGGTGGTGTTTCTCCGCGACATCAACGGCACGTACGCGTTCGAAGTAAAGTTTGTGAGGCGATTTAAATAACGGCCGCGCGAACTTTTCACATCGCTTATACGTCGCATCATTCATGAAACAAGACGAGTTGGTCCGACGGAAGGCGCAGGTGCCAGGGGAATGGCCGATGGCGGAAGCGTTCCCATTTTTCTTTATACACTTCGGCCTGCAAGTGATAGTTGCGGGCATCGCCGGGCGGACGGTGCAAATGAAGATAAAGCGTGATGCGAAAGGGAGTTTCGGAAGAACGAACCAGCCAGCACGGGAAAGTATTTTCGGTCGGCGCATTTGCATCCGAAGATTCAATGAAATCGATGTGGTGAGCGCGAATGCCGATGTGTGCGACAGGACGGGCGATCGAATGTCCGACGCGGACCTGGCATCCCCAGTCCACTGCTTCGACCAGTCCCGCAGCTAGCGTGCGCGCACGAGAGAAATTCTTACAGCCCGTAAGACGGGCGACTTCCACAGTGGGCGGACGGCGGAAGATTTGCTCTTTCGCGCCCGCCGCGGAAACGCGTCCGCCGGAAAGCACCAGGAGCTCTTCACCCAGCCGGTATGCTTCTTCCATATTGTGCGTAACAAGTAGCGCCGGACGCCTGTACGCCGCGAAAGTCTCCTGAAGCTGCGCTTCCAGCTGGCTACGCAAGTGGGTATCGAGCGCGGAAAGAGGCTCGTCGAGGAGAAGGGCTTCCGGCTCGATCGCGAGAGCGCGCGCGAGGGCCGCGCGTTGTTGCTCGCCTCCGGAGAGTTCGCGAGGGTATCGCGATTCGAGCCCGGAGAGGTGCGTACGCGCGACCAGATCTTTTACGCGCGTGGCTTGCTCCGCGGCCTGAAGGCGGCGTAAACCGAACGCTATATTCTCTTCAACCGTGCGATGCGGCAGGAGCGCGTAGTGCTGGAAGAGCAGCCCGACGCGGCGTTCGCGTACGGGAATTTGCATGTGCTGCTCGGAATCGAAAAGAACGCGATCGTTGAGTGCGATGCGGCCGCAATCTGGCCGCTCGAGACCCGCGATGCAGCGCAAGAGCATGGTCTTACCCGCTCCGGAAGGGCCGAGGATGCTCAGGGGCGCGTCGCCAGCGCGAAATGAGACTTCCAGCGTGAAATCCCTGAGCTTTTTCGCGATTTGGACCTCGAGCGGCACGTCAGAGCCTCGCCCAGCGCGTGCGCCGCGAGCCTTGCGTATGCGTCCAATAGTAGAGGCCAGCAAGGAGAACGAGTGAAATTGCGATGTCGATTGCGCACCAGGCGAACGCGCCGTGCACGTCGCCCGCTTCGACCGCGAAGTAAATCGCAATCGGAATGGTCTCGGTTTTTCCTGGAATGTTTCCGGCGAGCATCAGCGTGGCGCCGAATTCACCGAGGGCGCGCGCAAAAGAAAGAATCGTCCCCGCAAGAACGCCCGGCAACGCGAGCGGAAGGGCCACTTCGCGAAAGACTCGCCATTCGGACGCGCCCAACGTGCGTGCCGCTTCGAGGAAATGCGAATCCACCTGTTCGAGCGCGGATCGCGCGGTGAGGTACATCAGCGGAAATGCCACCACGGCTGCTGCTATCACGGTGGCGGGCCAGGAAAAAACGATGCTGGCGTCCAGCTTCAGCAGAAGCTTTCCGAGCGGGCCATTTCGTCCGAAGAGAAGCAGAAGGAGAAAGCCGACGACCGTCGGCGGAAGGACCAGCGGCAAGAGAAAGATTCCGTCGACAAGTGCAATGGCTGGCCCTCGACGGCGCTGCCGCCACGCGGCGGCGGCCAATCCCGCTGCGAGCGTGATGACCGTGGCCGTCAAGCTCGTGGCGAGCGAAATCCAAAGCGGAGACCAATCCATGGGGCTGGATTGTAGCCGGATCGGTTATTTCCAGCTTATGTTTTCAGCGCCGGATATCCCGGATATCACTGATGCGGCGGCTGCGAGGGTTGCGCGAGGTGCGGCGCAGGTGCGGGCTGATCCGAGCTGGGTGCAGCCTGCGGCTTCGCGCCGCCGTTGCCTTGAAGCAGCGGCTTGAGCTCCGGGTATTCGTCCGTCATACTTTGAACGACTTGCAGCGCATTGCCCTTAATCAGTTGAGAAGCGGACGTCTGTGATTCCTGAGAAACCTGCGGGAGCGTTTGCAACACGCGCTGACCCAGCGGCGATTCATAGAATTCAGCGAGGCCCTTGATGTCGTCCAGCGAAAAGTGACTGGCGTAAATCGGGACCAGAGTGTCGGACACCTGGCCGGGCGAAAGGCGTTGATGAAAACTTTGGCTGAACTGATCCATGAATTTTTGAACTCGATCCGGCGGGAGGGCGCGGCTCACAATATTGTGAATTTGCGCGGTCATATTGTTCAGCATTTGATCGCCCATTTTCGAAGTTCCCGTTACGTCCATGAGGTGACGGATGGCGGCGTCCTTTACCGGATCGTCTTGTTCGGGAGGCTGGCGCAGCGCCGGGAGAAGTTGTGACGGTGCCGCGCCTGGGTTGGCAGCCGGTTTCTCGGGCTGCGCCGCCGTTCCGGGCTGCTTTTGCGCGGGGGGCTGGGCCGGTGCCGGCGCGAGAGATTGCGCGTACGCCGTACCGCCGACCAAAAAGCACGCAGTAATAATCACCATTTTGAGATTCATTTAATGCTCCTGAGTACGAGTCATCCATCGTATCCGACGAATAGTTTTGATGCAATTTAGCCCCGCCGCGAACGCCTCGAATTTTCAAGGGGGCGATACACTTTGCCGAAATCGGCCTCGCCGTGTTTGGCAATGACTCGGGCGAGGCGCCGTGTGTTATTTTGACGGACGAGCCTGAGAGATTGAGTCGAAGAGGATCCGAAGCATGGGTGACAACAACAACCGCGCCTGGGCCGCCGCCGATTTCGAAGCCGAGCGCCGCGAAATGGTGGAGCGACAGATTCGCGATCGCGGCATTCGCTCCCCGGGCGTTCTAGCTGTAATGGCCGCTGTGCCGCGACACCTTTTCGTCCCGCCCGAACTTGCCATGGAAGCTTACGGCGATACGCCGCTGCCCATCGGCGAAGGGCAAACGATTTCGCAGCCATTCATGGTGGCGGCCATGGCAGACGCGCTTTTTCTCGAAGGTAACGAAAGCGTGCTGGAGGTTGGAGTGGGTTCGGGATATCAAGCGGCGGTGCTGTCCTTGCTTGCTCGGGAAATAACTGGCGTGGAAGCGCAGCCGGCTCTGCTCGCTCCAACGCGGGAACGAATGGCGCGTTTGGGATACGCGAACGTGCGCATTGAGGAAGGCGATGGTTCGCTGGGCTGGCCTCCGGGTGAGTCGCGCGATACAAAGTACGACGCGATTCTGGTTTCGGCTGCGGCACCTGCCGCGCCCCCTCCGCTCCTAGAGCAGTTGGCCGAAGGCGGGCGATTGGTGATGCCGATTGGGACGCCCGAGCAACAGCAATTGGTGCGCGTCGTGAAACGGAATGGCCAGACGACGCAAGAATCGCTTTTCGCGTGCCGATTTGTGCCGTTGACGGGGCGGTATGGTTGGCGGCGCAACGCACGGGATGTTTCTATTTGATGAATGCGCCGATGAACGCGACCGCACCTGAACTGTCCATAGTTATTCCTGCGTACAACGAGGAGGCCCGGCTCGGGCGAACGTTGGGACGCATTCGCGATTACTTTGCGAGCCGTGGTACGAGCGCCCAGAAATATGAAATTCTAGTTGTGGACGATGGTTCGAAGGATGGCACGGTACGCGTCGCGGAGGAATGGACGCGTGAGTTGCCGATGCTGCGAGTGGTGTCGAACGGTGGAAACCATGGTAAAGGGTACAGCGTGCGTCACGGGATGCTGGAAGCGCGCGGTCGCGTGGCGCTGTTCACCGACGCGGACCTCTCTTCGCCCATCGAGGAGTCCGAAAAGTTGCTGGCGGCGATAGGCGAAGGGAACGATGTTGCGATCGGTTCACGCGCGCTGGACCGTTCCATGATTTCCGTGCGCCAATCGCGCTCGCGCGAGCTTGCGGGAATCATCTTCAACGCGTTCGTGCGGCTTTTCACAGGGCTGCGGTATCACGACACGCAGTGCGGATTCAAAGCGTTCGTGAGGGCGCCCTCGCGCATTGTGTTTGAACAGCAACGAATCGAAGGTTTCGGCTTCGATCCCGAGATTCTCTTCCTCGCCGAGCGGCACCGATTGCGCGGAATCGAGGTGCCTGTCAGCTGGGCGCACGACTCGGCGACGAAGGTTCACATGCTGCGAGACAGCCTGCAAATGTTCGCCGATCTGATCTACATTCGCTGGAATTGGCTCTGCGGCCGCTATCCCGTGAAGCGCTGACGTGCCTCGGCGGCGCTCGTTAGTCTTTGTGTTGCTGTTGGGCCGTCGGTGGTAGCTGGCCGTTCAGGCGCAGGTACATCGCAGCGCCACTATAGTGGTCGGAGAAATCGTTCGTGAGAGCTATCATGGCGCCGGCGCGGGAAATCGTGCGCCCTCCAAAAAACTTTACCTGTTCCCCAAGATTTGAATCGTCCACTTTTGAAAGCGCCTGCGTGCAGTAATCGAAAGAACTCCTCAGCGCCGCGACGAGTTTGTCCTTCGGATCTGCCTCGTCTAATTTTTCCTGCGCGGGCGATGCCGTGCCGGAAATCGCGGAACACAAGGCGTTGTTCGAGCCTGCCATATGCATCACCAGGTGAGCGAAAGTCATTTGCGCGGGCGTGGGACGGAAGCTGAACTTGTCCGCGGGCATCTCGTCGGCTGCCGCGACCATGATCTTGGACTCGCGATCGAGGATTTTGCGAACCGTGCTCGAGACGGGATTGGCTTCCGGAGCAGATGCTTGCGGAGCCGGGTTCTGCGCGGCGCCGGCCGGTTGCTGTGCGATCGCTGCAAACGGAGTGAATGCCAAAGCTAGAACTGTCAGGATTGTTCGTTTCATTTCGTCGCCCCTTTGCGAGAATTCGCGGCAAAAGCATACCACGCGGGAACCGGGCGATTGGTCCTGGCGCTGAAAGCGCACTGTACGAGCGGTGTTACTTTGAATAACAAAGTACTTGACAGACTGCCGTATTCTGGTATTTTTGTTGGCATGGCGCTACCCGAACCTTCACGCTTTCGAACGGACCGGCCGGTGGCTCTCGATGACCATGCCCGCGAGAACTTGCGTTTCATTCGCGAGACGATGGAGCGAGCCGGGTCCTTTACCGCGGTTCCGGGATGGGGCGGAATCGCAATGGGAATTACGGCGCTCGGTTCGGCCGCGATTGCCTTCCGCCAGTCGAGGCCCGACGCATGGCTGTTGATTTGGGTGGTGGAAGCGATGGTGGCAATCGGGATCGCGGTGTGGACCACGATTTCGAAGGCGCGCGAATCGGGCGTGCCGGTTTTTGCCGGTCCCGGGCGGCGATTCGCTTACAGTTTTGCTCCGCCGATTTTTGTGGGCGCGCTGCTGACGGTGTTGTTGGTGCGCATCGGTTTCACGGGCGCAACTCCGGGAGTGTGGCTGCTGCTTTACGGAACGGGGGTCGTGACGGGCGGCGCATTTTCGATTCGTCTCGTGCCGTTGATGGGGCTTTGCTTTATGGTGCTGGGCGCGGTAGCCCTTTTCTGCCCGTGGTCCTGGGGAAACGCGTTTCTGGCAGCGGGATTTGGCGGATTCCACATTATTTTCGGCGCAATCATTGCGAGGAACTATGGCGGCTAAATCGGGAAGTGCTGCTCGCGCAGCGCGCGGCACACCGGACGACAAGAAGGCACGGCGAGGCAACGTAGCCACAGTGGCGCCGGAATCCTCCGCTGTAAATCTCGACCGGTTGATTCACGAACGGACGCGGCTGGCGATCGTGAGCGCGCTCGCGGTGAATGCGGCCCTTACGTTTAATGAGCTCAAGGCGTCGCTACAAGTGACCGATGGAAATTTGAGCGTCCACGCGCGAAAGCTGGAGGACGCCGGCTATATTTCGTGCACGAAGTCGTTCGACGGGCGGATGCCCAGGACGGAATTCCGGTTGACCCCGGCGGGGCGGCGAACGCTGGAGAAGTATCTGAACCATATGGAAGCCTTAATCCGGGCCACGCGGGAGGGCTAGGCAGGGAAAATTTTTTGCGGTGACACTTTATGAAAACGAGTACTTTGAGAACAATTTCATACCCGAAACTGCATGTCGCGATTTTGCTGGACGGCAATGGCCGCTGGGCTTCCTCGCGCGGTTTGCCTCGATCGGAAGGGCACCGCGCCGGAGTCGCGGCCGTTCGCCGCATCGTGCGCGCGGCTCCGGCACTGGGCATCGGCACGCTCACGCTCTACGCATTTTCATCCGATAACTGGGGACGCCCGGCCAATGAAGTGGTTGCACTGCTCGATTTGCTCGAGGAATTCCTGCGTAGCGATGCATCTACGTGCGCGGCGGAGGGCGTGCGGTTGCGAGTGATCGGCCGCCGAGACCGTATTCCGCCGACGCTCGCGGAAGCAATCGAATCGGCCGAACGCACCACTGCGCCGGGGCGGGCGCTCGAGTTGCGCATCGCTCTCGACTATTCGGCTCGCGATGCAATTCTCCGCGCCGCTTGCTGGATGCTGTCGAGCCCCGAAGTCACCCAACGCGAGTTCGCGCTGAAACTAGGCCAGGTGACCCATGCGGGCGGTCCCGCGCAGGACGTGGATTTGCTGATCCGCACGGGTGGAGAACGGCGGCTGAGCGACTTCATGCTTTGGGAATGCGCCTATGCGGAGCTGCATTTCACGCCGCGAATGTGGCCGGAATTCGAAATAGCTGATTTGAGAGCGGCGCTCGACGATTTTCTCGGACGCGAGCGGCGCTTTGGCCGGTTGCCGGAAGCCGCGGCAAGTTGAGTTCACCTCAATAGGAGCTTTCCGATGGAACTAAAACAACTGATAGCAATCTTCGGGATATTCGCGTTCCTGGGGACGTTCGCAGCAGTTGCCCTCTCGGCTGCGGCGATTGTGGCGCTGCGAATTGCCGGAGAAGATCGCGTGGCACGCTGGATGGATGGCGCATCCGCCTGGTGTTTCGGTGGGCGGGGCCTCGCGCGAAAGGTTGCGCTTGTGGCGACGATTCTACTGATTGGCTATGCGAGCGTGCTGCTCGGTGCGTCAGTTGTTAGCCGAGAACAAACGTTGGGCGGCGATCGGGAAAAATACTTCTGCGAGATCGATTGCCACCTGGCGTATTCGGTAGTGGGGATGGAGCGAGCGGCACCGCCTTCAGGCGCGGCCGAGAACGCTGCCAGTGGAATTTTATACACTGTAAGTGTGCGCACTCGCTTCGACGAACGCACGATTTCGCCCCACCGCGGAGATAGTCCGCTCACTCCGTCGCCGCGCGCGATTGCGATCGTGGATGACCAAGGCCGCGTTTATCCCGCCTCGGAGGAAGGCCAGCAGACTTCGCTTACGCAGCCCCTTCGTCCCGGCGAATCGCATATCACAAAACTTGTTTTCGAACTTCCTTTCGATGCACGAGGCTTAAGACTTTTGATCACCAGCCCCACCGAACCCGGCTGGCTTGGCCGCATCATCATCGGCGACGAAGACAGCATCTTTCACAAGAAAATTTACCTGCGCCTTTCTAGCTAGGCGCTCATTTCGCAGGCGGCAGGGACTCGCCATGCGCGTCGCGGGCCATTTGAAACGCCTTGCGAATGATGCGGGCGGCGGTAGGCGTAAGCGAATAGTTCGCAAGCTCCGATTCAGTCGACCATGCTACGTCGATCACGTCTCCTCCGGCCCGCACCTCGCCGCCGATCAATTCGCACAGATAATCCATGATTACGAAGTGATATTGAACGCGCCCGCCGGCGTCGGAAAAAATTCGCTCGAACACTTCCACCAGATCGAGCACTCGAACCTCGCATCCCGTTTCTTCTCTCAACTCGCGCCGCACGCCTTCATGAAGCGTCTCGCCCACTTCCAGCGTCCCGCCCGGGATCGACCATTCGCCCTCGAGCGGAGGATGGCCTCGCCGGATTAACAGCGTACGCCCCTCCGAAATCACCACGCCGCCTACTCCGACGATGGGGCGCTCCGGGTATTCGCGGCGGCCTGGCGTCACGTTTTGCGATCCTCGCAACTGAAAGCTTGACAGCGGCGGTATATAATACGCTTTCCGATAAACTATGGGCCGAGAAAGGAGGGAATGCCCGTGACGAAATGCCCGGAATGCGACGCTGAAATCGATTTGGATGAAGACGAAGTGGAAGAAGGCGAGATTCTTGGATGCCCGGAGTGCGACGCGGAACTGGAAGTGACCCAAACGCATCCCGTGCACGTCATCGTCATCTCCGAGGACGAAGACGAGGACGAAGAAGAGCCGGATGAGGAATCGAGCGGCAAGAAAAAGGAAGACGACGAGGAAGACGAAGAGGATGCGGAGTAATTTCCCTCAGGCCATCCGCGGCACCTTCTCCCTTCCGTAAAGCATCCAGGTTAGTGACCTCGAAAGCGGCACGGCGCGATCGCGTCTTTCCGGGGCAGTAGTTCTCTCGTCCCGAACTTGCATTTAGGAGTAGCTCATGAGAATTCGCCGCACAGCCCGGATAATTTCCATCCTCTTGCTGGGGTTTTTTTTCGCGTTGCCTGCGGGCTCGCAGAGCAAGCAGGACAAGAAGGCCGAAGCGCAACTTCGCACCGTTCACGGCAGCGTTTTGGACAAGGAGGAAAATCCGGTCGGTTCAGGCATCGTCTACCTTGTGAATTCGAAAACGCAGGCCGTAAGGACTCTGTACGCCGGCGACGACGGCGCCTACCGGTTCAGCGGACTCGATCCCAACGTCGACTATGAAATTCACGCCGAGCGCGAGGACATGACTTCTCCCACGCGCACGATTTCCAGCTACGACTCCCGCCGCGACATCGAAATGACGCTCAAACTTTCCAAGAAAAAACCTGCCCACTAACCCAAGCGCGTACATCGGTGAACATCTATTCGATAGCCACGAGCTCCGAATCAAAGCTGTTTTGACAGGCCCGAACCATGAGCCAACGCACGGCGATTTTCTCCTTGACAGCTTAGGAGTGTTCGCGCTACTCTCCTAATCACCTTAGGAGGACGCATGGCCGACCAAGCCCAATTGCTTCCCGGCACTCTCGATCTCCTCATTTTGAGGGCGGTCTCGCTCGGCCCGCTGCACGGGTACGGTGTTCTTCTGCGTATTGGACAGATTTCCGGCAACGCGCTGCTGATCGAACAGGGCGCGCTCTATCCCGGTCTGTTTCGCCTCGTGCGTCAGGGCCTCCTCAAGGCAAGCTGGGGCACGTCGGACAACAATCGCCGCGCCAAGTTTTACGAACTCACCGCCGCGGGCCGCAAGCGCCTGCGCGAAGAGACCGACAACTGGAATCGTCTCGCAAATGCCATCGGCGCGGCGCTCGGCGCGCAAGTGGAGGAAGTATGAAACTCTTCGACTCGCTTCGCTTCCGCACTGCCGCTCTCTTCCGTCGCTCGCAGATGAGCGCGGAAATGGACGACGAGCTTCGCTCCCACATCCAGCATCGTGCCGACGATCTCGAGCGCTCCGGTCTTCGCCGTGCGGAAGCCGAGCGTCGCGCGCGCCTCGAATTCGGCGGCCATGCGCGATTCAAAGAGGAATGCCAGGAAGCAGCGGGCGGAACGTTCATCGAATCGCTCTGGCAGGATCTGCGCTTCGCGTTCCGCATGTTGCGCAAATCTCCCGGCTTTACCGCTGTTGCCGTTGTGACCTTGGCCGTGGCCATTGGCGCGAACGCCGTGGTTTTCGGTGTATTGAATGCTCTCATCTTGCGCCCGTTGAATGTGCCTCATGCACAAAGTCTCTACGGAATCGAGCGCGGGAGCGACAAAGCCGTGAATCAGTCCTATCCCGACTATCTCGATTTGCGCGATCGCAATCGCAGCTTCGAGGATCTGGCAGCTTATAACGTCGCTTCGGTAGGTCTCGACACCGGCAACAATCCAACCGGTGCATGGCTCCTCGAGGTGACCGGGAATTACTTCGACGCGTTAGGCGTTCAGCCGTATCTCGGCCGTTTCATTCACGCATCCGACGAACGCGGCCCGAACAGCGCTCCGTATATCGTGCTCACCTACGCGTACTGGCACAGCCATTTTCAGGATGATCGCGGCGTGGTCGGCCGTACGGTCCAGTTGAACAAGCATCCTTTCACCATCCTGGGCGTAGCTCCGCAAGAGTTCCGAGGGACTTTGTCGTTTGTCTTTCCCGATTTCTGGGTGCCTATCGTTAACCAGGAACAGGTCGAGGGCGTGAATGTCCTGAATGAGCGCGGCAACCACGTCATGTTGATGGTGCTGGGGCACCTGAAGGCTGGAGTCACTCCCGCACAGGCTGTCGCCGACCTCAACTCGATCGGCTCCGATCTTGAAAAGACCTACCCAAAAGACGATGGCCACATGACCTTTTCCTTGATTCGTCCGGGTCTTACCGGCGACTGGCTGGGCGGTCCCTTGCGCGCGTTCCTCACGGGATTGATGCTGCTGGCGGGATTAATTCTGCTGGCCGCCTGCGCCAACCTCGGCAGCCTGTTTGCCGCACGCGCCGCCGACCGTTCGCGGGAAGTTGCTGTGCGCCTCGCGCTTGGCTCAACCCGCCTTCGCATCTTGCGCCAGCTCTTCACCGAAGCCATTCTGATCTCCCTGATCGGAGGTGCTGTCGGCCTGTGGGGCAGCATTTTGTTGATGCAAGCGCTGAGCGTATGGCAGCCGCTTCCCACGGCACCGCTCCAGATCCCTGTAACTCCAGACGCAAATGTCTATGCAGTAGCTTTGCTTTTGAGTTTAGCGAGTGGATTCCTATTTGGCGCGGTCCCGGTACGCCAGGTGCTTCACACCGATCCATACCAGGTCATCAAGTCGGGATTAACTGGCACGGTGGGACGCCGCATCACGGTCCGGGACCTCTTGCTCGCAGTGCAAATTGCGATCTGCGCTGTGCTGGTTACCTCCTCGATGGTGGCCGTGCGCGGACTCATGCGCTCGCTGCACAGCAGTTTCGGTTTCGAGCCGCGGAATGCCATGCTCGTCGAGACGGCTCTGAGTATGGCCGGTTACACTGCCGACAAAGCGCCCGCCATGCAAAAGCGCATGATCGATGCTTTGGAGACCATTCCCGGCGTGAAGTCTGTGGGATCGGTCGATCGCCTGCCGTTGTATTACGGCGCGAACAGCGTCAATGTCTTTACCGACAAAACCACCGACCTGCGGCCGGCGAATGCCGCCGCGGAAACCGTGATTTACAACATTTCTCCCGAATACTTTGACGCCGCCCAGACCACCTTGCTCGCCGGCAGGACTCTCACATGGCACGACGACAAGAACGCGCCGCGCGTCGCCGTGGTCAATCGCGAGTTTGCGAGCAAAATCTTCGGCTCCGCAGCCGGCGCGTTGAACGGATATTACAAGGCCAAGGACGGCTCGCGCATACAAGTGGTAGGCATTGTCGAAGACGGGAAATACGGGAGCCTCTCCGAAGATCCGCAGCCGGCCATGTTTCTCCCCGTCCTGCAATCGCCTTCCAGTCAGATGTGCTTGGTGGTGCGCTCGGATGGCCCCTCGAACGGGTCGGACTCAAACGGGGCAGGCCTAAACAACAACACGCAGCAACTCGTGGCGGCCATCAAAAGCAAGGTAATCGGTCTCGATGCAGGGCTGCCCTTCACCATCCGCACCTGGAACCAGGAACTCGAGAGCGCTCTGTTTCCTTCGCGCATGGCGACGCTCACGCTGGGTGTGCTGGGCGTGCTGGGCGCGATGCTGTCCGTAACCGGCATCTTTGGATTGGCCGCGTATTCCGTCAGCAAGCGTAAGCGCGAGTTGGGAATTCGCATGGCCCTCGGCGCGCAACCCAAGGAAGTGCTGCGGGCAGCCTTGGGACGCCCATTCAAATTGCTGGCTTTCGGCTCCGTAGCAGGATTGCTCCTTGGCATTCTAGCCAGCCGCGTGCTCGCTTCCATCGTGTACCAGGCCACACCGCGCGATCCGCTCGTATTGGCTGGCGTCGTCCTCGCCATGGCGCTGCTCGGCCTCCTCGCGACGTGGATTCCCGCGCAGCGCGCTCTGTCGCTCGATCCCGTGATCCTCCTGCGCGAAGACTGACTCGGCTCGATTGAAATAATCTCCGCGCTGTCATCTCCGCTTTTGGGAGTCCGCTGTCGTCCAGCGACCCGTTCGTTGAATACAGGAATAAGGCCGCGCACACGAATGTTGTGAGACCGTCGCTACCGAAGAAGTGAAATCGATTGCTGATTGCATTATGGTCATTTGCGAAGCACTCGCGCAGCTTGTCATGAAGCAAGTCGTCCGACGCCGAGAACAACTCGGTCAAATGAGCGTTGCTGGCGAGGTAATTCATGAGTTTAGCGATTACATTGTAGGGGCAAAAATGCGCGCCGGAACCGTTGCCGTAGGTGACGAAATGGTCGTCGTGCGGAAGCATGCCTGCTATAAGGCCCGCATACAGTCGATTCAGGTTAAAGACAAGCCGTACGAACGACTGGATGTGGTCGATAGTCAAGAAATCGGATTGCGGCTAACCGTTGCTGTCAACGAAGGTGCTCAACTGATGAAACTGCCCGTTTCACTCCCGAGCATTCCTGAAGAGCGATCGCAAGAATTGTCACCGCCTGACGTATCCCAGTTGATCGAACCAGAAGACTCGCTTACCGACACTGACTCACTTTGATCAGGCGATGTTTCACCAAAGCTACCCGGCACGATTCGCACCTCGTGATACAATGAATTTGTGAACGTGATTGTCAAAAACCGCGACATTCTCGGTGGAACCCCTGTTTTTCGCGGGACACGAGTGCCAATCCAAACCCTTTTCGATTACCTCGAGGGAGGAGAAACGCTCGAAGATTTCCTGCAAGGGTTTCCCACAGTCACGCGTGAATCAGCCGTTGCCGCCCTCGAAGAAGCGAAGCACCTTCTCCTCGCCCGTTCCTAGATGCGTGTTCTACTCGACGAATGTATTGATGAGCGATTCCGGAATTATCTCCCTGGCCACGATTGCCAATCCGCGCGTTACGCTGGACTTGCAGGATTCAAGAATGGCGACCTTCTCACGGCGGCGGAAACCGCCAAATTTGACGTTTTCCTGACCGTGGACCAAGGCATCGAATACCAGCAAAACCTGGCTGGACGAAGTATCGGAATCATCATTTTCCGCACAAAATCGAACCGTTTGAAAGACCTGTTGCCGCACGCAGCCACTTGCCTCGCGCACATCGAATCTATTCAACCAGCTCAGATCGTAAGAATTCCAGGGTAGGTCAACCACAAACCCGAGGCCGCTTGGGTACGCGAGTACAGCTGTCCTTTTTTTAGCCTATGGGTCAGTTTCATTCCTCCGTCATCGTGCTAATCTGTTTGCGGCGCGCGGATCCACAGCGCCGCACAGCAATTCCCCGCGAGTGACTCGCAACCCGAAGTAAAGAATCAAAAGAGCAAAAGAGAAGAGAAAAAGAGATGGTAGACGGAAGAGTCGTCGATACGCGACTCGATTCCGCTCGCCCGCAGCGGGCGAACGATGGGGATCGGCCGCAACTCCGCATTTCTAATAGCGAAATTCCGCGATTAGAAACGGACTTAACCCTCGCAAAATCATTGTGCGCACCCACTCTAATAGCGAATTTTGCGAGGTTTGCGATCCGCGAATCGCGCTTCACAATTCCGGGGTCGCTATGTCTAACTTCCGCTTGTGCGATTTGCGCATCCCGGATGACTGCGCGGGGCGCTGACTCACCCGCGCAACTTTCTTCACTCCAGAACAGCATTTCTAATCGCAACATTACGCGATTAGAAACACACTTAACCCCCGCAAAATCAATACGAGCTCAGGGTCTAATCGCAACAAATACCCACATCTCCGATCCGTTGGCTCTCGCCACGAACACAACTCGTCTCACTTCCGCTCGCCCTCATCCATCTCGCGCGCACTGTTTTCCGAAATGGATTCGTGCTAAATGGAATGCGCACTGTTTCTCACATTCACGCGTGAAAGCGAGGGTCGCGATGAACTCCGTCGGCGCTGTTTCTCGTAAGTTCTTCTTGCTGTGTCTGATCTTTACGCTTTTTTCTCTGGGTGCGGCGGTAGCAGGCGCGCAAGTATCCGCCGACTCCGACAAACTGCTCCATCGCGTCTTTGGCACAAAAGGGTTCCAGGTGAAGCAGTTTGGCCCGGCGCGGTGGCTCAAGGGAGGCGAATTCTATACAACCGTCGAGCCTTCGAGCGAATTCCCGGGCGCCAAGGACATCGTTCGATACGAAACGGCCACCGGCAAGCGCGACGTGTTGGTTGCCGCGGCGAAGTTGATTCCGGCGGGCGCGAAATCGCCGCTCGATATCGACGACTATGCGTGGTCAAAGGACAATGCCAGTCTGCTGATCTTTACAAATTCGGCGCAGGTGTGGCGGCAGAAAACGCGCGGCGACTACTGGGTTCTCGATCTCAAGGCCGGTGCGCTGCATAAACTGGGTGGCGACGCGCCGCCATCGACGATGCTGTTTGCAAAGTTCTCGCCCGATGGAACGAAGGTCGCTTACGTCCGCGCGAATAATCTATACGTCGAAGAACTCGCGAGCTCGCGAATTCTTCCTCTCACTCGCGACGGCTCCGAGAACATCATCAACGGCACGTCCGACTGGGTTTACGAAGAAGAGCTGGCGCTTCGCGATTGTTTTCGCTGGAGTCCTGACGGCAAGAGCGTTGCCTACTGGCAATTCAACACGGAAGGCGTGAAGATTTTTCCGCTCGAGTACAACCTCGGCGAGCCGCGCAAGATTGTCACCGGATTTCCCTACCCGGGCTTGGGCGCCTATCCTTCGATTCTCAACATTCCTTATCCGATTCCCGGCACCACGAATTCAGCTGTGCGAATCGGGGTAGTAAGCGCGGACGGTGGCGAAACGCGTTGGATGGACGTCCCCGGCGATCCGCGCGACAACTACATTGCCCGCATGGACTGGGCCGGAAACTCCCGCGAGTTGTATCTCGAGCATTTGAATCGCTTGCAAAACACCAACGATGTTCTCCTCGCTGATGCTTCGAGCGGAACCGTCCATTCGATCTTCCAGGATCGTGATGACGCCTGGGTGAACATCATGGACGACGTCACCTGGCTCGATGGCGGCGCGAAATTCCTCTGGCTTAGCGAACGCGACGGTTGGCGGCATGCTTACCTCGGTTCGCGCGACGGGTCTCCCGCGCAATTGATTACCAAGGATCCCTACGATGTCATCAGCCTTAGCCGCGTTGACGAAAAAGGTCGCTGGCTCTACTTCATCGCGTCTCCCGAAAACGCTACGCAGCGGTATCTCTATCGCGTGCGGCTCGACGGGAGCGGAAAGGCCGAGCGCGTCAGTCCGTCAAATGCTTCTGGCATGCATTCCTACGATGTCTCGCCCGATGCGAACTGGGCGTTCCATACCTACTCGCGCGCGGATCAAACGCCGGTGACGGATCTGGTCGAGCTTCCCGCACATCTTTCCGCTCGCATCCTCGAAGACAATGCCGCGCTTCGAGCCAACGCCGCCGCGGCCTTCACATCGAAAATGGAATTTTTCCACGTCGACGTTGAAGATGGAGTCACTCTCGATGGCTGCATGTTGAAGCCGCCAAACTTCGACCCGACGAAGAAGTATCCGGTTCTCGTGTATGTCTACGGCGAACCGGCGGCGCAAACCGTCCTCGACGGGTGGTCGCAAGGCTTTTACTTCAACCGAGTGGCCGCGGCTGCGGGCTACCTCGTCGTCAGCTTCGATAATCGGGGAACGCCGGGTCCGAAAGGCCGAGCCTGGCGCAAATCAATTTATGGTTCGATCCATCCCGTGGTTGTGAAGGACCAAAGCGCAGCGCTAAAAGAGTTTCTGCGAACGCTTCCCTACGCGGACGCTTCGCGCGTGGCCGTCTGGGGAAAGAGCGGCGGCGGCTCCAGCACGTTGAATCTAATGTTTCGCGCTCCCGATCTTTACAAAGTAGGGATGGCGGTGGCTCCCGTGCCGGAATTGCGGTTATACGACACGATTTACCAGGAGCGCTACATGGGGCTGCCGCTGCAAAACGTGGAAGGCTACCGCAACAGCTCGGCAATCAATTTTGCCGAGGGCCTGCGCGGTTCCCTCCTGATCGTTCACGGCTCGGGCGACGACAACGTCCACTTCGCGGGCACCGAGCTTCTTCTCAATCGCCTGATCGAGCTCGACAAGCCCGTGGATTTCATGGAGTACCCGAATCGCACCCACGCGATTTCCGAAGGGTCCGGCACAGTCCTTCACGTGAATAGCCTTCTGCTGCGCTACCTGGAGGAACACATTGCGCCTGCGGCCAAATGAGTGGTGCCGGCGGGGGGAATCGAACCCACGGCCTAGGGATTATGAGACCCTCGCTCTACCACTGAGCTACGCCGGCACTGGGGTCTTGCGATGCTAAAGGCTAGCTCTGCAAAGTGTCAAGGAATCCTCGGGAGGATCGCATGTCGTTCCGCGCAGCCTGCCCGTTTCGCATTTGCGCGTTCAACGCCTCAGTTGTTCCGTATCGGCACGCACCTCAGGCATGCGTTCTGGAAACCGTGGGACGCGAATAGTACTTCGGTAACATTGACCGCATTCGCTTCAAAACGTTAATTTCGCCAAGACAATTGAAGAGGTCCTGGCACGGCTCTCGAGGGAGGGGTGTGTACCGATTAGGCACACGCTCGAAAAATTCCCTCTTGACGGCCCTGGCCGCCTATAGACTCCACCGCGTAGTTTCCCTACTCGGAGGAGTAAATGAAAAGGTGGCTAGTAGTCGCAGTGCTGGCGGTTTTGGTTCTAACCAGCGCAATGGGTCTAAAGGCTTTAACGACCCCTCAAACGCTGGCGAACACGTCAGCGCCCATGCCCGTAACGCCCTGGGTGGCAGCCAACACATCGGCTCCCATGCCCGTAACGCCTTGGGTGGCAGCCAATACATCGGCTCCCATGCCTGTGACACCTTGGCTGGTTGCCAACACATCGGCTCCCATGCCCGTTACGCCTTGGTAGTGAGGGCGGTGGATCCCCGATAACGGGGGTTCGCTAGGGCCAGGCCTCGAAAGAGCATTCTCAGAATGCTTGGCCCGCTTGATTATGCGTTGTGCTTGATTGGTTTCCTCGCGGAAATCTACGTGGTTGTGTGTCTGCTCTACCGAAAAGAATTTGTCCGCTATATTCCGCTTAATTTCTATATGTTGTGCTCGGCTTTCGTCACGTGTGGCCTCTTTTTTTCAGTACGGCGGTTTGGCGTAAGCTCGCCAACCTACGTTTACTTCTACTACTACTCCGACAGTTTGCTGATGATCCTGATGTTCTGGGTGATCATCAAGCTGTACCAGCAGGTGTTCGACGAGATGAGGGTGAGCAAACAGATTCGTGGAGCAGCGCTCATTTTGATCGCGGCCACGGCGTTGTTTTCTTACGGAGTCGTCCACCAAAACCGCAGCAACTTGACGGGCCATTTCGTCGTCGAGCTCGGCCAAAATCTCTACTTCGTCGGAGTGGTCCTGACATATCTCCTCTGGGGATCCATTTTGAAATTGAGAGAAACCCGCACTCGCCTGATCCAGCTTGTCCTCGCCCTGGGTATTTATTTCAGCGCCACGGCAGGAACGTATGCTCTTCGCAATCTTTTTCCGGCCTTGCAGCCGTCCTTACTGAAATGGGTGCCGCCCTTGTTCGGAATGTGGCTGCCGCTGGCTTGGGCATATACGTTCACGCGGATTCCTGAAGACGCCCGGTTAGCGACGGCTCGTCTAATGGAGAAACACCAATGATTGCCGCTTTCGTTTGCGTGATGTCGATTGCGGCATTCCTGGAATTGTTGGTGTCGTACTGCCGCTCGATCCTGGCCTCGTCGAGTAAGGTGGAATTGTCAGCGCGCGTGCGCGAAGTTGCGGGAATCGCGAGCCACCCGTTGGCGGCGGACGATTTCGCGCGCCTGTTGCAGCTCTTGCGTCTGTGTCCGGAGCGCGGCGACGATCAGACGGAGATTCGCGCGGTAGGAACTTACTACGGTCTCCTTCAGGTTCTTGGCCGCGCGGCGAAACCGCTGATTCCGGGCGTCGCTGCCTGGGCAGAGCAGGAGCGATGCAGTTGCTCTTACTTCGCTGCCGTGGCGCTGGACCGGCGCATCACCTACAGCCGCGATCTTTTCACGCAGCAGGTTGCCGACCGCCTGTAACTCCCGGCCGTCACAATCGCACAAAACTCGACCCCTCTGAATCCTGCTGCTACGATATGAACGTGACGAGAGCTGCGCTCGCCCGCGCAGCCACGTCCGCGCCTATGAGAACACCGCTGGAACAGCAGGTTCTCGAAAATATCCGCCGCTCCGGGATGCTGAGTTCCGGAGACCGCGTCGCAGTCGCGGTTTCAGGCGGCGCGGATTCGGTGGCGCTCCTAAGGGTTTGCGAAGCCCTTCGCGCCGATCTGGGGATCACTTTGCTCGTGGCTCATTTCGACCATTCCCTGCGTGGCGCCGAATCTCGCACCGACGCTGCATTCGTGGCGGAGCTTGCGAATGGCAGTGGTCTGGAATTTGTGTCGGCGCGCGAAGACGTGGCGGCCGAGGCCGATTTGCGCGGCTGGAATCTGGAGGACGCGGCGCGGCGCATGCGGTACGCATTTTTCGCGCGCGTGGTCGAAGAAGGCCGCGCGACGCGCATCGCCGTCGCTCACACTTTGGACGATCAAGCGGAAACTCTCCTGGCTCACTTGATTCGCGGCACCGGTTTGACGGGCCTCGCAGGAATCTACCCGACCGTTGGCGCGATCGTGCGTCCCCTTCTAACAACCCGCCGAAGCGATCTTCGCGAATACCTGCGTGCGCGCGGAGACGGGTGGCGGGAAGACGCAACCAACCACGACGTCCGCCGGCTGCGGGCGCGTATCCGCGAGCAGCTCTTGCCGGTGCTCGAGCGAAATTTTTCCCCGGCAATTGCCGGCCATCTCGGCGATCTCGCGCAGTTCGCGCGAGAGGAAGAAGTTTTCTGGACCGCGCTGGTGGAAGACCGCTTCCGGGCATACGTGCGAGAGGCCGGCGAGTCTTTCGCGATCCACGTTTCCCATTTACTCGCACCGCTTGAACTGGCATCGATTGGAGCGGAAGGTAAAGCCTCTAACGCCAAGTCTCCGCAGCGAACGCTCACGGAACGGCTGATCCGGCGTCTTTATGAGCGCGCGCGGGGGGACCGGCGGGAACTCTCCGCCCGGCATGTTGAACAAGTGATTCGCCTGGCCGAGGAATCAACGAGCGGGCGGCGCGCGGAACTTCCTGGAGGAATCGTGGTGGAGCGAAGCTTCGATACTCTGTTTTTTTCGCGCCCTGAGACGGCCCGCGACTCGAGCCAGGAAACCACCCGTCCGCGAGATACGTACCAATATGTGATGAGTCTTCCGGGCCAAGGTGCGGCCACTGTTTCTGTTCCGGAACTGGGACGCCGCTTCAGCCTGAAAACCATTGACTGGTCCTCGAATGCGCGCGAAACTGAATGCACTGGCGAAGCCCTCGACGCTGCTCTCCTCCGCACTCCTTTGATTCTGCGGAATTGGCGGCCGGGCGATTCTTATCGGCCGCGTGGCCGCCGCCAGTTGCGGAAATTGAAGCAGATGTTTCTGGCCGGTCGCGTTCCCAGCCGCGAGAGAGCCAGTTGGCCGGTGCTCGAAAGCGACGGAAAGGTTATCTGGGCTCGAGGGATGCCCCCTGCGGCTGAATTTTGCGCCGG
>Ga0185299_10001876_pt1 | contig 36091 bp, 22 predicted proteins | sample PaiPotPPA55metaG_FD_128002 | JGI IMG/M metagenome (GOLD analysis project Ga0185299, IMG submission 128002) | Iron sulfur acid spring bacterial and archeal communities from Banff, Canada, to study Microbial Dark Matter (Phase II) - Paint Pots PPA... ...
CGGAACTGAACCCCGTCGAGTACATCTGGGGTTACTGGAAGCAGCACGAGGTACCCAATGTCTGCCCCAAGGACTACTGGCAACTCAGCGAAGCAGCACGACGAACGCTCCGTCGCATGCGCCGCCGTCCGCGACTGATCACCGCCTTCTGGCAGCAATCTTCTTTATGGCCAGAATAGCTCTATATTATGCGAGAGTCATTAGACATCGGATTTCGAAAGCGCCAGCATCGATCCGGAAGGCGCCGGCGCGGTCTTGGCCACAGCGCCTTGAAGTACGGGTGGGCGGGCCAGGGTCAAGGCGTAGAGGATAAACGACACATACCACAACATATTCGTACCCTGCCAATGGGTTTCGATCTGATCTGTAACAATATACGCAAGGAACAGACTGATGGCCATGCAACGATATGCGGAGGGCTCGACGCGCCGCATGCGGCGCCACAGATAAACATTAAAATACAGATATCCGAATAGTCCAATCAGGCCGAAGGGCACCCAAGCTGATAACAAGCCATTCGTTATTGCGGGGCGATAGAATCCGCCCTCGGAATTTATCCACTCCGCGAGTTGCCCGACTCCGGAACCAAAGATGATCCAATTGGGATTGGAGATCATTTCGGTGGTTAGATAGGCCCAGTTGGAAAAGCGACCGGAGGTGAAAGCTTCCAATGTCGCGGGATCGTCAAGGGAGGCGCGCTCGTCCAGCTTAAAGCGATTGGCGTCGTTTTGCGAACCGGTGGTGTAAGCGATGGAGCCAAGAATTATCACAATTAGCACGAATGTTACGATTGCGGAAATCCAAACAGTCATGCTCACGCGCTTCCTGGCCAAATAGCTATAGGTCAAAACCACGATGATGGCGCCAATGAGCGGCCCGCGGGCACCGGTAAGTACGAGGCCACTGCATACAATCACGAACACGACGAACATCATGATTTTGTGGTTAATTTTTTTAAGCTCGTCCCAGGAAAACAGTATCAGCGGCAACATCAGCGCGGCATACTCCGAGACATACTCGTAGTCGTTCGGCTCTATGCGCAAGCGATCGACACCAATTTTCCCGGTAACAGTCCAATACATGATTCCAACCGCGAATCCCGCTGCCAGAATGACCGGCAACGCGATGGCGACAAATCCGAAAAGCGTGCCATCGGGATCCAAACTCTTGAAACAAAGCCAGCCGATTAAAACCAGAATAATTTTAGAAGCCTGGCCAAAAAAGAATTGGTTGCCGACAGATTGACCCATTCGCAGGGCAAAAAATAATAGCAGCGGCACGAATATCACATAATCCCATTTGGTGCCCCAAGGCTTGCGAACGGTGATTTTTGATCTGGATAGGGCCACCAGCGGCGTAAAGGCCAAAAGTACGACCGTGGCGAAGTGCGAAAGGACAAAGTGGGCGTCGGGGTCCAACGGATAATTGAGCCAAAGACAGACGGCAAAAAATAATACCAGGGTCGATTTAAGAATGACGCGGGCCCGGGCATCTTTGCTCAATGCAATCTGTTTCATGTTAAGACTTGATCGGTTCAAGACGAAAATAAACTTCGTTGGCTCTAATGATAAAAGCGAAGAAATGCTCGTAAATACGGGGAGCTTTGTTGGCCAACCACTCCAGACCAATCCATCGGAAAGGATTGGGCTTTTTCACGTCAAAGGCCTTGGCCTGCAGGAAAGAAATTCGAACCTCCACGAGCTTAAAGACGGCTTTCTCGCTGTAGCGATACAGACAATCGCGATTGACACAGAAATAATCCATGCTGCGGTATCCAAAGGCCCGCCGATGGGTGACATCGGTAAAATGATTATCGGAGCTAAAATGCGGGGCGACTATTTCGATGACGCCGCCCGGAGCGGCGATGCGATGCAGTTCCTCTATGACGGCGACGATGTCATCGAGATGGCTTAAGGAATGGCGACAAACAATATGGCTAAATGAATCGTTGGGAAAGGGCCAAGGATAGACATTGAGATCATGGATGACGTCGACCTCGGGCGAGACCATGTTGTCGACACCTAGAAATCCCGGAAGCTTCCGCGAACCGCAGCCAACGTCGAGTTTGCGAGCGGTTATTTTTTCCCCCGATACGACAGCAGGTACAGCGCTCATCTCGGTCCTTCTTACCAGCTTACTGGTCGATGCCCGGCGCGCCCCTAACGCCGGCAGCGATGAGGAGGGAAGGCGTTAGAGTGGCCCCGGAAATTCGCTTTACGGAGTTTCCAAATAAAAATAACACACAGGCACCGGCAACAACGTGAGACGCGTAGCAGAAGGCAATCTGGTGCCACAAACATCCCGCAATGAGCGCCGTAAGCATAAATAGGCAAGCTACGGCCTGCATGACGACAATTTTTCTGGTTCTGGTGTGCGCGTACAGCACGTTCAGATAGGTGGTGGATAGATTTGAGAGCAGAAAAGCGAGACTGAGAATAATAAAACCAGAGACGGAAATATGAAACACATGGAAATACGCGTGAGCGATCAAAATGGCGGCTGAATATGCTATTCCGAGCACCAGCATCAGCAGGTTGTAGGTACGGATTACCATTCGCAGCGACGCATAGTTATCTTCGGCTACCAACTCACAAATTCGAGGGAAATTATAAAGGGCGAAGAGTTGGCTAATCATGGCTTGCGCAAAAGCAAATTGAAAGGTCACCACAAATTTGCTGAAGGAATCAGGGTCGAAAAACATACTGACCATGAATTTATCGATCCAGTAGATGAGCAGAGTGATCGAATTATAAATAACCAATGGGAGGGAAAATGCGAGCACACTTCTCGCCAAGCTCAGGTCAAAATCATGCCACGTCGCGCGCTTTAAAAGAGGACCAACGCCATAAAGCAAATACAAATCCTGAACGAGCAGGGACACGAGAAAGGCCCAGATCAAGCGGCTCAGCAGGGGCAATGGGTGAAAAGGAATCGCAACGGCCAGCAAAGCAATCGCGCCAATGATTTGCGCAACGAAGAATTTCTTTGAGGAATACGTGGCTCTGTACAGCGAGACAAAATATTGGTTGAAAGTATACAGGCCGACGAAAGCCACGCCGAGTAGCGCCATTTCGACAGGTTGAGCAGTTTTCACTGAGGTTTTGTAAACGAAGTACATGGGGGCGATGCAGACTGCCGCTCCTACGAGGAACGCTCCGGAAAGAAGCAAAAAGTAGGTTACGAGGAACTCCTGCTTGTTTTCACGGCGATACCAGAACACGACCGTCGAACTGGGAATAGCCAAAGAACAGAAAACGCCAAAGATCTGAACTGTGGTGTAGAACAAAACATAGGAGGCGTAGGTATGGTCACCGTAGAAGTAAATGAGAAGAGGCAGAATTAAGAATGGGGTACCTTTTTGTACCGCCATTCCCAAGCCATAATAAAACTGAATTCCCACCGAGCCTTTGAATTCCGAGATGCCCGAGCCTACCAGGGACACGAGCCCGCGGTAGCCGCCAGTGGATTTGTTGTTCAATAAATTGGAAAGACGCGGTCCTAACGGAGACTCTTCGCTGGTTTGAGGTGAAGGGTTTGTGGTGTTGAGCATCGATTTAGGTTGCGGTAAAAAAAACATCGTAACGCCGTAGCGCCAGATTCACAGGCTTGCGCTAGGATTCGTCTCGCGATTGGTCGTCGTGACCCGGTCGGACGCGGGACAAAAATTTAACGTGGGCACCAGAGCGGTTATTGGAGAGCGAGCGGGTTCGCTCTGAAACGGTGCCAAACACTTCTTCGGCAAGAAGTTTTCGAGGATCTAATGGATCCATGCTGGTCCACATCGCTGCCGCGAATAGCCAACCGATGCCGATGCAGCAGCCCAGAAATGCGCCGAGGCCCATGAGCAACATACGCGGGGGAAAGGACCTGCTCTCGGGGATACTACCGGGGTCGAGAGTCTTAACGCTGGGTACTTCTTTGGCTTCCTGGACTTTTGCCAATTCGAATTGTTGCGTCAGCGTTTCAAAGACCACTTCCTGAACTTTCGCTTCGCGATAAAGGTCGGCGTAGGTAACTCCCAGCAAGGGAAGCCGACGAATGGAGGGATAAATAGAATTGTTTTCCGAAGACGCAGCGCTTTCGCCGGTTTCTGGCCGGCCGCCAAGCTTTTCGAGCTGATGCTGCAGCTCGGCGATACGTGCCTGAGCGCCACGCACGCGCACGTTACTGTCGGCATAAATCTGTCGGAGGCCTTCGAGCTCGGATTGAGCGGCCATCATTTGTCCCTGAAGAATGGCGGCGGCCTCAACCATGGCTTTGCCTTGCTCCTTAATATCGATGGCACCGCTCTTACTGGAGAATTGACTGAATTGTTTCTCGGCGTTTTCCAGATCCTGCTTAACGGCCAGGAGACGATTCTCTAAAAATTCTCTTTCACGATGAGCCGCGGAGGTACTCAATTGAGTGACCACGCGGTTCAGTTCGCTTACATATTCGTTGGCCATTTCGCGGGCCCGTTGGGGGTTGCGATCCGTGACGGTGATGGTGATGATTCCACTCTTGCGGTCTTCCATCACGGTGGTGTGTTTTGTAAGGTCGAGCCGCGCTTTTTCCAGGCGTTTCTGGCGGTAAACCTTTTGCAGATTGAACTTCTCGATCAAATGGTCCTGTACCGTGCGACTAGCAAGAATACCGACGAAAAGCGCGCCAGTGGTCTTGACACCGAGCAAGTCGCTGGCCATACCGGCAATTCCAGCTCCACCACCACCTCCACCCCTTCCCGCCAGGGCGGTAATCATGGCTAGACCGCGGTTAGATTGATCGTCAGGAGGCATGAGCCGGGTGTAGGACTCATATTCGGGAGGGAGCAAAAATGCGACAGCAGCGCCGATCAGAAGACCAACCAGTATGCTCTTCCATATGAAACGCCTGCGATTCCAAACGAGGCGAAGTTTTTCCACTCCCCAGTCGATCGCCGCGGCGCTCTCGACTTCCAGAAGGATTTCCGCCTTCTTCGAGCGTGGCTCAATCCTGGATTCGGTGGGTGTTCGTGTGTCGTCCACTATCAGAAACCCTCAATTCGTATTGCTATAAGCCTAGGGTAACGCTGTTGCGCGCCGATGGACAGCTACTTGCTCACGCGGCGTGGCCAGTATGTGATGCCCAGGGAGGTCGTAAAGTTCGTTTGGGCATACGGCGCTAGCAGCGGAAAATTCGCTTGCGCATTCGGTGCTAGCACCGGAAAATTCCACTTCTCATACTGCAACAGTCCAGAAACGCTTAGATTTGGCCCCAGCCAAATATTTGGTTTCACCCCGGCATCGGTGATGGTCCCACCGCTGAAGAGCAGGTCATTGCTGATTTTTTCATGCCGGTAGTTAAACTGGATCGAGCTTTTGGGGCTTATTGAATAGGTCATCCACGCCTGCGCGCCCTGGCCCTGCCGGCCGATCCAGCTGCCGATAAGATTGCCATTGTTTGTATATCCATTGCGATAGGCAAGGTTGAAATAAAAGAAACCGCGGCCTATGTTTCCGCCTGCGGGAACATCCGTATAGACGCCTTCTACCCGAAAATCCAGTTTGGGCAATTTGGGTAATTGCGGAAAGTAAAGTCCCGCAAGCCATGCCGAGCGGTCCCAGTAGGCGACGGGCGAAAATTGATCGTCGGTGAATCCATCTACATAAAATGTAACCCAGTTACGGAGTTTAGGAAGGCGATACGTAAAATCAAACGAACTGCGGCGATCGCCAGGATCCTGAGCAGTTCCAACATTTCCGTTGGATGCACTTGTGAGACTGAACCAGAATTCATGCGGAGTGAAGGGCACCGCCGGGCCGGCAAATATAGTGGTGCGCGCAAAGCTGAATTCAAGATTCTTGGTTGCACGTAAGCTGAACTTTTGTCCATGGAGAAATGGCTGGTCAGCTAAAGGCACTCCTACCTGACCGAAGAATTGGCGGTTGCGCCCGAATGCCACTTCTTGTCCCGACAACCGGCCGACAAAAAATTCCACACGCAGAAGACCCAGGCGCCTGAAAATCCACGGCAATTCGAGCGGGGATACCGTACTAATCCTAAACATATCGATGGGCTCGGCGTTATTGCTAAAAAGCATGGGGCCGCCCGCATCTGGTCCCCACCACAGGCTCTGCCTGCCAAAGGAGAACTGCCAGTTGCTTGCAGTCACGCCGACATAAGCGTCCAACAAGCGAAAGCGATTGGTTACTGGCGAGGGATTTGGAGATGGGACCTCGGGAACAGAATCAATCTGTCTGATGTCCTCTCTGGCCAAAGGAGGTAACGCTGGGCCACTCGGAGCGTACTGATATTCGCCGCGCACGTAACCGACCACGCGGCCTGACGAGCCCCAGGTCGAGAAGCCTGTAACGTTATTGAAACCCGCCTCGTATGGGCGACCAAAATCGTTAATGATGGTTTGGCCAAAATCGTAATGAGTGCCCTGCACGAGAGGGGTGCCGGAAATTCCCGTGAATCGGGTGTATAGCGATTCAACTTGCAGAGTTCCGGGGTTGCCATATTCAAGCTGCTTCAGTTCGCCGGCGAACTCCTGTCTGAGGGTGGCGATCAGTTGCTCGCCTTGCGGGGAATCAATTGCTTCGGCGTCTCCATCGTCGTCCCCGTCTTGCGCTTCATTTAACAGCCGCAAGCATTCCAGACGAGTCCAGGGCCTCATGCTGAGGCCAGCGGAACGCACAAATCCCAAGGCAATCAGGCGATCAAACGCAGGATAAATCCAGCTATCGAGCGGCACGTAAGGGGAGCCTTGACTGGAGGCGGGTAAATGGCCATCTCCACGGACAATTTCGCCTATGGATCTCCACTCCGCCCCGCCTAAAGTTGGGTCGTGGTGATGACTGTACACGTTCTGGGAGACAAGTTGACCGATCATGCTGCCAACAAAAACGTCGGACGGGAAATGCTGTTTGCCCCTTATTCGCGAATAGCTGACGAAGGAGGCCAAACCGTAGCTAACAATTTTCGGGAAGAAGCCCGGATATTCGTGGGCAAAAACTCCCGCTATGGCCCACGCCGCGGCGGCATGCTCAGAAGGAAATGAAGTTCCTCCCTGGAAGAAAGGGCCACTGCCATCGCCCTGATAGGGACGCTGCCGGCGCAAGGAGTATTTCATCAGCTCAACCGGAATAAGGCTGTCGACGGCGGCTTCGCCAGCGAGCAATCCAGTTTCGCGCCAATGTTCGTTGTGGTTGGGATAGCTGAGAACGAACAGTCCAGCTCCGACACCTATGAGCGCGCCGACACCGGCAGTCGAGTAGTTCTTATAGTGACTGATGGTTTGCGGAGAATTGGAAAGGTGAAGGCTGAAATCTTTGTCTGTAGCGAAAAGCCCGGCAGCGAATCCTGCGGCGGGTACCAACCAATCGGCGTCCGCGAAACGAAGGCGCGCCGGACTGGTCCAGATGTTTTTCTGATCGTTGACGAAATCTTTGGCGAGACCGCCGACGGTTCGGTTGGCGCCGGCGGGCTCAGGGATATCGTCTTTGTCACGGATGGGTTTGCCACGCTGCTTGTCGCGCTTGGGCTTGGGGTTGTCGCTCTCGCGGGGTTTGTCAGCGGCGTTCGAATCCTTCGCCTCGGCATCCTGAGATTGCGGACGCGGAGCAGCGAAGCATCCTCCGGTAAATGCGAGAATGACTAAACAGAAGGCCCCGTAGCGAAACGCATTTCTGAAATTAGTCATTACGGATGAATGTAAGCGACCGCCAACGCTGCGGAGGCAGCAAGCTGCCCAGCCTGGAATAGATTCTGCCAATTTCGCGTTCCGATGCGCGGCGCGACTTCCGGTACGACAATCGAGTCGCCTGGCCGCAACGAAGTATTTAAAGGATCGCCACTCCAGAATCCGGAGTTGTTTTTCGCGGCGAGAACAGAGCCATCCGCTCTGATTACGAAGACGGCCTTCTTGTTGGCGAGCTGGGTCATGCCGCCGGCTTGGCTCAAATACCACTTGGCGCTGCGGCCGGGACGATAGCTGACGGCAGTGGGATTGAAAACCTGGCCGTTGACAGTGATGTAGTCGGCTTTCTTGGGGACGACCAGAACGTCACCGTCGCGAATCATGACGTCCGAGGAAGAATTTTTCCAGGCGCGCAAATCGTGCTGAAGATGAATCACGACGCGGCCCACTGGCGGATTGGCCTGAAGTTGCTGAATGGTGGTTTCCGTCTCGCTGAGAGCCGTTAACTTGGCATTCTTCTGATCGGGCTCAACTTCCGGCAAAGCCCGCAGATGAACCTCTTCTTCTTTTAAGCGGCGGATCATTTCGGTGCGCGCGTTCGTTTCCAGTTCGCGTACGTCGCGGCGCATCAGCACGGCACCGTATGGATATGCCTGGGGCGCAAAGCCGCCAGCGCGCTCAAGAACGGAGCTGACTCTTTCGCCTGGTCGGATACCGAATGGACCCGGATGCTGCACTTCACCTCGCACGGTCATCGAGGCTCCTACGTCATTCCAGCCGGGATTTTGCGGGATGGTCAGCACATCTCCGTCGCGCAGGAGTTTATTTTCGGTGCTATCGCCAGCGGAGACGGCGGAAAGGGCGATGGACAAATTTTCGCTGGCGGCATGCTCGGTATCACCGGCGGCGTAGCGGGTGAGATTGGCTTTGACGGGATCAGCGGTGCGCGTCAGACCACCGGCCACCTGGATCAAGTCTTCGACGTGCATGTTGGTGGTTAACGGATAGCGGCCGGGCTTGGCAACTTCGCCTTTTACGTCCACGGTGGCGAGATCTACCTGAGCGGTATTGCGGTGCACCAACAGGCGGTCGCGGGACTCAAGCAAAATATTGTCGATGGGATTGCCGGCCAGAGCGCCAGCGAGGTTAACGCTCAAGATTTTCAAGGTTCCATTAGCCTGCGTTCTGAACAACTGAGCGGAATCGAGTGAGGCATCAGGAGAAACACCACCAGCGAGATAGATGGCATCGCGCAAACGAATTTGACCCGAGGTGGCGTACTTTCCTGGAGACGTTACTTCCCCACCGATCCACACCTGAGGAGCAGGTTCGAAATCGTAGCGGCCAAAGACTCGAACGGTGTCGTGGGCTTGAAGTTTGGGAGCGTTCGCAGGATTTGCGAGGGCCGCAGCGAGATCAAAACTTTCCACGCTGGGACGATAATCCGGAGCATTGAGGCGCACAATTTCCGCATAGTGACCGGCGGGTTCGGGGAGTAGATCGGCGTACGAGCGGATCAGATCGGTAATCTTCATATCGTCGGTGAACGAATAGCGGCCGGGACGAAGCACGTGTCCCTGAAGATAGATGGCGCTTTCGTTGTAGGGCGCGATGGGAAAGATGTGGATTTGATCGCCGTCCTGGATTTTGAAGGCGCTGAGTTGTTTGGTGATGGAATCGGGATCGCTGGCGGCGGAAATATCCAGAGTGAGCATGGTGCGCTTTTCGTGAGCGACGAGGCGTTGCACTTCGATGTGTTGCAGAGCCGCGGCGGGCAGAATTCCTCCGGCGAGATCAAGAGCGTCCGCGAGGTTCTTTTCGCTTCGAAGTTCATAGATGGCTGGGCGCCGAACCATACCATCAATGGTTACCTGCGGACCGGTGGGGTCGACGAGAAGTGTGTCGCCGCTTTCGAAATGGGCCATTTCACCGCGAACGCCGTGAAGCAGCAGATCGTAGGCATCCACTTGCTCGACCAGCTTGTTGCCGCGATAGTGTTTTATGGTGCGGAGCGAGCCGCGATCGGATATGCCCCCGGCGGCAAACAAGGCGTTCAGCGGAGTCGACAACGAGCTGATGTCATACGCGCCTGGGTGGGCCACGTCGCCAACCACATAAACGCGCACGCTGCGTAAGCGCGACAGAGAAACATCCGCGGAGACATCGCGGTAGTTTGCGCGCAACACTTTCTGCACCGTTTGCTGGACTTCGGCAAGAGTATGACCGCTTACCAGAACGGGGCCGGACTCGGGCAGCGAAATGCGGCCTTGGCGGTCAACCGTGCGAGAGATGCGCTGCGAAACGCCGCCCCAAAGATCAATGGCCAGACCGTCGCCCGGACCAACCATGTAATCGGGACCGGCAGGCAAATCAATGGGGAACTCCTCTGAAGCACCGGCCTGGTTGCGGAGAACCTGTAGGCCAAAGCGTTCCGTAGGCCCTTGCTTGGTAGAAGCCTGCACGTACATGTCGTAAAGCGAAGGAATATCCGCGTAGGGATTTGGCCGGTGAACCATGGACACTGGAGATAAATCCAGAGGACTGGTGCGCGTCTCAGTCGGCCGAGGACGATTATTTTCGCGATTGCGCTGGACGTAATCTTGTGGAATTCGGCTGGTATCTATTGGCGCAATAGGTCCTGTACCGCCGAAGTCTAAAGGCAGGGAAAGTCCGAGGTCGCCTCCTCCGGCGGGATATCCCTGCGATGCTGCAAACATCTGAGCCATTCTGGAACTACGATCATCCGAGCCTGCTTCTTCTCCCGGAGTTGCGCCCTGTCCTTGCCCAGTCCGCAATGCGGACAACTGCTGCGAAACACCGGCGTTGTCCTGTCCACCGGCGCCCATGCCCGGCGTAGAGCCACCGCCGCCCTGCGCGCGGAGAATCGGTGAGGAAGAACTTAACGGGAATTCGGGAATCGAATTACCCCGGTCGGGAATTTCTGGAGGTGCGTTGGAGGGACCGTTGGCATGCCGGGGGGTCCTTCGAGCAGGGGGTTCGCAACCTGCACGCGCCGGGTCACAATTGTCTGGCGCTTCGACGTCGCGAGCTTGCCTTGTGATTTGAGAACCGACGTTGGCATCTTCTTCAGATTCGATCTGTGTTTGGCGCCGCGCGCGTTCTTTCAGGATGAATTCTCGCTCTTTGCCGAGTTCAGAATCCGGATTGAAACTTGGCAGCAAATATCCGTAACGCTGCACGAGCCTGGTAGCCAGGGAGCGGAATTTAATGTCCTGCTCCAGCCGGTCGAAGATAGCTTGATCGGTGAGAGAGGAATCCTCGACTATCTGGCCGTCGTCGGTGGCTTGCTTGATAGCTAATCGCTTCAGTTCCACGAGGAGGCCAGGGTCTTTCACCAGCACTTCCTGGATCTGGCGAGCAGCTGCCGCGAGATGCTCGTAGTTTTGATTGGCGAGATCCGAAGGTTGCGACACCCGCCTGGAGCGACGGGAGTCACTATCGTCCGAGGTGTTCTGCGGGGTCGACTGAGTCTGAGAGTGTGTGGGGACCGAGGCAGCGAGGAAAAACGCCAGGAGCAAACCGGTGACGAATAACGGCGGCCGGCGAACTAAATTCATTCCCGACGAAATAAAATGCTTCATAAACCATCCCCCACAGCGATACGCGTTTTAAAAGCTCGCCGGAAACTCAATCTTACCGGTGTCGAAATACGAGCAATAAATTACAATAGTAGCAGCAACAACTCAGGAAAGAAGGCCGCGGCAGGTCCGCGGCAGCCAAAATTCAAGAGAATCTCAAATAACATCTCGCGACTTGTGCTGGCATTAAGCAGGACTGGTTATCAGTATATTTGACGCTATTTAGATTGTAACTAAATTATTAGGGTTGTATCAGGTGCGCCGGACTTTCTGCTAAAAACGGGCGCAACGCACTGCGGTACATTTACTCTCGAATACCGGCGGCAATTGGGCGTATGATTCCGAGAAGAGTTCCTCTCGGTTTGGCCATTTTCCAGGCGTCGCGATTATGCAGATTTTAGCCCGGCGGGCAAATAAAACGTGTTGATGGAATTACGCTCACTCTTGTTGCTCTTGGCGTTGTGTCCGCTGGTGTATTACATCCTTTCGCTTTACAACATTGTCGGCTACTTCCGGAGTATTCGGCGGTTGCCCCCGCGAGATGATGCGTTTGCGCCGCCGGTGAGCATTCTGAAACCGGTTCGCGGGGTGGATTCCGAAGCGTACGATAACTTTGCGAGTTATTGCCGGCTTAATTATCCAGTATATGAAATTATTTTCGCGGTGACGGATCCAAGCGACCCAATTGTTCCGGTCATCGAGAAACTACAGCGCGACTTTCCGAACACGCGAATCCGGCTGGCGACCTCCGTCGAGCGTTTAGGACAAAATCATAAAATCAGCAACCTATACCGTTTAGTAAAAGAAGCGCAGTACGAATTGCTGGTGATGAGCGACAGCGACGTTCGCGTGGGACCCGATTATTTGCGAGAACTGGTGGGGGCCTTTGCCGATGCGGAGGTGGGCGCGGTTACGTCATTCTATCGCTGCGCCGGTGGCGGGACGCTGGCAGCGGATCTCGCAATGCTGGGCATGTGTTCGGATTCTTTGCCCAGCGCGCTGATCGCCCGCAAGCTGGAAGGCGGCGTGCAGTTCGCGTTCGGGTGGACGATGGCCACTACCAAGGAGCGCCTCGCGGAAATAGGCGGCTGGGAATCGATGGCCGATCATCATTCCGACGATTTCGAATTGGGGAATCGCATCGCGCGGCAAGGGCATCGAGTGGAGATCATGCGGGAAGCAGTGTCGGTCGTTTTTCCAAGAGAGACGCTGCGACAACTTTTTGGTCAAGAGCTGCGCTGGGCAATCGGATTGCGCAATGTTCGACCCTTTGCTTACGCGGGCATGATTTTTACACACGGACTTCCGTGGATGGTGCTGGCCGCCATTGTTGCGCGGGCCGCCGGTTGGACGGGTATTGCGGTAGCGTATCTGGCAGCCTATCTAATTTTGAGAATCAGTGTGGCGTGGACTGCCGGGGTCTGGGGATTGCGGGACGAAACTATAGTGAAGAAACTTTGGCTTTTGCCCGTTCGGGATGCGGTCACGTCCGTGGTTTGGATGTTGGGATTGGTGTCGGACCGCATCAGTTGGAGAGGATCGGAGTTCCGCGTAAAAAATGGACTTCTGACGCCCGTGGCCCGAGAACCGCGGCAACAGTGAGCACGGTGTGCAAGCTACGATTGTGACGTATAAATTTTTCCTCGGTAAATAACTTCGCCTTCTTATAAGCGCTTCGGAAACCGGGAATTTCTTCAAAATATATTGAGGCGAAAAAAAAATCTTACGAAACGGGCTTCGCGCTTGTTTTCAAGGAACGCAAGGCGATGGAGCCCAAAACAACTACCGCAGCGAGGATGGCAGCCCATAGAAGAGCGGGATGCTGATCGGTCCAGGGACGGTCGTCAGGCCGCGGAACATATGCGGCGTTATTCACTTCGGGATCTAAGGCAAGCGCGTCAACGCTAGCGTTCTTTTGAAATAATTTCGCGTAGTCGTACTCCGGTGCGCCAAGTTTTTCGTCGCCATAATAGACCCAGGGCCGCTCGCCTGTACCGGAATCAAAATAAATTCGCCGCTCCCACTGTTGTAAGTGCGCGCCGCTGATTTTTAAGGGCGGGTCGTCGCCATTTTGAATTACGACCTTCAAAATTCCCTGGCAATTGCCGCAAAGATCTACGGAAGTTCGCTCAACGTCCACTTTTTGGCCATTGCGCAGCATGTGAATACGGCTTATCTGATGGGCACCGTAGGGCTCGTCTTTGCCGCCGCGAATTTCAATCTGGCGGAAAAAGTTTGGTTGGGTGGGATCAATATCCAGCGTAAGGCGCTCCACGGGAGTGTTCGCGGGAACATCAAAGGTAATCACCGTTTCTTTTCCGTGCTGTTCCAGCCTGAATGGATTGGTGACCTCGCGCCAAACGGCTTTCTGGGCTCGCGTTACTCCAGCAGTGCCGTTTTTTACGTCGGAGGGTTTCACCGCGCTGTCGACGGTAACCCTCAAGAATTTGAAAGCGCTCAAGGGAATTTGCAGCGTGCTGTTGGAACCAAGCTTTTCATCGGAGAGGTCGTACAGCGTGGTGGTGCCGAGCAGAGCCCACTTCGTTCCGTGTGGATCGTCCTGGCCTTCCACGCGGGCATGCGCGACAAAGTTTTTGGTGGCTAGCGTCAAGTGGATGCGGTCATATTCGTCGATGCCGGACATGTCCAGAAGAAACTGAGTTTTCCCCCTAATGGAAGAGGGCTGAAGCACGCGGAATTGTTTCTGCTCGGTTTCTGAACCGCCCGTCTCCACCGTCATTTTGTAGGGAATTTCTTTTTCTGATGCGTAGATACGTAAATCGTTCAAGTCCGGACGGGCGTGCCGCCAAATCACCTCATCAACGACGATGTAGTGCTGCCCGGCGGAATTTATTGGCTGTACCTGCCGGCGATATCTGAAATAAGCAGGGGAAGCGGTGACCACCGTTATGGCCAAGAGGGCCCAAAATAATTTGCTCACGACATTTCCTTAGCGGGGTGGGCAGGCGCGGATTCATCCGATGAATTGGGAGAAAGTTTCAGCCAGTCGCGTTGGTAGATAAAAGATATGCCCAGCAAAACCGCGCCAAGGGCGATGAAACTCAAAATTCTGTAGCTTCCGCCAAGCTGGGACACATCATAAAGAAAAATTTTGGCGGTGGTGAAGGCGATTAAGATCAGCGCCTGCCAGCGTAGGAAGGCACTCCGTTTGCGGAAACCTACCGCCATCAAAACGGCTCCGTAAATCAGCCAAATCGCCGAGTAGGTGAATCCGCGAAGCACGGAAACCTGGTGGTAATGCTGCCACTGATTTCCAACGTTAACGAATGGACGATCAAAATAATCCGCAGCTTCGCGGGTAAGAGCGAGCAGGGCCAGCAGATTGAGAGCCACCACCGCGAGCTGTAGGAAAGGGCGTTCGTTTTCCGCGGCGTGCTGCTTGCCGAGGGTGGCGATGCCAGCCAGAACGGCAATGGCCACGGCGTAGCTGGCAAATCGCGCATTGAAGATCAGGGTGTTGGCATGCAACTGGTCATAGACCAACAAGCGGAAAATTCCCAAGCAGAGAGCGGCAACCGCGAGATAACGCAGGAAATTAGTTTTGGTGCGCACGCTGATCCACAAAAGCGTTGCCGATTCGATCAGCCAGCTGATGGTGATCCATTGGGCTTCGAGCTTTAATGGGATGGCAATGGTGATGAACGCGATGGCGATGGCTACATGCAATAAATTGATTACGCTTACGTCGTCGCCGGGGAAGCGCTTCTTGAACAGCGTGCTGATGCCCAGATAGACGGTGCCCAAGCCCAGCGCAAACCAGGTGAGCGTGGCTGTTTCAATTTCATACATGACATACAATTCCAGAAAAAAGATCACTGCATTCATGAGCGGGAGCAGCGTCAGCGTAATGCTGCGGCCGGAAAATCGCGTTGAGCGTTCATAACGGGCCGCCAAGGGAACGGCCGCGAAAATGGCTGCGAAAAGTGCGGCGAAAAAAACTGTGCGGGGGCGTTGGTCGCGGGTGTAGTAGGTGGAGTACCAGCCGAGGTATAACACGATGGTTCCAGCAAAACTTCCCCACAACAAACGCCGCCACGGTTTGACGACGGCCATGAGAAGGATGGCCAAGTCCAGCAGGGCAACGTAGCAGAAGAGTACCGCTTCGTGATTTTGGCCGGTGGAGAGCAGCGCCGGGGTGACAAAGCCGCCGACCATCGCAGCCGTGGCGAGCAACTCGGCGTCCTGGCTCAACGCGAGTGCGATAGTTGACGCGGTAACAATGGTCATCGCGAGAAAAGCTGCGCTGGCTGGAATCAGGTGATAAACCTGAAACGCGCCCCACAAAGATAGATACAGCGTGCCGATGCCCACCGCCTTCAAGGAGTAGGAAAACGCTCCGTGGCCGCGCGTGCGGAAACGCTCGCTCCACAAGATGAGCGCGATTCCACACAGCAGGCCAATACCGATGCGGCCACCGGGGCCGATCCAGTTATTTTCAAATGCGAATTTAAGAAAATACGCGACCCCGATGAGCATCGCAGCGATACCGACGCGGTTCAGCCAATACTGTCCGATCTTTTTCTCCAGGTCGCCCTCCTGGCCGCGGGGAGGGGAGAGAGGGGTACGCGTTCGTGGCGCTGCGGAAGCCTCGGCCGGTGCGGCGGTGGGCTGGATTTTGTGCTCTGGAGTTGGAGCGGCAGTGATTTGGGATGCAGGCGGCTTTAGAGGTTGAGGAACGGACGCGGAACCAGTCTGCGGAGGCAATTCCCGCGCAAGCTCAAGCTGGTAGACGCGCGCAGTCAGGGCTGCAATTTGCGCTCTGAGAGATTCCAACTCGCCAGGAGAGTCGGCCATTCCGCGTACACTATCGCAACTCGGTCATAGCGTACAGCGTCCGTATCAGGAAAGTGTCGCATGTCGAACAGCGAGGGCCCGTTACAAAGAGCATCTAAGGGCTTAACTGCTTTTCAGTAAGGATTGAAGAGCGGACGAGGCGTCACGCAGCGATTGTTGCTCCGAATGAGGCGTGGCGGGAACACTTTTTAGTTCTTGCGTGCGTTGCTGGACCGCGAGGAGGGCGATTTCAGCTTTGCGTTTGAGTTTTGCGGGATCGATTTCGACGAGGGCGGCAAGATACAGTTCCCGCCAATCTTTTATAGGATCCCACACCGCGGCGATGCAACCATCGTCAAATACGAAGGCACGATAACGGATGGGTATAGGGTCGCCTCTTTTGTGGCGTAAAACGAATTCGCCGTCCATCTTTCCGCGGCGCAGATATTCCGCGAATTGTTTTGAAACTTCCGCATCACGAAAACTTACATTTTCGATGCTGCGCGCCAACATCTCCGAGCGTTCATAGCCGAGCAAGCGACAGACACCTTCGGTGCAATCGACATACCTGCGCGACGAATCTGTGAATACCGCAAATTCCGCGCCGTCCATTTCCGGGTGATGATGGCTCAGCAAAAGAAAAGCCTCCGAACTTTGGCGTTAAACAGTGGGGTAGTTTACATGCATAGCCTATTTCCAGACAGGGCCCTTCGGGGTCGAAGATTGCGGACTCCCTAATCAGTGAGTCGGACTCACGGGGGACCTTGCCGGAGCCGGCGTTAGTAAGGAAATCTAGGGCGGGAATGGAGTATAGTGGCGCTGCGCCCGCTTTTCCTAAGGTGTTCGCGGTATTCCCAAGCAGGCGATAACAACTAAAGTTGACGAGGACTCCAGGTCAACACAGAGCGGGGTGGTCCATGCGCTGCCTGCTGGTCGACGATCATGAATCGGTTAGGATAGGGGTCACCGCAATTCTTTCCTCGCGACCCGATATTGAAATTTGCGGAGAGGCTTCCGACGGGAAGGAAGCAATTGAGAAAGCCAGGGAACTTAAGCCGGATTTGATCATCCTGGACATAACCATGCCGGTACTGGACGGCATTAACTCAGCCAAGGAGATCAGGACATTTCTGCCGGAAGTTCCGATCCTCTTTTTCTCCATGCACGATGGGGTATACCTCGTTCACGAAGCCAAAATGGCAGGCGGCCAGGGATTTGTGAATAAGATGGAAGCGCGTGCAATGCTGCTAGACGCGGTGGACGCCCTGTTAAAAAAACAGACTTATTTCCCCGACCGCAGCACCACAACCCGGACCGCGTAATTCGCCTGATGGGTCAACCAGCACACAAACAAGTGGGCGCAGAAAGCTGTTTGATGTGGCGCGCCCGGTGAGGGTCGAACTCACGACCTTCAGCTTCGGAGGCTGACGCTCTATCCATCTGAGCTACGGGCGCGTAAGACGATTGTATCAGGCTGAGTTACGCTCGAGCTACGTTTTGAACGCGGGAAAAGAGCAGGCGAGTGAGCCGAACTAAGGCGGCCGTTAACCCTTGGCGCGGGCCTTGATGTCCTTGGCCAGTTTTTCTATTTCTTCGGCCTTTTTCAGCATGGCCAGAGATAGCACTTTTGCCGAATCGGTTTTGTCCACTTCATCCTTTAGCTCCGTTGCCAACTGGAATAATTTCTCGACTTTTTTCTTGATGTTTTTTTCGTTTTCTTCCAACGCGGCTTTACGCGCTCCCGGTGGGAACGGCGCGTTTTCATCGTCCGGCTTCTGGTCAGCATGGTTGAGGGGTCTGGTATCTTGTTGCGCGCGTGATTTGCCCTGCAGGAAAATCATCGGAGCGACAGCAATGCACAGCGCGCAAAACCGGTGTAAAAATTTGCGACGCTCCTGGCCGACTGCACTCATCACGAGCCTCCTTTAAAATGGAGTTGGACGCTTGGCAAAGCGCTTGCGCGCAGGGCTTGTCCACAGTTCCAATGTTATACTCGGCCTCCTGTAAAGTTTAATGCCCAATACACCTACTTTCACGCACTGGTCTGAGTTCACGCTGCGAAACGGCCTGCACATACTGGGGATAATCGCGGTTGCGCTGATACTGAACCGGCTTTTGCGGGTGGTCACCAACCTGGTCATCAAGCGAGCGGCCTCGCAAACACGCGCGGCGCAGGCGCGGGAACAACAAACGCGCACGTTGGCCGGATTACTGTACAGCGCGGGAACGAAAATCGTGTGGGGTATCGCGCTGCTCACAGCGTTGCCGGAGTTCGGCATCAATGTGACGCCGATCGCGACGCTTGCCGGGCTGGCCAGCCTGGCAATAGGTTTTGGGGCGCAGAACCTGGTGCGCGATATCATCACCGGCTTTTACATCGTGCTGGAAGATCAATACATCGTGGGAGACACGATCCAAGTCGGCGATACGATTGGCCGTGTGGAACATGTCACGCTGCGGCGAACACTAGTGCGGGACGCGCGAGGCGCGCTGGTCACCATAGGCAATGGAGAGATTCGCACGGTCGCTAATCTGAGCCGGGATTGGTCGCAGGCTTTCGTGGATATTTCGCTTTCGCCCGAGGCTCCGTTGGAACAAACTTTGCGTTCACTGGAGTCGGCGGCCGCGGAGCTACGCGCGGAGCCGGCGTGGTCCAAGACCTTGGTGGACGGACCGCGAATACTCGGTGTGCAAAGTTTTGACCGCAATGCGACCACGGTGCGATTGCAGGTGCGCACGCTACCGAATCACCAGGATGAGATTTCTCGTGAGCTGCGGCGCCGCATCCATGTGGAACTTCAACGTCAAGGTATACCCGTTTCGATCGTCCAACGCTTTGAATTCGCCGGAGGAATTCCAGCTTCGGAGCCTGTAAAGGCGGGCCAGTAAAAGCCGGCGATCTTACAAATCAGTAAGGAGAATGGTATGAGCCAGATCAGTTATGAGGAAGTCAATTTGATGCTGCGTCTTTATGACCTGCGGCGCGAACCGCGGTTGCGCCAGGCACGGTCGTGGTTCGTGGAACATTTTCATCCACAATCTCCCGAAGAGATTATGCAGAAATATCCGCAGAGCAGCGAGGAGAGCCTTTATATCCGTATGGTCATAAGTTATTGGGATATGGTGGCCTCGATTGTGAATCGCGGGTTGATCAATGACGAGCTTTTTTTTGAGAGCAATGGCGAACTCTGGGTGGTGTGGGATCGCATGCGTGCGGTGGTTCCCGCGTGGCGTCAGGCGTTCAAAAACCCACACCTTTTTGGAAATATCGAGGATGCCTGCAAGCGGCTTGAAGCGTGGCGAGAGAAGCGTTCTCCCGGATCCACTGTGGCGATGCGGCAGATGATGGCGCAATTGCAGGCAGGCGAAAAAATTAAACTCTGAAACCGCACAGGGGACAAGCGGGCGAGAGAATTTGCGATTTAAGGCAACGATTGTGCGGGTTCCGTAGGTGCCAAGCACTCGGCGTCTGAGGAAACGTCAGGCTTGGTGAAGCTGATGCGATTCCGGCCTGCGGCCTTGGCGGCATACATCGCCACATCGACCTCGTGCAAGAGTTCTTCAACGGATCGTACACCCCAATTTTTGGTTTGATGCACGCCCATACTCAGGGTTACCGATAGCGGTCCGACGCTGGTTTGCACCGGAGCGTCCGACAGGGACTTGCGTATTTCCTCGGCGCGGCGCGGAGCAGAAGCGGGATCGCAATTATTTAGAATGATCAGGAACTCTTCGCCGCCATATCGGCCGACGTAATCATAAGAGCGCACCGATAAAAGAAGGCGCCTCGCGGCTTCCTGTAATACTTCGTCGCCAATACGATGGCCGTGCGTGTCGTTGACGCGCTTAAAGTGATCCACATCACACAGCAAAATTGCTGTGGGGACGCGCTCACGCCGCGAACGCGAAATTTCGCGGCCCAGCAGCTCCACAATAACGCCGCGGTTGAATAGCGAGGTCAAGGAGTCGTGGGTAGCTTTAAAGCGCATATTTTCGCGGGCTTCGACGAGCCGACCTTCGAGGTGAAGAATACGTTCACCGGTGCGCAGCCGGGCTTTTAGTTCGCCGCTGTCAAAAGGCTTAGTCAAGTAATCGTCGGCGCCAGAACTCAAGCCGGTGACGATATCGGTTTTTAATCCTTTGGAGGTCAGCAAAATCATATACACGTAACCTTGATCTTTTTTCTTGCGAACTTCGCGACAAACGGCCGGGCCGTCCAATTCGGGCATTTCCCAATCGAGCAGTGCCAGGCGCGGGCCATCTTGTATACACAACTGTTCAGCAGCAGCCATGCCGTCTGGCACAGCAACGACGTCATAACCTGCGCGCCGTAGAGTTTTTTCCAACAATCGCCGGGAGATGGGATCGTCATCGGCGATAAGAATTTTCATCTTTGAGACTCGATGGATTCCATCTGCAACAAGAGGGTTTCGACTTCCTTTTGAAATCCAGTCAGGACTTCTCTCATGCCGGCGATTTTCCCTTCCAGCGCCATGTTCTCCAAATCGGCGGCCAGGGCGGCGGCACGCACACCAGATAAATTGAGCAGCATGCCTTTCAAGGCGTGGCTCTCGGTTGCGACTTGCTTGGGCAGTTCCTTCGCAACGGCATCACGTAAACGCTGGAGATGAGATGGAAAGACCGATTTGAATATGAAAAAAAGTTCGCTGACCAGTTCGCGGTCATTATCCACACGACTAAGCAGCTCCGTTAAATTGAGGACCGATGGCGTCGCGACATTCACTTGATGCCCCCTTGCTGAATACGTTGAGCGACAAACCCGCCGATGCAGATAAAAGCACGGCAGGGGGCCAGAACGATAGGTAGGGCACGCGCGGGGCCATGAAAGGGCGCCAGGCGGGGCATTTAAGTCGAACAGAAGCAGCGATTCGATTCCAAAAGTAATGGACGAGACGAGCTGCACAAGTCCAAATTGAGAAGCGTAGGCCCAATTTGGGACATCGCCAGCAAGGCTAGCTACGTGGCGGGCTGGTTTTCTTTCTGAATCTCAAACGTTAATGGCACGCGTTCGTGTAGCAACCTTTCGGTGGCCGCAACGATGACCTCTTCGTGGAAGAGCTTTTGAAAAACCGATTCAGACAATAGATTACTTATCGCCAATAAAATCATGCCTTGATGATGAGCCATCCAACAATAGACCAGCTCTGGGGAGCGGGTGTTGGCTGCCGTGGCTCCTTTAAAATCCGCTGACTCGTAAAATCCGTATGGCCCGAGCCATCCCGATGCTTCCATCTTGCGCAGATCTTTCACCGCTGCAGCGGGATCGACGCTGAGCGCGAGAACGGCGGCGTACGGTGTTATGACCGTGCGATCTTCTACTTCCACCTTCAGCGCGAGGGGCGGAACGCCGTACGCATGATAATGATAATGACCAGAGTCATTTTTTTCGCTGCAGGCGCCTTCCGAGATTCCCCAGGGAATGTTTAATGGCTCAACGAATTTTCTTTGGGCTATAACTGCTCCGCGCATGCTGTTTTCCAGCAGCGTGGCCGGATAGGTCCTCATCCACACGGTGGGCATCAGGTATTCAAACATCGTGCCCGTCCAGGAGAGCAGAATTTTGCGGCCCGCGTACTGCGTGTGTCCTCTGCCAAGGCGGAACCAGCTGGTTTGGGGAATGTCACCTTTGGCAATGGCGATAAATACCGCGCTGCGCGATTCCGAAGCCAAGAGGTCGTAGCAACTGGCCAGCAGCTGCTTTTTGTCGACGTCATAACCGACAGAAAGCAGATTGCGTCCCGCGTCGTAGAGCAGATGAAAGTCCATTTGCTTGGCCATTTCTTCGGCCTGGCGAGCAAGCAAAAGCAAATCTTCGCGGAGGGTCGTCGCGCGAATGCTGCATTGTTGAACAAGGTGCTGCAACGCTTTGATTTTCTCGTGCTTGGTTTCGTCTCCAGGATTCAAGACCAGGGATTGTTCCAGCCTAGTGGAGAGCCGTTGCGCACAACCGGGTAACTGCTCGAGATGCAGGCATCCAATTACCTGGGGCACGACCATGTCGTCGAAATATGTTCTCAGGGAAGCAAATTCGGGGAGCAGCCAGGGAAGCAAAGTCTCAAGCTGCTCGCGCACGTCGAAAAAGCGAGCATTGGCCTCGTCGAGCCACCACCACTTGTCTTTCACGCCGTTCTGCGTTGCAGATGAAGTGTGGTCGACAATACTCTGCAGGGATTCCTGCAACCTGGGTAACGCTTCGATCCAGCGCGACAGGTCGTCACGCAGAGGAATTATTTCGGCACGAAGTCTTTCAATGGCGGCGATTAATTCTTCCCGGCCTTTGCCACCGGACAACTCTTCCACCGCCATCGTCAGACATTCCCGCAAACTGCGAAATAACGACTCAGACAAAAGTGGTTGAACGACAGCGGCGTGGCAACCTTGTTTCAAGGACAGCAAAGAACAGACGAGATTGCCGCTATCGACGCTGGACACAAAAAAGGGCGGCAATGCGGTTGAATCTCTCGTGTCGTACCAGTTTAGAAAGTGTCCATTGAACCGGGGTAATTCTTTAGCGTGTGCGAAAGTTCTGTTGGCCTCATCGAGGAAACGCTGCAAAGTGATAAATCCCAAATCGTAAGCGGCATATTGAGAATTCAGTTGGAGTCCCAGATTGGTGGGAGAAATTCGATGAGCTACCTCGTAATTATGGCCCTGCACATTGTCGGGAATGAGGAATTGATCTTCGGGGGCAGAAAACGTGCGGAAGTAACGCCAGGTTTTTAGCGCGACTTTGCGCAGGAAATTCTCGTCGTCCTCGGTTATTTCGCTGCGACCGGAAGCCAAGGGGCGGTCCAGCCAACGCGCGATAGGCTTGGAGAACAGCCATAAGGCCAGAATCGGTGATGCCGCCAAAAGAGCGTGGGGGCGGAATGCGGCGAGCAGCCCGCCAATAACAAGAGTCACGGCGGGAGTCCAATCGAGATACACATCGACGGGAGTTTTTCGTTTGGTCTCCATTTCGGATTGCGCGGCGGTTTCCCACTCCAAGAGATTACGGCGGGTAATGGTGAGGCGGACCACGGTGCGAAAAATGGCGTCCATGGTGACGAGCGTTTGGTGCGCCAGAAAAGTAAAAAAGATAAGGACGTTGACCTGGCCGGCGATAAAGTCCCCGAAAATTTGTTTTACATGCGCGAAGGTGTCGCCAGTGTTCTCAAGCCGGAGCAGGGAGAAAATCAATTGCGTGTAGCGCGGGATCAATAGCAACGCGACGGTTGCGGCAGTCCAATAGGAAGCGGGTCCGGGTAAAAAGAACCAGGAAGCGAGGAGCAACACGAAGGTGGCGAATTCCGTGACACTGCGCCGCAAATTGTCAAGAATCTTCCAGCGCGCAACAAATTTCAACGGGTTCTTGATGAGGTTGCCCTCGGCGTCCGGAACGCGAGGCAGCAACCAACGGAGAATCTGCCAGTCACCGCGAATCCAGCGATGTTTGCGACGGCTGTGGGCGCGGAAATGCGAGGGGTAATCGTCGATGATCTCGACATCCGACAGCAAAGCGGTGCGCGCATAAGAGCCCTCGATCAAGTCGTGGCTCAAAATGGCGTTGGAAGGAAAACGGCGTCCCAGGACTTTGCGGAACACGTCGACATCGTAAATACCTTTTCCGGTGAAAATGCCCTCGCCAAACAAATCCTGATAAACATCGGAAACCGCGCGAGTGTAGACATCCAAGCCAGTTTGACCGGAGTAGATGTACGCCAGGCGGGAGCGGTTGGCGGAATGCACGCTGATGCCGACGCGCGGTTGGAGCACGCCATAGCCCTGCTGCACGGTGTTGGTCGCGGGATTAATTTCGGCGCGATTCAAGGGGTGAGCCGCGGCGCCGACGAGGCGATGAGCGGTGTCGCGTGGCAGCTGCGTGTCCGAGTCGAGGGTGATGACGTAGCGCACGCTGGTCAAAACAGAGAGATCACCAATCTTCACGGGGAATTTATCGGTCTCGCCACGCAGTAATTCATTAAGGTCGAGCAGCTTTCCACGCTTGCGCTCCCAGCCCATCCAGGTATTTTCCACTTCGTTGAAAACGCGGTGGCGGTGGAAATGATAAAAAGGCTGGACGCCGGTGTCGCTGTACTTTTGATTGAGTTCTTCGATCAAACTCGAGCATAAGGAGACGTGGCGGTCTTTCTCATCAAATCGCTCGCGAGAATCGGGCGGATCGGTAAGCAAAGCAAAAAACAAATGCGGGTCGCGATTGCCAACGTACCGAATTTCAAGCGTTCGAACGAGGTCGCGGATCTGTTCTTCGTGGATCAACAACGTAGGGATGGCGACCATGGTGACGCAATCGGCGGGAATGCCTTTGGAGAAATCGAGTTTGGGCAAGGCCTGCGCGGGAATCAGGAAGGTCACCAGCTGATTGATAATTTCCAACGCCGCTTCGCATGCGGGGAAGAGCAGAAGCAACGTTGCGGCGACTAAAGGAACGCCGGCGCGAATACCGCTGACTACGAAAGCCATGATGGCGACGATCAGGACTTCCAGGCTGATGAAGTAAAGCAGTTCCGGTGCGTCGTGGAACGTCTCGGTGACTTGCCTAAAACCCTTAGCGCGGTACTCGATTCTTTTTTGTAAAGCCTGGCGGCCGCGATCTACCAGGTAGTAGCCCACATGGCCGCGGCGATCACGAGTTACCGGGATGGAGCGAAACTGTGTTTTGGCCTGCGCGGCAAGATCCACGGCGAGCTGCGCGATGGTAAATTCGTCAGCCTTCGAACCGCGAACAAATTCCTGAATGGCGGCGTGATAACTGCCACGGCTATCCAGGTCCATGCAGTGATAGGCTTTGACCGGATCACCGCGAAGGATAGCTTCTGTTTTACTGAGAGCGAGAAAAACGGCCTTGAAATCAGAATCGCTGAGCTTTCGAACGCTATCGATTAAAGAAGAAAACGCAGCTGCGTAACGGTCGGCTTGAGGGTCCTGAGGGGTTCGTGCTGCAGCAGTTCGCGAAAGCTCGGCGGTTAGCTCGGCGAAACGCTCGATCAACACAAGCTCCAGCATCTGTTTAAGCAACCAAATTTCCGCCACTTCGAAATAGGCGCTCTCCTGCGCAGCTTCCATGAACTCAATGAAGGCGGGTTCGTCGTAAGTAAAATACGAAGCGGTCAGGTAGGCCCTGGCAGCTAAACAGGCTCTAGGAATTTCCTCCGGATGCGCTGCGCCGACGCGGACCTGGGGAAATGTTGCCTTGGAACGTAACGACGCGCGGATATCCAGAGAAGCGGATCTGAGCAGGCGTTGATTATTGACGACCAGTTGACTGGCCACGGCGGGAACACCGCGTTCCGCTGCGGCGCTTTTGCGGATGCTCAAAACTGCGCGAGAAGCTACCTGCCGGCGGCTTTCGAGCGGCGGGCTGAAGGATCGGCGGCCGCTAAGCGTCCAAGTTTTGGATTGGGCTCTGGCCTCATCGCGCAAGCGCGCCACATCAGCTTCGGGGGCAACGGCATTCGCTTGAGTATCCGGCGGTTCAGTCCAGGCTGGCGGAACCGCGGGGGACTCGTCGGTCTCTAATCTTCCGATAGGGTCGTCAATCATCTTTGCACAATCATCTTTACTACGGGCGTCTTTGCTACGGGCGCCTTTACTACGGGCATCTTTACCACAGGCATCTTTACTACGCGCATCGTATCTACAATTCGGTCGCTAACGGTAGCTGGAAGCCTGCAACTCAAACATTTCCGCGTACCGGCCACCATGCGCCATCAACTGGTCGTGCCGCCCTTGTTCCGCGATGACGCCTTTCTCCAGAACAATGATGCGGTCGGCCATCTTCACCGTGGAAAAACGGTGAGAGATCAGCAAGGCCATTTTACCCTTGGTCAGCTCGGCAAATCGCTCAAACACTTCGTGCTCGGAACGGGCATCAAGCGCTGCGGTGGGTTCATCGAGCACCAGGATTTGCGCGTCACGCAAGTAAGCGCGTGCCAAGGCTACTTTTTGCCATTCGCCGCCTGACAAATCAACGCCGGTTTCAAAACGCCGGCCTAACATCTGGTCGTAGCCGTTGGGCAATTTATTTATGACCCCTTCGGCGAGGCTCTTTTTCGCGGCCAATTCCACCTGGTCCAGATTCTCGCGCGCGCCAATCTGGCCGACGGCGATATTTTCCCAGGCGGTCATGTCGTAGCGCATGAAGTCCTGGAAAATCACGGCGATGTTGCTGGCATAGTCGTCCAGGTCGTACTCGCGCAGATCGATGCCATCGAGGAGAAGCTGGCCTGCGGTTGGATCGTAAAGGCGAGTCAAAAGTTTGACGATGGTGGTTTTGCCTTCGCCGTTCTCGCCAATCAGCGCAATACGTTCGTCGGGTTTCAGAAACAGATTCAAATTACGAAGAATGGGCCGGTCACTGCCTGGATAAGAGAAAGTGACATCACGAAATTCAATGCCCTGTTTAATGGGCCGCGGCGTTTTTATAGCGTTCGGCTTGGAGAACACTGTGGGACGAACGGCGAAAAATTGGAGCAGATCAGTCAAGAATAGCGACTGGTCGGCGATGCTGGAGAACGTTGAAAAAATCATCTGAAGGTTTGCGCTGGCTCCAGCGATCGCGCCAGTCAGGAAAACTAGCGTGGCGACGGTCATCTCACCCCGTACCGTTTCCAGAATGACGTATGCGTACGCGCCGTAATACCCCATGGTGGTAAGCAGCGAGAGCAGCGAGCTAGCCAACAGACGGCGTTTCGCAAGCGAGACATTTTGCACAAAAATGTCGTCAGACAGCTTTTGAAATCTGTCGGTAAGGTATTTGCTCAAGCCGAATAGCTTTAGTTCTTTCGCGCTGTCTTTGCTGGCGCCCAGGAATCGCAGGTAATCGATCTGGCGTTTTACGGGTGTCTGACGGAAGGCCTGCGCGTATCCGAGAAAGGCAAAATGACTTTCCCCGAGAAAAGCCGGAATCACACAGGCGATCAATACCACTAAAAGCCATGGCGAGAAGAACAGGATGCTGGCGGCCAAGGACACGGTGGTGATGACCTGTTGGACGAGCCGCCCTAACTGTTGAACCATCCCGAGACGATCAGTAGCTTGCACCCGAGCGCGCTCGAGTTTGTCGTGAAACAGCGGGTCTTCGTAGGACGCCAGATCCAGACGCGAAGCGTGATACATGATGCGCACGCTGATGTGGCGGATGAATTTGTCGGCCAGCAGGGTGTCGCAGTAATCCACGCCGCGGTTCAATATGGACGCAAGGCAAGCCAAACCAAACTCTAGACCCACCAACCACCAAAAATGGGGCCGCAGCGGAGTGCCGGAGGCTACGTCGACCGCCTTGATGATCAATCGTCCAACAGCTAATAGAGCCAGCGGGGATAGGGCCACGATGGCGCGAAGGACTAAACCCCAGGTGACGACCGCGGGGCTGGAGTCCCAGATAATTTTCAAAACTGGTGGGATATTTTTGAGGGACTGGAGGCGAGTGCCCCAAGCCCGATGAAACTTCTGGCCTGTAGGGTCGGCCATGGTGGGCATTTTTACGATACCGCCAGAATTTGTGTCGGCAATTGAGTAAAGCGACGTGGTGAGAGACTTGCCGGGACGATCATATCAGCAGGGCCGGACGGAGACAATCACGCCATCAGGGCTAATCGTATCCCGTGGGGGCCGTGCGAGCAATACGGGCAAATCCTGACAGCCGATGAAGAGTCAGATTCTAGAGCGAGTGGCCAGACCCAACGTCGCAGCGCAGGCGAAAATTGCGGTGGAGATGATACAAAAGCTGCGAGCTACCGTGGCCATGGCGTGGGTTCCAATTCCGAGGAGAACCGCCGAAAGAAGAACTGCGAGAAACGCGATTGCCAAGAAAACTTTCACAAGGACCTCCTACATCATGCGTCCGGGCATAGCGGTAAATGCAAACGGCAGTCCAAAGGTTTATTCATATGGTTCTTATACTTACGGTGTACCTGTCCTTTGGGGCATAGGAATTTTGGGAGGAAAAAAGTAAATCTTGCACGGTCAAGCCCTTAGGCGACCCTGGTAAGCTGGGGTGCCCACGAGGGGCGCATGGAGACCCTGGCCTCTGGGACAGGCTATCAGGAGGCGCGGCGGACTAATTGCCGGGCTTTCTAACGTAATTTCTTGAGGTCGAAGGTGGCTTTGATGACCTTGCCCTGCGGGGTCACCACCTCCACGGTGGTCAGGTCGGAAGCTACGTCCCGGACGTCGTACTCCAGCCACACATTTTCTCCGGTTAGCACTGCCGGAGCAGTGTTGGTGGCCGTGGAATGAACGGGCTGATTGCTGATCCCGCGAGATGGAATGGTCTTGCCGTTCTGTTTCAAGTTGAACTGAAAATTTTGCCAGAAATTCTCCGGACGAATGGCGCTTTTTTCGGGACCTGTGGCGGGCTGCGGAGTTGGCACTTCTTTGGACTCGGCAGTCTTTGGGTAGGCCGACGGCAGCATGAGGGTCACATTCACCTTCACGGTGTTTCCGTGCGCTTTGTAGTCCTGGATGGCTTGCTGCTCGGTGTACCCGTCAGAGGCCTTTCGGCGGGATTCATCGACGATTTGAGCGAAAGGGGTAAGAAGTTCGATCTCGGCGATGTGCACATCGTTTTGCGGCTCGGTAATTTGGGTCAGATAGGGAGCGAGGAAGTCGCCGGTTGATTTGTCGTTACGCTGCCCGAGAATGTAAGCTTCATGAATGGCGCGCGCGTCGAGCTGCTTATCGTAGGCGTTGGCCGCCGGACTCAAAATGCAGAGAGCCATCGCGATGGCTTTGGTGATTTTTGTCCTCATAAAGCTACCCAAGGCTGCGTTCAAAATCATCGTTAGCGTTCTTCATCTTAGATGGTCTGTACGCGGGCGTCCGATGTTTTTTAATGGCACAAGGCATTTTCAATCGCAATCGTTGTGATAGCGGGTGACCGGTTACAGGGAAAACCCTATGTCTTCCTAGGGCGTTAGCACGTATTCTTTCTCTCGCGAAATTGTGACCATATCCAGCAGGTAACCGACGAGGGAATGGCCACCTGCTCGTTTTTTTGCAGGCGCCTGCGGCAAGACCGGCCGCAAACATTCAACCACCTGCGATTCACACTTAAACAATGGCTTCGACTTTATGGGTGACTCGGATTCTATCCCTCCGCTAGGCGCTACTCCTCTTCCCGGACAGGGCTGGCGGTTTGTCGTGTGGGCCCCGGCCGCCAAGGACTTGAGCGTTCACATTGTGGGCGACAGCGGTGGTGTTGTGCCAATGCAAAAAAGTGATTCAGGATATTTTGAAACTGTGATCAAGGAATTGAAACTCGATGCGCGATATTTTTACCGGTTTGAGGACGGGCGCGAGCTTCCGGATCCCGCCTCGCGCTTTCAGCCCGAGGGCGTTCACGGGCCGTCGCAAATGTTGGATTTGAAAGATTTCAAGTGGACAGACTCGTCCTGGCACGGGCTCGAACTGGAGCGCAGCGTAATTTATGAATTGCATGTCGGCACGTACACACCGGGGGGGACGTTCGAAGCCCTGATTCCCCACTTAGCGGGGCTGCGTGACCTGGGAATCACCACGATTGAATTGATGCCGGTGCCGCAATTCCCCGGTAACCGCAATTGGGGATATGACGGAGTGCAGCCATTCGCGGCGCAAAATTCCTACGGCGGTCCGCGCGGTCTTCAGAAATTAGTGGATGCCGCGCACGCAAATGGTTTGGCGGTTGCTCTGGATGTGGTTTATAACCACCTCGGGCCGGAGGGAAATTATTTCAACGCATATGGGCCGTACTTCACGGACAAGTATCAGACGCCGTGGGGGAAGGCGATTAATTACGATGGGCCGAACAGCGACCCGGTCAGGCATTTTTTCATTACGAACGCACTGCATTGGCTCGCGGAGTATCACATCGACGCGTTACGGCTTGACGCCGTACATGGGATTTTTGATTTTGGCGCTAGACACTTTCTTGCTGAGCTGCAGCAAGCGGTGAGGGCGCTGGGAGAACGCTTAGGCAGAAAACTTTACCTGATCGCGGAAAGCGATTTGAATGACTCGCGTCTGCTAAGGCCGCCAGCGCAAGGGGGGTACGATTTAGCTTCGCAATGGAGCGATGATTTTCATCATTCGCTTCATTCCCTGCTCACCGGTGAACGTGCCGGATACTATTCGGACTTCGGCGATGTGCATCACCTTGCGGTCACGATGCGAAACGGCTGGTTTTACGCCGGGCAGCATTCGAACTTCAGGCGGCGGCGACACGGCAATTCCCCAGCTGGTCTGGCGCGTTCTAGTTTTGTCGTTTGTATTCAGAATCACGATCAAATCGGCAATCGCGCTAGGGGCGAGCGGCTCAGCGAGTTAGTCGATTTTGAACGTTTGAAGTTGGCAGCAGGCGCAACTCTACTTGCGCCATTCATTCCACTTTTATTTATGGGCGAGGAGTATGGTGAGATAGTGCCGTTTCAATACTTCACGAGCCATGGCGATCAAGCATTGATTGAAGCGGTACGCAAAGGGCGCCAGGAAGAATTTGCGGCATTCGCGTGGGAAGGAAAAGTACCGGATCCGCAGGATGAAAGTACTTTCAGGAATTCGAAGCTCGATCATGCATTGAAGAGCAAAGAACCACACCAAACACTGCTAGCCCTGTACCGGGAGTTACTCGCGATCAGACGCGAATACTCCTTGGCTGGACCAGGCAAATTGGAAATTTTTGAGAATGGAAGCGCGATAACCGTGGTCGCCGGCGATGGCGGTTCGAAGATGCTGGCGGCCATTTACGAGTTTGGAAAAGTCCAACGTACAATTGATGATCTGTCTTTACCGCCGGGACGCTGGTCTTTGCGCGTCAATTCCGCGGACAAAAAATGGCGCGGACCGGAAAATTTTTTGGCTGAGGAAATAAAGGCAGGGGATCCGCTCACGCTGTCCGCACAGTCGTTCGTGGTACTCGAACGGGTGAATTCAATTACGGGGTAATGATGCGATACGTCTGTGTTCACGGTCATTTCTATCAACCGCCGAGAGAGAATCCTTCACTCGAAGCGATTGAGTTGCAGGATTCCGCTTATCCATACCATGACTGGAACGAGCGCATCACGGCGGAATGTTACGCGCCCAATGCTACCTCGCGCATTCTGGACAGCGAACAACGCATCATCAAGCTGGTGAACAACTATGGAATGATGAGTTTTAATTTCGGCCCGACGTTACTTTCCTGGCTGGAAGACAAAGCGCCGCGCGTATATGCGGCGTTGCAAGAAGCCGACAAACTGAGTGCTCACAAATTCGGAGGCCACGGTTCAGCCGTCGCGCAAGCGTATAACCACATGATTCTGCCACTGGCGAACCGGCGCGACAAAGTTACCCAGGTTAAGTGGGGCATCGCGGATTTTGAGCATCGCTTCAAGCGGCGACCGGAGGGTATGTGGCTGCCGGAAACGGCGGCGAACACGGAAACGCTGGAAGTGCTGGCAGAAAATGGAATTTTGTACACCATAATGGCGCCGCGCCAGGCAAAACGTGTGCGACGCAAAGGCGGGCGAAGCTGGAAGGACGTCAGCGGCGACCGCATCGATCCCAGTCGCGCTTATCTGGTTAACTTGCCTTCCAAAAAAACGATCAACGTTTTTTTCTACGACGGGCCTATCTCGCAAGGCGTGGCCTTTGAAGGTTTGTTGAATGACGGAAAACGATTCGCCGATCGTTTGATCAGCGGCTTTTCCGATGCTCGCGACTGGCCGCAGCTTTCGCACATCGCTACGGACGGGGAAAGTTACGGCCACCATCATCGCTTCGGCGAAATGGCGCTGACGTATGCATTGCAGCACATCGAAAACGAGAAGCTGGCGGAGCTGACGAATTACGGCCAGTTTCTGGAGCGCTTTCCGCCCGACCATTTTGTGGAAATCGTGGAGAACAGCTCGTGGAGCTGCGTACATGGAGTGGAACGCTGGCGCGCCAACTGTGGCTGCAATTCGGGAGGGCACGCCGGCTGGAGTCAGGAATGGCGCGCACCGTTGCGCGCGGCGCTGGACTGGTTGCGCGATACCGTGAATCCGCTGTTTGAAGAAAAAGCTGCGCCGCTATTGAAAAATCCCTGGGACGCGCGCGATAAATACATTCACGTAATCCTTAATCGCTCAGACGCCAGTGTCGAAGCGTTTTTCAATACTCACGCGACGCACGTGTTGAGTCCCCAAGAACAAGTTACCGCTTTGAAGCTGCTGGAGATGCAAAGGCACGCCATATTGATGTACACCAGTTGCGGCTGGTTCTTTGATGAGCTGTCGGGACTCGAAACGGTGCAGGTAATTCATTACGCCGGGCGCGCGGTGGAATTGGCCAAGGAATTTGCAGGCGCCGCAATCGAACCGCAATTTCTGGAACGTTTACACCAGACGAAGAGCAACTTGCCAGAACACGGCCATGGAGCGCAAATTTACGAGAAGTGGGTAAAGCCCGCCGCGGTGGACATTGAAAAGCTTGCAGGCCATTACGCCATCAGCTCGCTGTTTGAAAATTATGGTGAGAAGACCAGCATCTATTGTTACGACGTGGACCGCGAGCAATATTCGCTGGAAGCCGAAGGGAAACTGCGGTTAGCAATAGGCCGGGCGCGCTTCAGTTCCGAAATTACGCGTGAGTCCGCGACGATGAGTTTCGGTGTATTGCACCTGGGAGACCACAACGTGACCGGCGGGGTGCGTCATGCCGATGGACCGGAACGCTACGAAGAATTGAAAGCCAGGCTGATCGAGTGTTTTTCCAAAGCGGATACCGCGGCGGTCATCCGCATACTTGATGAAGAGTTCAGCGAGCACTCGTATTCGCTCAGTTCGCTGTTCCGCGACGAACAGAGAAAAATTGTGGGCTTGATTTTGAACGACTCACTCACCTCGGCGGCCGCAGCGTACCGAACGATTTATGAAAATCAGGCGCCTTTGATACGTTTTTTAAATTCGCTGAACATTCCCGTTCCCGCGGCTTTTAAAGCTGCTGCGGACGTGGCAATCAACAGTCAACTGCGGCAAGCATTCGAACGTCCCGATCCGGACGCGGACAACATACAAAGTTATCTGAAGGAAGCAGCTACCAGCCGGGTGCCTCTGGATACCACCACGCTGGAATTCACCATACGCAAACGACTTGAAGAGCAGGCAACGCGTTTCGCGGAACATCCCGACGATATGGAAAATGTGCAACGCTTTCGAAAGCAATTGGAGCTGGCGCAAACTTTGCCGTTTCCCGTAACGCTATGGGAAGTGCAAAATATTTCTTACGGGCCTTTGATGAAGGCTATCCAGGAACGCCAGTTGGCAGCCGAGAATAATGATCCGGAAGCCTGTACCTGGATGAAGGAATTAACGGCGCTCCGCGACGGACTGCGTATTTTGAGCGCTTAACATCATGGTTCCTACGCGCATTCCCCTGGCGACCTACCGGCTGCAGTTCAACAAGAATTTTACGTTTAACGATGCGGCTGGGATTCTCGACTACCTGCGGGAACTTGGCATTACTGAAATTTATGCTTCGCCGATTCTCACCAGCCGTCACGGCAGCGGCCACGGCTATGACGTCACCAATCCCAATCGGCTTGATCCCGATTTAGGCAGCGAAAAAGATTTTGAAGTTTTCGTCAGCGAGTTGGAAAAACGTGGCATGGGATTGCTGCTGGATATCGTGCCGAACCACATGGCGGCCAGCAGCGAAAATCCATGGTGGATGGACGTTTTGGAAAATGGCCCGGACTCGGCCTTTTCTTCTTACTTCGATATAGATTGGCACCCTCCATCGCGAAATCTGGACAACAAGATTCTTTTGCCGATACTCGGACGGCCTTTCGGCGAAGCGCTGGATAGTGGCGAACTGAAGTTAAGTTTTCACGACGGGAAATTCTCCAACGAATATTTTGAATCGTCATTTCCATTGGCTCCGCGAACCTACCGGTCGGTCTTACAACACCGCATCGGCAGGTTGAAATATCTGCTGGACGAAAACTCCGCTGCTTACCATGAGTATCAAGGCATTGTGGCCGCGCTTGCCGCAATATCGGATCGCGATGCAACGCCGGTCGAGTCAGCCTCCGATAAACGCGTGCGCTTCGAGTCCATACGCGAACGTTTGCGGCAACTGGCAGCAGCCAGCGATGAAGTTACGCAATTCATTCAGGAAAATATTGCGGACTTTAACGGCATGGAGGGTGATCCCAGCAGTTTCGCCAATCTGCAACGGCTGCTTGGAGAGCAATATTACGTTCTCGCATTCTGGAAGAACGTCAACGAAACCATTAATTACCGGCGTTTTTTCACCATTACCGACCTGGTGGGTATGCGCGTCGAGGATTCACTGGTATTCGACGCCACGCACAGTTTAATTTTGCGGCTCATCTCGCGAGGCGCGGTTGCCGGCTTGCGCATTGATCACATCGACGGGCTGCGTGATCCGCTCGCGTACCTGAAACGGCTGCAGGAACGTTTGGCGGCGGAAGATGGAGATATGCTTGGCGGAGAAGCGTACGTGCTGGTGGAAAAAATTCTGGCGCGCCATGAAGACCTGCCGGATGACTGGCCGGTGGCAGGCACCACCGGGTATGACTACCTGAACTTTGCCAATCGTATTTTGGTTCCGCCACAGGGCGCGAAAGAGATTGAGCGCATTTACTCTCATTTTATCGGCCGGCACCTGAAATTCAGCGAGGTGCTGTACCAGAAGAAAAAACTTGTCATGGGCACAATTCTGGGCGTGGAAATGAGGTCGCTTGGCCGGCAACTCGGCGAATTGGCGGCACAAGCTCGCTATGCTCGTGATTTGCCGCGCCATGATTTGACCGAAGCGCTAGTTGAAACGACGGCCTGCTTTCCCGTGTATCGCACTTACATTCGAAATCTGGATCTGCCACCGGAGGCCGTCAAGGTTCTGGAAGAAGCGCTGGCGCAAGCCCGTTTACGCAAGCCGGGGTTAAATCCGCAATGTTTCGATTTTCTGCGTGATGTGCTGTTGCTGCTGAATTCGCCGCACATCTTGCCGGATCACCGCGAAGCGCGCCTAAGTTTTGTTTTGCGCTGGCAACAATTCACCGGGCCAATCGTGGCAAAGGGCCTGGAGGACACGGCGCTTTACGTTTATGCCCCCTTGGTTTCGCTAAACGAAGTCGGCGGTGATCCCGCGCCCGACGCCATTTGTCCCGGCGAGTTTTTTAAATTTATCGCCGAGCGGCAAAAAAGATGGCCGCATTCCATGAATGCCAGCTCGACGCACGATACGAAACGGGCTGAAGACGTGCGCGCGCGCATCAGCGTTTTGTCTGAGTTGCCGGAAGAGTGGCAGAAACGGCTGCACGAGTGGGCCGCGATAAATGAGAAATACAAGATCGCTGGGAACGGCGGAGCGATGGTTCCCGACCGCAATGAAGAATATTTTTTGTACCAGACGCTGTTAGGTATGTGGCCGCTGGAGCAAAGCGAGCTTGGCGGAGTACTCGAAAGACTGCAGTCGTATGCCGTAAAAGCGATCCGCGAGGCTATGGTGCATACCCGCTGGACGCGGCCAAACCTGGCTCACGAAGAAGGATTGAAAAACTTTATTGCGGCCATTCTTGACGAGAAACAGAATACCGCGTTCCTCGAGGACTTTTTCAGCTTCCATCACGATATCGCATTTTACGGAATGCTGAACAGCCTCAGTCAGACACTATTGAAAATCACCGCGCCTGGGGTCCCGGATTTTTATCAGGGCTCGGAATTATGGGACTTTCGGCTGGTAGATCCGGATAACCGCGGCACCGTTGATTTTGTGCGTCGCATCGAACTATTGAACAGCCTCACACAAAACCTGTCGCGAGAGACGGCTGCGTTCGCCGGCGAATTGCTGAAGAACTGGGCGGACGGCCAAATCAAACTTTACTTGATCTCGAAAGCCCTGCGATGCCGGCAGCAATTCAGCGAGCTTTTTACTGATGGCGATTTCGTGCGGGCGGAAATATCTGGCGAGCGGTCAGAGAATGTCACAGCGTTCTTTCGCGTTTTCCAAAATAAGCAGGCGTTGGTGCTCGCTCCGAAATGGCTTGCCG
>Ga0185299_10001877_pt1 | contig 36072 bp, 37 predicted proteins | sample PaiPotPPA55metaG_FD_128002 | JGI IMG/M metagenome (GOLD analysis project Ga0185299, IMG submission 128002) | Iron sulfur acid spring bacterial and archeal communities from Banff, Canada, to study Microbial Dark Matter (Phase II) - Paint Pots PPA... ...
CGGCAGCACTGAGGTCGGCCGCTCGCTGCAGCGTCGGCTGGCGGCGCGCAACGTGCGGCTGCAGACGGAGATGGGCGGCAAGAACGCCTCCGCCGTCCTCGCCGACGCAGACCTCGACTACACGATTCCGACCCTGGCCGGCGCCGTCTTCGGTCAGGCCGGCCAGCGCTGCACAGCCACCAGCCGCGTCGTCGTCGACCAGGCTGTTGCCGACGAGGTCATCGCCGGGCTCGTCGCGTACGCCGAGCAGCTGCGGCTGGGTCCGGGATCCGACCCGCAGACCACGATGGGTCCGCTGGTGAGCATCCGGCAGCAGGATGAAGTGCTCGGGCACATCACGAAGGCCCGCGAAGACGGCGCCACGGTCGCGACCGGCGGTTTCGCGCCGAGTGAGGGCGAGTTCGCGCACGGCTGCTACGTGGCGCCGACGGTGATCACGGACGTGCAGCAGAGCATGGCGATCTGGCGCGAGGAGGTGTTCGGGCCCGTCGTCGCCGTGCTCGTGGTCGACGGCTTCGACGCCGCGGTCGACGCGGTGAACGACTCGGTCTACGGACTGGCCGCAGCCGTTTACACCACGAGCCTCCAACACGCGCACGCGTTCGCGAGCCGGGCGAATGCCGGCCAGGTGGCGGTGAACCTGCCCACGCCCGGCTGGGATGTGCACCTGCCGTTCGGCGGATTCGGCGACTCAGGTTCGCCATTCAAGGAACAGGGCGCCGAGGCGGTGCGATTCTACTCGCGAGTCAAAACCGTCGCAGTGCACTTCGAAGGAGTCCGATGAGCGAGAACACGAGCCCGAAAAGTATCGGCGTCGTCGGCGCGGGCCTGGTCGGCCTGGCCGTCGCGCGGCGCCTGGCCGCGACGACCGGAGCCGAGGTGACCGTCTTCGAGAAGGAGGCGGATGTCTCCCAGCACCAGTCCGGCCACAACTCGGGCGTCGTGCACTCAGGCATCTACTACACGCCCGGCTCGCTCAAGGCGACGCTGTGCCGTCGCGGCGTCGGTCTGATCAAGGAGTTCTGCGCCGAGCACGACATCGAGTACAACGAGATCGGCAAGGTCATTGTCGCGCGGGACGACGTCGAGGTGACCAGACTGCACGACCTCGAGGAGCGCGCGGCAGGCAACGGCGTCCCCGGAGTCCGCTGGCTCGGACCGGAAGAGCTGAACGAACTTGAGCCGCACGTGCGGGGCAAGGCCGCGCTGCACTCCCCCACGACCGCGATCGTCGACTACAAGGCCATCGCGCGGGCCTACGCCGCCGACGTTGAGAAGCTCGGTGGAAAGGTGCTGCTCAATCGGGCGGTCGCCCGGATCGAGCGCGTCGGCGGACAGGTAGCCGTGCACGCCGCGGGCGAGCGGCGGACCTTCGACCGGCTCGTGCTGTGCGCGGGCCTGCAGTCGGACAGCGTGTCCAGACTGGCCGGCGACGACCCGGGCCCGGCGATCATCCCGTTCCGTGGCGAGTACTACCGCCTTATCCCGAGCCGGCAGCACCTGGTCAACGGGCTCGTCTACCCGGTCCCCGACCCCGCCTACCCCTTCCTCGGTGTGCACCTGACGCCGCGGGTGGACGGCACCGTGGACGTCGGGCCCAACGCGGTGCTCGCCCTCGCCCGCGAGGGCTACCGGCGCCGGGACATCAGCGTCGGGGACCTGGCGCGGACCCTGGCGTGGCCTGGCACGCTCAAGCTGTTCCGCAAGCACTGGCGGATGGGCGTGCACGAGATGCGCGGCTCGCTCTCCAAGCGCGTGTTCACCGCAGCCGCCCAGGCGTACGTGCCGGAGCTGACCGTCGGCGACCTGGCCCCGATGCCGGCCGGCATCCGCGCGCAGGCCGTGGACCGCGACGGCTCGCTCGTCGACGACTTCCGGATCAGCACGCTCGGACCGGTCACCGCCGTGCGCAACGCCCCCTCCCCGGCCGCCACCTCGAGCCTGGCCATCGCCGAGCACGTGGTGGACCGGATGTTCGACCGGCGCAGTGCCTGATCAGACAGCGCCTGACCGAAACGCGCCGGACCGGACAGCGCCGGAGCACAGACAGCCTGACCCCTCAGCCCCACCGATACGGCAAGCAGAAGATAGAAGCGAGGACCGCATGTTCATCGTCGACACCCAGATCCACGTGTGGAAGGAAGAGACCCCCGACCGCCCCTGGGTCCCCGGGGCGCGCGAGCGGATCCGGCTGAACGGGCACCGTGAAGAGGCCTTCAGCTACCAGGAGGCCCTCGGGCTGATGGACGAGGCCGGGGTGAACCGGGCCCTGATCGTCCCCCCGTCCTGGGAGGGAGACCGGATCGACTACTCCCTCGAGGCCTGCGAAACGCACCCTGACCGCTTCGGCGTGATGGCCCGGGTGCCGCAGAACAAACCGGAGGAGGGCGCCGCGTTGATGCGCGAACTGGCGAAGAACCCGTATGTGAAGGGCACCCGGCTCACCTTCCACCGGCCGATCGACCGCAACTGGATGATCGACGGCACCTGCGACTGGTACTGGCCGCTGGCCGAGGAGCTCGGCCTGGTCACCATGGTGCACGCGCCGATCTGGAAGCGGGAGCTCGGCGAGATCGCCGAGCGGCACCCGAACCTGAAGATCATCATCGACCACATGGGCATCATGGCCCGCTGCGTGGACGACGCGATCGGTTACTGGGTGCAGGAGACCGCCGACCTGCACAAGCACCCGAACATCTACGTGAAGGTGTCCGCGCTGCCCGGCTACTCGACCCAGCCGTTCCCGAACCTCAACATCGCCAAGTACGTGCGCGAGGTCGTGGACAAGATGGGGCCGCAGCGCGCCTTCTGGGGCACCGACCTGACCCGGCTGATGGGCCACGGGCTCACCTACACGGACACCATCGAGCAGTTCACCAAGCACTTCGGCTTCACCGACGAGGAGCTTGACTGGATCATGGGCCGGGGGATCAGCGAGTGCCTCGGCTGGCCGGTGCCCGAGACCGCGAAGTAGGACGGGAAGCGACTCATGACGCAAGCAGCACAGCTGGGCGGTTCGGACGACGGCTCGGATGGGGGCTTGGACGGCGGCTTGGACGGCGGCTTGGACGGCGGCTTGGACGGCGGCGAGGCGATCCTCGCCGCGTGCCGGGACGTCGGCGTCGACGTGGTCTTCTGCTCGTCGGGCTCGGAGTGGGCCCCGGTGTGGGAGGCGCTCGCCCGGCAGCGGCGCGACGGCACGCCTGGCCCGCGGTACATCGACCTGATGCACGAGACGCTAGCGGTCGCCATGTCCACCGGATACACCCTGGCGACCGGGCGGCCCCAGCTCGTGCTGCTGCACGCCGTCCCCGGCCTGTTGCAAGGGGCGAACGGGATCCACGGCGCCCTGCTGACCGGCGTGCCGATGGTGGTCGCCTCCGCGGAGTCGACCACCTACGGAGAGACCGGCACGGACCCGGGCTCGCAGTGGTACCGCAACCTCTCGATCGTCGGCGGGCCGCAGGCGGTCGCGGCGCCCTTCACCAAGTGGTCCACGCAGGTGGGCGACGTCTCGACCGCTTACGGGCACTTCGTCCGTGCGGCCGAGCTGGCCCGGCGCGCGCCTGCCGGGCCGGTGTACCTCAACGTGCCGATGGAGGTGCTGCTCCAGCCGTGGAGCAGGCCCGCTGCGGCCCGTCCGGTGCCGGAGCCCGGCGCCCGGGTCAGCCCGCGCGAGGAGCTGGAGCGCGCCGCGCGGCTGCTGACGGCGGCCAGGCGACCGGTCATCGTCATCGAGTCGGCCGGACGTCACCCGGGCGGCTTCGAGGCCCTGGTCGAGTTCGCCGAGTCGCTGGCGATCCCGGTCATCGAGCCGCAGTCCGCGGTGTGCGCCAACTTCCCGCGCACGCACAAGCTGCACCGCGGCGGTGACGCTACGGCGCTGCTCGCCGAGGCCGACCTGATCGTCCTGGTGTGCTGCCGCGCGCCGTACTACCCGCCGAGCAACCGGCCCGCGGACTCGCAGGTGCTGGTGATCGACGACGTGCCGCATCGTCCTTACATCGACTACCAGGTGCTCGGCGCGGACCAATACCTCGAGGGCGATATCGCGCCGACGCTCCGGGCGCTGACCGAGAGCGTGCACACGGTAGGCGTGGACGAAGAACTGGTCGCAGGCCGCGAGGCTGAGGTGCACGAGGTGGCCGCCCGGCCGAAGCAGGCCGGCGCCGGCGCCGGTGTCGGTGTCGGTACCGGGTCAGCGGAGGGCATCGACCCGGGCGACGTTGTCGACCTGCTGCGCGAACTGCTCGACCCGGACGCCGCGGTGGTGGACGAGACGATCACGCACGCGCGGACCGTGCAGCAGCGCCTGCGCGCCGACCGACCCGGACGCTACAGCTACGTGCAAGGCGGGCTCGGCCAGGGGATCGGCGTCGCGCTCGGCGTGAAGCTCGCCGACCCGGAGCGGGAGGTCGCGCTGACCGTCGGCGACGGCTCGTTCCTTTACAACCCGATCGTGCAGTCGCTCAGCGCCGCCAAGAACCTGGACCTGCCGCTGCTGATCGTCGTGTTCAACAACCGGCAGTACCTGTCCATGAAACTCAACCATCTGCGGTTCTACCCCGAGGGCGTGTCCGTCCAGACGAAGGACTTCCGCGGGGTGGACCTGTCCGAGCAGCCGGACCTCGCGGCGCTCGCAGCGCCGTTCGGAATGCTCGGGCTCTCCCTCTCCGACCCGGAGGACCTGCGCCCCGGCCTGGAGAAGGCCCTGCAGGCGGTGCGCGCCGGCACCACGGCCATCGTCGACATCCGCGTCACCCGCTGAGCCGGAACGCACTCTTCTAACATCGGAGACTGATATGCCCCCAGCTCGTGTCGCGGTACCGGAGAAAGCGCTGCGCACTCTGGTCAGCGACCTGTTCAACGCCCACGGCGTATCCCGCGACCATGCCGACACGGTCGCCGACGTCCTGGTGTGGGCCAACCTGCGCGGCGTCGACTCGCACGGCGTCTCCCGGGTCCCGCGCTACCTCGAGCTGTTCGAGAACGGCCAGGCGAACGCGCGTCCGAACATCACGGTGGACGTGCTCAGGCCGGCCATCGCGCTGCTGGACGCCGACGCCGCGCCAGGTCCGGTCGCGCTGACCCGGGCCATGGACGAGGCAGTCAGCATGGCGCGCTCGGCCGGCGCGGCCTGGGTCGCGGTGCGCGGGACCGTGCACACCGGCGCGATCGGCTATTACACCGAGCGTGCGGCGCAGTACGGCATGGCCGGGCTCGGCATCGTGGCCGGCGTGCCGAACATGGCCTACCCGGGCAGCACCTCGGCCGCGGTGGCCACCAGCCCGCTCTCGGTGGCGGTGCCGGCCGGGCGGCACCCGACCGTGCTGCTCGACATGGCCACCGCGGTGATCGCGCTCGGCCGGATCGCCCAGCTCAAGGCACAGGGCAAGCCGCTGCCGGAGGGCGCGGCGGTGACCGCGGACGGGCGGCCGACCACCGACCCGGCCGAGGCGACGACCCCGCTGCCGGTCGGCGGGGCGAAGGGCGCAGGCATGTCGCTGCTGTTCGAGATGCTGGCCGGCGGCCTGACCGGGAACCCGATCGTCACCGGCTTCCACAGCGGTGAGCCGGAGGGCCGCAGGCACCGGCAGAACGCGCTGCTGATGGCGATCGACATCGCCGCCTTCAGCCCGGTGGAGGAGTTCCGCGCGGTCGTCGACGACACCGTGGACGCCATCAAGGCCCTGCCGCCGACGGATCCCGGGGCGGAGATCCTGGTCCCCGGTGAGCGCGGCGCGCGCACCCTCGACGAGCGTTCCACCGGCGGCATCCCGCTCCCCCGCCCGCTCCTGGACAAGCTGTGCCAGGCCGCCGCGGACAAGGGCGTCGCGCTCCCGGCCGAACTGCCGTAAGGAGAGCCGGCTCAGCCGGGAAAGCGCGATGACGGGCGGCTCGTGGACTCCTGTGCGGGGGAGGCCACGAGCCGTAAGTCTTTTTTGGCTCGTGTGCTGCATCCGTGGGTAGGGGCACTGGGCGGCGCTGGGCGGCGCTGCCTGGCCCGCGGCCTGCGCTATCACCGCCCATGACCGCGACGAGCAGCACCGACTCCGCCGCCGTCCGCGCCCCCGGCCCGCGGTTCCGGCTCCGCGGCGGGGGCTCGGCTTGAAAGCAGGTGGCTGTCGTCCGTGGTGATGTCTGGTGTGGAATTTCGGCTCTTGTACCCCGTCCGTGGGTCGTTGGGCGGGGAACGGGGTTGAGCCCCCGAGGAGCACCGCGACGAGGGTGAGGTTGAGGATTGACATCGGGGCGGGCGGGTGGGCGCAGCGCAATGTTTAGCGCTGGTGTTTAAGGGGTCTGAGAAGCGGGTCGCGGCGTCAACTGGGCTGCGCTGGCAGCTGGCGACTATGTGTTCAGTCGCGGAGCGGCCTTATCGGCTGTATGGAGTGGTGGAGTCTGGTGTCGAATTTCGCGCGCACGCAACGAAGCGAAGCGGAGTGAGTACGTGCGAAATTCGACACCAGACTCCACCACGGAGGACAGCCAACCGATTTCAACTCCACCATGCAGCCAGAACGCCGCTCCGCGACTGAACACATGTCGCCAGCCACCAGCGCGGCCTGGTTCACGCCGCGGCCTGCGTCCAGGCCTTTTCCATTCAACACTCAAGCATCTCGCTGCGCCCGCCTACCCACCCTGATCTCAAACCTCACCCTCGTCGCGATGCTCCTCGAGGACCCCAACCCCGCCACCCTGAGTTGTGGCGCGATCAGCAGGCTGATCAGGGGGCTGTCGCCAACTCCTTGCGCACTTCGCGCACCACCTGGGCGAAGGCACGCACGAGTGGATTGTCGCCGTCCTCGGGCCAGGCGAGCGCGACCCGCAGTGGATCGACGTCCGTCAGCGGGATCCACACGATGTCGGGACGTGCGTAGTACCGGGCCATGCTGGATGGCGCGAAGCAGACGGCCGCGCCTTCGGCGACCTGCTCCAGCATCTCCTCGACGTTGTCGTTCTTCGGGCCCCAACGCGGGGTCGACCCGTCCGGGCGCGGGTTCACGGCCCACCAGTCGACCCACTCGCGCGGGGCACGCTCCGTCCACATCAGCGGCTCGTCGTTGACTTCGAGCACGGACAAGCCCTCGCGGCCGGCCAGCCGATGCCCAGAGGGCAGGCCGACCACACGAGGCTCGGTGTGCACGATCTCGCTGCTCAGCCCGGTCAGGTCGTTGGGCAGCCAGACGAACGCCACGTCGGCGCGTTCGTCGCGCAAGGCGTCCGCCTCCTGCCCCCACTCGAAGCGTTTCGGCTCGACCCGCACGGCCGGATGCCGACGCGAGAATTCGGCGCGCGAACGAGTCGTCAGCTCCCCCGCCCCACTCGCCTCGAATCCGACGCGTAACACGCCGACCGCCGCCCGGACATGCCGCTGTGCCGCTGCCAGCACCTGGTCAGCCTGCAGCAACGTCTTACGTGCCTCTTCCACGACGTCCCGCCCTGCGGCGGTGGCGCGCACGCCGCCCGCGTGCCGATCGAACAGTCGAACGCTGAGCTCCGCCTCGAGCTCCTTGAGCGCGTACGAGAGGGCGGGCTGGCTGACGTAGAGGCGCCTCGCTGCTCGTCCGAGGTTGCCTTCGTCGGCGATCTCCACCAGGTAACGCAGCTGCCGCAGCTCCATCCAGCAATTATAAACCGTCTTTATGGCTCAAGCAGAGTTCTGTCTTGGACGCGCGTCGTACCCGGCTGGGATAAATAGATCAACGAACCCGCGGACCATTTAATCCATTGAAGGAGCCCCAGATGTCCTCTCTCGCTTCCGCCCCCGCCGGCCGAGTCTGGCTGATCACCGGCGCGTCCTCCGGCTTCGGCCGGGCGATCGCCGAGGCCGCGCTGGCCGCCGGGGACACCGTCGTCGCCGCGGCACGTCGCATCGAACCGCTCGACGATCTCGTCGCCAAGTACCCGGACCGGGCCAGGGCGATCGAACTGGACGTCACCGACCAGCAGCGCGCCGCCACCGCCGTCGCCGACATCGTGCTCTGGTACGGCCGGATCGACGTGCTGGTGAACAACGCCGGCCGCGGCCTGGTCGGCGCCGTCGAGGAGACCAGCGACCGCGAACTGCGGGACCTCATGGACCTGCACTTCTTCGGCCCGGCCGCGCTCACCCGCGCGGTACTGCCGCACATGCGGGCGCTGAAGAGCGGTGCGATCGTCCAGCTGACCAGCATGGGTGGACGGCTCTCGTTCGCCGGCGTCGGCGCGTACTCGGCCACGAAGTTCGCGCTCGAGGGACTCACCGAGGCACTCGCGGCCGAGGTCGCACCCTTCGGCATCAAGGTCATGATCGTCGAGCCCGGCGCGTTCCGGACCGGTTTCGCGGGCGGCGCCCTCGCGCAGACCGCGCAACTTGACGCATACGCGGACTCAGTCGGCGCCTTCCGCAGCGACCTGCCCGCCAGCGACGGCAAGCAGCCCGGCGACCCGGCCAAGGCCGCCGCCGCGATCCTCACCGCCCTGGCCGACGAGCACATCCCGCTCCGTCTCCCCCTCGGCAACGACGCGTTCGACTACATCCGTCAGCACCTCGTCGCCGAAGAGAAGGATCTGGCCGCTTGGGAGCACGTCGGCCGCGCGGTCGACTTCGACGACTGAGCTCGTACCGCAGCCTCGACAGTCCTTCCGCCGTCAGACCCGACCGGCACACTTCGAGTGTGACGACACCGCGATCGGCCGCTGAAGCCGAGTGCGCACGGCGAGGCAGGCCCGCGTTCGTCGCGGGCTGCATCGCCTTGCTGCGCCGAGGGTCCGCGGACGATGCGCTCGTCGCGGCACTCGGTGGAGCGCACGGACGAATGGTCCTCGATGGCACCGACCCGGAGCAGCAGTACTGGCTCCGAGTATGGGCCGCGCGTGGCCTGCTGTGGGTGTGGGCCGACGCGGCGCTCCCGGCGATCGTCGACGCACTGGCCGATGAGCACTGGCGCGTCCGCGAGATGGCCGCGAAAGTCGTCGCCCGGCACTGTCTTGGTGACGCGTTCGACGGCGTGGCTTCACTCGCTGCGGATCCGGTGCCGAGAGTCGCCACCGCAGCGGCTCGCGCCGTCAGAAACCTCGTCGCCGCAGGGGTATGAGACTTTCCGCTCGCCAGGATTACGCCTTCGGCCAAACCCCCAACGCCAGGTCCGCGGTCGCCCTCAACTCATCCGCCGTCGCCCCGTCGCGCGCACGCTGCGACATGCCCTGAATGACCGCAGCGAAGAAGGCTGCCAACCGATGCGGATCGGCCGAGACCGGCAATTCGTCATCGCGCCTCGCCTCACTCAGCCGGGCTTCGAAGGCGGCCAGGTTGCGGTTCCGCAGATCGCGCAGGAAGGCTTCCGCCTCGTCGCCGGACCTTGCCACGTTGGTAGCGGCGCTGATCGTGAGGCAGCCGGCCGGATGCGTGGGGTCCGGGTAAATGTCCGCCGCCTCCCGCAGGATCCGGGCGAAGGCGGCGCGGGCGCTGGGTTCCTCATCAAGGGCGACGCCGACGAACGCGCCGAGCGGAGAGCGGCCGTAGTGCTCCACCACCTCCTTGAACAGGGACATCTTGTCGCCGAACGCGGCGTACAGACTGCCCGGGCGGATACCCATCGCCTCGGTGAGCTCACCGATCGAAGTGGCCTCATACCCGCGCTCCCAAAACAACAGCGTGGCCGCGTCCAATGCCAGATCTCGATGGAAGCTCCTCGGCCGGCCGCGCTTCGCTCCTGTTTCATTCACTCCATCATTCTAGAGCGCCCGCTCAACAAACATGCTACGCTCTTTATTGAGTCATCGCTCAACAAATGAGGAGGGGTCCTTCACCATGAGCACCATCGCGGGCGTACGCCGCCTGGAGGGGAAGATCGCGCTGGTCACCGGGGCAAGCCGGGGCATTGGCCGGGCCATCGCGCGCAGGCTCGGCAGGGACGGCGCCACGGTCGCGGTCTCGTACGCACGTGACGCGGCGTCTGCCGACGAAGTCGTCGAGGAGATACGCAGGGGCGGCGGCCAGGCATTCTCGATACGCACGGAACTGGGCCGACACGGTGATGCCGAGGCGCTCTGGTCCGCCTTTGACGAGCAGGTCAGCGCCTACGCTCCGGCCGGCGGCGTCGACATCATCGTCAACAACGCCGGCATCGGTCGCAGCACGGACCTGGCGGCGCTGACCGAAGACGCCTTCGACGAGGTTTTCGCAGTGAACGTACGGGCGCCGTTCTTCATCGTGCAGCATGGGTTGAAGCGGCTGCGCTACGGAGGCCGCATCATCAACATCTCCAGCGGCGCGGCCCGCCTCGCCATGCCGGAGATCATCGCCTACTCCGCCACGAAGGGCGCGCTCGACACGTTCACGCTCAACCTCGCCAAGGAACTCGGTCCGCGTGGCATAACGGCGAATTCGGTGGCCCCCGGCATCATCGACACCGACGTGAACGCCGACTGGCTGCGCGGCAATCCGCAGGCCGAGGCCCATGCCGCCTCGTTGTCCGCGCTCGGCCGGGTGGGCCAGCCGGAGGACATCGCGGACGTGGTCGCCTTCCTGGCCTCCGATGACGCGCGCTGGGTCACCGGCCGCGTGATAGATGCGACGGGAGGTTCTGGGCTCTGATTGCTGCAGTGAGCTTCGCGACGCGTGCGGGATCGCGGATGGCGTCGATCTCGACGATCTTGTCGTCAGAAACGACGAAGGCCATGACGACGATCGAATTGGTCGGCCTGGCGCGAGCCGGATCAACGGCTGGGACCGGCTCAGCGACGTCAGCGGACAGTTCGCTGGCGAACGGACGGCGCAATTCGCATGAACTGGCGGCGGGAGCAGGCTGGAGTCAGCCTGCTGCCGTAGCGCGATGATGCTGATGACCCGCTTGCTCAAAACTGCGATAGCCCATGGAACCTGCCGGACCGCCCAGCGGTGAATGTAGTACAGGGCTCGAGCAGGCGGATCGGATGGGAGGGTCATGCGGGATCCAGCGGAATTCGACGCGTTCTACGCGGCGAGTTCGCCGAGACTGCTCGCCCAGGTCTTCGCGATGACGGGGGATCTCGGCGAGGCGGAGGACGCGCTTCAGGAGGCGTATATCCGCGCTTGGCAGCATTGGCCGAGGATCAGCGGCTACGCGGCACCTGAAGGGTGGGTCCGCTCCGTGGCGTTCAAACGGTGCGTCAACTCCTGGTGGAAGGCGAAGAACCGGTTGGCCGCGCACCAGCGGGCGGCAGACCGACGCGATGGGGTCGACGAGCTCGGCCCCGATCTGCTCGCGGTCGTCCAGGCCCTGCGACAGGTGCCGGAGAAGCAGCGACACGCGCTGGTGCTGCACTTCTGGCGGATCTCTCGGTGGAACAGGTGGCGCAGGAACTGGAGATCTCAGTCGGGACGGTCAAATCCCGCCTGTCCCGAGGGCGCGCGGCCCTGGCGCCGCTGGTATCCGAGTTCAACGAAGACACGAAGGACCTCGACTATGCCTGAGCAATTCGACCGACTCTCCGACTTCGTGCTCCGGGCCGGCAGGTTCGCGGACCCGTCTGTGCTCCGCGAATAGGGCATGCGGCGCGTTCGTCGCCGCAAGGCGGGGCAGATCGCGTTTGGCACCGGGACGTTCGCGTTGGTGGCCGGCCTCGGCGCGGTCGTGGCCGCGAGCGGGTCGGGCAACACGACATCAGGCGCTCCGATCGGGGGCGCGGTCTCCGCATCGGGCACCCCCATGCCCCTCCTGCCGTGCGCCGGCCGCTCGGGAGGGGTCACTGGCGTGCCTTGGGATCACTCGACTATCACGCCCTCCGCGACTGTGGAGCGTTCGGGAGCGAATACCCCCGAAGGTGCGACCGCGGGCTCGACCGTGAGCTCGACCCCGACCTACGTCCCCTACACGGCGAACCCCGACGATCCGGTCGCCTTCGTGCGAGACGGCTGGTGCATGCAAGTGACGTTCACCGATCCCGACGGCATCTCGCTGCTCGGGTTGATCGGACCGAGCACGCAGCAGACGGTCGACGGCCTCCACCAACTCGGGTTCACGAACGTGACGACACACGCCGTGCCGAGCGGGACCGTGCCCGCGGGCGACACGGTCGATGTACGGGACTCTCGGGGCGACTCGGTGGTCGGCCGGAGCTTGATTCCGGCGATGACGACGCTGGTCGTGCTCTACTCCACTGGCGCGTAGCGTTGAGCGAGGCCGTTGTCAGTACACATCATCGGTACCGCTACATTGCTGTGCATGGCTGAGACACAACGCCGCCCGGTTCCCCGCAACGACGACGGTGAACTCGACACCGCACTGGCCTTCCTCTCCTTCGCCAGGGAATGTGTGGTGAAGAAGACCGAAGGACTGAGCGAGGAGCAGTTGCGCCTGGTCCTGGTCGAATCGGGGACCACGCTGCTGGGTCTGGTTTATCACCTGACGCTCGCCGAGCGCCTCTGGTTCGGATATTACGTCGCAGGCCGAGAGTCGGACGATCCGGGCGACGTGGTCATGCACGCGCCGGACGATCTCACGCCCGAGCAAATCCTGGCCGACTACCGTGCGGCCATTGAGGCAAGCGACGACGCGATCCGCTCGGCCGGCGACCTGGCGCAGGCTGTTGCGATGCCGGTCGCGGGCACGTTCCACTCGGTGCGCTGGGTCGTGGCCCACATGACCAGCGAGACCGCCCGGCATGCCGGCCACGCCGACATCCTGCGGGAACAGATCGACGGCACCACCGGGCGCTAGGCCAGAGCTCCGCTGACCGCCGCCGATGGCGACTCAGGTTCCCGCGTACTCGGGGATGAGTACGCGGTACTCGCGACGCGTATGTCGTCGGGCGGGAACGCTGGCTGCGCGTATCGTGCGTCCGGTGTAGCAGGAGGGGGTGATCACAGTGCTTTACAACAGGGGTGCCATTTTGACCACGGTTCTCATGACCGCGGCCGCGTTCACCCTGAACACCGGGTGGACCGTCATCGGCGGCCCGGCGAGCCATCCCAGCAGCCGTGCTACCCAAAAGTGTTGGACGCCGGGGCACGGACCTGCCAGGGTGCGTGTCCATGCCCGACTTCGAGCTCGTGACCGCGTCCGACGTGATGCTCATGCAGGGGCTGGCGCAGCGCGTCACCCGAATCCGACCTGAGCTGGTCAACACCGATGCGACATTCGGCGAACTGGCGTGGGTCTGGGGCCATGAACGCGCTGCGCAGGGCGAATCCTGGGTGCGTCGGATGTGGCGCGTCGGCGATGAACTGGTTGCTTGGGCCTGGTGCTTCCTGCCACACCAGGTCACCCGGTCTGACGGATCGGTGTCGGACGTCACCGATGCCTATCTGGCCTATCAGGTCCATCCAGAGCATGCCGAACTCGTCGACGAGGTGATCGACTGGTTCGATAGCGCCGCGGCCGACACCAATCGCTCGGTGATGCCGCGTGCCGCCGACGAGTACGGTCTCGCGCGCTGGGCCGCGCATGGGTACGTCACCAACCCCGGCAGCGAAGGCGACAAGGGCTTCTGGACGCAGCTCAACGAACGCGAACTGATCGACCTGCGGCAACCGATGCTGCCCGCGGGATTCCGGTTCCGCACCGCCGAGCAGGTTGACGCGCATGACGTCGTCCAAGCGCACATCGATGCGTGGCATCCGTCGAGATACACCGATCAGGCATATGAAGACGTCCGCGCTACGGCGACCTACCGGCCGGACCTGCATGTGCTGGTGGAGGGCCCGAGCGGCATCATGGTCGCGTCGACGATCATGTGGCTGGACGAGGCCAATCAGACGGCTGAGTTCGAGCCGGTCGGCACTCACCGCGACTACCGCCGCCAGGGCTTGAGCAGTTCGATGCTCTGGCACGGAATGCATCTGGCGCACGACGCCGGGGCCACCCATATGACGGTCGCGTGCCTGGGTGCTCCGGGGCATCCAGGCGCCAAGGGGCTGTACTACGGCGTCGGCTTCCGGGAGTTCACCCGCGATGCGCCGCTGATCAAGCACGCCGCACCAACTGCCGAATAACTGCTGGTCGGCCGCCGTTCGCTGAGCGGCGCCTCACCCCAATGGGCTAACCTCCGGCAGCTAACACAGGCGTTCCGGACGGTCCGGTACATAGCCTGAGGCTGACCGGAAGGGCGAATCGGAGGTTGCTTCGACTGCTGATTCGCCGTGGGACCGGAGTCGAGGGAGTGAGCTATGCAAGAGGCAGTCGCACCGGGGGCAGTAAGGGCGGCGGCAGCGCAGTCGCCGACGGCGATCGACAAGGTGGACGGGGGCTGGCCGGCCTTGGCGGCCGAATTCGTCGGAACCGCGGTGCTCGTGTTCTTCGGTGTCGGCACCGCGGTCTTCTCCGACGTCAACGCCGGGGTGCTGGGCATCGCGATCGCCTTCGGATTCGTCCTGGTGGCCCTGGTCTACGCCATCGGCTCGATCTCCGGCTGCCACGTGAACCCCGCCGTGACGATCGGCATGGTGCTGGCGCGGCGGATGAACCCGATCGCCGGGGCCATGTACGTCCTCGTCCAGTTCGCCGGCGGCATCATCGGCGCGCTCCTGGTCTACTGGGTCTCGCACACGATCCGCGCCCGCTCCGGCGGCCCTTTCAGCCGCAAATCGCTCGGCTCGAACGGATACGGCGGCAACTCGGATCTGTTCATCAGCGCCGGCGGCGCCTTCCTCGTGGAGGTCATCCTGACCGCGCTGCTCGTGCTGATCGTCTTGTCGGTGACGAGCGGGCCGGGAGTCAAGGGCCTTGAAGGCGTGGCGATCGGCCTGTCGCTGACCGCGATCCACCTCGTCGGCATCCCGTTGACCGGAACGTCGGTGAACCCGGCGCGCTCCCTCGGCCCGGCGATCTTCGCGACCAACAACGCGCTGAGCCAGGTATGGCTGTTCATCGTCGCGCCACCCGTCGGCGCGGTCCTCGCGGCGGGGATCCATATGCTGATTCGTCGCCGCGCTGCGGAGTCGACTGCCTGAGCCGGAGGGCTAAGCTCACGAACGACAATCGGCGGCGAATCGGCGGGAAAGGAGCAGGGCCATGTTCGGCAAGACCAACGCGTTCAGCGGCTTCTCCGTGAACGACGTGCAGAAGGCCAAGCAGTTCTACGGCGAGACGCTCGGCCTCGACGTGACCGAGGCGAACGGCATGCTGAGCCTGCATCTGGCCGGCGGCGCGGAAGTCCTCGCGTATCCCAAGGGGGACCAGCACACACCGGCGACGTTCACCATCCTCAACTTCCGGGTCGAGGACATCGACACTGCTGTCGACGAGCTGACCCGGCGCGGCGTCGTCTTCCAGCGCTATCCCGGCCTGGAGACGGACGAGAAGGGCGTCTTCCGCGGTGGCGGACCGTTCATCGCCTGGTTCACCGACCCGGCCGGCAACATCCTGTCCGTACTCCAGGAGCGTTAGACAGGGTGGGACGGTGTTGAGGCCCGCCGCGCACACTACATACACATGCGCGGCGGGCCCACGGCTCAGAGCTCGTTGCCCCAGAAGTAACGCGCCGTCATCTCGACGAGCTGCAGCTTGGCACGCTGCTGCGGCTCGGTCAGTGTCGTCGGCGACGCGGTGAAGCCGCCGTTCGTGGAGATGGCGATGTCGTCGATGTCGATGACCGCCGCCGCGATGTCGATGCGCTCGACGAGGGCGTCTACGTCCTCGGGCTCCGGCACCGCCACGTCCACCACGCCGAGGGAGACGACCGTGCCTGCCTTGAGCAGGTCTATCGGAAATCTGGTCGCCTCGGCCTGCGGATACTCGACGCACAGCCGGTCGTACGGCTGGGTGGCGACGAACCTGGTCGTGGCCGCCGCGTCGTAGCCCTGCTTCGCATAGTCGGCGCCTGCGGTCGTCAGGTCCAGACCCGTCCGGAAGTTCTCCGGCGTCCGCTCCGCCAGGCCCTCCAACACCTTGGCGTCCGCGGCGATCAGCTGGCCGAGCAGCGCATCCGGGTCGAGGCCCAGCGTCTTCGCGCGCTCACGACCTGCGTTGGTGAGCAGGATTCCAGCGAGCGGGTTGTGGAGTTGCACGTAGGCGACGCCTTCGGCCGCCAGCGCCACCACTTCCTCGCGGATGATGGCAGCCAGGGCCACGGTCGCCTCCTCTCCCGCCTTTCCGTCCGGGTCGCCGGTAAGGGCGAGGACGAAGCCGGGCGACGGCAGCGCCACCAGCACCGGCCGGTCCACGTCGTCCGCGATCACGAACGCCGCTTCGTCGGCTACGAGTCTGCCGCCTGCCGCTGCCTTTGCCTTCGGCGTCGCCTGGAGGGGCCGGTACTCGGGCGCGAGGTGTCGGCCTACCAGCTCGGCAATCGGGCCCGTCGCGGCCGTCTCGGCGCCGAAGCCCTCGATCCCGTCATAGATCGGGGCGAGGCTGTTGCGCCGACGCAGCTGTCCGTCGCCGAGGGCGGCGAGGCCGAGCCGTCGCTGGGTGTGCAGGGCGTCCTTAATCAGCCGGTCCTCGATCTCACGCAGCTGCGTGTCGTCGATGTCGCCGCGCGCCCTCGCGATCCTCGCCTCGGCCAGCTCGGCCGGGGTAATCAGGCTGCTGTGATGGTCGATGTGGTACTTGAAATCGTCAGCCATTGCGCCCGCCTACTTCCGCGCCCCGGCCCAGGCCGGGAACTCCGTGTCGAATCCGGCCTCGGCGATGATCGCCGCGCAGATCTCCTCGTCCTCCTCGGGGCTCCCGCCGGAGATGCCGACGCCGCCCAGGATCACGCCGTCGCGCTTAAGTGTGTAGCCGCCGCCGGTGGCCACGATCGGCTGGTGGCCCATCCGCCCGACCTGGCCGAAGAACACCGGGTCGCTGTCCGCCCAGCCGCGCAGCATCCGGGTGGGCCGCTGCATCACCGCGGCCGAGTAGGCCTTCGCCAGTGCGATGCTCGGCGTCATCGGCCGCGCACCGTCCATCCGCTGCACCGCCACCGGGTAGCCGCCATAGTCGACCACTGCGACGCTGAACGCCTTACCGATCGCGAGGGCGCGCTGCTGCGCGTTCTCGATCAGGGCCTTTGCCTCGTCGAGACTTGGTGCGCTCATGCCTCCACCGTTCCGCTGTTCGAGCCGCTCGCGGCGGCGGGGTAGACCTGCTGCAGGAAACGCCCGAGCGCCGCGTTGAACAGCTCGGGCGCCTCCCAGTACATGGAGTGCGGCGCGTTCGGCACCAGTTCGAGCACCGATCCGGCGACGCGCTTGGCCGCGGCCCGCACGGTATCTGCGCTGAGTACGGCGTCGAGCTCGCCGGCCAGGAAGCAGATCGGGATGCCGGACTCGGCAACCTGCTCGACGCTCGGACCGTCGGCGTTGAGGTTGCGCAGGTCCGCCATCTTCGCCGTGTTGAAGGTGCCCATCTGCCGGAACAGGAAGGTCTTGGCCGGGTCGGCCTCGCGGAACGCGGGGGTGAGCAGCCGGTCGAGCACCGGCAGCTTCTCCGCCTCGGCCCGGTCGGCGCGCACCCGGGCGGCGAGTTCGTCGTCTGAGATGCCGCCCAGCGAATGGCCGAGGACGACGCCCGCGGCCTTCTCCGGATTACGCAGCGCGGTCTTGAGGGCGGCGGCCGAACCGATCGACTGGCCGACCAGCACCGCCTTCTCGACGCCCGAAGCCTCGAGGACGGCCAGGATGTCGTCCGGGAAGACGCGGCTGTCGAACTCGTCCATGCCGGAGTCCGAGCAGCCGAAGCCGCGCAGGTCCATGGTGATCACGGTGTAGGTCTTCGAGAGCAGCGGCACCTGTTGCCACCAGGCCGCGTGGTGGCCGCCCGAGCCGTGCACGAACAGGACCGCCGGGCCCTCGCCGTGCTGCTCGAAGTAGATCCGGGTGCCGTCCTTGGATGTGGCGAAGGGCATCGGATCAGTTCTCCTTCTTGGCCTGGGCGTCGGCCGCACCAGGAGCGCCAGGCGCACCCGGGCGCTTGGCGTGGTAGACGAGCTCGATCATGGTGTGGTCCGGGTCGTGGATGTAGCAGAACTTCGAATTGTTCTCGGGACGCTCGATGGGCCGGGTGTGCCGAATGCCGAGGCTCTTGAGGTGCTCGAGGAAGCCGTCCCAGTCCTCGACCTCGATCGCGAAGTGATACGGGGACATCCGGTCCATCGACTCGACCGGGGTGAAGTGCAGGTCGAAATTCCCGCGCGTCATCAGGACGACCTTGGTGTTGCTCTTCGGCGTGATCGCCTTGAGCCCGAACACCTCGGTGTACCACTTCTTGGTGCGCTCCGGGTCGGTGGTCGGGAAGTTCACGTGGTGGATGTAGGCGGGCCGATTGCTTGTCATGCTTCTGATTCCTCCGTCACGGGGTTGGCGAGGGTGCCGATGCCGGTGATCTCGATGCCGAGCGTGTGGCCGGCCGGCATCTCCACCATCGCGTCGGAGCCCATCCACAGCACGTCTCCTGCGCGCAGGGTGATATAGCGGGAGATCTCGCAGATGTAGTCGTAGGGGTCGAAGATCATGGCGCCGGTGCGGAACTCGGTGAGCTTCGCGCCGTCGAGGGTGACCGTGGTGGTGCCGTCGAGCGGCTCGGCCTCGGTCTCGATCCACGGCCCCATCGGCTTGAAGGTGTCGCTGTTCTTCGCCCGCCACAGCGTCCGGTCCCCGCGCTGCCAGGTGCGGGCGCTGACGTCGTTGCCGATCGTCCAGCCGAACACGCTCTCTGCCGCCTCGTCCCGACTCTTGCACCGCCGCACGTCGCGGCCGATCACCGCGACGAGCTCGGTCTCCGCCTCAAACGGGCCGGTGCAGTCGGCAGGCTTCACTACGGTCGCGCCATGGCCGATCAGAGCGCTCTGCGCCCGGTAGCCGACTTCGGGCCGCTCCGGCTTCGGCGCGACGGGGGTGCCGGTGCGGGCCGCGGCCTTGGCGTTGTGACCGGTGTAGTTATAGCCGACGGCGTAGAAGGTCGGCGGGATCACCGGCGGCAGCAGGACCACGTCGGCGAGGGCAAGACGCGCGTCAGTGGCCGTATATCCCGCGAACGGGTCTCCGTCCACCGGGATGACGTGTTCGTCCTCGACGATGCCGTACACCTCGCGGCCGGCGTGCCGGGTTCTGCACCAGCGCATCAGATCGCCATCTTGTGCGAGACACGCTTGGTGACCAGGTAGCCCTCGAGGCCCTCGGCGCCGCCTTCGCGGCCGTGGCCGCTCTCCTTGAAGCCGCCCGAGGGCGCCTGCGGGACGGAACCGCCGGTGTGGTTGATCGACAGGATGCCCGCCTCGAAGCCGCGCACCAGGGCGTTGGCGGTGTCCGCGCGGTGTGTGAATCCGTACGCTGCCAGGCCGAAGGGCAGGCCGTTGGCCCGCTCCATGGCCTCGTCGAGGTCGTGGAATCGCAGCACCGGGGCGACCGGGCCGAAGGGCTCCTCGGACAGGATCCGTGCGTCCTCGGGCACGTCCACCAGCACCGTCGGCGGGTAGAACAGGCCGGGGCCGTCGGGCACCTGGCCGCCGGTGAGGACGCGGGCGCCGCGCTTCTCCGCGTCGACGACGAGCGCGTGCACGCCGTCGCGGCGACGCTCGTTGGCCATCGGTCCCATCGCCACGCCGGGGGCCAGGCCGTTGCCGACCTTCACCGCCTTGCTCGCCTCGACGAAAGCCTCGACGAAGCGGTCGTACAGGCTGTCGTGCACGTAGAAGCGGCTCGGGGAGGTGCACACCTGGCCTGCGTTGGCGAACTTGCCGCGCGCGCAGGCCTGGGCGGCGGCCACCGGATCGGCGTCTTCGCACACGATGACGGGGGCGTGTCCGCCGAGTTCCATGCCGGTCGGCTTCATGACGGAGCCCGCGAGTTGCGCCAGGTGCTTGCCGACCGGAATCGAGCCGGTGAAGGCGACGAAGCGGACGGTCGGCGAGGGGATCAGATGCTCGGATACCTCGGCCGGCACGCCGAATACGAGGTTGAGCACGCCGGCCGGCAGCCCGGCCTCCTCGAAGCAACGGGTCATCAGGACGGAGGTGCCGGGCGTCTCCTCGGAGGGCTTGATGATGATCGAGCAGCCGGCCGAGAGCGCGGCCGCGATCTTGCGCATCGGCCCGCCCGCCGGGAAGTTCCACGGCACGAACGCGGCGACCGGTCCGACCGGCACCCGCACCACGCTGAGCGTCTCGTCTGGTCCGGACGGGATGATGCGGCCGTGGGCGCGGCGGCCCTCCTCCACGTTGAACTCGAGCAGGGCGGCGGCGCGCTGGGCCTCGCCGACGGACTCGCGCAGCGGCTTGCCCTCCTCGGCGGTCATCACCCGGCCGATCTCCTCGGCGCGGGAGCGGATCAGCGCGGCGGCCTTGCGCAGCACGGCGCTGCGTTGCTCGACGGGCGTGTCCCGCCAGACGCGGAAGCCGCGCTCGGCGGCGGCCAGCGCCCGGTCGAGGTCGGCCGGCTCCACCAGCGGCACGCGGCCGAGTTCGCGGCCGGTGGCGGGCTCGATCACCGGCTCGGTGCGCCCGGCCGCGCCCTGGCTCCAGGCCCCGTCTATGTACAGGGCGAGCTCGGGGTAGTCGACCTCGTACTCGGCGCCGTCGGCGGGGGTGTCAGTGGTCTGTGTCATTTATTCGTCGCCGTCCCGGTTGGTCTTGAGGGTCCACAGGTGATGCGGCGGGGTCGTCTCGTGCACGCGCGTGTCGTACGTGTCGTCCACGCGGTCCATGTCGGCGGCGTACTCGACCCGTCCGCCGCAGGGGGCGTGCACGAAGCGGAAGACGTTGGAGCCGATGGTGTGCCGGCCGAGCTTGCGTGCTTCCCGCCAGCCCGAGTCGATCATGTGGTTCGCGCCGTTGATCACGTCGTCGAACGAGGCCACCTCGTAGGCGGTGTGGTTGATCCCGGCGCGGTCCGGCCGGTGGCACAGCAGGATGGTGTGCTGGTCGCAGTCGCCGGGGGCGCGCATGAACACGCCCATCGGCTCGACCACGTCGGTGGCACGGAAACCGAGCCGGTCCAGGTAGAAGTCGACCGCCTTCTCCTTGCCCGCCTTCGGGATGTTCAGCGCCACATGGCAGATCTTCAGTGGCTTGACACGCCCGGGCGGGTCGAGCGGCCGGTTGAACCGGCCGACCGTGCGGTGCGAGTTGACCCCGGGGTCCGCGACCTCCGGCTCGCGCACGTCGGCGACGGCGAATCCGATGCCGAATCCGGTCTCGTCGAGGGTGTGCAGCACGCCCTCGTCGTCCACGCGTATCTCGCGGTCGCTCGCGAGATCCGTCCTGAGCCGGTCGAGGCTCTCCTGCGTGTCCACGCCCCAGACCAGCTCGCGGAGGGTGGGGCCGTCCTCTACCGGAGCGGGGATCTCCGGATCGTCGGTCCGGCGCAGCCGTACCTGCTGGCCGACAGCGGTGGCGAGCTCGGCCCCCGCCTCATCCCGCCGGACGAGGTCGAGACCGAAATCCTCGAAGAAGCGAGTGCACTCCTGGATGTCATCCACCGCATAGACGGCTCGTTCGATTCTCATGATTGTCACCGGGTACGCTCCCTGTCGCCGTCGTCTTCGTCGTCTTCCGGTGCGCGGGGAAGTGAGCTCAGGCTAGGTCCGTTCGCAGATCGCGATCAAGCGGAAAGCTCGCCTTGAGCTGCATACTTAGCTTGCGCTGCGGGAAGCGAGGCCATCGGCGGCGCAAGCGGGTGCTTACGGAACCAGGCGGCGATGTAGTCCAGGAACACCCGCACCTTGCGCATCGTGTGCGACCCGGGCGAATGCACCGCGTAGAGCGAGCGCGCCGGGCCCTCGTACTCGGGCAGCATCCGGACGAGCGAGCCCTCCTCAAGGTCTGCCATGACCGTGCGCAGCGGCATCAGGGCCATGCCCCGCCCGCGCAGTGCCGCCTTACGCAACGTCAGGTAGCTGTTCGAGGAGTAGACCGCGGAAACTATCTTCAGCCGCAGCTGCTCGCCCTCATGCTGCAGGTTCCAGATCGGGTCGTTGATGTGCACCAGGCAGTCGTGCTCGCCGATCCCGTTCGGGTCGATCAGCGCCGGCATCCGCTTCAGATAGGAGGGGGCCGCGCACAGCACGTAGTCGATCCCCGCGATCCGGCGCACGAGCAGGGTGCTGTCGCGAAGGTCGCGCGTGTGGAACGCGATGTCGTAGCCCTTGTCCAGGAAGTCGAAGGTGCGGTCGGACATCCCGCCTATCTCGAAGCGCACGTGGATCTTCGGGTGGTCCACGGCGAAGTCCGCGATGGCCTCGCCGAGGTCCAAATTCCCGATCCATTTGGGGCAGATGACGGCCAACGGGCCCTCCGGCCTGTCGTGGATTCCGCGCAGCGCCTCGTCCTCGGACTCGATCTCCTCGATGATGCGCTGGGAGAAGTCGAAGTAGCGCCGGCCCACGCTGGTCAAGGTGACCGTGCGGGCGGTGCGGTTGACCAGGCGCAGCCCGAGCTGGTTCTCCAGCTCGGACACGTGCCGGGACACCAGCGAGCCGGATATGCCGAGGTGGCGCGCGGCCTGGCTGAAACTGCCGTGCCGTCCTACCCCGACGAAGCTGCGCATGACCGTGATCCGGTCCATCGTGACGCTCCTTTGCGTGCGAACCTCGGTGATCGTTTCCGACACCGTCCGGAAACGATCACACGGTAGACCGCTTCTTTACCTCGGTTCGGGCCCAGAGTAAAGCCTGAACATGAGAGGCCCTTTCTGTTCAGTGCTGGATCTTCGAGTATCCGCGCACGTCGGGGAAGGGGGGCTCGCGGTCCGGCTGCAGGTCCACCTGGAAGGTGTTGAGCAGCATCGCCAGCATGGAGAAGTTGCCGAGCGCGCCGATCAGGTCCACTAGGCCCTGGTCGCCGAAGCGCTCGAGGCCGGCCGCGAAGGTCTCGTCGTCCACGAAGTGCTCCTCGAGCACCTGGGTGGCGAAGCGGTGCAGTAACTCGGCGTCGGGGTCGGGGAACTCGGGCTTCTCGCCGCGGGCGAGGCGGCTGATCGCGTCCCGGTCCAAGCCGGCCTCCACGGCCTTGTCGATGTGCGCGTTCCACGAGTACTGGGCGTCGAAATGGCGGGCGGCGATCAGCAGGCTCAGCTCGCGCAGGTTCAGCGGCAGGGCGGATTCGAAGCGGCAGTAGGCGCCGAGCGACTCCACCCGCTCGCACAGCTGCGGGCTGCGCAGCCATACCAGGAACGGGCCGCGCGTCCCGCCACGGCGGGCGGTGATCCGCGCGCTCAGCTCGGCCTGCTCTGGGCTCAGTTCGGTGAGCGGTCCCAGGCGCATATGCCCAGTCTCCTTTTTTCATGGGTACAGCGTTCACGGGTAAGGGGATTGCGGGCACGGCTTGCGGCCCGGCACAGCAACCTTCCCCAAGGCGCGGGGATCTTGTCTACCGTCCGCGGCGCACAAACGGGGCTCTGGCGTGCAGGATTAGTCTTCGCGCGGACGGGGCTCCGGGGGCCGGATGCGGGCCTAGTCTCGGGATCATGACAATCATCAAAGCCGCGTCCGTCGCCCGGCTGGGCCGTGGCGGCGGCGTCGAGACCATCCCGCTGATCACCCGCCACACGGCGGCCGAGAAGATCACGATCACCTCGGGGATCAGCACATATCCGGTGGGAACGGGCGCGCCGATGCACACGCACAACTGCGTGGAGCACGTCACGCTGCTCAGCGGGGTCGGCGAGTGCGTGATCGACGGCGTCGTCACGCCACTGGAGAAGTTCGACACGACGTATGTCGAGGCCGGCATCCCGCACCTGTTCCGGAACACCGGCGACGAGCCGATGACGATCCTGTGGATCTACGACACCGGGTTCGTGACGCGGACCTTCGTCGAGTCCGGACGCACCGTGGAGCACCTGTCCGCCGACGACCGCATGGTCGCGGACGACGACTGACCCCGGATAGCCCCGACCGGGCCCGCCGCGTCCCCGAGGACGCCGCGGGCCCGGTCTGTATGGGGCTGGAACACCGGTCAGCTCGTCCGCTTACGCAACAGCGTGGAGATGGTCACCGCGATGACCAGCACGCCGCCGTAGAAAACATTTGAGATCCACTCCTGCAGGTTGAGCAATTCCAGACCCAGGATGCCGGTGGCCAGGAAGTAGATGCCGATAAGCGTGCCGATCGGGTTGAAGCGACCTGGTTCGACGATCGCAGTACCCAGAAACACCGAGGCGAACACCGGCAGCAGCAGGGTCGCCGAGGAGGACGGGTTGAAGCTGCCGATGGTCGCCACCGACACCGCCGCGCCGACCCCTGAGAACGCTCCGGCGGCCACGAATGAGCCAAAGCGGATCCGGTTGACGCGGATCCCCGCCAGTCGGCTGACCTCGCGGTTCGCGCCGACGAAGCGCATGTGCCGGCCCAGCGGGGTGCAACCGAGCAGGTACGCGAAAACGCCGACGATCAGCACGCCGTAGTAGAAGGAGATCGGCAGTCCGCCGAGCTCGGTCGTGGCGATCTTGGAGAAGCTCGACGGCAGGCCGCTGATCGTGTTCATATCCGACATCCATAGGCTGACACCGAGTAGCAGGGTGCTCATGCCCAGGGTCACCACGATCGTGTTGACCCCCAGATTCACGATCAGATATCCGTTGACCGCGCCGACCAGCATGGCGCCGATCACCGCGACGACCGTCGCCTCCCACACGTTCCAGCCGTGGTTGACCGTGAGCACGGTCAGTATGGTCGCGGCGAAGCCGAAGACCGAGGGGACCGAGAGGTCCACGAATTCCCCGACGATGATGGTGCACAGCAGCGCCATGGTCAGGAAGACCAGGTTGTACTGCGAACCGAAGATCGTCTGGAAGGCCGAGGTGGTGAAGAACTGCCCCGGCTCGTCGATCGAGTAGACCACGATCATCGCGATCCACACCCCCACCACCGCGTACCGGGAGCCGAGCTGCTTGAACAGCCCGGCCACCGGGTTCGCGGCGCTCCGCCGCGGCGACGTGTCCGGCGCGTCGCCGACGACGCCCAGGCCTTCCTCGTGGGTGACGTTCATCGGTTCTCCACCGTCTTCTTCTCCTGGACTCTGGTCTCGTCGCCGAACACGGCGTGCGCGATCGTGTCGGGTTCGAGCTCTCCGCTCAGCTCCTCGGCGACCCGGCCGTCCCGGAAGACCAGTACCCGGTCGCAGAGCGCTGCGAGGTCGACGGGGTCGATGGACGCGAGCACGATGCCGCAGCCCTCGCTCGCCGCTTCGCGGATCACGTCGATGATGTCGTGCCGGGCGCCGACGTCCACGGCCTGAGTCGGTTCGTGCAGGACGAGCAGCCGCGGCTTGCCCGCCAGCCATTTGCCCAGCATGACCTTCTGCTGGTTGCCGCCGCTGAGCGTGCCGACGGGCTTGCGCGGGTCCGGCGGGCGGATGTCGAGCTTGTCGATCATCTCGGCGGTCTCCCGCGCCTGCCAGTCCGAGCCGGTGCGCAGGCGCCCGCCCCGGCTGCGCACCCGGGGCAGCGTCAGATTCTCGGTCACCGACATCTCCCCCGCCAAACCCTCCTCGAGCCGGCGTTCCGGCACGAAGCCGACACCGGCGGCTACGAAGGCCTCCGTGGAGGCGCGGCGATCGGCCAGCGCGAGCTCGCGGCCGTCGACTGCGAGCGTGCCCGCCGTCGCGTGGCGCGATCCCGCGACGGCCTCGGCCGCCTCGACGAAGCCGGAGCCGATCAGGCCGGTCAGCCCGACGATCTCGCCCTGCCTGACTTCGAGGTCGAAGCCTGAGACCAGGTCGGCGGCGAGACCGCGTACCGAGGCGGCCGTCTCGGTACGCACGTGGCTCGTGCCCCGGATGTGCGTGACGAGGTGACGGCCGAGCATCATCCGGGTGAGTTCGGCCTCGTTCACGTCCTTCGTCTCCACCGCGCCCTCGACCACGGCGCCGTCCCGCAGCACGGTGACCCGGTCGGTACTCTCGACCACCTCGTCGAGCTGATGCGAGATCATCAGGACCGCGGTCCCCTCGCCGGTGAGCTGCTTCACGAGTTCGAAGAAGCGGGCCCTGGCTGAGCGGCCGAGGGCGCGGGTGGACTCGTCGAAGATGACGAGGCCCCCGCCCGGACGGCGGTCCTGCACCGCCCGGGCGATCGCGACCGCGGCGCGGTCCTGCGCGGAGAGCCGGCCGGTCGGCAGGTCCACGTCGAGTTCGTAGCCGAGCTCGGACAGGATGCGGCCGGCCTCGGCGCGCTCGACCTTGCGATCGATCCGCCGGGTGAGCCTGCCGGCCCGGTAACGGCCGAGCCGCACGTTCTCCCACACGGTCCGGTCGTCGACCAGGCCGAGGTTCTGGTGCACCACGGAGACGCCCGCCTCGCGCTGGTGGGCCGGGCGGACCGGCAGGCCGAGCGGCCTGCCGTCCACCGTGATGGACCCGCCGGGGTCCGGGGTGTACACGCCCGTCAGGATCTTGACGAGCGTGGATTTGCCGCAGCCGTTCTGTCCGACCAGACCGTGCAGCTCACCCGGGGCGATCTCGATGCGCACGTCGCGAAGCGCCCGGGTGGAGCCGAAGGTCTTGGACAGGCCGGCCACTTCGAGCCGACGCACCGTCACCCAACTCCCCAGAGAGCCTCGTAGGAGGTCTCGAACGAGGTGTCACCGAACCAGACGCCGGAGGACTGAGCGGAGGTGGTGACGTCGATCGAGCCGATGTTGTCCTTCGTGAACAGCCGGGTCGGGAAGGTCTCGGTGACCGGCGCGCTCTTCGTCGCCATACGCAGGATCTCGTCGGTCAGCGCGAACCCGGCGTACGCCTGGTCCACCGCGACCACGGCCTTGACCGAGGAGGTGCCGCTCTTGAGCAGGCCGAGGCCGTTGACGGAACCGCCCGCGACGGACAGGGCGACCGACGAGGACTTACCGGACTGCTGAATGCCCTGGACGGTGTCCTGCAGGCTGTCCTCGAACTCCGTGTAGTAGTAGTCCACGCCCGGGTCGGTCAGGATGTTCGAGCTGGTGTCCGTGGCCAGCTGCGCGTCGGTGGTGGCGGAGATGTCCTTCACCTTGATGTCGCAGCCGGGGCAGTACTGCTGGTAGATCGACAGCGAGTTGGTGACGTACTGCTTCGAGGAGGTCGAGTCCACCTCCTCCGCGACGATCGCCTTCGCGGTGCCCTTGGAGTCGGCGATCGTCCACCACGCGATGTCGCTCGGCTGGTCGATCACGCCCGGCACGTAGGTCAGCGTGTCCGAGTTGGTGTTGCCGGACGGGGCGATCTGGTCCGCGATGATGATCGGGACGTTCTTGGCCGTGGCGGCGGCGAAGGCGTTCGTGGCCATCGAGTACGGGATCGCGTCGGTGATGATGCCGGCCGCGTTCGCGGCGACGGCCTGGCCGACACAGGAGGAGACGCTGCTCGGCTGTCCCTGGCCGTCACAGACCTGCAGGGTCATGCCCACCTTCGCGAGCGCGGTCTTCATCGTCTCGGCGGTGACCACGAAGCCGGGGATGGCCTGGACCAGTGGGATGTAGTACACCGTGCGGCCCTTGAGCGCGGACACTCCGGACACCTGGGCGGTGGGTATCGGGTATGTGCTGGTCACAGCCTCCAGACTGGTCACTTCCTGTTGCGCCTTGGCCAGATCCTGGCTCGACCCGCTACTGCTACCACTGCCGCCCGAGCCGGTGCTCTTGGAACTGCACCCCGCCAGAACTGCCGAAGCGACACACACGGTCGCGACGGATGCAAGCCAACGTCTCCCGGTAAGCGTCATTGCTCATACCTCCATGGCCGGTTCACTTGGCCGAAAGTCTGGACAACGGCGGAGGTCTGCGGAAGCACTCTCACGTACAACTAAGGTTGCGCGAGCGCACGGCGGACCCGCGGCCACCGGCGGCGACGAGAGCGCAAGACCGGGAAGAGAGTTCACTGCCGATTTCCCGTCCTGCTGACAACCCGTCATCTGTGTCGCTTATCTTCGACCCCTCAATTGCCGATGGCCGGCGCAGATGACGGGGCGCGCTTTTTCTTGGGTGGGAAAATGAACGTGGCGGCCGACGGCCTGTTCGGTACGGTCCTTTCGCACATCGACTGGGTCGAGGTGGTGACGACCCTGCTCATCTCGGCCGTCCTGTCCATACTCGGTTTCCTGTCCCGGAAGTTCTTCACCACCGAGCGGAAGATCGCCTGGACCGTCATGTACGACGAGCCGATCAACATCGGCACCAGGACGGTGCCCGAGCTGAAATCCGGTCCCGGAGCGGCCGACGAGACCTGGGACATCGTCTATCGGTCGAAGCCCGAGGCACCGAAGATCGACGTCAAGTCGGGCTCACTCGCGGTGGTCGAGTTCCGCAATGTCGGCAAGAGCCTGACCAACGAGAATTTCGGCCACGACGTCGGTCAGGCGCCCGAATTCAAGCTGGTCTTCCCCAATCGGCGCGTGGTGCACTGGAAGATCCGGGACAACGACGAATACCGCGAGCGTGACCAGCGGCGGACGAAGCCCGAGGCGAAGTCGGCCAACCATGTCAGGCTGCCGGCCTTCGAGTCGAACCGCGGTGACGCGTTCAAGGTCGTCGTGCTGCTCACCAGGAAGACGAAGGAGGATAAGGCCCAGGACGGCGATGACACGTCGCCGGCCGAGACGATCTACGTGTCGGGACACATCCACGACGGGAAGTTCGAGAAGCACGAGCAGCGCACCGGCAAGCCGTACCGGCCCGCGCGGATCGCCGGCGCGATCGTCTGCGCGCTGCTGCTGTTCGCCGGCGGCGGCTGGTCCTACGGGGTCTGGCTCACCGGACGTGCCCTCACCCCCGCTCCGCAATGCGCCGGCGGAACACTGCAGATCGACGGGTCCACCGCGTTCGCGCCGATCGCCAAGGAGGTCGCCACCGAATACGAGCAGGACTGCCAGAATTATCAGCCCGTGATCACGGTCAACGCGGTCGGCAGCGTCGCGGGTCTCACGGCACTGACGAATGACGGCAGCCAGCAGGTCATCGCCATGTACGACGGCAAGCCGGACTCCGCGCCCCCTTCGCGCGACGTGCCGCACGCGGTCGGCTGGGTCATCTTCGCGGTCGTGGGCAACCGGAACTCGCTCCCCGCGAACGACTTCCTGTCCGGCACCGGAAACGGGCTCACCGACAATCAGATCGAGCAGGCGTTCAACCAGCCCGCTCAGAGCGCAGTGCGCTACGCCCCGGTCGGGCGGTCCTCGGCCTCCGGCACCAGGGAGACGTTCATGAACACCTTCCTCGGCGGCGCCGACGGCGCGGAGACCGCGGCGAAGGCGTGCCCGGCACCCACCGGCGCCGGGCCGAGCGCGGTCCCCGGCTCGGTGTGCCTCGAACCGACGACCATGCAGCTGCTCGAGGCGGTGGACACCACCTCGGACGCCATCGGTTATGCCGAGGCCGACGCGCTGCCGTTCTTCCCGGGCATCGGCGCGATCACGATCAACGGCTTTGAACCGACGAGGACCAACACCCTCAGCCACGCCTACACGTTCGGCGCGACCGAGCACCTCTACACCGACGGGACGCCGGCCGGCGACACCCTCACCGCGGACTTCCTCAGCTTCCTGCAGAGCGCAGCGGTCACCGCTCAGCTGCGCGACACCTCGTTCATCAGCTGCTCCGACCTCGCCGGTTCCGCGATTTCGGACGCGTGCAACGGCTGACCGGGCGGACGCCCAGCGTTTGCTTGACTCACGTAAGCAATATATGGTTGCCTAAGTCAAGCAATCCCTCTTCCTGGGAGCGTGCAGCCATGAAGTCCGTACAGACCGCCGGCGTGAACTCGGTCGCAGCAGTCGACGTCGACCGCCCGGTGCCAGGCCCGAACGACGCGCTGGTGCGCATCCGCGCCTGCGGGATCTGCGGGACCGACGTCACGTTCCTGCACATGGGCGGCTTCCCGGCTCGCGGGCAGGCCGGCGGCGACATGATCCCCGTCGCATTGGGCCACGAGCCGGCCGGCGAGGTGGTCGAGGTCGGTGCCGAGGTGACGGACCTGAAGGCCGGGGACCGGGTCGTGGTCAACCCGCAGGCCGCGCCCAGCGGGATCATCGGGTGCGGCGGCGAGTACGGCGGGATGAGCGAGTACCTGCTGATCGAGGACGCGGTGGTGGGCAAGAGCGTCGCGGTCTTCCCGGACACCGTGCCGTTCGACGTGGCCTCGCTCAATGAGCCGATGGCCGTCGCGCGACACGCCGTGAACCGTTCCGAGGCCAAGCCGACGGACAAGGTGGTCGTCTTCGGCGCGGGGCCGATCGGCCTGGGGGCCACCATCTGGCTCAAGCTGCGCGGGGTGGAGCACGTGGTGGTCGCCGATGTGCTGCCGGGACGGCTGGAGAAGGCCCTGGCGGTCGGCGCGGACGCGGTGATCGACTCCTCGCGCGAGGATGTGACCGCGCGACTGACCGAGCTGCATGGTCAGAGCGCCAACGCGTTAGGGCAGCCGCGTCCGGCTACCGACATCTACATCGACGCGGCAGGTGTTCCGGTGGTGTTCAATACGACCGTGGCGAGTGCGAAGTGGGGCGCGAAGCTGGTCATGGTCGCGGTGCAGAAGAAGTCCGACGCCATCGACCTCGGCGGCATGCTGCGCAGTGAGCTGACGCTGATCGCATCCCAGGGCTACCCGACCGAGATCTTCGAGGTGACCCCGGAACTGGTCGAGCATCAGGAGCGGTTCGCGAAGCTGATCAGCCACCGCGTTCCGTTCGCCGAGGTCGACCGAGCCTTCGAGCTCGCCCTGACCCCCGGCGCCGCCGAGAAGGTCGTAGTCACGCTAGACGACCAGGACTGAGACTGAGCGGAGACGACGCGCATCATGCCCGTCCTCGCCCGGCCATTCGTGGCCGACCTCGCCGCCCGGACGATGCAGCGGCTCGCCGCGCCTTCGTCTACGCCCCCGTGGCAGCGAACGACGGCGATACTGTCCCGGTTCATGTCAACTTCCACGGCGGCGGCTATGTCATGCCACTGACAGAAACGGACGACCCTGGCTGCCGCTACCTCGTCGCGCCGAAGCACCACTTTCCTGACGCGCCGCACCAGGCGTATGAGGTCGGGGAGTGGGTCGCGGAGCACGCGGCGCAATACGGCTGGGACGCGCATCGTCTGACAGTCGGCGGGTAGAGCACGGCCGGTGCTCCGACCATGGATGGCAGACATCTTCGACAGTGCTTACGTCCCGGACCGGGCCAAGCGCACCGACCCGCTCGTCACCGCCGAGCTCGACCTCCTGCAGGAGGAGGGTGACCGTTACGCCGAGCGTCTTGCCGAGGTCGGAGCCCAGGTCGAACACCACGTCGTCGCCGGGGCGGACCACGGTTATGACGGCACCGACGACGAGAAGGCACTGCAGACCTACGCCTTGATCGCGCGCCACCTCCGGGAGCCGGTGTCCTAGCTCCCGGGTACGCTGACCTTGCCTGGGCAACCGGGCATGTGGGAGCGCCCGGGTACGCTGACCTTGTTCCATGCACCGGGCACGGGACCGGGTTGCGCGGCGGGACGGCGGATGGAGAGTGCGGTCTTGGACAAGCCCACGGACTTGATCGAGTACGAGACGATGCTGCTTGGTCGGCACGTGCACATGAACGCCCGGGCCACGCTCACCGTCGGCAATCTCGAGCGCAGCGCCTATATCCTGCTCAGCCGTCTGCGCGTACAGGGCGCGATGTCCCTCGGGGAGCTCAGCGACGCCTTTGACCTCGACGTCTCCACGCTCAACCGGCAGACCGCGGCGCTGCTGCGCGAGGGCCTCGTCGAGCGCATCCCCGATCCGGCGGGCGGCATGGCCCGGAAGTTCCTCATCACGCAGGAGGGGGAACGCCGGCTTGGGCTGGCTCGGGCCGAGCTCATCGAGGGGCTCGACCACGTTCTCGCCAACTGGTCCGCGAAGGACATGGCCGAGTTCGTCTCGTTCCTCAAGCGGTTCAACAGCGACATCGAGCGGCTGAACGGGCGGGTCTGGCCCAGGCCTTGAGCCATCGGCGCCGCGCCTCAGTTCTTCTCTCGGTAAAGGTCTGCGAGCAGTGCGACGGCGGCGTTCGTGGCCGGATGCGGGTCCTGGCCACGCCAGATGAACTGCACCGGGACCGGCTGAGCGTCCCGGAGCGGCCGGTAGACGATGCCGTCCCGACGGTACTGGGCGACCGTGGCCTGCGGGGTGATGCCGACGCAGCGGCCGGTGGCGATTGCGGCGAGCCAGTCGTCGACGTCCTTCGTGTACTCCAATCGGGGCCGGTCCGGTTCCGGCCATAGCTCGGCGCTGGTGGTGCCGGTGCGCCGGTCGATCACCAGGACTCGGTCGCGCACTTCGTCCAGTCGGATCGAGCGCCGCCTGGCCCACGCGTCGTCGGAGGCCATGGCGACGTAGCGCTGCTCGAGTCCGACGACGGCGTGGGCGAAGCGGGCGGTGTCGACCGGCGTGCGCACGACCGCGAGGTCGCACAGACCTTCGGCCATTCCGCCTGTTGTCGAGTTATGCCTGATCAGATGCAGCTCGACCTCCGGATACCGCTCGTGCCATCGGCGCTGGAACTCGGCGGTGTGGCGGCCCATCGCGCCCCAGGCGTGGCCGATGCGCAGGTGCTTGTGCCCGGTCGCTGCTTCGCGGACCAGGTCATCGACCTCGGCCAGCAGGTGCCTGGCTCGCTCGAGCACGCGTACCCCGGCGGTGGTGACGGTGACGGCGCGGCTTGTGCGGTGCAGCACTCGCACGCCGAGGATCTGCTCGAGGGCGAGCACGGCGCGGGATACGGCAGCCTGGGACACGCCGAGTTCGATGCCCGCGTCGGTGAAGCTACCTGTGTCGACGACGGCGACGAGGCAGCGCAGTTGCTTGAGCTCCACTTGGCCTTGCATACGTCTAGCGTATAGAACGCGCGATGAATGCATTTTGCGTATCCATGCCGACGGCGGACGCTTCGAGTATGGCGATACGTGAAGGCGGCGGGCGGGGCACCGGGCTGATGCTGGGCAGTGCCCTCTCCACGCAGACGGGAGCGGCGCTCGCGGCACTGGCGTTCCCCGCTATGGGTCCGCTGGGTGTGGTCGCCGTCCGACAGTGGGTGGCGGCCGTCGTGCTGCTGGCGATAGGCCGACCGAGGATGCGCGCGTTCACGGCGGCGCAGTGGCGGATCGTGCTGGCGCTCGCGGTGGTGTTCGCAACGATGAACCTGGCCTTGTACACGGCGATCGACCGGCTCGGTCTCGGCCTGGCCGTGACGCTGGAGTTCCTCGGCCCGCTCGGCGTGGCGTTGGCCGGCTCGCGGCGCAGACGCGACCTGATATGCGCGCTCGCCGCCGCGTCGGCCGTGTGCGTGCTCACCCGCCCCAAGCCGAGCACTGACTACGCGGGAATCGGCCTCGCTCTCGTGGCAGCCGCATGCTGGGCCTGCTACATCCTGCTGAACAGGTCAGCCGGGAAGCAGCTGCCAGGAGCACAGGCTTCTGCGGCCGCTGCTGCGGTCTCGGCCCTGCTCTATGTTCCTGCCGGCGGGTTCGCTCTCGCGCATCACCACATGTCCGTCGGCCCGCTTGCGGCCGCCGCAGCCGCAGGGGTGCTCTCCTCGGCGGTGCCGTTCGCCGTCGATCTCAGGGCACTGCGCAGCGTCGCGGCCCATCGCTTCGGGATCTTCATGAGCGTGAACCCGGTATTCGCGGCTCTGATCGGCATGCTGGCGCTCGGCCAGTCGCTGGACCCGGCCTCATGGCTGGCCATCGCCGTGATTGTCGGGGCGAACGCGGCCTGCCGAAGCCGCCCGCCCCGACGACGGGTCACGAATGCGCCATTGCCTGGTCGATCTGTTGGAGTTGAGCCGTCAGCCATGCCTGGAACGTCGTTCCCGCAGGCTCAAGGTTCTCGCTGAGCGCGACCACCGGGATGTGCGCGGAACCGGCCGCGCTGAGCAGGCTGCGGCTGGCCGAGTCTGCTGCCTGGGCGTCGCACAGCAGTACCTTGATCTGCTTGCCGGTGATCTGCGCCGTAGTCACCGCGTCGTCCGGCTTGAGCCCGAGCCCGCCTGCGACTTCGGCGGCCAGTCCGGGGCAGGCTCCGACCTGCACGCCGCCGAACCTCGACTTGATGGTGCCGGCCAGTGCCTCGTCCGTCGCCGAGGAACTCGCCTCGAAGGCCTGCTCTTGCTGCCGGAAGTAGGCCGCGTCGGCCGGGCGCAGTTGAGCGAAGTCGGTCTCGATCTGCTCGGCTGCGGTGCGCACGTATGCCGGCTCGTACCAGAGGTACGGGTCGCCGCCCGGTGTCACACCGACCACGTCGCCTACGTTCACGTCGAGGCGGCCGATGCCGGGATCGGCTGCGGCGGCCTGCCCGGCCCACGGGTCGAGCCCGGCGCCGTTGACGATCAGGACCTGGGCTCCCGCGACTGCCTTCGTGTCCGCCGGGCTCGGCCGGTACGCGGTGGGGTCGACGCTGGCGCTGGCGCTCCCGCCGGTGATGTCGGTGACCTGCACCTGTGGGCCGCCGATCTGGGTCGCGATCTCACCCCAGACACTCTCTGCCGCGACGACCTGGATCAGCGTCGTGCTGTCCGTCGCCCCGGTGGCGCCGGATCCGCCGCACGCGGCCGCGCCCAGGCAGACTGCGATGCTCAGCATGAGCGCAGGCGCAGCTCGGCGCGCAGCTGCGGCCGCGGACGTGCGATTAGTTCGGGACATCGTCTTTCTCCTTCGCGCTCATGCGCTCATGCGGTCTGCGGGTTGTAGGCGTCGATGATGTCGATGACGAACACGAGCGTGTCGTTGTCGTCGATGTACGGCGGTTCGGCCTGGTTTCCGTAGGCGAGCGCGGGCGGGATCACCAGCAGGACCCTGCTGCCGACGTTCGCCCCACCAAGGCCCTGTTCCCAGCCGGGGATCACCTGGTTTGCGCCGAGCACGAAGGAGTCGGGGGTCTTGGTCTGGTAGGAGGAGTCGAATACCTGGCCGCTGCGCCACACCACGCCCGAGTACTGCACGACCACGGTCTGCCCGCTGGTGATCGGCGGCCCACTGCCCTTGACCAGCGTGTCGACGACCAGCTTGGCGGGCGGCGCTGTTTTCGCCGGGATGGTGATCTTCGGCCCGGCGGCGCTCTCCGTGACCTTCGGCAGCGTGCCGCCCGCGTGGTAAGCCACCGTCGAGCCGCTGGCCGCCGCGTTCTCGGAGACGCTGCTCAGGACGTCGAACACGAACACGAGGGTGTCCCCACTGGCTATGTTGAGCTGCGAGTTCCCGGCCTTACCGAAACCGTCGGCAGGCGGCACGACCATCAGCACCCTGCTGCCGACGTGTTGCCCGGCCAGCTGCTTCCAGGCCGGCAGCACGCCGCCGGTAGCGAGCGGCACGGACTGTGGCTGCCGGTCGGTGTAGCTGTCGTAGACCTCGCGGTCCCCGGCCCAGACTTTGCCCTCGACGTACACCAACGCCAGGTCGTCCGTCTGCACCAGCGGGCCGGATCCCTGAATCAGTGTTTTGACGATGAGGCCGCCGGGCGGGGTGCTGTCCGGCAGGGCGATGTGCGGATCGGCGCCGAACGCGCCGGAGACCTCGGGCAACGACGTGCTGTCGCTCGAGGAGGTACAGGCTGCCGTCGCGGCACCGCACAGCAGAAGAAGCAGGAAAGAACACAACCAGCGCAACGGGCGGGCGCTTCGTCGGCGCATGACTACCGTCCTCGGTGAGTGCAAGGTGGAGAAGGGGGGCGGACGCGCGACCCGGCGGTGAGCCGGACCGCGCGCCCTCCTTGTCGAACTGTGTGTCAGAAGCCGCGTGTCAGAAGCCGGACGGCGGTTGGACGCTCGGGAAGAGGTAGGCGAACGAGTCGAAGGCAGTCGCTACGTCAGCCTCGGCCCAGAACCGGTGGTAGTCGAAGACCGGCGCCGAGCCTCCGTTGAGGTAGCTCGCCACCTTCGACCACTGCGGATCTCCCACGTACCAGGGACGGATGGACAGGAAGGTGTCGGTGGAGGAGCTGAGCTTGATCCCTCCGGGGTACGTCCCGGTCCAGTTGGACGGGAAGTAGACGCCCTCATAGTTGGTCGTGTTGTACGCGCTGGTGAAGTTGCTGTAGTCGGTCCGGGTCTCCGGGGCCGTGAAGCCGATGGAGTCCGAGTAGTACTTGTGGATGATGTCGATGATGTTCTGCGCGGCGGTCTGCGCCGTGCTGTCACCCGACTTGGCCGCGTAGTACTCGTAGACCTTGGCCAGCGAACCGGCGACGCCGATGTCCGTGTCCGAGCCGGAGACCGTC